>FWPU01007154.1_pt1 | contig 20988 bp, 12 predicted proteins | sample 2228361 | NCBI WGS metagenome assembly FWPU01 (sample SAMEA103939777, study PRJEB20133) | metagenome
GTAGATTCGCTCATATTATACTCATATCATAATAATTATAATTATTTTAAAAAAGATTGTTATTAAACTTTCATAATGTGCCAGCGACTCAAATAAGACTTAACATTTTTAAAAATTCTCAAATTCGGTACTTATTAATAAACTATTAAAGGTAACATCAAGAAATTAAAAGCTAGTTAAGAAAAATTTAAAAGTGTAATTCTTATTCTCTTGACTATTTAGTTTGATTCTTCAATACAAAACAAAGTCATAAAAGCTCAATAGGCAATGTTCACCGGATTAATTACCTGTTAAAACTTTTATCTTCAGGGTCTCAAATGGGATATAACTTCTGCATAAGTTCCGATACATCTTGGACTCTTTAAAGAAGTCAGGAGTCAAATGAGTTATCTTTGTAGAAGATACCACTTTCTTTTTAAAGGTGTTTTAGGTTATCGTAAGTTCATGAAAATATCTTATGATTTAACCCAATACCTTAATCATCCAGAAGTTGAACAAAAGATAAAAATCATTACCTTTCTTCTCTTATCCTCTTAATTATCTTTTGTTCTATAATACTCAAAGACCACATAATACCTTTAAAAACAAAGTTCCTGGCATGTGTGGTTGATTATCTTAAAAAGTCTAATATGTATGGAACGGATACAAGATCTTGACAAGCGGGGTTAAATGTAGTTTAATAAAAGCTGGAAGTAACTTCTGGTTACCTCAAATGGTGATTTCAGTTTTAATTTAAAATAACTTGTGTTATATTTTCTGATTAATTTTAATTTCAATTTCACTTTTTAAATTTTTATTCTATGGCGGTTAAAACTTTCAAGCCTTTGGTAGCCAAGCAGATTGATTCAGTGGAGGAATTGATTGGTTCGCCTTTAAAAAAACCAAAGCCGGTTGTTCAGCCAGCACCGGTTAATCAGGTTTTTAATCAAGTTTCTGTCAAAACTATTCCTGATCTTAACGGCCCAACAGAAAAAGTCGCCGGTGTTTTGGATATTATGAATGAAGGTCATGGTTTTTTAAGGCCAAAATTCACTCCTTCGGATAAGGATATTTATATTTCTCAATCCCAGATTAGAAAATTTCAGCTGCGCAACGGCGATTGGGTGGCTGGTCAGGCGCGCAAACCCAAAGAAAACGAGCGTTATTACGGTTTGCTTAAAGTTGAGGAAGTTAATGGCATTGAAGCAGAAAAAAGCTTAAAACGGCCAAAATTCGAGCATTTAACACCTATTTATCCTAATAAACAGATTGTTTTGGCAACCGGTCCCAAACCTTTATCAACTCGTTTAATTGATCTTTTCTCGCCAATTGGTTTTGGTCAGCGGGGTTTAATTGTTTCACCACCTAAAGCAGGCAAAACCACCATTCTTAAAGAAATAGCCAATGGTATTACCGCTAATCATCCTAAAGTTCATTTAATTGCTGCTTTAATTGGTGAGCGGCCGGAGGAGGTAACTGATATTAACCGGTCAATTAAAGGTGAAGTGTTTGCTTCCAATTTTGATGAAAGTCCGGAGAAGCAAACTAAAATCGCGCAAACAGCACTGGATCGTGCTAAAAGGTTGGTTGAGCAAGGTAAAGATGTGGTTATTTTGCTTGATTCCATCACCAGGCTAGCCCGCGCTTATAACCTTTGTGTTTCTCCCTCTGGTCGTACCTTGTCGGGTGGTTTTGATCCAGCTGCTTTGTACCCAGCCAAACATTTTCTGGGAGCAGCTCGCAATTGTGAGGAAGGTGGCTCTCTGACTATTATCGGCACAGCTTTAATTGAAACTGGTTCAAGAATGGATGATTTGATTTATGAGGAGTTTAAGGGAACGGGCAATATGGAGATTCATTTGGTTCGTTCTTTAGCCGAAAAACGGATTTATCCGGCCATTGATCTTGAGAAATCAGGTACACGAAGTGAAGAATTACTTTTACCTGAACCAGTTTTGAAAAAAATGGTCACTCTTCGACGCATGCTCTCTTTGTTAACCTCGCTTGAGGAAAAATCACAGGCTGTTATTGAGAGATTAAGCAAGACCAAAAACAACAAAGAATTTTTGGAGAGCTTAAATAAAGGTTAAAGTCAAAACCTATTGACACTTCTTTTTTTCTTTGTTAGAGTCGTTTCCATGAAAAGCGATCTTTTTTGGCAGGATTTGTTTGCTTATTGCCGTTTTTTATTCGCCTATTTTAAAAAGAAAACCCATATTTTAGCTAGCGAATTTGAGGAAAAAAAAGATATAGTAGTTTCTTTTCTCATGGCCAAAAGAGGCAGATATTCCCGGCCTTTCTTAAACACTTCCTTGCTTATCTTGGTTTTTACCGGTGTGGTATCAGCGCCCATTATTGCTTCAGCCTATCCAAGCAATACCCCCGAAACTTTAAATCAGTTTGCGCCTCCTTCTGCTTTAATTTCTTCTTTATCGCAGGAGGATTATGCTATGGCTACCCAAATTTCGGATAAACCAAGAGATAAGGTTATCACCTATAAAGTGGAGGCGGGTGATACTTTAAGCTCAATTGCCGAAAAATTTGGCGTTTCCACCGACACTATCAAATGGGCGAATAATTTAAAAAATGATAAAATTGTGGTGGGTACACCACTGAAAATTCCGCCGGTAAGCGGTGTGGTTCATAAAGTTAAGCAGGGTGAAACTGTTCACTCAATTGCCAAAAAATACCAAACCGATCCCCAAAAAATTGTTAACTTTCCTTTTAATGATTTTGCTGATCTTGACACTTTTGCTTTAAATGTTGGTCAGACTTTAATCGTACCGGATGGTGTGCCGCCGGAGGAGAAACCAGTTATTACTCCTTTTATTGCTCCGCAGTATATTGCCGGCAGTGGCACCGGCCGCTTTATTTGGCCCACTACTGGTGGGATTACCCAATACCCAGTTTGGTACCATATGGCGCTTGATATTGCCAATAAAGACGCACCCGAAGTATTGGCTGCTGACAGCGGTGTAGTGGTGTTATCAGAAAAACAGCGGTATGGCTACGGTTGGCATGTGATTATTGATCACGGTAATGGGTTTCAAACTCTTTATGCTCATCTTCAACGGATTGATGTTGCGGTTGGTAATAAAGTCAGCAAAGGAGAAGTAATTGGTAGAATGGGTTCAACCGGCCGGTCAACTGGTATTCATCTTCATTTTGAAATCCGGCAAAACGGTACGCCTAAAAATCCGCTTAATTATTTAAAGTAATTTCTCATCATTTAGCTTTTATTTTGTTTTTTAGCAATCCAAAGCTGGCAAAATTTTGTTTGATCCATTTTTTCCACATCAAAATTGCTAAGCTGGTGAAAATGGACATAAGTGCTGGTTTCCGCATCTTGACAAAGAGAGGAATTATAAATGTCATAGAAGGTTCCTGCATCTTTGGGGTTATAAATCGTATAACTAAATTGTTCATTTAGCGGTTGATTAACAGGACAATTTTTGATATATTCCACTAGATAAATTGTGTCTCTTTCCCAATGAGTGGGGCATTGGTCAGTAAAAACAATATCTTGATAGTAAAAATTCTCCGGCTGGTTTTGTTTGAGTGAATGGAAAAAAGCAGAGAGGTATTCTTTTTTATTGGTATAAAAAAGCCAACTTAAAAAAACCGTTCTTTTTTGATTAACAATGGCGATAATTTTTTTTGGCTGGTTTTGTTGCTCAAGTTCAATATACCGGCTAAGCAGTCTTTCCTCAAAAGCATAGTTATGACTGGCTGAAACAGGATAAAGGTAATGATAAAAGAAAAGAAAACGCAGATAAAAAACAGAAATGATAAGAATTAAAACAACAGCCAAAAGAGGTTTTTTAATCAAAGCTCCTTTTTGCCAAATTAAGTAAAGACCGTGGCCGGCAAGAATAATAAAACATGGTAAAACCAAAAAAGCCCGATGAACATAAGATGTAGCAACCCTATTAACGACGCTTGGTAAAAGACCAACGATAATTAATATTATTAACAAGAACAAAACCGGCCGTTTTTTAGCCTGAAACAAAGAATAAAAACCAATCAGTAAGAACAAAGCATCAGTTAGATAAAACAAACCATGATCATAAAAGCGGTAAATCTCCCGGCTATCGCCGGCTAAAAACAAAACCTCCGGCGAAAAAAGACCGCTGAATTTGGCAAGCATTAAATTAAAAAAAATAGTTAATCTGTTAAGAAAAAAAGGCTTAAGTACGCTTTCCACAGAAAGATTACGATAATGGTTAACAGTTTGATTTAACTCTTGCTGGTTGAAAAAAACCAGTTCATTGGTGCGTGAAGTGATATTTGAGTTCTGAATTGAAAAACTAACGAAAACAAAAACAGCAAAACAAAAACTAGTAACGATAAGAAAAATTAAATTGTTTCTGAAGTTTGGTTTGTTAATTGGCAGTTTAAGCCAAGGCAAAATCAGGGTAAGACTGGCAATTAAAGGCAAAAAAGAGATTTTAGCTCCGTGATAAGAGAAAAAACCTAGCCAAAAAGCCAAAAAAGCCAAAAATAAGTTTAGGCTTTTGCCTGTTAAAAATAACACCAAACCCAAAAGAAAGAAAAAAAGAGCATAGGGTGATTCGGTAGCAAAGCGGCTTAAAAAATAAGCCCAAGGGTTAAGCAGAAACAAAAAAAGAATCAACAAGCTTATTTTCCGGCTGTTTAAAATTTGAAAAGCCAGATAAGAAGTTAAAAGCGCACAGCCGAAAATAAGAACCAGATTGGGAATTTTGGCAGTTTGGGGGTTAAGACCTATCGTTTTTTCCCATAAAGACAAAAGAAAAACCGGGACAAAGCTAACATTGCCTTCAGTTTTGGAGACAAATAAAGAGGAAGGAAAACTACTGCCGCCTGTATCCAAGCCAAACAGGGAAAAAAACTTGCCGTTGATAAGATATTCTTTTTCATCATGAGCCAAGGCGGAAGGTGAGTTGTAAAAAAACTTAAGTTGAGCGTAAATCTGCCCAAGAAAAAAAAGAAAAATCAGGCCAAAAAGCAGAAGATAGCGTTTTTTAAGATCAGATTTTTTATTAATCATTAAATTGATTTTAGGCAAAAATAGTTTTTTTGTCCAACATTTACCAAAATGGCAAATTTGCGCTAAAATAAAAAGGCGGGCCTGTGGTTGAACGGTACAATACTGCATTCGCATTGCAGGGGTCCGGGTTCAATTCCCGGCAGGTCCACCGCAAAAAAGAAAATAAGAAGTCAAAAATATAAAAAAAGGTTTAAACTCAAACAGCCTTTAAGGGGTTGTAGACTAATGTGGAATATGATTGATGATTCAAATGAGATAAATTTGTTTGGTTTATTACAAGACGAAGTGAGTGAAAGAATTGGTAAATTATCTCTACCGCCGGGAGTTAAGGATAGAGATTTATTCAACGCGCAAGTTTGGGCGGTTTTATTTTACTTTCAAGCTTTATTTCAAGATTTAGGTGGTTGGGGTGGTAGCTTTGAAGGTGTGTTGGCAATTGCGGCTAATTGGGCTAGGGCTAATTTAGGAGATAGGCAAACAGAAGCAGAAATAAGAGAGGGTATTCTTAAGGAAAGAAAGATAAGGGAAGAGTTAGCAGCTAAAGGTTTAGGTTTGGCAGATAATCAGAAAATTGAAAACTAGTTATGAAAGTTTTAATTATTGGTGCCTCGGGTTTGGTGGGCAATTATTTGGTTAAAATTTTATCTGTTAAACATCAGGTTTGCGGCACTTATCATCGTTTTGTTCAGCCAGGTTTGGTTAAGCTTGATCTTGAGGAAAAAAAAGCCGTGCAAAATTTAATTAACCAGTTTAAACCAGACTGGGTTTTGTTACCAGCTGCTTATGCTGATGTTGATGGTTGTGAGAAAAATCCCTCTCTTTGTCGCAGGATCAACTGGCAAGGAGGAAAAAATGTGGTTGAGGCAGTTCAGGAAAAAAACCTCGGTTTGGTTTTTTTCTCAACTGATTATGTTTTTGATGGTAAAAACGGCCCTTATCAGGAAGAGGATCAGCCTAACCCTTTAAGCGTTTACGGACAAGTTAAACTACAAATGGAAAACTATATCAAAAATAATCTTAATAAATATCTTATTATCCGAACCGCTAATGTTTTTGGTTGGGAAAAGCAGGAGAAAAATTTTGTTATCAGAACCATTCGGTTTTTAAATCAAGAAAAACCCGCGCCTTTGCCGGTGGTTGCCGATCAAACTGTTACTCCCACCTATGCCGGTTTTTTAGCCAAAGCAGTGGCTTATCTTATTGAGCATAACCACCGCGGTCTTTATCATGTGGCTGGTGCGGAAACTTTAAGCCGTTACCACTTTGCTTTGTTGATTGCTCAGGTTTTTGGCTTAGCCCAAAATTTAATCAAACCAGTTAAAACCAGTCAAACTGGTCAAGCTGCCCCGCGGCCGGCTAAAGGCGGTTTGAAAACTGATAAAATTAAAAAAATTCTGCCCTTTGCCGTACCTTCTGCCAAAGAAAGTTTGCTTTTAATGAAAAATGAGAAAAACGCTTTTTAATTTAGGAATTATTGCGGTTTTAGTTTTTTCTTTAGCGCCTTTGGTTGCCTTTGTTCAAAAAAGTCAGCAGATTTTAAGCAAAGCCACAATTAAACCAGCTGATATTGTGGTGAAAACCGACCAAATCACCGGCGTTTTGCCTGATTTTTGGCAAGCTTTAGCCCAAGGCGGTGAGGAGGCTGACCCTTTTACTTTAAGCCCGGTACTTGAGAAAACTGCTCAATTATCACCAAAATATATAAGGATTGATCATATTTATGATTTCTATCAAGTAGTGGAAAGAGGTGAGGATGGCAGTTTAAGTTTTTCTTTTGCTAAACTGGATATTTTAGTTAATGATATTTTAAAAACCGGCGCCAAACCCTTTTTTTCTCTTTCTTATATGCCGCCTGTCTTGGCCAAAGATGGCCAAGTAACTGGTTTTCCGCTTGATTTAAGAGAATGGCAGCTTTTGGTTAAGGAAACAATTGAGCATTACAGCGGCCGGGATAATTTTAATTTAACTGATGTTTATTATGAAGTTTGGAATGAACCTGATCTTTTTGGCCGTTTTACCATTACAGCGGGAGAAAAAGATTATTTAAGTCTTTATGTCTTTGCCGCCTTAGGAGCCAAGGAGGCGCAAAATGTGAACCGGTTTTATTTTGGCGGGCCAGCCACCACCGGGCCTTTGCTATCTTGGTTTAAAAAACTAATTGAATACAGTGATATAAACGGCCTGCCTTTGGATTTTATTTCTTGGCATTATTACGGAGCTGATCTTAACAAGCTGAAAAAAGAAATTCAGATGGTTAATAATGTTTTGGATGATTATCCGGGCCGCCAAATCCAAAAGGTGATAAGCGAATGGGGAATTGATAGCGAGCTTAATTCCGCTTATGATCAGATGATGGCAGCTGCTTATACTTTAGCAGGCATTAGAGAAACAGTTGGTGAGCTTGATCTGCTTTTTATTTTTGAAATTAAAGATGGTTTATCGCCGAAAAATGAAGCTTTCTGGGGCAGGTGGGGTCTTTTTACTCATGAAAATTTTGGCACTTTAGAAAAACCCCGCTTCACCGCTTTAAAAATGCTTGCTTCCTTACCAAAAAACCAACTGCAGTTAACTGGAGAGGGTAGTTTTGTGGGTGGCTGGGCTAGCCGTCAGTCTGATTTGATCAAAGTTTTACTTTACAACTGGGATTGGGAAAACAGACATTACGAAAAAGTGCCGCTTACTTTGACTAATTTAGCCAATGGTATTTATCACATAAGCCAAAAATCGCTTAAGTTTCAAAATGAATTAATTGAAGAAAAAAAAGTTAGTGATGGTTCTTTAAGTCTGGAGTTGATTTTTGCCCCAAATGATGTTTGGCTGATTGAGGTTTTTAAAGTGGCGGATAATTTAGTTTTTAGTCAAGGCCGCCAGCCTCATGCCAGTGATCAAAGTCTTGAATTAGCTCAAGATAATTATTTACCGGTTTTTCCTCTGGAAATAAATCAAGTTAACTCCTTTAATCTTGATTTTTGGTTTAAGCCCTACTGGTCGGGTCGGGATAGTCAACTTGCTTATCCTTTGTTTAAACTGGCTGGTGCCGGCGGTCAAAGTTTGATTGGCCGCTTTCAGCCTTTAGGTTTTAGCTCTCAGCTGGTTTTTGGTTTAGCTCTTACAGATAAACTCCAAGAAGATTTTTTCGTGAGTTTGCCGGTTAGTTCTTGGGTGATTAACCACTGGTATCATTTAACATTTAGTTATAAAGAAGGTGTTTTAAATCTAACTATTGACGATCAGGTTAAGGAGAAAAAAATTAATTTTATGCTTTTACCTTTTAATCAGCTTCAACTGCAAAAAGCCCAAGGCACAATTGATGATTTGGTTTTTGAGGTTAATGGTCAAGTTCTTTTGGAGAAAAAATTTAACGGCAGTTTGGATTAGTAGTATAATTGGAGTAATTTAAAATAAGATTTTCTAATTAAAATATAAGATCTTTTTTAAGAAAATAATATGCAGAAAATCATTAAAACAATACTTGTTGTTGTTTGCTTGGTAGGTTTAATCTTTGGCGTCTCCAAATTTTTAATTGTTCGAAATAAGAAAGTAAGCGTTTTTAAAGATATTAATCCAATATCAACCTTAATAACTCCATATTATGCAGACAGAACCACTTTAATACCTACTTCAGTCAACGATGAAACTTCTCAGCTTATCATTGATTTTATTAAAAATTATATTCAAAACCAAGGTGTTTGGCGCCACACAAATTGGAATCCAACCATTAGTGCTACTATTTCTTATTTTGATAAAACAATTAATGGTAAGAAAAAAATAGGTTATTTACAAACTAATGAGTTGCCTCCTTTACATTTTGATAGTTCAGCTATTAATCAAGATGGTTGGGTTGAAGAGCCAACGATGGCCGCCGGCGGGATAAGAGGTGAAATTGTTGGCTATTCCCGCGAAACACCTTTGGGAAAAAGAGTTTTACAATTAAGTCTAACACTTCAACAATTTAACAAAAGAGATGATGAAACAGGTATTTTTATCTGCCCTTGTACTTATCAATACGAAGTTTTTCTCAGTGAACCGATTAAAAAAATTAAAGGCATATTAAAAGCTTGTTTTTTGATTTAACATAAGTTATAATAAAAAACTGGATTACCCGGTTTTTCCTCAAGGTACCTACTTCATTGGGTTTTCCCAAAAAGAGGTGACTTGAAAGGGATAAAAGCAAAGGGAATCTCAATGAAGGAGGTGAATAAATTAATTCCACTACCCATTTCCATTAACTTGGATTTTGGTTTGAGGAATGCTTTTTTGTTATGGCTTTTCAGGATCAAACTTTAACCTGTCGCGACTGCAACAAACAATTTGTTTGGACAGCAGGCGAACAGGAGTTTTATCAGCAAAAAGGTTTTGCCAATGCGCCGGTTCGTTGCCCTGACTGCCGAAAGTTAAAAAAACAGCAGTTTCGGCAAAATCGGCAAATGTTTCCAATTACCTGTGCTTCTTGCGGTAAGGAGGATCAAGTGCCTTTTCAACCCAAAGGCGACAGGCCGGTTCTTTGCCGGGAATGTTTTGGCAAGGCAAAAACTAATCAAACAGCTACCTCCGCTTAAAACAGTGAAGCGGATAATTAGCCGATTAATTTTTTGATTTTAAGGTGTTACTCCTTCTTCTTGTGTTTGGTTTGGAGTAGGTGAGGCAGAAACAGTAGGTGTTGGCGTTTCTTGATCAGGTAAAACTGGCGCTACTTCTTTTTCCGGCAGTTCCAGTTTTGGTTGTACTTCAACTGCTTGATTGTTGGAGGGTGGGTTTAAAGTGGTTTGACCTTCGGTTTTTCCTTCACTGGTTTGTTTGGAAGTAGGCAGTTTTTTCCTTAACTCCTCCAGTTCAGCCGTGACTTTGTTAAAGTCAGCTGAATTTGGTTCAACCAAAGCCAAAGTATTCTGCATATGATTAAACGCCTGTTCAAGGTCACCTTTTTCTTTATAGGCATAAGCCAAATTGTAATGGGCATTGGCCCAGTCGGGTTTCAGGTTAACTGCCAAAGTAAATTGTTGAATTGCTGCATCATAATTTTTTAAGCTGTAAAACAATCCGCCTAAATCAAGTCTTAAAGCGGCGTTTAAAGGATCAAGCTGAATAGCTTGATTATAAGAGCTGATTGCCCATTGATCAGCGCCTTGGGTGGCATTGACCAAATTTCGGTAAATAAAAGCTAAATTTTCCCAGTTAACTGCTTTGGCAGGATCAAGTGAGGTGGCCATTTTCGCTTCTCTGATTGCCTGCTGAACCAAAGTGGCAATGTTGTTGCGGTCTTGATCGGTTAGTTGTTCTCCTTTTTGGGCAATTGAGGAAGCTAAGGCCAGATTGGTTTGGCTGTAAGCCAGCCGGTATTTTTCAAGATACGGATTAAGTTCAATGGCTTTAACCTGGAAGTTGTAGACATCTAAACCTCTATTTTGGTTAGTGGCAACAATTGCCTGACGGAAGTAGTTTTCCGCTCGGTACCAGCGCCAGCCAAACCAATAAACAACAGCCAAAACTGCCAAAGCACCAGCTGTTAACAAGCGAGGCAGAATGATGCCTGATTCACTGATTTCGCCCTCCCTGATTTGGTTGGCCGCTAAACCAGTTAGAAGAAAAAAGGTAAACAAGCTGACCACATTGACCGGCAGAAAAATTGTGCTTAAGAAAACCAAAGCTAAAGAAAAGAAAACCGGTTGATTAAACTTTTTTTGACTCTTTTTAAAAGCAGTCCAGCCAATCAAAAGATAAGCAACAAAACCCAGAAGGCCAACTTCAGTTAATAACTGAAGAAGATAACTGCCAGCGCTAGTGAAACGAACATTCCATAAATCACCATTATTTAAACTAATCGGCCGGCTTTGGGTAAAAGCATTGATAAAGTGAGCCGGACCAACACCAAAAAGAGCGGTTTTTAAATTGCGCAAATTATCAATGGCCACTGCCCAAGAAGCAGAATAAGGTAAAAGCACCGGTTTTACCTGCTTAAGCGCCATAACTGTTAACAAAAGACCAGCGGCCAAAAAAACAGTGGCCAGCCAGCCAAAAAGCGACTGGACTTTTTTGGCTGGATTTTGGTTAAGACTTAAACCTAAAGCCAGCGGCAAAGAAGCTGCTAGTAAAACAGCCAATTCCAACAAAGAGTCGGTTGGCGTCCAAAATCTAATTTTTAAAAACTCGTAAGGCAAAACTTTGCTGAAAAGATCAAAATAGCTTACGATAAACAAAACCGATAAAACAACCCCGCTTGCCACCAGCGGCAGAGTAATTCTTTCCTCGTGGTCAACCAACTGACTGATTAAAAAGTAAAATAAAGTTAAGACAATAAACACACCAGTACCAGTTGGATTAACTAACGCTTCGATTTTATTAGAACTGCTAATTAAAGTAGCGAAAACAAAAGAAACAAGCAAAAGAAAAACCGGCAGGTTTAAGCGGTTGCGTTGAAAAGTGATTCTTTTGTTTTGTATCGTGTTGATTGTCCAAAGCAAAAATAAAAGCGGGCCAAAGGCAAACAAAAGAGCTTGCTTGTTGGTGGCATAAAACTCCGGGGTTAAGGTGGTGAAAAATAACGGCAGTAAAAAAACCAGCATTGATAAAAGGTTAAGAGAAAAACCAAGCAAAGTCATAATACTCCTTTCTCAAGCTTTTCAGCTTGTTTATATTTTATAACTTTTAATTAACTGAAAATCAAGCATTAATTAATTATCCACCAGTTAAACTGAATATCTTTGTCAATTGCCGTGTCAATAGCCACCACAAAATAACCTTCACTGGTTTCGGTTTTTTCTTTCTTGGCTTTGACATAAACCACTTTGTTGGCAGTATCAGAAGTTGGTGTTAGATATATTAATTTCTCGTTTGATACATTATTATTAAATATGACTACTTCTGTTTCGTAGGCTGGTAAAATACCAACGCCAGTGGTGCCGTTAGTTTTAATTGAAGGCGCCAAAATGCCCGAGGCAGTGGCGGTTTGGGAGGCAGCAATAAGCACACTGCTTGAGGTGGCTGAATAATCAGAGGAGAGTTTCAAACTTTCAGCAATTAATTGGCCGGAGAAGCTGGCGTTTTGGCCGATTAAGTCGCCGGTAAGATAAGTATTTGCTTTGACCAACAAACGGCCAAAACCGCTGGTACTGGCTGAATTTGCCTCTTTGGTTAAGTCAATTACCAGATCCTCAAGGGTTGATTTAAGATTGCTAACCATCAGCTCGCCTTGGATTTTAACATTGCCGGCAAAAACAGCATTGCCTTTTTCATCAAGATTAAAAGCGCCGTTGCCCAGATCAATTGCTCCGCCCAAAGCCTGAAGATAGAGTGTTCCGTTTAAGACATTAATCGTGTTGCCGTTGGTAATCTGAAGCGTTAAGCCTTGGGTAATTGGACCAAGAACAAAAGCATCAGCCAGATTAGTTTCACCATAAACATACAGATTATTGGTTAAACTTAAGTTGTTGGCGTTGATGTTGCCTAAAACTATTGGATCAAGATTGTCAGCTTTTTCTTCTTGAGCTTGTTTTAAAATAGCAGTCAGTTCCTCGTAGGAAAGGCTAGTTAAGCCCGTTGGTGCGGTTTGCTGGTAAAGCTGAGCAGTTTGCTCATCAGCAGTGACTTGCCGGATAATTTCCTGAATTCGTTCCACAATGGTTAATTTTTGCGTTACCATTTCTTCAGCAACAATTTGTTTGGCGTAAAGATTGCCGGCAATGGAGGCGTTTTCGGCCCTTAGCTGGCCGGCAAAGGAGGCATTGCCGTTTTGGTCAATTAGGGCTAGTTCTTTTTCGTTTTCGTCAGTAATAGTTAATCTGCTGTTGCCGGTAAGCTTTAATTGGGCGTTTTCAATTTCTACCTCTTGGGAGATAGGTTTGATTAAGTCGGTTTGCAGGTTGTTGGCTGTTAATTGATTGGTTTCCACCACCGGTGAAGTGAGTTTATCGGTAGTTAAATTAACATTTTTGGCGGCAAGAAAAGCACTGATTCGTTCATCAATTAGCTGTTCAATTGATTTGCCGGCAATTAAGATGTTGTTGGTGGTGAGGGTTAGGCTGTCTGCCACCACATTTTTGGCGGTTAACAGATTGCTGACAGCTAATTTCTGCGCTTCAATTAAACCAGCTTTTATTTTGCCCACAACAATTTCGGCAAAAGCGGCAATACGATCAACTACTGACCCATCAGCCTTTTGCACCTGATATTCTCCAGCTTGATTTTGAACAATATTCAAGTTGCGGGTGGATGTAAGATTTAATAGATTATTCAATTCTTGCACTCCTTTTAAGGCAACTCCAGCAATATCCTCAGCTCTTATTTGATATTCTGAATCTCCGAGTTTGAAGGCTTTGTAAAAATCATCAGCAAAAGGATAAAGATGTCTACCTTTATCATTGTTTTTTTCGGCAACTTCATCTTTATATTGCCATTCTTTGATGTCTAATTGAGATATTTTATTAAGTACATAAACATCTTTGAATCGATCTTTAAGACTAGAATGTGAGGCGCGATTGATATAAGCACCATAGCCTCGAACAGCAGTATTCCAAGCATCAATATTATAAGCGGGTGCTGTTGTTCCAATGCCGACGTTGCCGGAAGGGTCTATCCGCATTCTTTCTTCAAAACTTGTTCCTCCAATCGATGTTGTTTCAAAAGTTATATAGGTACCATTGGCGTTACTTGACCAGTTTTCAGCGGCCCAGAAACGAATTAATGCTCGAGCTGTAGTAAATCCTGAATCAACATATCCGCTAGCTGCAATGGCGCCAATAACGTCATTATTTAAAACAGCCGAAGGAGCAGCTGGACCTCCGCGAGCTTTTCGAAGATAGAATATTGGCGCGTATTGATCTGAACTATATTGATCAAGAATAATTCCTCTAAAGCCGTCGGTGGTTGTTTCAACCACATTGAGTTTAGCTGCTGGATTCTGAGTGCCAATACCAGTTTTTCTTGATGATCCTTCAATTACAAAAGAAGCATTCCAGTCTGATCCATTATAATGCCAAATAGCAAAACTAGGAAAATTGTCTCCATTATTTCCTACTCGTCCATCATTATTTAAAGTCCAAATGTGGTTTGTGTAAAGGTCATGTAATTTAATTTCAGCATTAGTGGTTGTAGAGTTATTGTTTAGATTACCTTTAAGTACTATTATTCCTGAAGCTCCAGTATTATCTTGTACATGTAAGTTAAAATCTGGATTAGACACGCCAATGCCGACGTTGCCCAAATGATCGATTATCATTCTTGTTTGAGCACCTGTTGCATGACTATTAGTGGTGGCAAAATACATTTTAGTGCCATAACTACCTGAACCTTGAACATAAATTCCTGCTTGAGCAGAATCAACAACGCTTCCTGAAGAATTTGAACCAAAAGTTATAGCTGAAACATGATCGTTTGTTCCGGTTGGATTAATATGAAGATTATATTTTGTTAATCCCGGCGTAGTAGTATTAAATGTTCCGCCACCAGTATGAATTTGAAGTTTAGCCCCCGGCCCCGTCGTCCCAATCCCCACATTGCCGCCGTCAACAGCTAAATAAGTTGTTCCTGTTGTTAATAACTGTCCTGTTCCTAAGGTTACATCTTTTTTGTAACCGATATTTAGTTCAGATGCTCTATCAACATCAGCTGGTTGGTCAATATCAATAATATCAACTGATGCCACATACCAAGTAAATGGTCTTGTGCCTCCAGTAATATACCAGTATCCGGTTGTGGAAAATGTGCCTCCAGAACCAATCTGTTGAATAGCTACATATTCTTCCCAATTGCCAGTTCCTGCTTGAGAGGTTAACCATGTATATGTTCCACCGCTTCCATAGGAATTTGAAATAAAATTTATAGTATAACCAGAAGGAATCTTTGCCCAAATTCTGTAAACAATCCTGTTTCCTTCTCGATAACATTGGCCAACTGCTGTGTCTGAGCATCTACCAAATCCTTTATAGAAACCACCCCAACCAGGAGAAGGTGAACCAGAATTGGCATGATCTATTTGTAGAACTCTTCCAGCAGTATTTGGTGCAGTAGCATCTGCTGCCAAGCTAAAAGTAATAGAACCAGACCCTCCATTATCATAGACACTATAACCGGCAGTGCCTTCTAAAAAGTCAGGATTATTGTTAATTTGTCTTCCTTTAAATAAAGCTAAAGTTGATAGTTTTCCGCCATATCTCCAGCTGCCAAGGTTAGAATGTGACCAAGTAATATCACCGCCAACAACATGTAGTTTACTCGAAGCCCCCGTCGTCCCAATCCCAACATTACCTGAAGCATCAATAATAAATGGTGTAGTATCAGCATCTCCTGTCTCATCATTAACTCTAAAGGAAGCGCCTGATCCTAAATTAGTGACCATTAAAGGTACTGCTGCTGATGAGGTACCCGTTTGAGCAATTCGAACAACATTACCAGTATTGGCAGCATTACTACCTGATAAAACAAATTCAGCAAGATTTCCTGTTAAGCCAGTTGAGGTTGATGAAAGATATAGTCCTTTGCCTGAGGTTAAAGAGTTAGCATTAATAGTAAAGAAGGTACCAGTTGTTGAGGAAGTATTAAAGGTAGTGGTATAAGTTGAATGATTTAAAGTTAGATTAGCAGTTGGATCAGTGATATTTGACCAAGAAACAGAAGTTGCAGGAATAGTGGTTGTCCAGGATAACACTCCTGATGAGTTAGTGGTTAAGAAACCATTGTTAACAATACTTGTTGGTAGAGTATAGGTGATATTTGAAGACTGATCTCCTCCTTGAAAGATAGTATAGTAGGTAGGTGATGTTCCTCCTTCTAATATTCCCAATGTTCCAGCCACAGAGAGTTTGTAAGAAGGTGAGGTAGTGCCTACTCCTACATTTCCTCCTGGCATTAAGGCAAGATTAGTTGTTCCTCCGGTTTGTATTTGTTTAACTCCTGAGGTATTGGAGAAACTTAAGACAGCTGAGGCTCCACCAATACCAACTGAGGTAGCATTGGCAAGTGAGATGGTTGGGTTATTTATTGTTGTTGTTCCTGTTGAGGCACCAAGATTTAAGGTTGAAGCAGCACCAAAAGCATTAATAGTTGAGGCAGTGGTATTAAAGACATTAAAAGAGGAGGAATCAGTTAAAACTGAGGTAGTAAAGGTTGGTGAGGTTGAGAAAACTAAATATCCAGCCGTTCCTGTTTCATCAGTGACTGATTCTGCTACATTTGCTGAGGAGATTGAGGTAGTAAGTTGTCCTCCGGTTGTAGTAGTAACTAGTCTGTTGGCAGTTAAACCTGAGAAGGTTATTGTTCCTCCAGCTGAAAGATTATTTAACCCAGTAACATTTTGACTATTGCCAGTGATATCTCCGGTTAAGGTTAATGCTCCCAATCTTAAAGTTCCTGAGGAAGCAGTGATATCATGATTGCCTGTTCCTGTAAATGTTATTCCTGCACCTGTACCTGATAAGGTAATTCCTGTTGTTCCAGATAAAGTTAGATTTGATCCTGAAAGATCACCTGTTGCTGTAATGTTTGCTGATGAGGAGATATTACCTGTTGCTGAGATTGTCCCTGAAGTAGAAAGATTACCTGATGAGTCAATGGTTAGATAGTTAGTTGTTCCTCCAGCTTGTAAGGCATAGTTTGATCCAGTGGAAGTAAAGGTAGCAACGGTTGTGGCTGAGGAGGTAGCGGAAACAACATCGCCTGAAGTTAAAGGTGATAATACCCCTGAAACCCTTTGCCAGTAATTGGTTCCCACCGATGAAGACTCCACAAACTCTAATCCTGATTGATCAGATTTTACTCTGACAAGATAGGTTCCTGCTCCAGAGTAGGAAGAAGGAGTATCGGTTAAGCCCAAGAAGGTGGTGACATCATTTGAGGCATTTTTATCCCAGGAGGAAGTGTCAATATACTTAACCACTCCTGAATCTGTGGTTAAGACCATATTATTATCGGAAACCGAAGAGACACTCTCTAAAGTTAAATTCCCTGTAAACCTTCCTGTTCCTGAAACATCTAATTTGTAACTTGGACTTGTTGTCCCGATGCCGACGTTGCCGTCGTTCGTCATTCTGACCAATTCACTGCCACTCCCTACAAAGGCGAAATCAACACCACTACTTGTAAATCTAATTGGATACCCAGTTCCTGACAAATTAATCGAAAGACTACCTCTAGTAGCCCTTTCCAATTTAAAAATAGTGTCAACATCGTCATTATTATAAACATGCAATATCCCTCCAGGACTCGTCGTTCCAATACCGACGTTGCCGGCTCCATCAACAAACAAGCCAGTGGTACCTTTGGGAGAAAGCTGAATTGGACCAGTGGTTGATGAACCAAGGATAAGAGGCAGCATTCTTTGGGTTTCAATAATACCTTGACTGCGGTTAGTGCCTAAAGTCAGTTTGCCAGAGGAGGTAGCATCACCAGCATTACTGCCAGTACCAAACACCTGAAAATAGTTGTGAGTTGAAGCAGAAGGAGTAGCAATACGACCAATGATTAAATCATCAGTAATGTTGGCAGGAGATAAAACACCTAAATCTCTTTGCCAGAAACCAGCCACCGCTCCACTACCCACCGGCAAACCATTCCAATAAAGCACACCGCCAACATTGTAAAGCTTGTCTGTGACTGTGGTTGGTACTGTTGTTTGAGCTAATTTTATTCTGCCGTTAATATCTATTTTTTCAGCTGGATTAGAAACACCAATACCTACATTGCCGTTAAAAGCAGCCACACCGCCAGTGATATTAACCGGATCATAACCAACACCTAACAAAGAGTTGGCAGGCAGATAAATATCATCACCAGAATTGGTAGGTGAAAGGTTTGTGCTTGTTCTTGTCCAATAGCCAATTACTCCTGTTCCTGCTGGATTAGCCCAAGTTAAATTACCTGATCCGTCATTTCTTAACAAAGAGTTTGCTGCTCCTTGAGAAGAAGGAAAAGAGTAAGCCACATCTCTTATTCTTGTGATATTGCCACTTGAATCAACTCTAAATTGAGAAGATGAACCAACAGAAAGCATTGCTTGAGGGTTGGTTGTACCAATACCAACATTACCGTTTGCGGAAGCGTATAAAACATTACTGGCACCGGGAGCAAGTAATACGGCGCCAGTTGTTGAGTTGCCAATGTTTAGCACTTTCATGTCGATTGTGCTAATGGTGGGTGTAGTGTCTATGGTGCCAACGGTTAAATCACCGGCCAAAGAAGTGTTGCCGGACTGATCAACTTCAAACTTAACTGTTTCTGTTGAACCAGAAGTAAGTTTTAAAAGATTATAACCGCTGTTGTCGTTGCCCACATAGCCGTAAATTAAATTACCAACAGTTACTGCTGAATTTTGAATATCTAAAGTGTTACTGCTGGTGTTTTGGGAGGTTAAAAGCACACGACCAAGACTATCAGGTGCTAAATAGATATTACCATCATTTTCTGTTTCAAAAGTAAGTGTTTGACCTTCAATCTTAAAGCCTCCGGAAGCAGAATAAATTCGCGGAGAAGTTTGCGCCAGATAAATGTCGCCAGATTCAGTCATAACCGGAATTTGGTTGGCCGAAACCGAAGCAGAAGGTGGGTGGCCTTGTAAAAACTCGGCGTTTTGGGCATAACCAACTGTGGCAATTCGCTGACGCGGTGTTGCTTCAGCATCACGGTCAACAGTTACCCCAAGCCAAAGGTCACCGTGTTCACTAAAAAGACTGGCCGGAATTGGCTCGCCTTCACCTAGTAAAACATTAAAAACACCATCAATATCAGGTGTAATATAGCGCTGTTCTTCCCAAAGCTGGGCAGCACCGCTGGCTTCATCATCATTGTAAATAGCAAAACGCATATCAGTGGGTACGGTAATGGGGTTACCTGAAGAGTCAGTTAGTCTTCCTTGAAAAGAGAGATAACGAGCTGAAGGCGTGACATTAGTAGTACCCGGCGGAATAGCAAAAGGCCGGGTCAGTTCTTGAAATAATTGCTGATAAAGTCCAAAACCGATAAAAGCAAGAAAAAGCAGAAAAATTACCCAGTGAAGATATTTAGTTAGGGGAAAACTGTGATATTTTTGGTACCAGGCTGGTCGGGTATAAAACAGGTGAAAGAAGAATTTTTTCAAAAAAGAGAAGCTTGTTTGACTGGTAGTTAATTGAGCCGCGTCTTTTTGGGTATAGGTTTTAATTTCTGGTTTAAGGTTGATACTTTTTGATATTGAAAAGTCGGTTTTGGCGGTTTCGGTTAAGAGATTTTGCGGCAAAATTTTTTCTTGTTTTAGCGCCTCATAAAGTTGATTGCTAAATAAATTTTTGGCTTTGGCCCAGTTTAAAAATTTTTTTAATGAAGCAAATTTGCGATTAACCGAGGCAGAGGACAAGCCAAGCTGACTAACCAAGTAGTCGCGGTAATTAACCAGATCAGCTGTTTTTAAATTTTTCAATTTCGTCAAAATCATAAGCCGGCTAATTTTTGCGCAATTACCAAAGTACCCGCGCGCGCGTACGCAGGAACATTAGAGAATAATGATTGATTATGAAACTTTTTGATATATTGATTTAATTTTTGAGATATTTTCTGTAAAGGAATTAGAGGGAAGGTTAAACAACTTAACAAAAACCAAGTTAGCCAAACTAATTTAGTCAAGTTTTAACCTCCTTAATTTTGTTGTTTTACTACTGATCATTTTTGGGCTAAAAGCTCCGGAAATTTATTTTTAATCTGATCTTCCAAATGACGGCTTAAACTGATTAATTCCTGATGATTAGGATAGTAAAGCTGTGATTCCTGGGAAATGGTTAGAGCGTTTTTGGCGGTTTTCTTTAAATTCTCCTCCATTGAGTAAGGTAAAGACGAAGGTTGAGGGTATTGCTCCAAAATCTCCAGATAATTTTTCAGAGAAAATTGATAATGAGTGGGAGGTACTATATTTTGATATGTTTTGATCGTTTTATTTGTTGGTAAAAGAATAATAACTAAGGCAAAAAAAACTAGACTGGTTGAAATCAAACCAAGGGGGTTAGTTAACGATGATTTTGGTTTGGGTCGGTTAAATTGGTTGGCAAAATCAGCTTTAAGCATTGTTTAACCTTCTTTCTTTAATTTAAATTGACAAAATTAAGAAACTGCCTAATATCAGTTAGATAATTTTTGATTGTTGTTTGGCTAGCGCCTTGTTTTTTCAAATCACTGGCAAAAGCAGTTAGAATATCCTGAATAACTTGATTTGATTTGTTTTTCTCCTGCCATTTTTCCGGAAAACTAATGTTTTTCACTAATTTGGCCGGATTGTGATCAAGCCAGCCTTGGGCAAAAGCCAAAGAGCCAAAAAGCCTTAAGGCAGAAAGCCGGCGGTTGATAGTTTTAACAGCGGTTTGATTATTAAGCAAAAAATTCTTATAAAGCTCAATTTTCTCAGCAGTTAGGTAGGAAGCAATTGAACTAGTCTGATTTTCTTCAAACTTAATTTGGTTAGTTTTTAGGTAAAGAGTAAACCATTCAAGAAAGTGTTTAATATCAACGAGATAATTTTTGATTGAAGAAGCGCTTATTTTTCTGGTTTGTAAGTAATTTTTAAAAATTTCAACTGTTTTTTCCATAGGGCAGGTGGTTAATTAAAATTCCCGCAAATTGCTTAAATTAGTTTAGCCTTAAAATTATACAAATTATACTAGTTATAACAAGGATAGAACAGGTAAAATAAATTTGTCAAGAGGGAAGGTGATATATTTAAGTAGTATAAAGACAGATTTATTTTTTCGGTATTGGAACAACATAATAAAAACCGAAAATTCAATTTCCGTAGTTAATTGCGTTAAAAATCTAATTACTTTAATCTATCTTTATATATCCTTTCGTATCGATAATTAAAAAGAGTAGTTAAAGGATTTAAGGGTAAAATTTAAAATGTAAAAATTCCCGCATAAGGTTAATTTTCATTTTCGTTGATTTTCGGTGAGTTTAATTTTAATTAATTGCCTTGGTTAAAAATTTTTTAAAACAAGGCTAATTTTTTCAAAAGCTTTAGTGGAGAATTAAGG
>FWPU01007155.1_pt1 | contig 20987 bp, 16 predicted proteins | sample 2228361 | NCBI WGS metagenome assembly FWPU01 (sample SAMEA103939777, study PRJEB20133) | metagenome
AGTTTCAGATTTTCTTGACCAATTCAAGAACGGTTCACTTGACCTGCTACGCTATGTCGGCATATTGTCAGAATAATTTGTTAAAGTGCAATAATCCTTTGTTGGTTGGGCGGCAATAGCAAGTTCCCGATTTACCAGGGCTTTCTTAAAGTCGTGAACTGTCATTGCGAGGAGCGGTTTGTGCGCCGAAGCGATCTCCCTGGGCCCCGATAATGCCCGTTTAACGGGAAACTGCTTCGGCGAAGAACGCCTCGCAGTGACATGATTCCGGACTTTAAGAAAACCCTGCCCGATTTACGCTCTGGGCCTGGCTCGACGGCGCACGCAGAGGCAACCAAATGCAGAAGGTCGTTCCCTGTCCCTCCTTCGAGTCCACCTCGATCTTGCCGCCATGCTTATCTACGATCCATTGCGTGATGGACAATCCCAAGCCGAAACCGGCGCTGCGCGAGCGCGTGCGCGATTTCTCGGCGCGGTAGAAACGCTCGAAGATGTGCGGCAAATCTTCGGAGGGGATGCCAGGCCCGGTGTCGCGGATGATGATGCGTGTCTGTTCTCCCACTTTTGCCAGGCTCAGGAAGACCTCGCCTCCCGACGGGGTATATTGGACGGCATTGGCCGTCAAATTCAAGAGAACTTGCTTCAAACGGTCGCGATCACCCTGCACTTGCACCTGGTCTATCCCCGTCAAATGCAGTTTGACTCGTTCTCCGGCCAGCACGCGCATTTCCTGGAAGACCTCCAAGAGCAGCGTATCCAACTCGACCGGCTTGGTTTCCAAGGGCAAGGAACCAGACTCGGCCTGCGCCAATAACAGCAGGCCGCCCACCAGACGGTTCAAACGCCCCGCTTCCTGGTCTATGCTGGTGAGCGATTCTTCGTCCAGGCTCTTCATGCGGCGCATCAAATCCACGTTGCCTTTGATGACCGTCAACGGTGTGCGCAGTTCGTGACTCACATCGGCCAGAAAACGCTGTTGGGAAGTGAACAAACTCTCCAGCCGTTCCAGTGTTTGATTGAAGGCGCCAATCAGGCTGCCGATCTCGTCGTGTTTGGGACCATCGTAGGGAATGCGGCGCGACAGGTCATCGGCGCGGTTGATTTGCTCGGCTACTTCTGTGACTGTTTCGAGTGGGGCCAGGGCGCGCCCCACTGCCACCCACGAAAACCCGGCCACCAAAACCGTTGCAATGGCAGCGGAAATCACCACGATAGAGAACAATCCCTGCCGAGCGGCATCCACAATGCCCAGGCTGGTGGCAGCCTGCAAGGTTCCAATGGGACGCCCACCCAGGAACAGCGGCACGCTCAATACGCGCAAGTGCGCCCCTTCGAAATACGTCTCGCGATATTCCGACCTGAGGCTAGACAGGCTGTCTGGTTGTAGGGGAACGGTCAATTGCGAGATGGCCGGTGAAGAAGATATCAGCCTTCCGCTGCGATCCCAAATTTGCACCACGACATCGGCGCCCATGCCCATAGGAGGTAGGATAATCGCGTTCGCATTGCCCCACGGATTGATTTTGGCGCTCTCAATGATATCCTGCGCCGAGGCAGCCAGGATATTGTCTACATGGTTGAGCAATAAAAGCGTGACCAGCCCATACACGGCAGAGCCGAACAGCAACAGGATGCCCATCATCATGGAGGAATACAACAGAGAAAGGCGTAGTCGCAAAGGCATAGCATCGAGAAGGCCGGGCAGTGACCCGGCCTGACAATCAACTTTCGCGCAAAACGTAGCCCACGCCGCGCACTGTGTGGATGAGGCGCGGTTCCCCCTCGGCCTCGAGTTTTTGGCGCAAGTAGCGGATGTACACTTCCAGCACATTGCTTTCCCCACCAAAGTCATATCCCCATACGCGATCGAAAATCACCTCGCGGGTAAGCACCTGTTTGGGGTGGCGCATGAACAACTCCAACAAATCGTATTCTTTCGCCGTCAACGCTATCAGCCGATTGCCGCGCGAAGCCTGGCGCGAACCTGTATCCAGGGTCAGGTCGGCAAATTTCAGCACCGGCACACGTTCTGGCTGGGTACGGCGCAGCAAGGCGCGCACGCGCGCCAGCAATTCGTCCAGGTTGAAAGGCTTGACCATGTAGTCGTCTGCGCCGGCATCCAGGCCCTGTACACGGTCCTGGACGGTGTCTTTGGCAGTGAGCATCAAAATCGGGATGGAGCCGCCCGCAGTCCGCAGGCGATGGCACACATCCAACCCATCCATGCCCGGCAGCATCCAGTCCAGGATGACCAGGTCTGGCGTGCGGTCGCGCGCCTGGATCAGCCCCATGCGCCCGTCGGTGGCCGTATCCACTTTGTACCCTTCATACGTCAGGCCACGTTGCAACAATTTCAGAATGGCCTGGTCATCTTCGATAATCAAGATTCGCTCGTTCATGGTCACTCCACGTAAAATATACCACAAAGTCGCTCAAATGATTTTTCGCCTGCGCTTTGCTGCAATCACTTTGGCAATTTGGGCCGCCAAAGCGGCATTGTTGAGCAACAAGGCCAGGTTGGCTTGCAATGTACGTCCGTTGGAGAGTTCGTTGAGGCGCTGGAGCAGGAAAGGGGTCAGGTCCTGACCGTGAATGTTCTGTTCGATTGCTTCTTGCGAGGCCGTGGCGATGAGGGGGGCCATCTCGTCTTTGGGAATCTCGTAATTCGCCGGGATGGGGAGGGCTACCAGCACGGCGCTGCGCATCCCAATCTCCCAATGCACCTGTGCCAACGCTGCCACTTCTTCGGGGGAAGAAACGCTCACGCTGACCTTCAGCCCGCTCTTGCGCGAATAGAAAGCCGGGAAATCCTCGCTCTGGTATCCCAAGACCGGCACAGCCATAGTCTCCAGATACTCTAGCGTGGCAGGCAAGTCAAGAATGGCCTTGGCCCCAGCGCAGACGACGATCATGGGGATAGAAGCCAACGCTTGCAGGTCGGTGGAGACATCGAAACGCGCTTCTTTGTGGACGCCGCCAATGCCGCCGGTGGCAAAAACCTGGATGCCTGCGGCATGAGCGGCAAACATCGTGCCGGCCACGGTGGTGCCGCCAGTGGCGCCCTGGGAAATTGCGGCGGCGAAATCACGCTGGCTGATCTTGATGGCGTCGTCAGCGTTGGAGAGTTGTTCCAGTTCAGGTCCGTTCAAGCCAACGCGGACGGCGCCTTCTAGCACGGCGATGGTGGCCGGCACGGCGCCTTCTTCGCGCACCCTGGCTTCCATGTCACGCGCCAGCGATAGGTTCTGGGGACGCGGTAACCCGTGCGTGATGACAGTCGATTCGAGTGCCACGACAGGCAGGGAGAGAGTCAGCGCCCGGCTGATTTCATGGGAAAGGGTAAAGTAGGATGGGAGCATATCAAACCAGGAGTTGATCGTACAGGGCTTCGAGCGACAGGGAGGGATAGACGCTGCCGGGATGGCGCAGCGTCAGGGAGGCCGCCGAAACGCCCAGCCGAATGGCATCGTCCAGAGGAATGTCGTTGAGCAGGCCAAAGAGGACGGCCGCCGTCATGGCGTCGCCGGCGCCGGTTGGGTCGCCAATTCGGGTACGGATAGCCGGGATGTGGCCGGTGGTCTCGGCGGTGGCATACACCACGCCAAACTCGGCCAGCGCCACCAGCGCGATCTTTACGCCCTGCCCTACCAGCAGACGGGCAGCCTGGCGCGCCGCCTCGCGAGCGGCCTTGCGCTCTGTGGTCTCCAAACTGAGGCCGGTCAATACGCTGGCCTCTTTGGCATTGGGCGTCACCAGGAATAATTTGGGGAGGAAGGGAGACAACCTGGCAGCCAGCGCAGTGGAGGTCGGATCGGCGCAAACGGGAATTTTGGCGCGCCTGGCCAGGTTTATGGCTGCGCGCAGCGTCTTGTCGGGCAGATTGGCGTCCACGAAGACCAGGCTGGAGGATTTGAACAGCGCTTCCTGTTCTTGCAAATAGTGGGGCGTCATCTCTTCCAGCAGGCGCATGTCGTCGACGGCAAATTGCAATGCGCCGCCGCTTTCTACCACTGCCATGTAGAAGCCGGTCGGATAGTCGGAGGTATGAATGACAGCCGAGACATCCACGCCGGCCTCGGCAGTGTGGGCCAGTATTTCGCGCCCGGCATCGTCTTCGCCGACGACCGTCAACAGGCGCACTTCTTGCCCAAGCCGCGCCAGGTTTTCGGCCACGTTGCGCGCCACGCCGCCGTAGGAGCGGCGGATGCGCGCCGGGTTCGAGGTAGCAGGCCGAAGGTCCGCCTCGAGGCGCCCGATGATATCTATGCCGGCGGCGCCAATTGCCAGCACGGGCAGGTCGGTGTGGGTGGGAATGAAATCCATCATACCCCGTTTATACCAGAAACTTCACTGGTTGTCCCTGTTCCAGCGTTGGATAGCGCGGCGGAGGCATTCTATACGGTCGGCATGAGGAGCGCGTTGTTGTTCGTATGCGATCAGGCGCTCGGCCGTCTCTACGTCACCGCGGACTTTCGACAGCAAGTCGCAGTACAGGTCTTCCTCCTCAGGCGAGACGGGCGGCGTAGATGGGACGCCGGTGGTGGGAGCGGTTTTGGGACGGGCGGAACGGGGATGAGGCGGCGGCGAACTCCCTGGCGTCGCCTCGGGCCCGGACGTGGAGCCGCCCCCTCCAACCCAATGGGTAAGCCCCAGCACGCGCTCGATATGCTTGATTGCAGCCGGCAGGGAAGAGGAGATGGGCCGCCGGCTTTTTCTGAGCAATTCGACGGTTTCGATGAGTTGCTCGCGGTAGCCAAGCAACATGTCGCGAAGCGCATCACGATGGTTGTTGCCGTGATTTTGCTGGAAGCGCGCGAGTGGAATGGTTTGGATGAGACGCAAGACTTGTTGCAGTTTGGCTTCCTGTTTCAATCCCTCCAGGGCCTTCTGGCTGCCGCGCGCCAGATTTTCCCGGCTCAAGTTCCAGGCCTCCAGGTGCTTGTTCGGCACGATTTCGCTGGGCGGTTTCCAGGTCCCTACCCCAATCCAGTGCAGTTCCAGGCCGCGTTGACTGGCTTTTTGCGTGAATCCCTCCGCAAATTGGTTGAACAGGCCGCTCAGGACGGGGCGGGGTTTGAAATCGGGTGGCGACGGCACGGCGGAGGGTTCGAGCGTGTCTTCATCGGACAAAACGTTCTTGCCAACAGTTACAATTTCGTCCTCGCGCTGTTTGGCTTGTTGGGTCTCTGGCGCGCCAATGCTGGCCAGGTATTCGACCAGTTTATGCTTGCTCATGAAGCCGCCCAACTCGCCGCGGATCAGGCCCTGGATGGCGCCAGTCCAGGAAGCGGGTAGTTCGGAGGAATGTGGCCCATCGGAGATCACTCTGGCAGACTTGCCGTAGACCAACGCCTCGACCGCGTCCTCGCTGAAGGGGTGCGGGTGTTCCATCGTCGGTTTCTGGTCTTTTCGGAAGACGCTGAACACCAGGCGCACATCCTCCGTAGCAATGGGGATGCCATCCAGGCTGCGGCTCTTGACTGTCAGGGGTTCGGTGTATTGGTCGCGCAAGTCGAGCGCATCGCGGAAGCGCTCGAAACCTTCCAGGGTGGCTTTGCCTTTCACGGTTGGGCCAATGACATGCGGGCGGCCGTCCGCGCATTCGAACAGGGCGACCGAATCGAGTTCGACCAGCACCTTGCCCGGCCCGCCGATGAGGTAGATGGGAGAATTGCGATCCTCTTCGACCACCTCGCCGCCGCTGATACGGATGTGCTTGCGATTGCCGGTCAATGCCACCTGGATGATGAAATCACGGGCAATGCTGACTTGTTTGAGTTCGAAGATGTCGGCCAGGTAGGTTGCCGCTGCCTGCAAAGCAATGCAAAAGGGCAAGAACAAGACCGGCAGAAAACGCAGCATTTCAGGCTGGAAAAAGGGGCCTAAGGCAAATCGCAAGAAGTCGAGCGGCGCGCTCTGCGCAGCCTGGGCATAGGCCGGGTTGAGCAGGTATTGCATCAAGTGACTAAACTCGTTCCCCCACTCCGAAGAAGGATACAGGATTACCCGAAAGAAGATGCCTAGCGCCAGGAAAAAGATCAGCAGCATATTCCGGCGACGGTGTGAGCCTTTTTCGGTCAGGTCGAAGATTTTGTTCAGCAGGCAGCCAAACAAGCGCCCCATCTGCTCACGGAAGATGCGGCTCTCCTTTTGCAGAGCCGTTTCAGGGGGGCGTGAAGCGGGCATCAACGTCATGCGCCGTTCCTTTCCACCCACTGGATGATGTCTTCCAGTTCTTCGCGTTCCATGCTGGCGCGGCGATGCAGGCGGTCGTTCTTGACCAGTTCGTCGCGCGAGCGCAGCAAGAGAACCTTCAAGGTGTCTTTTAGGTTGTTGGGATTGTGCCTGTGCAGGCTCTTGCTCAGAGACTCGGCATATGCCCCTGTGGATTCCACCTGACCGGTCAGTTCGATATAGCCGCGCTGGCGCTCGATACGGTCGCGCTCGGCTTTGGCATTGTCGAGCCAGGAGGCGCTCCATTGAGCAAGCAATTTGTTTTCCACTTCGGGGGTAAAGCGCAAACTCCCCACACTGACCGCTTTGACCTGAATACCGCGTTCCTTCAGAAGATCGAATTCTGGGCTGTGAAGCGTGCCTTCTCCCGGCCGGCCGTAATCGTCCAACACTTCGACCTCGGGCTGGGTCATGCGCGCTTTGATCATGCGATTGATGGTTTCCAGCGCAGCCTCTTTCTTGACTTCCGCCGGCTCCGGCGCCCTTGCGGCCGGTTGGGCCGCTTCACTGACCACCCGCACCGGTTCCTTGTCGCGGCGCTCGCATTTGTCGGCCCAGCGCGCCAGAAAGCGGTTCACTTCGCGCAGCATTCCCGCCAGGGCATTGCCTCCGCCCAATAAGGGAGTATAGAGCGCCTGCGTCTCGGCCGGTATCGGCCCCGCAGAAGGAACAGACGGTGGAGAGACTACCTGGCTTGCCTCGAAGAGTTGCGCCAGCGTAAATTTGGAGAGGTACTCGCGCCACAAATCGGCCGCCACCAAGGCCGGCAATTGGTTCCAGGCCACGCGGCGGCGGGGCACATCTGCTGGCGCGTCTGGATTGATGCCCTCCGCAGTGACGGCCTTGCGCACTGCTTCGGCGTCGAAGCCAAAGCGCGACCCGGGCAGATTTTTTGTCTTGACCGGCTCTGCATCGATCTTGAAAGTGACGCTGATATTTGGGACGACTTCGATGCCGTTGCGCGTCCAGGCGGAGACTTGATTGCGACGTTTTTGGATTTGGTCGTATGCTTCCTGGCTTTGGTCGTCCTTTTTGACTGCAAAGGGATTGTCATCTTCGCGCGGCCCAAGCGACTGCGTTTGGGTGTGCAAATCCACGGCGCTGGCAATTGACTCGCCCTTCTCGGTAAAATGGACGCCGGGGCCAATCGTCTGTTTGAACGAGGTGGCAGTGCGCGTGACGGCGGCGCTGGCCGTATCCAGCCAGAGTACGCCAGGGCCTTTTCCTTTCTTCTCTTCGTGACTGACGCGAGGACGGCCATTTTCGATGAAGATAGCCGGGCCATGTCCGCCGCTCAAGTAGAGCAGCAGCCGGTCGAAGATTTTTTGCCGTTCCTGGAAAGTGCGCACCGGTAGCACGAACTGGGCGAAGAAAGCCAGCCAAACCCACAGTCCCAGCAGGAACAGGAGGCTATCGAAAATAGCCTGACCGATGGTCAATCCGCCCATCTTCCACACCAGCCAACCATATATCCCCCCCAGCACGACGAAGCGGCTGACATAGTAGAACCAATTCCTTTGGTAGAAGCGTGGCTCGTCCATATTGATTCGATTGTATAACAAAAAGCGGTTAAATAGCAATTGCTGAGGCGTTCACAGGGAAGCAACCCAACTGGCATCCACCATCGTGGGCTTGTGTTTTCTGACTTGCTCGATGAACCAGGTCAATTTTTCGATATCCTTGCCTTTCGTGTGTCCATCAATGAGCGTAAAGGCAAGATACAGGTCCCAATCCTGGATGGTGTCTAGTAAGGTGTGAAACCATGCTTCGTCGTAGTAGCCGGCGCTTTTGAACTGCCTCCACAAGGTGTAATTCTCGTCATGGAATTGAAGGATGTCGAGCAAGTCGCAATCATCTGTAAATTCGCTAGCAAACGCTCTGGCCAGCGACTCATGACTGCGCGGGTGAAGAGCCGGCACACTTTCGGGGCTTGCCTCGGCCTTGAAGGTATCGTGGACGTGGATGAGGAATTTCAGTTTCCAGTAAACTTCTTCATCCCGCAAGCGGGGCCGCAAACGTTCCAGGTTGGCCTCCAGTTCCGCAATGTGGTACTTGATCTTCCCTTCCGGATGACCTGATCGAGGCGGGTCATATTCGAACTCGATGTTTCTTCGGTAGCGTTCGTCGGCCAGGACTTGTTCGGTCAGTCGTTGGTAGTCCATGTGTATCAGTCTGGATGAGCAGCCTTGCCTTGCACATATTTTTCGAAGAGCGGGCTGAAGACTTTGTAAGCATGCTCTTTCTTCTGTAGGAGGCCTTTGGCCGTGATGAGTTTGAAGACGGGTTGTGGGATGCGGTCGAATGCGTTCTGAACGGCTCGAAGAAGTGCCGTCTGTTCTTCGGGTGAGAGGCCGGCCCAAATTTTAGCGCACTCCTCCTGCACGAAGGCTTGCCCGGCCAGCCAGTTCAAATCTCCCATACGTTCTTTCTCGATGGCGAAATGAATATTGACGCTCAACAAGGCCTGCATCAAACCAGGATGCCCTCCACCGGCGCGGACGACGGCCTCCCGCGTCATCGCCTCCAGGCGAAATTCGCGTCGTTCTTCCATTTGACGCAAGGCCCGCATGGCATCGTCATAGCCGTAAGGCCCCAAGCCGATCATGCGATGGGACAATAATTCGTAGAAACTTTCATTGTCAGAAGGAGGCCGCAACCTCTCTGGCAGGTCACGCAGAAACAAGCCGTAACATACCTGATTTTTGTTGGCGTCGCGCACCGCCCGCAATTGGGCAAACATCTCTTGCGGCATGGTACGGTACAGGGCATCGAATTCATCCAGCAAGAAACAGACGTTGAGATCATGAATTTTGCATAGCCTGTGAACTGCCATCTCGAAATAGCGCAAAGAGAGCAGATAATCACGACTCGCCATAACTTTTTCGTCCAACTCTGCCAGTTGCTCGAAGATCTCCTGTGAATCCTCGTAACGGCTGCTGCCTAACATCATGGAACTGATGAGCAACTCGTAAAAGGTCCAGTCTTCCCCCGCATGATGGCGGTTGAGATCTACGCGGATGAGCCAGGTCGTTTGCGCTTGCTTGTCCAGGTAATGCGCCTGCACGTCTTCCCGCATGATGAAATCCAACAAGCGCGTTTTCCCGGCGCTGGGGCCACCAATGACAAAGAACGAATCGGCGCTTTTGATATAGCCAAACAAACGCCGAGCCACTTCCTTGCGGTAAGAGAGAGGATGTTCTGGGCCGATTTCTTTCATCCATGACCTTCTTTCGTAATCTCTTTCCACTCTTCTGGCGGCCAGGGTCCGTGCCATTGGTCGAGACGATGACAGATTATACTGGCAAGCATGAGGGCGCGTTGCTGGCTCAATGTGCGCGCTGATTCTCCTGTGATTGTAGCACGAAAGAGCGTGTTGAATAAGAGACCTAACAGGTATTGTCGCGCATCCGTAATGCCGGTTATCTCTCGCGCTAATTGTCTCAGGAGCGAGATAGTTTGCATGGCCTTTTTGACCTCAGGGTCATCGAATCTATCGAGGTTCTTCAAAGGCCAGATTTCTATGTTTTGAGTCACATCTACACACAATGAATAGAACGAGGGCAGGTTTTCTTGCGCACTGATCAGACGATTGAGGATGTCCCCTTCGAGTTCGACGAAATCTTGAAGAATGTGCCCTTCTCCGCTACGCTCGAAATCAATGACCCAGGCGTTGCGATGTTCATCGATCAAAATATTGTCTCCATGCAAATCGCCGTGTGTCACGGCCAGGGCAGTGCTGGCGGTGACGCTTTGGTCCTCTGCGCCCTGCCCCATCTTTTCTTGCAGCCAGGCGAGGGGGTCAATGGGAAGAATCTCCTTCGGCAGTGCGCCCTTCATCAACTCACGCGCATCGGGGACGTGAAACTTGCAGACTCGCTCGTACCATTCCGGCCCCCAAACTTTGCAGTACTCTCTAAACAAAGAAACGTTGTGGCATTCTCTTGCCTGAGCGTACAAAGGCGACCAGGTTTCACGGAAGAAATGCGTCAGGCTATATTCGATATCGGCAAAAGAGGCCTGACTATAGAAATGTGAAAAAAGGCGACTGTCCGTACTGCCCAGGGATGTGTAGATGGCCCCGCCAATATCCCATAAGATAGCGGGATTCGACAGCCAGGGATGATAATGGCCTTTCAGATAGCCCTGGATATATGTTCGATAGCGTTCGACCTCGATAGACATTTTCTTTGCCCGCGCCAACTTGACAATCACCGGTTGTTTGTTGTCTTCATAGACGTTCAAGATGACTGACTTGGGGCGAGGAACTGTCGAATAGGTCGAGGTCATGGAACTGACGCTCAACCTTTCGAGACGTAAGCATTTTGCATGAGGAAACAAGCGAACGAATACATCGGCAATTTGGTCGTGATAGTCGGCAGGGATGTTCTCGCACAATATCGCGGCAATATCTTCCAGCATATTGCCTGGTTCGAAGGCTATTTCTTTCCAGGCGGCGCACAACTTCTTGGCCTCCCGGTCCAATTTTTCCTTCAGGATGGCCGGTCCCTCTCCTTTCCCTACATAACTTGCTGCGCCAATTTCATCGCTCAGACTCAAGCGGACGTTCTCGATGTCCACGCTGGCGCTCACCACGATGGAAACTGTCGGTCTGATGTCTGAAACCAGTTTCAAACCGCTGATATCTTCATCGTCCAAATCATCTATCAGCCGGAGGTCAACGAGGGCCAATTGACAGCGATGCTCTCGCGCTTTGAGCCTGGCATCTTCCAGCAAGGCGTTCCCCACCCCTTGCGCAAGGACTGGCTCAAATCCCCAAAATATAACCAGTTCCTTATACATATTTCTCATGCGCTCATTGTTGTCCACGATGAGAACACGCGCTTTTGCCTCTGAAAACGGATTGCCGTTCATCGTCGGATTCCCTTACTCTGGGTCTTGGTCATCGAATTTGCTTATAGGAAGTTTGATAGCAAAAGTAGTTCCCTGCCCTGGCGCAGAGGACAGCAGACGAATGCTGCCGCCCATGTCCTCCACGAATTGGCGCGTAAGAAGCAAGCCAAAGCCGCCTGATGTCTTGGTGGTGACATTTTTCCTGAAGATAGATGGTTGAACATCTTCGGAGATGCCCGGTCCGGCATCCTGAAACAGAATTTCAACCATATCTTCGCCCACTTTGCGGGTGCGGACGGTGATTTTCTTTTTTCCCATGCCGCTCATAGCCCGGTCTGCGTTGCGGGTTAGATGGTGTAAGATACGGCGAAAATCGGCCGGGTTGACGAAAATATGCTCCTCCGGCGCGTTCAGCAGGAATTCGATCTCGATGTCTCGTTGTTGCGCCAAAGGTTGGGCAAATTTCCGAATGGTCTGATCCAGAGGAATGGACTGCTTCCCTTGTGCGCCTTGCTTGCTTTTAGGGCTGGCCTCGAACAAGCGCCTGGCGCACTCCTCGATTTTATCGGCATAGTTGACCAACTGTTCATTTCCGAGAGCAAATTGTTTGAGCAGGAAGGTGTACCCCTGGATTTCTCCTGCCGCATTGTTGATTTCATGCGCAATATCTGCCACCCCGGAGGTCATTGCCGCTATGGTGGTCTTGAAATTCAGTTTCTCACTTTGAAGGGCCCGTTCCATCCCCATGCTCAACTGGCTGGCGACCGTCTCGGCCAATGATTGATCGTCTTCGTTGAAGCCATGCGTCATGGCGCGTTCCATGACTAGGACGCCTAACAATTCATGATTGCTTCCCATAATGCCGATGCAAAGTTCGGAGCGATTTTTGGGAATCAAGTTCAAGTATTCTGGGTAGTCAAGGACATCCGCCGCATTGATGGTCACGCTGCGCCTATCTCTGAGCGATTCACGGGCTACCCTACAGGCAAGGGATGGCCCATTTAGAGGGAAGAGGCGTTTTTCGTACATCTTGGACCTTGGCATGGGGTAATATTTCAAGGTCGCAGGAACGAAGCGCAAGGCCTGTTCATCTTCATCATACGTCAGAACACACATGGACGTTTGCGGAAAAATTGCGGTCAGATGATCCAGGGCCTTGATGAGCATTTGGTCCCTATCGATTTCAGAGTTGATGGCTTGCGCGGTTTCGAGCGCGACTCTCAATCTTTCATGATGACGTTGTTCCCCATATCGTCGGGCATTGGCAATGGTCACGGCTGCCAAACTGGCAAAGGAATGGGCATGATGGATTTCTTGCTCGGTGAAATTGCAAGCCTTACGATAGTCGAGATAGAGGACACCTAGATTTTGTTGCGTAAGCACATCTCGTATGGCAATCCCAATGAGGGCTTTGACGCCCTCACGTTGGATGAAGTGATGATTGGCCAGCCGATTAGGTCCAATGACTGCATGTGGGCTGTCCACATCTCTAATCACCAATTCGCCTTGCATCAAAACATAGGCAGACACGCCTCTCTTTCTTGGTTTGGCCTTGACAATACTCTCGAGGGGAACTTTGATATTGCCGGCATAACTGATGTTCTGGATGTCGAAAATCTGCGTGCCTTCGACCAGAGGATAAATGATGACCCAATCGGCCTCTGTAAGGGTACGCGCAGTCTCGCAAATTTCTTGCAGCGTGGTCTTCAATTGGCCCGGCGCAGCGCTGCGCAAAATGGTGTAATTGGCGCTGATGAGACGATTGCTTTTCTCCTGTTGTCGCAACGTTTCCCAAACCAAACCGGTATAGTTCAACAAGGTTTGCAATTGATCGAGCATTTTCTCGCTCAGCGGGCGGCCGTTGTGTTTGTTGTCTACGAGGACAACGCCAATGATGCGATCCGTAGAGGGAATGGGTAGAATAGCGCACTCGCCCAAGTCGACCCGCTCGGTAATTTCCCTGGGTAAGCGCTGCCTGACCTGGCCTGACGGTACGACTTTACGCTTCCCTTCTTGCATTGCCTGGGCAATGACAGAAGGGGCAGAGGCAGGCTCAAATGCCATTTCTTGCGCCAGGAAATGCAGGTCCGTGAAGCGAATTTTCTTATGCTTCAGATCGGTCAGGAAATCATCGAATTGATAATTTCTCTCTCTATCCGCTTCCCAATCCCGATGAGCCTTCTTTGGATCGTTCGCGCCGATGCCCACTTTACCGATCAACCGGGTACGTTCATCGTTTTCCAGGAACAACAAAGCGCGATTGAAACCGGTCCCAAAATGAGCGGTGGCAAAGGTCAGGGCGGTCAACCACAAATCGTCTTCGTGTTCCTGCGCAATGCGCAGCATTTCCATCATGGCGCGGCGGAGGACATGCAGACGTGCTGCATCACGTTTTTCGACCTCGTTGTCGTGGATCAACTGAATCGCGCCGGCGATCTGGTTGGCTACCTGTAAAAGCAAATCATGGTCGCGTTGAGTGAACGGTTCGTCTTGCCCATAGCGTTTGAGAGTCATTCCTCCAATCGTCGTCTCGCCCACTTGCAAACGGATGCCAAGACAACTGCTGGGAATCTCACCTTCCAGCACAATTCCATGCTCGGCAAGGCGGCCGGACACGTCGAAAGGCCAATAAATACTGCTTGCCTTTTGCTTCAACAGGAATTGTTCGATTTTCAAATCCGTTGATTCGGGCAACTCTTTACAACGCACGCCATTCTCATACACCAAGCGCACGTCCATTCGGCCGCTTTCTTCATCCAATACAAAGAAAGTAAAGTCAGGCGCCTCCATGAACAGGCTGATTTGTCCATGCACCTCATCGAGCAGTTCAGATAAATCGGCCTCCTCGATGGCCTTCACCATCATTTGACGCCCAACCTGCCCCAGGAGCGCATTTGCTTGCGCCTGGCGTTTTTCGCTTTGGAGCAGGCTGACGTTTTGCAGGACAAGGGCTGCCTGACGAGCAAAGAAATTCAACAAGGAACGTTCATGTTCGCCAATGATTCTTTCCCGCTGGCCATAGTCCAGCATCAGCGCCCCCAGCAAGCGATTGCTCCCCCACAAAGGTAGTACAGCAATCTCCCCAACCGGCCAGCCATAGGAAACCATGGGCGCCTCGTCCCGAATCTTTTTGACCTGCCCAGGACGTACAAAGAGTGCATCACGAGACTGCGTATTCTCCAGGCCAAACCACTGGAGAATGGAATAAAGTTCTTTTCTGCTTGTGGAGCCAGAAAAGCCCGGAATGCAATCTTTCCCCGCACAGGCAATGCCAAGCATCTGGCCAGTATCATTGGCAAGTTCTCTCGTCGGCGTCCAGAACAAATGCGCCCGCGCAAAGCCCAATTGCAAGGCATAGTCAACGACAACCTGGCTGACTTCCGAGAAGGTCTCCTTCCGTAACGCCTCTCCCATCATTCGAGAGAAGATTTTCTGCCAGCCATGTTCGCGACTTTCACGACGATATTGCTTCAGAGATTTCAGCAAGAACAACAGCTCGCGGTTCTCGAAGGGCTTGGACAGGTACCGAAAGGCGCCGGCCTCGTAGGCTCGCATCCCACTTTCGAGGTCCTCGGCTCCGGTAAAAACGATGGCGTCGCTATCCGGGCTGATGGCGCGTAATTCCTGCATCGCCTCGATGCCGTCTTTGCCTGGCCCCAGGCGTTGATCTATCAAAAAGACCTCGAAAGGTTTGCCGTGACGCGCAGCCTGCCGGGCTTGTTTGCAGGCGTCCTCGAAGGTGGTCGAGATTTTCGATTTGGCTTCTCCTGCCTCTTCCAGAATCGCTTGAATGGTCTCTGCAAAGTAACGATTATCGTCCAGGATGAGAACCCGACACATGCCGCCTCCCTATAAACGATAGGGGATTTCTAACACAAAGGTCGTTCCACCCAAGATATAACTTTCCTGCACGAAAAGCCGTCCCCCCAATTTTTCTTCCGCCAGGCTTCTGGAGATGTACAGTCCAATGCCGCTGCCGTCCTGCCGCGTGGTATAGCCCGGCTCGAAGACCGTTTCCCATAGACTGGCGTGGATACCCGGCCCGTTGTCTTTGACCAGGATGCGAATCGGCGTGTTGGCCGATGGGGCCGGTTCCGCTTCGAGCAAGACCTCCACCGTCCCGCCATGTTGGGAGCGAAACTCAACGATTTGCTGTACTGCGTTGAGGAGCAAATTGAGCAGGATTTGCTGCAGGGCGGCCGATTGGCTGCGGACCAGGAGCAACTTTTCGGGTGGTGTGAACGAGAGGGTCACGTGTTCCCGCTCGGCGATGTCCTTCATCAAGGTTAGGGCCTCGGCGATGATCTCGTCCAGGCGCAGGATTTCGTTCTTGTTCTTCGTGATGATGCGCCCGAACATGCGCGTAGTTGTCACAATCTTGTGGATGGTCTGTTGGATGTCGGCCAATTCGGCAGCCAGCGAGGCCATCCTTTCCTGGGAGGGCTGCCCCCTGGTCAAATTCTCCAATTTGTCCTTGAAGATACCGAGACGATTGTATAGCGGACCCATCAAATTGTTGATTTCATGCACCATGGCGCGGGTGAGTTGACCGATCAAAGCCGAGCGTTGGATGATGGTGTAGCGCTCGCGGAACAGATTTTGTTCCAGGTGAGCCGCAATCATCAGGGCAACGGCGTCGGCATAAATTCGATCTTCCTCGTAAATCTCTTTGGGCTGGCTATGTAAAAAGACCAAAGCATACTTTCTGGGTAAATTCACAGGCACTGGCACGCCTATACAGGCTTGCATGGGGAACAACTCTAACAGATATTGAAAACGCGCTTCGTCCTCTTTCAAGCACTTTTCCTTGATAACCTGCTCTTCATCCTCAGCAATATCGCGGACAGGACTATAGATCAGCGAGGGAACGGCGTGACTGTTCAGGCGGGAACGGGATGAACTCTCCACGATAGACACCGTGCGCTGCGCCGCATCCAACTGGAACAGGATGGCCGCTTCGAACCCTAACCGGATTCTGCCCTTTTTGAGGAGGGCACGCAGCGACCGGCTTGTTTCCACGTGTTCCTCCGTTGTCGCCGCAGCGTGGCTCTCGTCTTGAACCGGCTCCGGCTCGGGTAAGTGATTTCCGTTTTTCCTGAGAAAGTCCAACATATCCTCAGGCAAAAGAGGCTTCGGCAAGAAGTCTACACCGCGTTCTTGAAGAGCATCCAGCTCCTTGTTTTTCTCGTCTGCACTGGCATATTCTGTGGTGACGACCAGCCGTACCTGTGGGAATTTCTCCAACAATTGATGAGCTAGGGTGAGACCATCCATGCCGGGCAAGCCCACGTCTATGAAGACAATCTCCGGCAAGCGCATGGTCATGACCGCCAGCGCATCTTCGGCGCACCGCACGACATCCACCCTCTGCCCAACTCGTTTGAGCCAGTTGGCTACCAGTTTGGATTGCTTGGGATCATCTTCGACGATCAGGATTCGCTTCCGATTCGATTTGTCTTTGATCAACGCCTCGATTTCGGACTGCTTGCTGGCTTTGAGAGGCCTCAACTCCCCCGGCAGACCCATAGAGGCTGGCGACTTCTCGGCCGGCAATCCCAATCCCAGGCGTCTCTTGGCGGCATCTATCTGGTGGACGACGACACGCACGTGGTCGCCGGGCCAAAAGAGTTCCAAAGGCGATTTCTGCACCCAGGCCGGGAAACTGGACTGATGCAGCAAGCCCGTGATACCCGATTCCAATTCCACGAATGCACCATATCCCATCACGCCCGTGACAACACCTTCATAGACTTTGTTCTTGCTCAGATACTGCGAGATGTTTTCCCACGGGTCGTTTTCGACCAGGCGCAAACTCAACTCGAAAGCCTGCCCTTCCTGGCTGCGAATGGGTACGGCCCACACCTCCGAATTGAGCGGATAAAGTTGCTTCCAGTTGAGGCGTTTTTCCTGATCCCAGGAAATTTCTCTGACGCGGATGATCCCGCGTTGACCGCCTTTGAGTTCCACCGACAGGCCAAGGGGTAAATGCTTGATGACTTTAACGAGAATGCGTTTAGGCGTAGACGACCCCATGAAAAGCGTTACTCCTCCAGGAAGACAGTGTCTGGCAAACCCATTTCGGGCGGGTAAGGGAAGCGAAAGACTGCATGGGCTTCCTCCAGGGTGGCCAATTCGCTCAGGCGGGGTAACATAAACTGTCCATTTGGATGAATGATGTCAAGCGCCTGAATTTGACGGCTCCATTCCACCGTTTCATTGCTGCTTCTCGGTCGAAGGACTTGAAAGCCGGGCAGGGCCTGCTCCGGGGTCGGGCGGGTAATGGCTGAGCCAATGCTACGAAGCAAATACTCGTCAATCGCGGAGGAAGAGACCAAATGTACTTGCAAATAGAAGAATTTGTTCCATGGAAGTATGAAGCGGTCAATGAAGGGATCAATCCATTTCTCATATTGCTGCAAATAGGGTTCTTCTGAGGCGGCCGGTGCAGCTGCCTTCATCGTTTTTTGCATTACGAAAAGGGCCAGCCTTTCGTTGTCGAACAAAATGGTCGGTCTGAGGGAGATGTTCAGCAAAATCTTGTGCGGATAATGCGCCAAAGCGCGCCAGATTTGCTCATCGGAGCGTTTTCCCGTCTGCCAGATTCCGACTATACGGCAATTCCCTTGGGAGGTTTGCAAAGGACTTTCGAAGCGTCGAATGCAAGCCATCGAGGCCGGATGGGTACAATCTGCAAGAATGTCCTTGCCGGTTATGCGCTCGAAGTCAGATTGTGAGTCGATTGGGTGAATGGTGTAATCGTAAGGGAAAATGGCCGCCACTTCTCGCAAATAGCCCAAGGCTGAGGCGCGGGCCTGCTCCTGCGTCTCTGCCATGACCTTGCCGATGACTCCCAAAAGCAACCCACTTTTTGGTACACCCATGCAGCGCAGGGCCAGCGTACGCTGCTCAGCCTCCTGATACTCCGGAAGATTATTGTGTAATTGTGCTTCGAGAAACAATTTTTGCCGGTCGAGCGCCTCTTCCAATAAAACGGCCTCGTTGAAGCCCCATTTGAGTTGCTTCCTCTCCAGAAAAGGGCGAATCCTGATTCGGCAGGCAAACGTCGCCTGCCATGGATAGCCTGCCTTCCCTGTGGCAGGTCGAGAGAGTTGCTTTGTCTCGATCCAAGGCATGGAGATATCTTGCTCTTCTGGCGCCAAACTTATTTCCCTTTCTTCTTTCTTGGTGAGAGCAGGTTGATGATGGTGGAACGTGACTCGTTCACAGACCTGACGTGTTCAGAAGGTATCTGTGGCAGGTTTGGCGCTCCCTCTGCCAGCGCGCCCAAAATGTTTTGTAATAACTGCATGTCGCCCGCATCCCTGGGAAACCCGGCAATAGTTTGGGCGCGAATGAGCGCGTCGAGGGCTTTTTCCAAGACCTCCAGCCTTCTCATTGCCTGGGCATTTTGCATCTCAGGAAGTTTTTGCAAATAGTCTAGTTGTATGCTCAAACGACGAGCATATTCCAGAATCTCACTACGGTTTGCTTCGGTTGTGGCTTGCAATTCCTGGATCAGCCGTTCTTGTTCGGCCTGGATCATGGCCAGGTTTTTCTGTTCTTCTGCAATTTCCTGTTGTTGGATGATGCCCTCTCTCTGTATGGCGCTTTTTTTCTCTTGTACCAGGTATTCATGTTTCAGCGCGCTGATATTGGGGTCCCCGTATCGTTCTTTGATAACGACATCCAGGAGTTCAAAGGCTCTGCAAGCCTGGACTTGAGCAACCTGATCTTGGATGGAGCGAACGATTGCCTCATCGGAGATGACTTGCTCGTTACCCGGCTCGCCAATGATTTCATGATGGTGATGTGTGATGATGAATTTCTTGACCGCGGCTTCACAAGTAGCCAGTAACGTATCCAATGGCCTGGCAACGTTGGCAATTTCGACAGGGTCGTTGACTTTATAATTGATGGAGACGGTTAGCGCTGCTTTAAAGCCATCGAGCGTGGTGGCCGTAATGGCTGGGAAGTTGAAGGTACGCTCGCGCAAGTCAACGTATTGGATGGTATATGCACCATCTTGCAGGTCCTTGAATCCCCCTTCTATGAAGACCATCTTTTGCCCGCTGGGAGAGGTAAGGATAGCGGCCGTCATGGGCGGCAAAGGCAGGTAATGTCCAAACAAGCCCACCTGCAAGGTATTGGGCTGCGTCAAGATAGAGGTCTCGCTAAAATCGATAAGGGGAGGCGCCTCTTTCCTGCCCCAAAACTCCAGCCACCATTGTAAGAATGAGCCGTTATCTTCTCGAGTCATGAAATGACCTCCTCAACGGATAGTCCGCTCTATACTGGGATTTTTACTGTGACATCGTATTTCTCCCATCGGCATATAATTAGTGTATATCATTTCCTTAAGAAAGGCAATAGCGTGTTCAGAGTCGAATTCCATTGCCATACCATCTTCTCCAAAGATTCCCTTACCCGTCCAGCTGCCTTACTGGCTGCCTGCCGACGCAAGGGCATCGACCGGGTGGTCATCACCGACCACAACACGATTGCCGGGGCATTGGCAGCCCAACGCCTGGACCCCGAACGAGTCATCGTGGGAGAGGAGATTATGACCACCGTCGGAGAACTGTTAGCCGCATATGTGACAGAGGAGGTGCCGGCCGGTCTTTCACCGGCAGAGACTATTCGGCGACTGAAAGAACAAGGGGCATTCATCAGCGTGTCACATCCTTTCGATGAGATGCGCAAGGGGCATTGGCAGGAAGAGGATTTGCTGGCTATCTTGCCGCAGGTGGATGCAATCGAAGTGTTCAACGCCCGTTGTTGGTCGCCGGCGTTCAACCGACAGGCGCAGGCATTTGCCGCTCAACATCATCTAGCCGGCACAGTCGGCTCGGACGCCCACGCAGCGCTGGAATTGGGGCGGGCCGTCCTTTTGCTGGAGCAGTTCGACGGTCCCGACGAGATGCGGGCAGTCATCCGGCAAGGCATCCCGCAAGTGCGCTGGTCGCCGCCCTGGGTGCATTTGATTTCGCGCTATGCAGCCTGGCGAAAGAAACTAAGGGACATTTCTGCTTTGCCTTAACAGGTTTCGTGGCGGTTAGCCACACCTTGGAGCAGCCGTGTGATGTGAGGTGTGGGTAATCACCAGGAATTCCTACTTGACAAATCGAACAATCGGTCTACACTATTAACATCGTATCCAATTTCCATCCAAAGGAGGAGTGACAATGCCTGCTCTCAATCGTGTTCAGTTGATTGGCTATCTGGGGAAAGATCCGGAAGGCCGTTTTACGCCTACGGGCAAGAAGGTGACGCATTTTAGCATGGCAATTACCCAGCGTTGGAAATCGCAGGGTGAGACCAAAGAATATACTGAATGGGTCAACATCGAGGCCTGGGGGCGGTTGGGAGAAGTCTGCCAGGAATATCTCAAGAAAGGCAGCCTGGTGTATGTAGAAGGTCGGTTGAAAACCGATCGGTTCGAAGACAAAGGCGAAACCAAATATTACACCAAAGTCGTTGCATTAGGCCTGCAATTCCTGGACCGCAAACCCGCCGAGGAGCCGGTCATGACTGTGGAAGAAGAAGCGGGCGAGTATGAGGCTTAGCGGCTCTTGACACACACCTGACAAGCGTAACGGAAACGCCGTTACGCTTGCTTTTTGTAACTGCCTACCCTGTCGAACAGGGTGAAGAGGATACAAAGGAGGGTCTTGCGACGAGGGACAAAATATCCTTTCATCCTTGACATCCTGTTGAATGCTCTTTTAGAGCTTTTCAAAGTTTTAATGTGGACTGGCTTTGGTGCATGAATAATTTTCTTCCCATTCAGAGCCAATTTTCGGTGAAATTTTGACTAGTACATCTTGGCGTAAATAGGTCTTTTGTGGTATAGAGGTATGGAGAATAAAACAGGAGGAAGCCAATGCCTATCCCGAAAGCCCAAG
>FWPU01007161.1_pt1 | contig 20967 bp, 19 predicted proteins | sample 2228361 | NCBI WGS metagenome assembly FWPU01 (sample SAMEA103939777, study PRJEB20133) | metagenome
GCGCCGCCCGGCAGCGGCACGGTCGCGCGCACCGCCGGCGAGCCCGCGTCGGCTGCGGCGGACGAGGCGACCGCCAGCCACCCGAGCGCGCAGAGCGCCGGCCGCAAAGCTCTCGACATCGGCGTGCGGAGGGCCTACCCTGGGCGCCGTCCCCGTCATTCTACGCGACGGCGGCGCCCTTGCACGCCTCGGGTCGCCTTGCCTGGTGAGGCGCCGGGGGGAACACGGCCAGAGCGCTACGGTTCGCGGCGCTTGTAACTCACGGCGAGTTGCCAGTTGACGATGGAGGTCTCGAGATACGGGAGGCCGGTCACGAATGCGTAGTAGTCGCCCGTCAGGGACCGCCGTCCGCGACCCGGCGTCACGTTGTGGGCCGCCAGGCACCCGCCCACCGCGAGCCTGGGCAGAATCGCGCGAGCGTAGTTCGTGTACCAGTCCTTGTCCGCGTCGATGAACACGAAGTCGAAGGGCCCGTCGAGCTGCGGCACGAGCGCGTGCGCGTCGGCGAGCCGCGCGTCGATGAACGGGTGGACGCCCGCTTCCCGGAAATTGGCGAGCGCCTGGCGGTGACGGCGCTCGTCGATCTCGATGGTGACGACCCGGCCGCCCGTCTTCGCGAGGGCCCAGGCGATCCAGATCGTCGAGTGGCCCGTCGACGTGCCGATCTCGAGCGCCCGGCGGTAGCCGTTCTTCAAGATGATGTCGTGCAGCGCTCGCCCGTCGGCTTCCGGGACGTTCATGTCGCGCCAGGTTCCCCGCCGCGACTCGAGAAAGCGTGACACCCGGGTATCGAGGTCGGTGCTCGTCCCGGAAGTTTGCGCCCCGCCGACCTGGCTCGATGCTGCGGAGCCGACCACCGTCACGGCCGCCGGGAGCAGAACGATGACCGCCGTGACCGCTCGGACGGCGAGCGCGGCCAGGCGTCGCAGGGTGTCCACCATGCCTCTCAAGACGTGCGGGCGCGTCGGGCCGTTTACTCGTCCTCGGCCACCCTTGCCCCGCGAGCCCGGCTGTCCCGTCAGCGTCCCGCCAGCGCGGCGGTGGCGCGGTCGAGGGCGGCGGTGAGGCGCCGGGCCTGTTCGCTGACCTGCTTGGCGTCGCCCGCGGCGATGGCGGCGGCCAGCCCGGGCAGGACCTCGGGCGCGTAGGTGAACTTGGGTGCGTAGACGAGGTGTCGGTACCACGGCCGACCCGGGATGCCATCGGGGTCGACGAACGCGCGCTCGACGAGGCGGAGCTTCCGATTGAGCGCGTCGAGCGCTGCTGGCGTGAGCTCTCCCGCGAGCGCCCGGTCGCGCTCGGCCGAGGTCTGTGCGGCGGCGCGTTCGAAGCGGTCGATCGCCGCCGCGGCCGGCGCGAGTTCGGGCGCCCAGGGCGAGCCTGGTGGGCCTCCTGGCTCCGGCGACGCCCCGGCGCGTCGCGAGTGCCACTCGCGGTTGCGCTCGTCGAGGAACTCGCGGAGCCTCGCCGCGTACGGTGCGACATCGAGCGGCAGGACGTCGGCGTTCGCCAGCCTGAGGGCCATGAGGCCCCAGATCTGGACGAGCGCGGCGTGATACCTGAAGCCCGGGTCGCCGAGGCGCGCCACCCAGTGGTGGTTGTCGTACACCGAGTGGTACACGCCGTACGGACCGTCGAACCCGAGGTCGGCCACCGGGATCCCCAGGAAATTGAGGAACACCGTGTAGTCCGAGCCGCTCCCGAGTCGGTTGTCCACGAGCACGTCCCCGCTCGCTCGCGGGAGCGCGCCGCGCTCGCGCGCCGCGCGTGCCCGCCACGCCGCAGCGATCGGGATGCGGCCGACCGGGTCCCGAACCGCCTGAGCGACCTCCTCGATCAATCGGTTGAGCGACGGGACGGCGGACGCCGAGAAGTCTGGACCCGACGCCGCGCTGTCGACGTTGAGGTACGCCACCGCGCGCTCCCCCAGCTCGCGCGCGTGCTCCTCGCCCCACTCGGTGGACGAAGTCAGGGTGAACTCCTCAGCGTCCCAGCTCGCGAACAGGATCGTGCGCCGCGGTCGCGCGCCCTCGCGCGCCAGCCATCCGAGCGTTTCGACGAGTTCCATCAGGGCGGCCGACCCGCTCGACGGGTCGACGCCGCCGTAGATCCAGGCGTCCCGATGGTTGCCGACGATGACCAGCTCGTCGGGACGGTCGGTGCCGCGGAGGACGCCCGTGACCGTCCAGATCGGCCGGATTCGATCGTCGAGCTGCACACGCAGGCGCACGCGGGAGGGCCCCGGACCGACCCTGTAGGTGAGCCCGAGGCCGCCCTGCCACGCCTCGGGCGCCTCGGGGCCGCCGAGCGACTGCAGGATGACGCGGGCGTCGCGGGCCGAGAGCGGTGCGCTCATGATGGCGGGCAGCGAGGTGGCCTCGGCGGCCGGGATGCGCCGCGCGCCGGGGCGCGACGGCCAGCCGGGCGTGAGTGGATCGCCGGGCACGAGGAAGTCGTAGACGATCGCGCCGCGCTGGATGTGGCTCTCGGGCCCCCACGGGCCCTCCGGATACACTTTCCCCTTGCCCGCCCCATCGTCCGCCGGGTCGGAGTAGATGAGGATGCCCGCGGCGCCGCGCTGCTCGGCGGTGAGGGCCTTGAACCCGCGGTAGCTGTACGGCACCGAGTAGCGGACGAGCACGATCTTGCCGCGGACGTCGACGCCGTGGGCCGCGAGCCAGTCGTAGTGCTCGGGGTTGCCGCTCGCCGCGTAGACGACCTCGGCTTCGGCCTCGCCGGAGCGCGAGTAGGCGTGGTAGGGGATGCCGACGTCGAGTGCGGAGGAATACTCGTCGCCCGGCACCGGGTCCTCGGCCATCGAGGCGCGCCACCTCTGCGGCGCCGTCGTCTCCACCGTCACCTCCTCGGGCCAGGGGAGCAGAACCTCGTGCTCGGTGATCGTGACGTCCTCGAGGCCCGCGGCGACCCAGCGGTCGCGCACCCACTCGGCGAGCTCGCGGTCACGCGGCGAGCCGGCGAGGTGCGGCCTGGCCGCGAGCACGCGGTGCGCGTCGCGGATGCGGTCGGGCGAGATCGACCGCAGCCACCGGCGCTCGAGGGCACGCTGCGCGTCGGCGTGAGCGCGGAAGAACCCGAAGATCGGCGCCCCGTCCGCGGGCCGGGACGTCAGGTACACGAGGGCACCCGCCAGGGCGCCGAACACGGTGGCGATTGCGATCGCCCGGGTCACTGTCATGGTCTTGTGTATTCCGTCTCCGGTCTCCTGTCCCCTGATCATCCCCCACCCCGCAGCACTTTCCGCGCGGCGTTCAGGCCCGGCGCGCCCGTGAGGCCGCCGCCGGGGTGCGTGCCCGCGCCGCAGAGATAGAGCCCTGCGATCGGGCTTCGGTACCGCGCCCATCCGAGCGCCGGGCGCATGAGCAAAAGCTGGTCGAGGGCGGGCTCGCCGTGGTGGATGTGGCCGCCCGTGAGCGCCCAGTCGCGCTCGAGGTCGGCTGGCGTGAGGACCTGCGCGTCGAGGATCACGTCCGGCAGGTCCGGCGCCTGCGCGGCGAGCGTCCGGATCGTGCGGTGGAGCAGGTCGTTCCTGAGCCTCGACCATGGCCCCTCGCGCAGGTCGTACGGCGCGCCGTGCACCACGATGGACATGACGTGCCGGCCCGCCGGCGCGAGCGTCGGGTCCGCGATCGACGGGATCGTGACGTCGAGCCAGGGTGTGTCGGCGAGGCGGCCGTACTTGACCGCGTCGGCGGCGCGCTCGAGCGTGTCGAGGTCCCCTCCGACGTGGAGGCGGCCGGCGAGCAGGCGTTCGGGCGACGACTCACTCGCGAGCGCCGTGAAGCGAGGCAGCCGGTCCAGCGCCAGGTTCACCTTCGCGACGGCGCCTGCGATCCGGTACTGCTCGAGGGCGCGACGGAACTCGGGCGGGAGCGCCACCGGGTCGACCAGCTTCAGGAACGTGCGCGGGGGGTCGGCGTTCGAGACGACGGTCCGCGCGCGGATCTCCTCCCCTGTGGCCAGCACGACGCCGGCGGTTCGTCCGTCGCGCACGACGACGCGCGCCACCTCGGCGCGCGTGCGGACCTCGGCGCCGGCCTCCCGCGCTGCGTCGAGCAGCGCGCGCCCGAGGGCGCCCGGACCGCCTCGGGCCATCAGGCTCGCGCCGGCCGGCACCGGGTCCCACGCGGCGGCGAGCAGCAACAGGGCGCCCGTGCCGGCGGCCCGGGGACCCATCCGGGTGCCGAAGAGCGCGCGGGCCGCGACGGTTGCCCGGAGCAGATCGTTCTCGACCCATTCGCTGACCAGGTCGGCGACCGGCATCGGCAGGTACCGCAGGAGCTGGAACGCGCGCTCGCGCCCGAGACGACGGAAGCGCCAGCCCGTCCGGAGAAGCGACCAGAGGTCGCGGCCGTCCGGGCGCGACACCGTCGGCGGTGGCGCCTCGAGGATCGGCCGAAGAAACCGACCGAGCGCGGCCAGCGTGTCGGCGAACGCGGCGTATCGGTCTGCGTCGCGCGGCGCCAGCCGCCGGAGCGCCTCGGCCGTGCGGGCCACCTCCCGGAAGATGGCGAGGCTCCGGCCGTCGGGCGCAATGGCGACGACCGCGGGGTCGGGTGCCAGGACCGCCAGGCCGCGGGCTTCGAGTCGGAGGCGCGCCGTGACCCGGGGGCAGAGCGGTCCGAGCGTGTGCGCGAGCGTCGGACAGCGGAAGCCGGGGCGGATCTCGGTCGTGGCGGCCGCCCCGCCGACCTCCTCGCGGCGCTCCAGGGCGAGCACGCGTCGGCCCGCGCGCGCCAGCTCCGCGGCCGCCACCAGTCCGTTGTGTCCCGCGCCGATGATGACGATGTCAGGGGTCGGGGGCATGGTCGGCAGACAGGAGGCAGGAGTCAGGAAATAGGGGACAGGAGGGTGCGCGAGTCCGCCGCCAAGAGCCGCGCGACGTTTCCTGCTAGGGTGTTCGCCACGTCGGGCAATAATTATCGTATACCCGGCGCCGACTGAGGCCGTCTGGCATGGTGCTCAGCCTGTTGCGGGTTGAGCAGAGCCAGGGAGGTTCGGGTGACGCTCAGCCGGAGCAGCGTCTTGCGGGCTGCGCAACCGGTTTTCCGAGCCAATGGGCCGCGGCGGTCGACTCGGTCGCCGCGTGCGGTTCCTATCTCCCCTCCCTCAGCATCGCCCGCGCCGCGTTGCGGCCCGGCGCGCCCATGATGCCGCCCCCGGGATGGGCGCCCGAGCCGCAGAGATACAGATTCCGGATCGGCGTTCGATAGTTGGCCCAGCCCGGCACCGGCCGCAGGAAGAAGAGCTGTTCCAGCGTAAGTTCCCCGTGGAAGATGTTGCCTTCGGTCAGCCCGAACTCGCGCTCGAGGTCGAGCGGTGTGAGGACCTGTCGGTGCAGGATGAGGTCCTCGAGGTTCGGCGCGTACTCGCGCAGCGTGTCGATGACCGTGTCGCCGAAGGCCTCGCGGTGATCGTCCCACGTCCCATCCGCGAGGTGATACGGCGCGTACTGGACGAAGCACGACATCACGTGCTTGCCCGGCGGCGCCACCGTGGGGTCCGTGAGGCTAGGGATCACGATGTCGATGTACGGGCGCCTCGAGTACCCCCCGTACTTCGCGTCGTCGTACGCACGCTCCATGGCGTCCACGCTCGGTGAGATCGAGATGGCGCCGCGCAGGTGCGCGTGCGGGTCGGCTACCAGGCCGTCCCGGGGGCGGGCGACGAAGGTCGGCAGGCCGTCGAGCGCGAGGTTCACCTTGCCGGACGAGCCGCGGAACTTGTAGCGCTCGATCGCGCGGACGAAGTCGGGCGGCAGGTGCTCGGCGCCGACCAGCCGGAGGAAGGTCTGGCGCGGGTCCGCGCTCGAGGCCACGAGGCGGGCCCGAATCTCCTCGCCCGACTCGAGCACCACGCCCGCGGCGGTGCCGTGCGTCACGAGAATGCGCGCGACCGGCGCCTCCGTCCGGATCTCGGCGCCCGCCGCGCGCGCGGCCGACGCGATCGCGCGGGAGATGGCGCCCGTGCCGCCCCGGGCGAGACCCCAGGCGCGGAACGTGCCGTCGATCTCGCCCATGTAGTGGTGGAGGAGCACGTAGGCGGTCCCCGGGGAGCGGACGCCGAGGAACGTCCCGATGATGCCCGACGCGGCCATCGTGGCCTTGAGCACGTCGGTCTCGAACCAGCGGTCGAGCAAGTCGACGGCGCTCATGGTCATGAGCTGCGCGAGCGCGTGCCGGTCGCGCGCGGAGAGCTTCAGGAACCGGCCGGCGAGGCGGGCGAGGTCGGCGAGCCCGCGCGGGTCGAGCGACGTCGGGTCCGGCGGCGTCATGCCGAGGATGGGCTTGACGAAGCGTCCCATGTCGGCCATGAGCTCGCCGTACTCCTCGTACGCCTCGGCGTCGCGCCGCGAGTGTCGGGCGATCTCGCGCCGCGTTTGCGCGCGGTCGTTCACGCGCCAGAGATAGTCGCCGTCGGGCATCGGGGTGAACGTGCCGTCGAGCGGGAGGATCGCGAGACCGTGGCGCGGGAGGTCCAGCTCGCGGATGATCTCGGGACGCAGCAGCGACACCACGTACGAGCAGACCGAGTAGGTGAAGCCCGGATAGACCTGTTCGCTCACCGCCGCCCCGCCCACGACGTGCCGGCGCTCGACGACGAGCACGCGGCGCCCCGCGCGGGCGAGATAGGCGGCCGCGACCAGCCCGTTGTGCCCGCCGCCGACGATCACGACGTCGTACATCGCCATGCAGCGTCGCGGCCAGCCGCCAATGTCTGGCGCCCAGGTGGCCGCCTGCGGCTGCCGGCCATCGGGTCACACCTCGCCGAACGGCATCCGGGGACCCGGAGCGCGGAACCTGGAATCCGCAACGCGACCTCGGCGTCCCGCGGCGCACGCGGCGGAGGCACGAGGACGAAGGCCACGGGCCACCCTCTGGTCCGGAAGCGCCGGCCATGATACAACTGCCCAGGCCGAGCGGTCATCACCGGGCAGCGCGCGCCAGGTGCGCGACCTGCCCGCCACGCAGGTGGACCGCGGTGGCCGAGCCCGCCATGGCCGACTACGTGCCCGCCGCCCGCGCCCCCGTCGCCGGTGCTGCCGCGCGTCCGACGCTCGTTCGCGCCCTCGGCCGCTGGGACCTCACGGCCATCGGTGTCAACCAGGTCATCGGCGGCGCCGTCTTCCTGATGCCCGCGCTCGTGGCGGCGCAGGTGGGCGCCTGGGCGCCGTGGTTCTTCGTCGCGGTCGGGCTGCAGTCGCTCGTGATCGCCGTCTGCTTCGCGGAGGCGGCGAGCCGCTTCGACCGGACCGGCGGCCCGTATCTCTTCACGCGCGCCGCCTTCGGCCGGTTCGTCTCGTTCGAGACCGGCTGGATGCTCTGGTACGTGCGCGCCGCGAGCTGGGCGTCGATCATCAACGGCCTGGCCGACGCCCTCGGGTTCTACTGGCCGGGGCTCGCCGGGGGCGCGCCCCGAGCGCTCTTCATCACGACGGCCATCGGGCTCATCTGCTGGGTGAACGTCCTCGGCATCCGCCAGAGCGCGTTCGTCGTGAACCTGTTCACCGTCGGCAAGCTCCTGCCGCTCGTGACGTTCGTCCTGGTCGGGGCGTTTTTCATGGAGCCGGCCCGCCTCGAGCCTTCGGGGGCGCTCACCTGGACGGCCATCGGGACGACCGGGCTCTACGTCGTGTTCGCGTACGGCGGGTTCGAGGTGTCGACCGTCCCGGCCGGCGAGGCGAAAGACCCGATGCGGATGGTGCCCTTCGCCCTCGTCATGACTATCGTGATCGTGACGCTCGTCATGACCAGCGTGCAGACCGTGGCGCTCGGGACGCTGCCAGACCTCGGCGCGTCGCGCACGCCGCTCGCCGACGCCGCGTCGCGCTTCATGGGGGCGTTCGGCGGCCTGCTGCTCACTACCGGCGCGGCCGTCTCCATGACGGGCAACAACGTGGGCCAGGCGCTCTCGGGCTCGCGCAACCTGTACGCGCTCGCCGAGCAAGGCGATCTCCCGGCGATCTTCGGGCGCGTCCATCCCCGCTATCGCACGCCCTGGGTGGCCATCGGGTTCACCTCGGGGGTCTCGCTGGCGCTGGCCCTGTCGGGGTCGTTCGCCTTGATGGCGGCGGGCAGCGCGATCGCCCGCCTGGTCGTCTACGCGGGCACCTGCGCGTCGGTGCTGGTCTTGCGGCGCCCGTCGATGGCCGATCGCGCGGCGCCCGCGCGGTTCGTCGCCCCCGGGGGCACGGCCGTTCCGGTGCTCGGCTTGCTGCTCTCGCTCCTGCTCATCGCGGGCGCCACGCGCCTCCAGCTCATCGTCGGGCTGGGTGCCCTGGTGGTGGGGGCGGGATTGTATCTCCTCGCGGCGCGCCCGAGCCGCGCGGGAGCGCGGGCGGCCTGATCGGCCGTCGTCCCCTCTCCCCCGGAACGCGGGAGAGGCTCGGGGTGCGGGAGAGGGAGTCAGAGAGGAGGGTGCCACTCATGACGCGCTCGCTGGTGCTCGTGCTGCTGGCGGCGTTCGCGCCGCAGGCGGCGGACCGGGTGCAGCCGGCTGCCGAGGCCCAGAAGCTCGCCGCGAAGGCCGACGCCCACTTCGCGAAGAACGAGAACGACCAGGCGCTCGCGGCCTACGAGCAGGCCATTGCGCTCGACCCGACGCGCTCGGCGTATCTCGTCGGCAAGGGTCGCACGCTCGCGCGGCTGCAGCGCTACGACGAGGCGTTTGTCGCGTACGGCGAGGCCCTGCGCCTCGCGCCCGCCGACGCCATGATCCTCCGCTACCGCGGGCACAACTACATCAACGTCCGCAAGCTCGACCGGGCGCTGGCCGATCTCGAACAGGCGCGCTCGATGATCGAAGCCCGTCCGCCGGAGGCCGGCCGCGACGACTTCGGTGTCTACTACCACCTCGCCCTCGCGTACTACCTGAGCGGCGAGTTCGCGCGCGCGGCCGAGGCGTACGACGGATGCGTGCGGACGGCGCCGGGCGACGAGGAGCGCGTCTCGTGCTGGGCGTGGCACTACCCGAGCCTCCGGCGTGCCGGCCGGACGGCGGAGGCCGAGGCGCTGCTGGCGAAGATCACTCCCGACCTGAAGGTCAGCGAGAACAGCGCGTATCTGGACCGCCTGCTCCTCTTCAAGGGGGTGAAGACGGAGGATCAGGTGGCGGCGCAGATGAAGGTGAACGCGCTCAGCCAGGCGACCGTCGGGTACGGCGTCGGCTTGTGGCACTTGTTAAACGGACGCGCGGACCGCGCCCGCGAGTATTTCGAGCAGGCCACCATGAGCGACGCGTGGCAGGCCTTCGGCTATATTGCGGCGGAGATCGAGCTGCAGCGGATGAAGGACGATCGGTAGCGTCCGGCTTCAGCCGGACTTTCGACACGCACCATGACGGTCGATGGCACCATCGTGACCGCACGGGGAAATTCCTGCGAGCACCCGCGCCGCGGGTGCGGGAGCCGGGCGGTCTTCTGTCTCGCCCTCGCGGCGCTCGCGGCGGCGTGCGCGAAGCCTCGCCCGGCCACGGCCGGCTCGGCGGCGCCGCCCGCGACGGTCCAGGCGCCCAGCGGCCCCGTGGGCGGCCGGGCCGAGGCTCGCGCGCCCGCTCAGGCCGCCGCCGAGACGCTGGCTCCCGAGGCGCTCGCGCGCCTCTGGGACGGCGAACACGTGTCGCCGCCGCTCTCGCCGCTGGTCGACCACGACGAGGTCGTCCGGCGCCTCGCGGCGCTCCAGCAGGCGGCGCCGGACCTGTTGACCGTCGAGCAGGTCGGGCAGTCGGTCGAGGGGCGTTCGATCAACCACGTGCGGTTCGGGCGCGGCCCGTTCCGCGTCCTGCTCTGGTCGCAGATGCACGGCGACGAGCCCACGGCGACCTCGGCCCTCTTCGACGTCTTCGAGTACGTTCGGCGCCACCGCGACGAGCCCCCCGTGCGCCGCATCCTGGACCACCTCACTGTCGACGTCGTCCCCATGCTCAATCCTGACGGCGCGGCGAGGTTCCAGCGGCGCAACGCACAGAGTCTCGACGTCAACCGCGACGCCCTCATGCTCCAGTCGGCCGAAGGTCGGCTGCTCAAAACCCTGCGCGACCGCTGGCAGCCGCAGATCGGCTTCAACCTGCACAACCAGAACTGGCGGACCTCGGTGGGGCGGCCGCCGCAGCCGGCGTCGATCTCGCTCCTCTCCGTGGCCTTCGACGAGACGCGGTCGATGAACGAAGGGCGGCTCCTCACCAAGAAGGTCTGCGCCGTCATCCGCGACGCCCTCGAGCCGCTCGCCGCCGGCCGGATCGGGCGATACGACGATGAGTTCGAGGTGAGGGCGTTCGGGGACAACCTGACGAAGTGGGGGACGCCCGTGGTGCTCATCGAGACCGGGCCGTGGCCGTCGGGCTTGTTCGAACCGCCCGACCGGGCGCTCGTCCGGCTCAACTTCGTGGCCATCCTGTCCGCGCTCGACGCCCTCGCGTCCGGGCGCGTCCACCAGGCGGACCCGGCGCGCTACGAGACGCTGCCCCAGAACGAGTCGCGCCTCCTCTATCTCATCGTCCGCCAGGCCACGGTGGTGAACGGCGCCGGGATCCCGCCGTTTGTGGCGGACATCGGGTTCGGGGCGACCCGGCGCGTCGTGCAGGAGGCGGGCGAGCGCGCTGTCGAGCTTTCGCTCGCGATCGACGACCTGGGAGACCTGCGGACGCTCGGCGCGCTCGAGACGATCGACGCCAGCGGGCTCGTGGTGGCGCCGGCATTCGGCGAAGGGCTGCTCGAGCCCGGTAAAGAGGTGCGGCTGCCCGAGTGGACCCGCGAGCGCCCGAGCCCGCGCACGATCGAGGTCGGACAGCGGACAGGCGTCGTGCTGCTTCGGCCGGTCGGTGACGGGCGGTACCGCGTGGAGCGGGTCATCCTACAGCGCGTCGTGTGGCGCGCGGGGCGGTGAAGAAACGATCCTTTGTCCCCCGGAACCGGGGGAGAGCGCCAGGGTGAGGGAGAGAAGGTCGCGGTGAGGAGGAGAGGCCTCGTCGGGCTCGTCGGCGTGCTCGTCGTGGCGGCCCACCACACGTCGACGGGAGATGCGGTCCATCAGGGGCCTTCGGCTCAGGCTCGTTCGCCGCAGGACGAAGTCGTCCTGTTCGCCAGGGACGTCATGGTGCCCATGCGCGACGGGGTTCGCCTCGCGACCGACATCTACCGTCCCGCACGCGGCGGCGCGCCGGTCGACGAGAAGTTCCCGGTGCTCGTGCAGCGCACCCCGTACAACAAGGAGAGCCCGGGGCTGGTGGCGCGCGCGCAGTTCTTCGCGCGTCACGGGTACGTCGTGGCGCTCCAGGACATCCGCGGCCGGTACAAGTCCGAGGGCCGGTTCGTGAAGTACGACGCGCGCTCGGCCGCCGACGGTTACGACACCGTCCAGTGGCTCGCGACCCTGCCCTACGCGGACGGACGGGTGGGCATGTGGGGCACCTCCTACGGCGCCCACACGCAGGCTGACGCCGCGAAGGTCGCGCCGCCGGCACTCAAGGCGCTGCTCCTCAACTTCGGCGGGCTGTCCAATGGCTGGAAGGTGAAGGTGCGCAACCACGGCGCCTTCGAGCTCGCCCAGCAGATGGGGTGGGCCTGGCAGGAGGCTGGAGCCACGAACCCCGTGGTGCGCGCCGCGCTCGGCGCCGAGCCGCTCGAGAAGTGGTTCTTCGCCGCACCGCTGCGCCCCGGGCTCAGCCCGCTCGCCCTCGCCCCCGAGTTCGAGCACTACCTCCTCGAGGAGATGACCCGGGGTGACTACGACGAGTACTGGAAGAGCCCGGGTGTGAACTGGGCCGAGTACTACGACGTCACCGCCGACATCCCCATGCTCCACGTGGGCGGGTGGTACGACACCTATTGCGCCAGCACGATCGAGAACTATGTGGCCCTCGCGAAGCTGAAGAAGGGGCCCATCCACCTCCTGATGGGGCCGTGGGTGCACGGCGGCAACACCCGCCCGTACGCGGGTGACGTCGCGTTCGGGCCCGAGGCGGTCATCCCCGACTTCGACGGCGCGTTCCATCTCGCCTGGTTCGACCGCTACCTGAAAGGTCGGCCCACGGAGGTAGACCGCTGGCCGCCCATACGCCTCTTCGTCATGGGAACCGGCGACGGTCACCGCGACGAGGCCGGCCGGTTGGTCCACGGGGGCTACTGGCGTGACGCCGAGCGCTGGCCGCTCCCGGAGACGGAGTTTGTCCGCTACTACTTCCACGCCGGCGGCTCGCTCAGCCCGAGGATGCCCGGTCCGGGAGTCGAGCCGACGACGTATCGGTTCGACCCGCGGGATCCGGTGCCGACCATTGGCGGGGCGTTTTCCGGCGCGCTTCGGCCAGGCGGGTACGACCAGCGCGAACGCGAGTTCAAGAGTCCGCGGGGCGGCTCCGAGAACGGGTTCGTCGGATCGAAGCCGCCGTATCTACCCCTCCGGGCGAGACCCGATGTCGTGGTGTTTCAGACCGAGCCCCTGGAGCAGGACGTGACGGTCATCGGGCCCATTACCGTCGTCCTCTACGCCTCGTCCACCGCCGTGGATACCGACTTCACCGCGAAGCTCGTCGATGTGTACCCCCCGAGTCGCGATTTTCCCACGGGCTTCGACCTCAATCTCACCGACGGCATCGTCCGGGCGCGCTACCGGGAGCGACCGGATCGGGCGGCGCTCATGGTGCCTGGGACCGTGTATCGGTTCACGATCGAGCTGCCGCCGACGGCCAACGTCTTCAAGAAGGGGCACCGAATCCGGCTGGATATTTCGAGCAGCAATTTTCCCCGGTTCGACGTGAATCCGAACACCGGCGAGCCCCTCGGGCGCCATCGCCGGATGGTGGCGGCGGACAATTCCATCTATCATGACGCCGCGCACCCGTCGCACGTGGTGCTGCCGATCGTCGGCGCGCGGCGGTGACCGGCAGGAAGCCCTCTCCCGCCTGGGGACTTCCGGAAGTCCGCTTCCGGCTGAGGAGCGACATGAGAAGAGAACCCTTTCCCCCGTGGCTCGATCGTCGGAGCTTCGTTCGTGCGCTGGTGCTGGCGGGTCTGGCGCCAGAGGTGGGGATCGGCGCGCCCGAGTCGTCCGTCGACGGGCGCCGGGCGGCAGAGGGCCAGTCGCCCCGCCCGGCCGGGGCGAGGCCAGACGAGGGTGCCGCGCGCGACGCGACGCGGCGGCTCGCCGGCTGGGTCGTGTCGGCGCGTCCCGAGGCGCTCCCCGAGACGGTCCGGAAAGAGGCGCGACGCGCCATCCTCAACTGGGTCGGGTGCGCTGTCGGCGGGTCGCGGCACGAGACGATCGAGGTGGCCCTCCAGGCCCTTGCGCCGTTCCTCGGGCCCGCGCAGGCGAGCCTGCTGGGGCGCCGCGAGCGGCTCGACATCCTGCACGCGGCGCTCCTGAACGGCATGAGCTCGCACGTCCACGACTTCGACGACACGCATCTCAAGACCGTCATCCACCCCTCGGCGCCCGTGCTTCCCGCCCTCCTCGCCCTCGCGGAATACCGGCCCGTCTCGGGCCGGGACTTCCTGCACGCGTTCGTCCTCGGCGTCGAGGTCGAGTGCCGCATCGGCAACGCCGTCTATCCCGCGCACTACGACCGTGGGTGGCACATCACCGGCACCGCCGGGGTGTTCGGCGCCGCGGCGGCGTGCGGGCGGCTGCTCGGGCTCGACGAGACGCGAATGCTCTGGGCGCTCGGTCTCGCGGCGTCGCAGCCCGTCGGTCTGCGGGAGATGTTCGGGACGATGACGAAGAGCTTTCATCCTGGCCGCGCCGCCGAGAACGGCCTGACGGCGGCGCTCCTCGCCGCGCGCGGCTTTAGCAGCTCCGAGGCCGCCCTCGAGGCGAAGAGCGGGTGGGCGCACGTGCTCAGCACGGAACAGAAGTGGAACGAGATCACCGACGGCCTCGGCGAGCGCTACGAGCTGCGGTTGAACTCGTACAAGCCGTTCGCGTGCGGCGTGGTGCTGCACCCGATCATCGACGGCTGCATCCAGTTGCGGAACCAGCATCGGCTCGCGGCCGATCAGATCGAGCGCATCGAGCTCCGGGTGCATCCTCTCGTGCTCGAGCTCACGGGCAAGAAGACGCCCCAGACCGGGCTCGAGGGCAAGTTCAGCGTCTACTTCGCCGCGGCCGTCGCCATCGTCCAGGGGGCGGCCGGGGTGCCGCAGTTCACCGACCCGGTCGTCCGCGACCCGGTCATCGTCGCCCTGCGCGAGCGTGTGACGGCGGTCGTCGAGCCGGGACTGCACGAGGACCAGGCGCGCGTCGCGATCGTGCTGAAGGACGGGCGCCGTTTCGAGACCTTCGTCGAGCATGCCGTCGGGAGCGTCGACCGCCCCATGTCGGACGCCGACCTCGAGGCGAAGGTGTCGGGTCTGTGCGACGGCGTGCTGCCCGCCGGCCGCACGCGCCGGCTGATCGAGCTGTGCTGGAAGGTCGACGCCCTCGACCGCGCCGGCGCGCTCGCGGACGCCGCGCGAGGGTGAAGCCGGGTCGCGTTCGCGCCACGCCCGCCCAGCCGCCGTCGCGCGCCGGATGGTGACAAGACTCGGCACGCGAGCCCGCCGCGACAGCCATGATCGTGGTCATAGGCGTCCGAGGAGGTGCGTGGTTCGATCTTTCCCAGCCGATGGCGTCGACCGGCGCACCACCCAGGATGCCTCACCGCACGCGGCGGCTCCCCCCCCTCCGCCTGGCTGCCGCGGGGGTGGTACTTGCCTTGGCCTGGACGTGGCCGACGACCGCATTGGCCCGGTCGGGTCAGCCAGCGTCCCCCGCGCCCCGGGGCGAGCCGGTGGTGACGCCGTTCGTCGCCAACTGGACCCGCGTCTCCCTCTGGAGCTTCTTCGAGCCGCCGCCGGGCGGAGGCGACCCGACCTACGGCTACGTCGCCAACCGGCTCCGCGTCGGCCTCAGGCGGCGCGCCGCGAAGGTCGATTTCGAGGTGGTGCTGCAGTACGTGCAGTTCGGCGGCCTCCCGACGAACGCCACCGGGCCGGGGTCGCTCGGCACCGGGGCGCTCTATTTCGATCACAGCGGCCGCCGCGCGAGCCGGCACGTGTATCTGCGCTCGGTGAACCTGCGCCTCCACGATGTCGCCGGCGTGACGCTTCAGGCGGGACGCATGGGGTACACGTCGGGCGCGGAATCCGCCTCGGGCCAGGCGAAGATCGAGGCGGTCAAACGCCAGCGGGTCGACTCGCGCATGATCGGGGAGTTCGAATGGTCCCTGTACCAGCGCACCTTCGACGGCGTGCGCGTCGACTACGACCGGCCGGCGTGGCACGCGAGCGCTGCCGCGTTTCGCCCCACCCAGGGCGGGTTCGAGGAGGCGGCCGGCGTGACGATCGACGACATCGACGTGCTGGCCGCCAGCCTGACGTTCCGTCCCGGGCGCCCGCTCGTGGGAACGGACTGGCAGGTGTTCGCCTACCGGTACGACGATCGCCGCCGCGTGGCCGCCCGGCCCGACAACACGGGCCGGCTGGCGTCGCGCGCCGACGTCGGTGTCGCGACCATCGGAACGACCCTCGTCGGTGCATATCCGGCCGGGCGCGGCGAGGCGGACGTTGTGGTCTGGGTCGCCCGCCAGACCGGCTCGTGGTACGAGCTCGCGCATCGGGCCTACGCCGTCGCCCTCGAGGCGGGCTACCAGTGGCCATCGAGACCCTGGCGTCCGTGGGTGCGCGCCGGGTATCTGCGCGCGTCGGGCGACCAGGACGCGGGCGACGCCCGACACGGGACGTTCTTTCCGATGCTGCCGACGGCGCGCAAGTACGCACAGTCGGCGACCTACGCACCGATGAACCTGGTCGACCTGTTCGCCCAGGTGCTGGTCGCACCTGGCGCACGCACGAACGCGCGGCTCGATCTCCATCGTCTGTCGCTCGCCAGCGCCGCCGACCGCTGGTACGCCGGAAGCGGTGCGACGCAGGAAGAGGGCACGACCTTCGGGTACGCCGGCCGGCCCTCGCGCGGTGCCACGACGCTCGGCACGGTCATGGAGGGCTCCGTCGAGCACCGGTTCTCGCCACGCTGGTCGGTGAACGGGTACCTGGGCGTCATCCGCGGCGGCGAGGTCGTCACCCGTACGTTCGCCGGCCGCTGGCTCACCTTCGGCTACGTCGAGCACGTCGTCCAGTTCTGAGTCCTCCGGGCCACTCCCGCGACATCGGCCGTGAGGCGCAGGAGAGCACCGGGCGGAGTCGCGAGTTCCGGGCCGAGGGCGTGGCTCGGTCGGCCGTCGACTCGCCAGTCGGATGTATGATGGAGCACCGTTGGTTCGTGCGCTGGAGGGAATCCGCGGATGGCGATCCGGATCGTGCGGCTCGGCACACCGAGACAACCGGGCGAGGGCGTCAGGCTCGGGACCGTGCGGCGCCCGCCGCGCGGTGTTCCGAAGTCCCGCTACGCGGCGGATGACTGGTTCGACGTGTGGGTGCCGAATGTTGCGCCGAGTCCCCAGCTCATCTCGTGGATCCGGACGCACGACACGCCCGCCGGCTGGAAGCGGTTCGCCGCGAAGTACGCGGCGGAGCTCGCGTGCCCCGAGGCCCGCCACGTTGTCGCGCTGCTCGCGGCCCTGTCCCATCACGTCGACTTTTCGGTGGGGTGCTACTGCGAGGACGAGCGGCGCTGCCATCGCGGCGTGCTCCGCCGCATCCTGAAGAGACACGGCGCGGCAATCGCCGGGTGACGATGTGACCGGCGGGACGCTGGGCCTGTTCGTCCTCGGCCTCGCGCTGCTCGTCGGCGGCGGGGAGGCGCTCGTGCGCGGCGCCTCGCGCCTGGCGGTCGCGCTCGGTATCTCCCCGCTCGTCGTCGGCCTGACGGTCGTCGCCTTCGGGACAAGCTCGCCGGAACTCGCCGTGAGCGTGCGCGCGGCGCTCGCGGGCCAGGCGGACGTCGCGGTCGGGAACGTCGTGGGGAGCAACATCTTCAACGTCCTTTGCATTCTCGGCTTGAGCGCGGCGGTCGCGCCGCTCGTCGTGGCCCAGCAGCTCGTCCGGCTCGATGTGCCGATCATGATCGGCGTTTCGGTCGGGCTGTTCGTGCTCGCGCTCGACGGCACCATCGGGCGCGTCGACGGCCTGGTGCTCGTCGCGGGCGCCGTGGGCTACGGTCTGTTTACGGTCCGCCAGAGCGGGAAAGAGACAGCCGCCGTGCGGGCCGAGTACGAGGAGACCTTCGGGCCGCGGCCGCGGGGCGTCAGGCAGGCGGTGGTCGACGTCGTCCTCGTCGTCGGGGGCCTGGCGATGCTCGTCGCCGGGGCCCGGTGGCTCGTGAACGGTGCCGTGGCGGCCGCGGAGGCGCTCGGGATGAGCACGCTCGTCGTGGGCCTCACCATCGTGGCCGCCGGCACGTCACTGCCGGAGGTGGCGACGTCGGTCGTCGCAGCGCTTCGGGGCGAGCGCGACATCGCCGTCGGCAACGTGGTGGGCAGCAATATCCTGAACGTCCTGGCGATTGCCGGACTGGCGGGGGTGGTGTCGAGCCGCGGCGTTCCGGTGGCGCCCGCCGCGCTCCGGTTCGACCTGCCGGTCATGATCGCCGTGAGCGCGGCGTGCCTCCCGATCTTCTTTACGGGATACCGGATCGCCCGATGGGAAGGCTTCCTTTTCCTCGCCTACTATGCGGCGTACACGCTCTACCTGATCCTCGATGCGGCAGAGCACGACGCGCTGCCGGCCTTCAGCGCGGTGATGGAGATGTTCGTCATCCCCCTCACGGGCGTGACGCTGGCGGTTCTCGCGTATCGCGCCTGGCGGGGTCGGCCGGCCGCGTGAGCGACCGGCGCCTCTACTTCGTGCAGTCGCCCACGCGCTTGCCGCTGAGCTTCATCGTCAGTTCTTTCCCCTCGAGGGAGAGCCTCATCCGACCTTCGTACGCGTCGGCAGAGGAGGTGAGTTCGCCCTCGCCGCTCATCGCCTCGGCACCCTTGCAGGCGATCTTCCATGTGACCTTGTTGCCCTCGACCTTGTAGTTCGCGATCTCGCACGGCGGCGCCTCGCCCGGAGGGCCCTTCGGCAGCGCTCGGCCGGGGTCCTTGAGGTCCTCCGCGGTGATGCACTGGGTCATCTTCATGGGCGGCATCGCCATGGGCATGTCGGGCATCTGCATCTGCATCGTGATTTCCCAGCGGCCCTCGCGCATGGGCGGGGCCTGGGCGAGCGCGGCCATGCCGAACGCGAGGACGCCGAGCGTCGCGATGGTCGGACGGAGCGACGTCATAGGTCGTTTCTCCCGGTGAGGGTCGTCGGCGCCATGGGTCGAGCGCGATTCTACACTGTGGCTCGCCGCACGGCAACGAGGGGTCGCACGATCGTCGCGAGCGCGGCGCCCCGGCTCATTCCGGTCGCGACCAGCCCATGGGCGACCGGGAGGCCGCCGACGCTACTGACGTCCAGAGGCACGCCCAGCGTCGCGGCGACGGGCACACGCGCCCACGTTTGCGTCGCGAGCCATCGGGTCGCGAACGAGGCCGGCAGGTAGCGGACCGGGATTCCCTCGATGGCAAACGCCAGCAGCAGCCAGGTATCGAGGTGGAGGGTCGGACGTCACGCCTCCCCCCACCATTCACCCCAGGCGGGCCGGGCGATCTGGGCTGTGCGTGCCGGCAGCGGCGCTGCGGGGATCGGCCCTACGCAAGAACTGGTCGGTCGGGGCCCCGACACCGCGTGGGGCATGCTGGCGTCGCAGGCGCAGGCGAGCCGGCGGCGGAGCGGCGGCGGTCCGAGCACGCCGCGCCTCTCGGCCTGCCAAGTCAGCCATCCCGCCAGGAGGCCGAGAGCGACCACGGCCAGCACGCGTTCGAAGGCGAATGTGGCGTCGAAGATCCCAGCCGTCATGATGAACGGCGACGGATCCGTGAGCGGCGACGTGATCCAGAACGCCATGTCGGGGCCAGCGGGACGCCGAGCACGAGCAGCCCGGAGACCAGCGGGATGACGCTGCACGAGCAGAGCGGCGAGAGCGCTCCCAGCACCGTGGCCCACGCGACAGCCTGCCTGGGGCGCTGTTGAATCTTGTCGACCAGCAGCGCCCGCAGGCGGCTGTGGCGGACCAGCACGGTCAGGACCACGCTGAGGATGAAGAACGCGGCGTTGCGGAAGGTGCTGTTCAGCACGAAGCGCGCGATCTCGCCGGCGACCGAAAGATTCGTCATCGGCGCGACTCCTGCCGCAGCCCGCTACCCGCCGCCGCACGCGTGAGACGCCAGGCTTCTTCGCATGCAGACCGCCGTGGACGGGCACACGCCGGCGAACTCGCTCGTCTGCGCGATGGAGGCCGGCACGCTGCCGCGATCACAGCGTTCGAACCCGAGGCGTTCGAAGAATCGGTCGGCGGTGGTGGTCAGGAGGTAGGCCGTCTGCACGCCCCGCGCGCCGGCGTACAGGAGCGCCTGGTCGACGAGCGCTCGGCCGAGACCGCGCCCGCGCCACCGAGCATCCACGACGAGCGACCGCAGCACGGCGTCCCGCCCGGTTATCTGGAGGCCCACCGCGCCGACCACGCGACCCGCGTCCCTGGCGACCAGAAAATGCTCGAAGTGCTCGCTCACGTCGGCAAGCGGCAGCGCCGCCTCTTGGAGCAAATTCAAGACGGCCGCGAGTTCGTCCCAGCGCGCGCGGCCGAGCATGATAGCCATGGCACTCCCCTGTAGTATTCACTCCGGTCGTGACTGCTGGCCGCTACAAGAAAAGGGCGCGCTCACGGTGCCCCTCGAAAAACGGTCCGGTACAGCTTGCTGAAACGTCTCGCCGAATCTCGGCTGGAACGACCCGCACACGACCACGCGCACCTGATAAGCGCGCTCGTCTGTCTGACCCATGGCCGGTGCCAGCTCGACGAGGTCGGCGGCCGCTCCCATGACCGTGACGCTCTTCCGTCCGGTTTACCATGGGGCGGGCCTCCGCGAGGATGTTGGCGCGGCCCGTGATATTGCACACGCCGTCCTCATCGTCGCCGCCGCGGCTGATCCCTGCGCAGCACACACGCACGCGCGCTGCCCGGGCGAGTGGATCGTCACTGCCGCAAGATGCCCTGTTGAAGGGGCCAACCCCGGTACCGAACGAAACCGCCCTCGCGGTCGAAGGGCCGGAACGGTTCGCTCGCCCCCTTCGGGAGAATCAGCTCGATTCGGGGAAGCCAATCGTCCGGCTCGCCGTGAGCGAGGTGGCACACCACCTGGAACGGGCTCCAGGTTCCGGGGCCTTCGTCGACGTGCACGAGCGGCTCCGGCAGTCGCGAAAGCAGCGTGCGGAGGACGGCGGGAGTGCTCTCGAGCAATGCTCGGGCGCTCCCGGCCAGGGCGCCCGCCGGCGCGCTGGCGAACGCCAGGATCACGTTGCGCAAGGAGGCCTCGTAGGGAACGTCGCACCTGAGCTGTGCCGCTCACCGATCGTACTGTTCCCGGGTGAGCACCGCCAGGCGGTGCAGGTCGAACACGAAGGGCGTGCGACCCGGGGGCGGGTGCCGGCGGAGCACAGCTCGCCCATGCGGACAGGCTTCCAAGCAGGTCTCGCAGCCGAGCACAGTGAAGCGGCGCCGCGATGGCGCCCGTCGGACACGCTGACAGGCAGGCGGTGCATCGACCGCACGGGTCCCGCCCCTCCGGTTGGTCCGGCTCGAGCGGTGCGTCGGTGATGAACCAGACTAACCCAGCTCGCGCGGCGGCGGGTGATGAGGACGCTGTGCTTGCCGATCGCGCCAAGCCCCGCCCTCGCTGCAGCCAGCTTCAGCGGAATCGTGGCCCGCGCCTCGTCGCCGGCGGACACGAGAACCGTCCAGCCGAGCTGTTTGAGATATGCAGCCGCCGCTCGGCTTCGAGTTGCTGCTCGAAGCTCGCCGTCATGCCCTCGTTGAGCAGGCGCTTCGTCGGACCGAGCGCGCGCGTCGGGCGCGCCGCGAGCCGCGCCGCCACCGCGCCAGGCGACCGGGGCGCCTTCGCCTGACGGCGTGATGCATGGGGGGGCGGGCGCAG
>FWPU01007162.1_pt1 | contig 20959 bp, 15 predicted proteins | sample 2228361 | NCBI WGS metagenome assembly FWPU01 (sample SAMEA103939777, study PRJEB20133) | metagenome
ACGTAGCCGCAGGCTTTACGCCTGCGATGGGGCGCCCCGATTTATCGGGGCGGCTACCCGTCAAACCTACCTTGAAGGAACACTCGTCGTCGAAACTCGGACGTTTACGCCTTTGAGCGAAGCGGCTTCAACGCCCGATAACAAGTTTGAGTTCGGGTTCGATTATTTTCGCAGGGGTTGAGGATGAGTTCAGAAATGAAGGATGAGGACATGGGGGCGGGTCCGCCGCAAGGTCCGTGGCGGCGGCTCTTCCTCGACGCGATGGTAGCGGAGGAATCGAAAGGCTTGTCCCGCACGTTTCACGCTGCCAAGAAGCACCCCAACAATCCGGTCTTGCAATGCGACAAGCCGTGGGAAGAGGCGACGAAGTTTGCCGGTCCCTACCTCTACGGCACGGTGATGTGGGATGAGGGCAGGCTGCGAATGTGGTATCAGTGGCTCCACGACGGCGTTCATATCGGCTACGCGGAGTCGCTGGACGGCGTGACGTGGACGAAACCGAACCTGGGCCTCATCGAGTTCAAGGGTTCAACAGACAACAACATAGTCATTTCCTCCTGGCAGCGGGAGAAAACGGGGGGGGCAGGCGCCCTCCCCAGCGTCATCAAGCGTCCGGGGGAGGCGGACCCCGCGAAGCGGTATGCCCTTTACTGCTACGACCGAGTGGGAGGACCGTGCGTGGCGTTCTCGCCCGACGGCTGGCGCTGGCAGTTCTCCCCGGAGACGGTGGAGCAGCCCTTGTTCACCTCTTCGGACGTGCTGAACTTCTTCTGGGACCCCTACCGCTCGCGCTACACCGCGACGTGGAAATGCGGCAGCCGACGGGGGAGGTCGGTCGGCGTTGCCTGGTCTGCGGACGGCATGAATTGGACGAAACCCGTTGACGGTCCGGTGTTTGTTCCTGACGACCTCGACCCCGACGCCACGCAAATTTACGGGATGCCCGTGTTTCCCTATCAGGGGTTGTATATCGGTCTGCCGTGGATTTACAACGCTCGTTACTTCAAGTATGGCGCCTACACCGTCCAAAGACTCTACGAAGCGCAGGAGGACTCCCCCCGCACGGTGGACGTGCAACTGGCGTGGAGTTGGGACCTCATCAACTGGACGCGCCCCCCGGACCGGCAACCGTTCATTCCACGCGGGGCGGCGGGCGAATTCGACGGCGGCATGATTTACACCGCTCGCGCCCCGGTGCAGAGGGGCGACCATCTCTTTTTCTACTACGGGGGCTTCGACGGCCCGCACGACGAGCCGCAGGTGAAAGGCAGCATTGGACTGGCCACCTTGCGACTGGACGGCTTCTGCTCCATGCGGGCGGGCAAGGCGGAGGGCTGGCTCATCGCCCGACGAGAACCCCTCCGCGCGCCCCGCGTCATCATCAACGCCAAGACCGCCCAAGACGGCTACATCGCAGCGGAAATTCTGGACCGGCACAACCGTCCGCTGCCCGGCTTCTCGCGGGAGAAGTGTGTGCCGTTCCGGGGCGATGCGGTGCGGCACGTTCTGCAATGGAAAACGGCTCAGTTTTCTGAGGAGCAACGGGACGGAGACAAGAAGATTCGTTTTTACCTGAAGAACGCAGACCTTTACTCATACCTGCCAGAGCTGTAAGGCGGTGTGGACGCAAGCGTCGGCGGAGGCGGAGCCAGACCAGCGGATTGTGTTCAGCCGCAGCGAGGATAGTGTTCTGTCAAGGGAGGACTGACGGCTTGCAACAGGGAGGGCAAGGCTGCCGCCGCGCCGAGGGCGTTCGGCAGGAGCCTCACTCTCCCACCGGTCAATCCTCGCTTGACAGAGCACTCCTGCTCTTTCAAGGGACTTCCTCATGCCGACGGGTCGGCACCACGCCGCAGGGAAATACCGTGATACCACGGATTAGATAGACGAACGCGGAGGCTTGCCCCCCGACTCTATCCGTGTCCGTCCATCAAATCTGCGGTATTTTCGGGGGAATCGCCCATGCCGACAGGTCGGCACCACACCGCATGAAAATGACGGCATGGGATGCCGTCGTGGTCGGCGCGATAGACCAGTTCGGCATCCTATGCCGACGATTTTCGGGGGAATCGCCCATGCCGACGGGTCGGCATGGGCGATTCCTTTGAAGGGATAAGAAGGATTCTGTCGAATTGGTCAATGAACGTGGAGCGCATGAACGAATGACATCTCGCGTCTGCCGTGACCCATTCGTTTATTCGTTACCATTCGTTGACAGCCCAAGGAGGCAACGATGATGAACAGAGAGAACACACTTTCCCGCCGCGCGTTCATCGAGAAAGCGGCAACGATTGGCGTCATCGGCATGGCGGCTCCTGCCCTTGCCGTCCCCGGCGCGCAGGAGCAGGGCAACAAACCCGGACCGAACAGCCGCATCCACGTCGGACTCATCGGCTGCGGCGGCATGGGACGTGGGAACTTGAACAACTGCGCGAAGTATCCTGACGTCGTGGTGACCGCCGCGTGCGACGTCTGGAAAGAACGACGGGATGCTACCGTCGCGCAATTCAAGGACAGTTGCAAGCCTTACAGCGACTTCCGCGAAATGCTTCAGCAGCCGGACGTTGACGCGGTCATCATCGCCACTCCCCCGCACTGGCACGCGCTCATGGCTATTGCCGCCTGCGAAGCGGGCAAGGACATTTATCTGCAGAAGCCGATGACGCTGCACCTCGCGGAAAGTTTAGCGGTGCGCAACGCCGTCAAACAGCATAACCGCATCAGCCAGATTGGGACGCAAATTCACGCTGGGGAAAACTATCGCCGCGTCGTGGAGTTCATCCGTTCGGGGCACCTCGGCAAGATTGGCGTGGTGCGAACGTTCAACGTCATAAACCAAGGACCTAACGGGGTCGGCACCAGTTCCAACACGACCCCGCCTCCCGGTTTCGACTGGAATTTCTGGTGCGGTCCCGCACCGCTGCGCCCCTTCAACCCCATCCTCGTCAGCGATGCCTACAATCACTGCTCATGGATGGATTACAGCGGCGGCTGGACGCCCGGCACGGCGCCGCACATCATTGACCTGCCAATCTGGGCGCTCGACCTCGGCTACCCGATTAACACCAGTTGCTCTGGGGGGCGCTTCATCATCAAGGACGACGGCGACGCCTACGACAATCAAGAAATCCTCTGGCAGTATCCGAATTTGACGATGACGTGGATGAGTTCGCTGACCAACAGTTACGGCTTTGACTTACATGGTGAACCCGTTCCACAGCGGCGGTTGGGCATCTACTTCCACGGCACGCACGGAACGATGTACGCCAACTACGGCATGTTCAAAATCGTGCCCGAAGGCGACAAGATGAAAGGGCTTGCAGCGCCGCCCAAGACGATTCCACCCTCGCCCGGACACGAGCGCGAATGGCTCGACTGCATCAAGTCGCGGCAGCAGCCCAGTTGCAGCGTGTTCTACCATGTCAAAGTTGATGTGCCCATCGTGTTGGGCTTGCTGTCCTACAAACTGGGTCGCTCCGTGCGCTTCGACCCCGAGACGGAGCAAATCATCGGCGACAAAGAAGCCGCCCGACTGGCGAAACCGGAGTATCGCGCGCCGTGGAAGTTTCCAGAAAAATATCTGACGCGGAGCCTTGTTAAAGATGGCACGTAGATTCGTCCGCTTGTCGGGATGAATGGAGAAAAGGGGAAATTGGGGTTTGAACTTGGTGCCGAGGGAGGGAATCGAACCCACACGGGGGGTAAGCCCCAACGGATTTTGAGTCCGCCGCGTCTGCCAGTTCCGCCACCTCGGCACGTCTCTCATTATACTGGAAGGAAAGGGGAGGCGTCAATAGTTTGGCGCAATTTTTAGCCTTGTCATGCGAGGCGGGATTGATTATGATTTGGAAAGGCACAAACCGTAGGGAACGCACTTTGTGTTATTCCTGAAAACGTGAGGGGCGATGATGGCTCAAAACGTGCGAGTCGGCATCATTGGCGCGGGGGGCATTGCGCGGTCGCGGCATCTGCCGGGGTTGAAGAAGGTGGCTGATGTGGAAGTCGTCGTCGCCTGCAACCGCACGCGAGAGACAGCGGAGCAGTTTGCGCGGGAGTTCGGGATTCCCGACGTCGAAACGGACTGGCGCAAGGTCATTGAACGTGCGGACCTCGATGCCGTGTTCATCGCCGCGCCGCCGATTTTGCACGCGGAGGCGACGGTTGCCGCGCTGGAGGCAGGTAAGCACGTTTTCTGTCAGGCGCGTATGGCGCGGAACGTGGCGGAAGCGCAGCAGATGCTGGCGCGCGCGCGGCAGGCGCCGTCATTGGTGACGATGCTCTGCCCCTCGCCCGTGGGGATGCGCGTGGACCGGTTCTTGAAGAAACTGATTGCGGACGGCTATCTCGGACGATTGCTCACGGTTCACGCGACGAGTTTCAATGCGTCCTACGCCGACCCGAACGCGCCGCTACACTGGCGGCAGAGCGCGGAGATTTCGGGCGTCAACACGCTGGCATTGGGCATCTGGGTTGAGCCGCTGCATCGTTGGTTTGGCACGTTCAAGCGCGTGGTGGCGCAGAGTCAGATTCACACACCGCAGCGGAGGGATGCAAAGACGGGCGCGTGGCAGCCGGTCGAGACGGCAGACACGCTCGGCGTCGTCGGCGAAATGCAGAACGGCGCGCTGGCAACGCTGCACTTCAGCGGTGTGGCTCGCTTCGCGCCGGCGAATCGCTTTGAGTTTTACGGCAGCGAAGGAACTATCGTCTACAACATTGACCGCGACGAATTGCTGGGCGCGAGGGTCGGGGAGAAGGAACTCACTTTGCTCCAAGTTCCCGCTGAGATGGAGCGGTCCTGGACGGTGGAAGCCGATTTCATTGCGGCAGTGCGCGGGGAGTCGGTGGACACCATCAACCCGACATTTGAGCAAGGGCTGAAATACATGGAGTTTACGGAAGCCGTCGTGCGCTCGGCAGAGACGGGGCAGGCGGTATCGGTAAGCAGTGAATAGTGAGCAGTCCGCAGTGAGCCGTTTGGATTAAGAGGAGGATACAATGGCATTCAAAGGTCGTTGGAAACACATGGCGAGACAGCACAAGATTCATGGACACAAAAAGCGCCGTGAGCGCAATCGAAAGATGGCGAAGCACGAGCGGAAGATTGAAGCGATAGTGCGAGATTTGAAGGCAAAGTGGGAAGCAGCGCAACAGGAAAGCGCGGAAGGTTAAATCGTATGGGGGTATGGGCGTGTGGGGGTATGGGGGAAATCTACTCCCACACGCCCACACTCCCATACTCCCATACTGCCGTTACCGTCGTATCGTCTCCGTCGGCGGTTGCAATTGCGTTTCGGGTTTCTGTTGTTCCTGAGCCGGTTGCAGCGATTTCTGGCTGTCTCCGCCGCTGGAGTTCGCGCCGAGCAGCCCCAACTGCCGCGCGTACTCCTCGTATTCCTGTTCCGCTTCGGTCTTGAGTGAGGCACGGCGCACTTGTTCCAACTGCGCGGTGGGTTCATTGGAGATCACGTCCACCATGCCTTGCGCGCGAGCGACGCGCTCGTTGATGCGGCGGCTGACTTCGTCCAGCACCTGCGAATCGTCGCCGACTTCAAACGCCTGCTTGAGTTTGGCGTAGGACTCCAACACCTCCGCCTGTTTGTGCCGCGCAATCAGCCCGCGAATCTCGGTGAACTTCGCGTCCATCTCGTGGATATAATCGTTGAGCATCGTTTGCGCCTGCTCGGCTTGCTGTGTCGTGATGTCCAGTTGCATCTTCTTATCGGTCAACTGCTGTTGCAACTGCTTTTTGCGGCTAATCAGCATGAGCGCGGCTTGTTTGGTCGCCTCGCCGCCCTGAACCGCCTGCGGAATCTGGCGCTCCAGTTTCGCCATTTCTTCTTCGGCTTCCTTGTAATCCTGCTCCGCCAATCGCTTGTTGGCGTACGCCTGCGCCACCGCCATGCGCAACTTCGGCACCTTCGCCTGCATGTCGCGCATCAACTGCTCCAGCGTCGCCTGCGGATCCTCGATCCTCGAAAACAGCCGCCCTATCCAACCCCGAATTATTCTCACAAACCAACGAAACACGCTGCCTCACTCCTTTCGCGTCTTAGGGACACAGAAGAGAATATCTTCATGCTATCATCTGCCCCGCGCAATCCTGTCTTATTTTATCACAAATCGCTGTGGAAAGATACGCAATGGAAATTTTTCGCAACCCAAAGGACGGCGAGGACGCCGTCCCTCCCATATCGCAATGGAATTTTTTCGCAACCCAAAGGACGGCGAGGACGCCGTCCCTCCCATATCGCAATGGAATTTTTTCGCAACCTGCCAGAAGGCAAACACCCACGTTCTACGCAGTCGTATTGCCTACCGTTTCGATCTCTTCGCCTGCCCGCTGTCGCTGCTCAATAAGCCCAAGAAATCGTCGGGCGTGATTTCTTTGCCCGTGCAGAGGATGACGGCGCGCTCCATCGCGTTCTCCAACTCGCGCACGTTGCCGGGCCAGTCGTGGGCGAGCAGCATCTTCTGCGCCTCGCGGGAGATGCCCTTGACGTCGCGGTTGTTTTTGGCGTTGTACATCCGAAGGAAGTGCTCCGCCAGGGGCAAGATGTCCTCCTTGCGCTCGCGCAGCGGCGGGATGCGAATGGGAATGACCTGCAAGCGGTAGTAAAGGTCTTCGCGGAACTTGCCATCAGCGATGTAATGCTTGATGAGGCGGTTGGTCGCGGCAATCACGCGCACGTCGACGGTGACGGGCGTGTTGCTGCCCACGCGCCGCACCTCGCCGTCTTGCAGCACGCGCAGGAGTTTCACCTGAGTCGAGGGAGCGGTCTCGCTGATTTCGTCCAAAAAAATCGTGCCTGTGTCGGCTTCTTCAAACAGCCCTTTCTTGTTCGTCTTCGCGTCGGTGAACGCGCCTTTGACGTGCCCGAACAGTTCGCTTTCCAAAATCGTTTCGGGCAGCGCGCCGCAGTTGATAGGAAGGAACGGCGCGTTGTGGCGCGGGCTGTGCTGGTGAACGGCGCGGGCGATGAGTTCTTTCCCCGTGCCGGTCTCGCCTTCGATGAGGATGGTCGCATCGGACGGCGCAACGCGGCGCACGAGGTCTAAGACCTCCACCATGCCCTTACTTTTCGCCACGATGTTCTCAAAGCCGTAGAGTTTGTCCTGCGCGCTGCGCAGCCGCACGAGTTCAGCGTCCTTGCGCTGCCACTCCAGCGCGCGGTTCAATTTGACGAGAAGTTCATCCGGAGCGAACGGCTTCTGCACGTAGTCGGCGGCGCCCAACTTCATCGCTTCCACCGCCGATTCAACACTCCCATAGGCGGTGAGGATAATCACCGCAGGCGGCGGCGTCAACCGCTGCGCCGCTTTGAGCACCTCGATGCCGCTGTTTTTGTTTTCCATCCGCAAGTCAGCGATGATAGCATCGTAAACGTCTTGTGACAGTTTCTCTATGGCTTCTTGTTGCGAGGAAGCCTGCGCGAGTTGATGCCCCTGTTTTTTCAGGAGCATGGAAAGCGTGAGGCGGGAAGAGGATTGGTCGTCAACGATGAGAATGGAAGCCACAGGGTATCGCTCCTAATGGGTTGGCTTACAGGAAACTAATTTCCCCTTTTGACCGGCAACTGAACCGTCATCTTCGTCCCCACGCCCTCCTGACTGTCCACCAGAATCTCGCCCTTGTGCGCGCTGACGATGTGGTGGGCGATGGCCAGTCCCAAGCCGGTGCCGTTTTTCTTGGTGGAGTGGAACGGCTGGAAGATGCGCGGCAGTTCGGATTCTGGGATGCCCACTCCCGTGTCGGCGACCTGAACGTGCACTTGCCCATTGCAGAACATGGTCGACACGGTGAGGTTGCCTCCGTGGGGCATGGCTTCCACACCGTTCATGGCGATATTCAGAATGACCTGTTTCATCTGGTCGGGGTCCATCTCCACTTCGGGAATCGTCTCATCCAAGTTGCGCTGAATCATCACGTGCCCGTTGGTGGAGCAGTCGCGCTCCAGGATGTCCAGTGTTTCGTTCACGACTTCGTTCAAGTTGACAGGACTCAACTGGGGCTCGCGGGGGCGGGCGTAATTAAGGAAATCCGTCAGGATGGCGTTGAGCCGCTGCGCTTCCTTCTTGACGACTTCGAGCAGCAGCAGTTGCTCTTCGTCAATGGGCATCCCTGCCTCCGAACTCAATAAGTTCGACGCTGTGACAATGGAACTCAGGGGATTGCGAATCTCGTGCGCCATGCCCGCCGCTAACTCGCCAATCGCCGCGAGGCGTTCGTGCTTGCGCACCTGCTCCTCTAACACCTTCTGTCGCGTCACGTCGCGGGTGATTTCGATGACGTATTTGACCTTGCCTTCTTTGTCCTTAATCGGGAAGGTGGATAGTTCAACATGACGCTTTTGACCATTCGGCAGGGGAAGCATGTAAGAGACGTTCATCGGTTTGGCTTTTTCAAAGGTGTAAGAGGTCTGACAGAAAGGGCAAAATTCATCGCGCTGATAGAAACCGCGGAAACACTTCTCGCCGACCAACTCCATCGGGTGTCGGCGCGTTTCCGTTTTCGCGGCGCGGTTGGCGTAGATGACATTGTAGTTCTCGTCGACGATTTTGATAACGTCTTGAATCCCATCCAACACCGCCTGCAAAAACTCCTCCGTGAGAGCGAGGGGGATGCCCGCGCCCTTGGCCGGCAGCACGGTTAACTCTGTGTTGTGGCTCATGGAGTGTTCCTCAGTGAGCAGTGAGCAGTGAACAGGGAGCAGTAACGACTATCACCGCTTACTGCTTACTGTTCACTGTCGTTCGTCGTATCGCCGCCGCTTTGCCGCCGAGGGTATCCGCAGCACTTCCCGGTACTTGCTGACCGTGCGACGCGCAATCTCAATGCCTTTGTGTTTGAGTTGTTCGACCAACTGCTCGTCACTGTAAGGATGGCGGGGGTCTTCCTCCGCAATGATGGATTTCAGAACTTCCTTGACCGCAAGAGAATCATCAAAAAACTGCTCGCAGTGGAAGATGTCGCCGTTGGGCAGCAGCGCATATTTGCCCGCGACGGCGCGTCCGATGGTGGATTCGTGGTAGCCCAACTTGCGCGCGATTTGCAGGCGCGTCAACGGTTTGAGGTGCAGTCGTCCGTGCTCCAAAAACTCGCGCTGTTCTTCGCAGACGCACTCAACGATTTCCTTTAGGGCGCGCCGCCGCTGGTTGAGGTTGTCCAGAAACTCTCGCGCTTGCGTGACCAACTGCTGAACGAGTTCGCGGTCGTGCTGCGAATGTTGGTCGGGGGCGAGGCGCATAGCGCGCAACTGCTGCTGCCACACCTGATTGACGCGCAACCCCACCGCCCGCGACATCACGACTTCGACTTCGTAGCGAATTTCACCTTTGTCCTCAACACGGTGAATGATGACGTCCGGGCGCACCCGCCCCGGCATCGTCGCCGATGCCGTTTGACCGTTCGAACGCAGCGACGCCCCGCCCGGGTAGGGGTTCAATCGTTCGCGAATGAAGTCAGCGGCGGCTTGCACTTCCTTGACGGACTTGCGCAGACGCCGCGCGATCTCTTCGTAGTTATGCCGCCCCAACGCCGCCCAGTGGTCGCGGACGATTCTCTCCGCCAACTTGTTGCCGCTGCCCTGTTCGGCGAGGTAGAGCAGTTGAATCAGCGCGCACTCGCGAGCGTCCCGCGCTCCCACGCCCACCGGCTCCAACTGCTGCACCTGCGCCAGAACTTTCTCGAGGCGATGTGCGTCAACCCCCAAGCCCTCGGCAAGAGATTCCAACTCCTCGTCAAAGTAGCCCTCGTCATTGATGCAGCCAATGAGAATCTCGCCCAGCGCGCGCGTTTCGCCGGAGGCCATCTGTCCCCACTGCTGGCGCAGATGTTCCTGCAGCGAGAGAGGAGCCTCCACCCACTCAAATGGGTCGTCAGCGTCCTCGTCCGCGCTGGCTCTCTCATAAGGCAGGGGCGCAGAGGCGAGCACCTCCCACCGCCCTCCGGCGTCCTCTTCGGTCATAGGCTCGGTGGACGCCTGAAAACCACAGGCACATTCTATATCGGTCAGCGGCGCGCCGCACACGGGGCATTGTCGCTCGGCGTCCTGCTCCAGCGCCGGATTCTCGTTTAATTGCTGCGTAATGTGCTGCTCCAAATCCGTCACCGGCATTTGCAGCAGCGCATAAAATGCGATCATTTTCGGGCTGAGCGTCTGCTCCTGGCGAGGCGCGAGGGTTTGCGCTTGTCGCATGTCTCGTCACCTTCCGGGTTTAACATACCACTTTCGCAGGGAAGTGTCAAGCGACGTCGAAAGGGAGCAGACATTATTCGACTTCGGTGGTCAAGCCGTCCCGCGCTTATCCCGAAATGTCTGGCTGGTAATTACCCGACATTGCCCCACTTCCGTGAAGCTGCTATAATCACAGGCGGAAGCGTGATACAGGGAGGCAAGGATGCAGGGATATAACGTTGCCTCTTTACATCCTTGTATGACGCCCACGCATTACACCGGAGTTACCGTGTCATCGGCACACCCGCCCATCTGGGTCACAGTCCGTCAGCCGCCGCCGCAGGAGGTTCAGCGCCTCGCCAGCGCGTTGGGCATCTCGCCGACGGTCGCGTCCATCCTCATCACGCGGGGATACGATACGCCGCAACGGGCGCAGGCGTTCCTGTCGGCGACGATGGACCAGCAGCACGATCCGTTCCTGTTTCCCGACATGGACAAAGCCGTTCGTCGTCTCAAACAGGCGATTGACAGCGGCGAGAAAATCCTGATTTACGGCGATTACGACGTGGATGGCGTGACCAGCACGGCGATGCTGGTGCGCTGGCTCAAATCGCTGAAAGCCGACGTGACGTGGCACATTCCGCACCGCCTCCACGACGACTATGGCGTGAACGAGAAAGCCGTCCGCGCCGCCGCCCGCGAGGGCGTGAGCCTGATTCTCACCGCGGACTGCGGCATCACGGCGGTCAAGGAAGTCGTCGTGGCGAATGAGTTGGGCGTGGACGTCATCGTGACCGATCATCACGAACCCTCCGACGAGTTGCCGCCCGCCGTTGCCGTAATCAACCCCAAGCGACACGACACAAATTACCCCTTCGCCGATTTGGCGGGCGTCGGCGTCGCGTTCAAGCTAGCGACGGCTTACATGCGCACGTTCAGCCCGCAGCATGAGCCGGGGTTGCAGAGAGCGTTTTTGGATTTGGTCTCGCTGGGGACGGTCGCGGATGTGATGCCGCTGGTGGACGAAAATCGCCTCATCGTGCGCGAGGGGCTGAAACTCATCCCGTCCACGAAGAAACTCGGCTTGCGCGCTTTGCTCTCCACCAACTCTTTGCACGGCAAACCTATCACGGCGTATCACATCGGCTTCGTTCTCGGTCCGCGCCTCAATGCCGCTGGGCGCATTGACGACGCCCGCAAAGCGGCGGAACTGTTGCTCACCACCGACGAACAGGTAGCCGTGCAACTCGCCCAGCAACTCAATGAACACAACCGTCAACGGCAGGATGAGGAGAAGCGCATTTTTGAGGAAGCGGTGAAGACGGTGGAAGCAGAGAGCGCGTTGCCGCCCGCACTCGTTCTGGGTTCACCCCGCTGGCATCGCGGCATCGTCGGCTTGGTGGCTTCGCGCCTGGTCGAACGTTTCTACCGCCCGACCCTGCTCATCGCTTTTGAGGGCGACGTGGGCAAAGGCTCCGGGCGCAGCATCGAAACGTTTCACCTGTTAGATGCCTTGCGGCGCTGTTCTCATCATCTGGAAAAATGCGGCGGGCATCGGCTCGCCGCCGGGCTGGCGGTGAAGGTGGACAAGTTCCCCGTGTTCCGCGAAGCGTTCTGCAAAGTCGCGGGCGAACTGCTGTCCGCCGACGACCTGCGCCGCCGCGTGATGATTGACTGCGAACTCAGCGGCAGCGACCTCACGCCGCGCCTCGTCGAAGAACTCCATCAGTTGGAGCCGTTCGGCAGCGGCAACCCGCAGCCGACGCTGTGCTTGCGCCGCGCCGAAGTCGTGGACAAATTCGTCATGGGCAGCGAAAAGCAGCACCTCAAATTGAAAGTCCGCAGCGACGGCAAAGTGTTCGATTGCGTTTGGTGGCGGCGCGCCGACCGCGCCGAGAAGTTGGAAAAGGGACAAGCGATTGACCTCTGCTTCACCGCCGAGTTCAACGAATGGGGCGGGACGAAGAGTGTGCAGTTGAAAATCAAAGATGTGCGGATAGGGGGAGGAGTAATGGAGTAATGGAGTGATGGAGTAGCGTGCATCTTTAACATTCCAATACGCCAATACTCCATTGCTCCAATCAGAATGAGTATGCAGATTGACGTTCGACATGGTTCGATTTACGAGGGGTCTGCCGTGATTGCGGTGGGCGTGTTTGAGGGGGAGGAGGTTCAGAGAAGTCAGGCGGGGTTGCTGGACAACGCGCTGAAAGGTCTCATCAGTGACATGTTTGCCAGCGGCGAGTTTGAGGGCAAAGCCGGGCAGACAGCAGTGCTGTATCCGCACGAGGAGTTTTCCGCGCAGCGGGCGGTTCTTGTGGGCTTGGGCAAGCGCGACAAGTGCAACGCGGACGTCCTGCGCAAAGCAGCAGCGCACGCCGCGCGCAAGGTGCGGGACTTGCGCCGAACGAAGTTTGATTTTCTCGTGCCCGACGCGGTAGATGCGCTGTCAGCCGAAAGGATGGGCGCCGCCATCGCCGAGGGGGCGGTGTTGAGCCTCTACCGTTTTCTGCGCTACAAAACGGATGAGGAAACCCAAAAGCAGCAAGCCGTTGACGTCGAATCTATGACGCTGGTGACGGGCAAAGCGGATGACGTGGATGACTTGCAGCGCGGCGCGACCTTCGGGCGGATTGTGGCGGAAGCGACATGCCACGCCCGCGACCTGGCGAACTTGCCCAGCAACGAATTGACGCCCGCGCGCCTCGCCGAAGAAGCGCAGCGACTCGCGCAGGAGGTCGGCTTGCGCTGCGAAATCTGGGACGAAAACGAAATGCGCCAACGCGGTATGGGCGCGCTACTCGGCGTCGCGCAGGGCAGCGCGAACCCGCCGCGATTCATCATGCTGGAACATGCGGGGAGTGACGAATCCGCGCCGCCGATTGCGTTCGTCGGCAAAGGCGTCACCTTTGATTCTGGCGGTATTTCGCTCAAACCGGGCGAGGGAATGGACGCCATGAAAATGGACATGAGTGGCGCGGGCGCAGTTATTGCGACAATGGGCGCGGTGGCGCGATTGAAACTGCCGCAGCGCGTGTTGGGCGTCGTTGCCGCCGTCGAGAACATGCCGAGCGGAACCGCGCAAAGACCGGGCGATATTGTGCGGGCTTACAATGGAAAGACGATTGAAGTCCTCAACACCGACGCAGAGGGGCGGCTAATTCTGGCGGACGCCGTTGCCGTCGTCAGCGAGCAGAAACCGCAAGCCATCGTTGACCTCGCCACGCTGACGGGCGCAGTCGTCACGGCATTAGGCACCGAGTGCGCGGGCATGATGGGCAACGATGCGAATCTGATGAACAAAGTCCGCGCCGCCGCCGAAGCCTCGGGCGACAAGGTGTGGGAACTGCCGCTGTGGGAGGAATATCAGGAGCACGTCAAAGGGCAACTCGCCGACGTGAAGAACATCGGCAAAAACCGCACGGCGGGCGCGATTGCCGGCGCGGCGTTCATTAGCCACTTCGTCGGCGAAGACATTCCTTGGGCGCACCTCGACATCGCCGGCACGGCATGGGGCGACGAAACGCCGCTCCACGTCAAAGGACCCACCGGCTGGGGCGTGCGACTTCTCGTGTATCTGTTGAAAGCGTGGGAGTAATGGAGTAATAGAGGGGTGGAGTGGGGGGGCAATACTCCAACACTCCAAGTGAAGCGACCATGACTACTGTTCCGTTCCGCCGTCTTAGACACCGAATTCGATTCGGTGGCAACCCTCATTCCGCCGAATCGAATTCGGCGTCTACAACGGCTGGAAAGCCTGCTAAAAGCAGGCTGAACGACGAACGAGTCTGCTTCAGCAGACTTCCGTTCCGCCGTCTTAGACACCGAATTCGATTCGGTGGCAGCCCTCTTTCGTTCCAGTTAGGAGGCACAATTTATGCGTCGTTGGCTGTATGTTCTTGTCGCTTTATTAGCACTTGGCATCATGTGGGATGTGAGGTGCAGCATGGCTCAGTCGTCAACACTTTCTCCCTTCGTTCTGCCGTGGGACGACGCCACGCCAAGCGTGACGAACGTGAGCGCGTGGCTGCACAAGCCTGCGGGAAAGTTCGGGCACGTGCGCGTGGGGGCGGACGGACATTACTACGTAGGAAATCAGCGAATTCGGTTTTTCGGCGTGAACGTCTGCTTTGGCGGGGCGTTTCCGCGCAAGGAGCAGGCGGAGAAAATCGCGGCGCGAATGGCGAAGTTCGGTATCAACGTCGTGCGCTTCCATCACATGGACATGCAGACGTTCCCCGGGGGAATTCGCGCCCGCAACGTGGTGCACACGCGCGACCTTGACGCGGAATCGCTGGACCGTCTGGACTACTTCATCGCGCAACTCAAGCGCAACGGGATTTACGTCAACCTGAACCTGCTCGTCTCGCGCCCCTTCAACGCCGCCGACGGTTTGCCAGCGGAGATTGAAAGCGTCGGTTGGAAGGAGCGGCACGTCGTCGGGTTCTTCCACGCGCCCGCGCTGGAACTGCAAAAGGAATACGCCCGTAAACTGCTCACGCACCGCAACCCTTACACGGGCATGACGGCCGCCGAAGACCCGGCGGTGGCGTTCGTGGAAATCAACAACGAAAACGGATTGCTTCACGCATGGTTGGGCAACGACGTGGACGGTCTGCCGAAAGTGTTCCTGAACGACTTGCAGCAGCAGTGGAACGGTTGGCTGCGCCAGCGATACGGCGCGACGGACAAACTGCGTCAGGCGTGGGGCGTGAAGGAAGAAGCCCTCGGCGCGGAGTTGCTGGTCAACAACGACTTTGCGCGCGGCGCGGAACGCTGGGTGCTGGAGCAGCACGAGCAGGCGAAAGCGACAGCGACGATGAGCGATGAAGTGCCCCCATCGCTGCGGGGAACAAAGTCGCTGCGCCTCGCCGTCACGCAGACGAGTGCGCAGGCGTGGCACGTTCAGTTCAATCAGCCCGGTGTGAAGGTGCAAGCGGAGCGTCCCTACACGCTGACCTTCTGGGCGAAGGCGGACAAGCCGTTGAGCGTCAGCGTCAACGTCGGGCAGGCGCACGAACCGTGGCAGAATTTGGGATTCAGCGCGTCCGTGAACGTGACCCCCGAATGGAAGCCGTTTCGCTTCGTCTTCCACCTCAATCAGAGCGACGACAACGCCCGCGTGAACTTCAGCAACCTTGCGCAGCAGACGGCGAGCGTGTGGCTGGCGGGCGTGTCGTTCCGACCGGGCGGCGTCGTTGGATTGGACGCAAACGAGCGCATCGAAAACGGCTCCGTGTCGTTGTTCCAACGTTCTCGCTTCGGCGAACGCACGGCGGAGGCGCAGCGCGATTGGTTGCGATTCCTGTGGGAGACGGAGGACGCCTACTGGCAAACGATGTATCGCACTTTGAAGAACGATTTGAAAGTGGGCGGCGTGGTGTTCGGCACGATTGTCGGCTGCAGCACGCCGAACCTGCAGGCGAAGTTGGACGCGATAGACACGCACGCTTACTGGCAGCACCCGCATTTCCCCGGTCGTCCGTGGGATTCCGAAAACTGGACTGTCAACAACCGTACGATGGTCAACGAAGCCGGCGGCACGTTGCCCGCACTCGCCCTGCGGCGCGTCGTCGGCAAGCCGCACAACGTCACCGAATACAACCACCCCGCGCCGAATACTTTTGGCAGCGAAGGGTTTATGCTCCTTGCCGCTTACGGTGCGCTGCAGGACTGGGACGCGATTTACGCCTTCTCCTACTGCCACCGAGGCGACGACTGGGACACGAAGCGGATTCCGAACTTCTTCGACATTGACCAGCACCCGACGAAGATGGCGACGCTTATTTCAGCGGTGGCGATGTTCGTGCGCGGCGATGTCAAACCGGCGCAGCAGCAAATCGTCGTCCCGCTCAACAAAGAGAACGAAGTGGACGCGCTACGGAAAAGTTCCGCATGGCAACTGGTATACGCGGGAAGTGTCGGCGTGTCCAACGTCACTGCCTTGATGCACCGCGTGGCGATTGCTCCGAGCCGCGACAGTGATGGAGCGGACTTGCCCAAGATGCAAACGGACAGTCTGCGCTATGCGGCGGACACGGGCGAACTTGTTTGGGACCTGAGCAACAAAGGGCGCGGCGTCGTCACCGTCAACGCGCCGAAAAGCAAAGCCGTCATCGGCTACGGCGGCAGCAAGCGATTCGATTTGGGCGGTGTCATCATTGAACCCGGCGCGACCATGCAGGACGGCTGGTGCACCGTCAGCGTGACCGCAATGGAAGGCGATATTTCCGCTGGAAAATCGCGGCTGCTCATCACCGCCACCGGCTACGCCGAAAACACCGGCATGGGCTGGAAGAGCGCGGAGAAAAACAGCGTCGGGCGCAACTGGGGCACTCCGCCGTCACTGGTCGAAGGTGTGCCCGCCCGCATCACACTTCCGCTGCCCGCCGCTCGCGTGCAAGTCTGGTCCTTAGATGAGCGCGGACAGCGCCAAACATCTGTGCCCGTTCAAGCGACTCCGGACGGCAAAGCCGTCGTCGCCATCGGAGCGCAATGGAAGACGCTGTGGTATGAGGTGGAAACAAAGTGACCAGAAGTTACGCGGCAACCGCGTAACTTTTGATGACTACGCACATGGTGAGTGAACTTCCCGACCGCTCCGATTTACAACGCAACCTTTCCAGCCGCAGCGTCAACAAGCGGCGCAAGGCGGTGCGTGAGTTGGGCACGGCGCCGGGTGCGCTGCCCCTTCTCATTGCAGCATTGAACGACGACGATTACGCTGTCCGCCGCTACGCCGCGCGTGGGTTGGGGCAGTTTGAGGAGGAGGCGGCGTTCGACGCGCTGCTGTCGGCGGCGCGCGACCGCAACCGTTTCGTGCGCCTTGAAGCGTTGACAGCATTGGAGCGCTGGATAGACGACCCGCGCGTGCTGGAAACCTTCATCGCTGCATTGGAAGACCGCAGTAAATTGGGGCGCACGATGGCCGTGCTGTCGGCGCGACATTCGGAGGCGATGGCGGATGCCATTGCTGCCTTGCCTCGTGAGCGACGACAAAACGTCGTTGACTATTTGGTGGACAGAGTGAATCATGAGGTTGAATCCAAAGCCATTGAAGCCATTCGGCTCATCAGCAACTTGCGTCTTGTTGAAGCGCTGCCGCACTTGCGGCAAAAACTCCGCTGGTGGCGGTTCACTCCCGCGAAAGTGAAAGAGGCGTGCCGCGAAGCCATCACCGAGTTGGAGCGCGTTGCCTCACTGCCGCGCGCCGCGTCCACGCTCGCGCCGCAGACGGCGGATTTGCCGCGACCGGCGTCCGCACCGGCGATGGATGTGGAGATGCTGCCGCGCCCTGTCCGCCGGTGATACCGTCCATGAGACCTCCCTTGACAGGCAGTGTAGCGCCGATGGATCGGCATGAACAACTCCGACGAAGATGATGTGAATGTCTGTCACTCCAATACTCCATCACGCCTCTTTCAGCACGTACCCCACACCTCTGACGGTGTGCAGAAGTTTCTTCGCAAATCCCGCGTCCACTTTCTTGCGCAGGAAGTTCATGTAGACTTCGAGGACGTTGGAGGATGGGTCGAAGTCGTAGCCCCAGACGTTTTCGATGAGTTGCGTGCGGGTCATGACCTGCTGCGGGTGGCGCATGAGGAGCTCGAGAAGCGCATACTCGCGGTTGGTGAGTTCGATGCGTTTGCCTTCCCGCGTGACCGTGCGCGTCGCGGGGTCAAGGATGAGTCCCGCAAACTCCATGACGGGCGTGCGCACCGTGCCCGCCCGCCGCAGCAAGGCGCGCAGCCGCGCCAGCAATTCGTCGAAGGAGAACGGTTTCGGCAGGTAATCATCGCAGCCTGCGTCCAGACCTTTCACGCGGTCTTCGAGCGTTCCCCGCGCCGTCAGCGCTAGCACGGGCACGTCGCTGCCGCGCTCGCGCAGAGTCTTTACGACCTGCAAGCCGTCCATGCCGGGCAGCATGAGGTCCAGCACAATCGCATCGTACTCCATCGCCGCCGCGTGCGTTAGCGCGTCCTCGCCGTTAGATACAACGTCCACCGAGTACGCCGACTGCTCCAAACCTTTGCGGATGAAACTGGCAACTTTTTCTTCGTCTTCGACAATGAGGATACGCATGAGACACCACCTATCGCATCGGAACTTGGGTCCAATCCATCCTACGTTCCCAGAGTGTCCAGCAATTCTATTCCCATCAAGGGTAGCACCACAAACTTCCCATACTGCACAAAATGCGCGTCCACCGACAGAGCGACTGTAACACTCAAACGCTCCATGACGGCAAAGCAGCAGGCATCCGTGTAGGAGAAGTCCTTGTCATCATAGCGGCGGATGATGTCTTTGGCTTGCGTCTCATCATCTTCGGACACCCGCTCAATCATAGCCACAGACTCAATAGCGTCCAGCCAAGCGGCTCCAGCATCTCTGCCAAGTCGTGACAGGATAAGGGCGTGCGCTTCGGCGACGACGAAATTGGTTGTGAGGATGAGCACGTTTCCTTGCTCGGCGTGCGCTTCTAATTGCCTGCAAGCATCATGGAAGGCGTCTCGCTTGTCAAGTAAAGCGTAGAAAAATCCGGTATCCGCCATGACCGCGCGCTGATAGTGCATGGATTATTTTCCTGTCGTTTCATTCTGCGGGCGTTCGTCATACGCGTCGGCTAAGTACTTGTGCTTGTTTTGGCTGACATCCGTCAACCCGCTGTCGAACGCGCCAATCAACGCCCGAAACTTTGCCCGCGCTTCGGGAGACGACATCGGCGGTCCTTGCACCTCTTCTGCCAACGGCTGGATGTCCACCATGACCTCCGTGCCTTCTAACAGAGTCGTTTCCTCTTTCAGTTCGATTGTCCGTTTGTCTTTCATGACACCTTGTAATGCCATCGCGTTCACCTCCTCAATTCACCGACAACACGTTGTAAAGATTGTCCCTCTCGCACGCCACGCGCCCCGCCTCCCGAATCATGTCTGTCAACTCCCGCACCGTGAGCGACTGGTCGCGGTCGGTCACGGGGTCGCGGATGATTTCGTACTCCTGCACCGTGCCGTCCAAATCGTCCGCGCCGTACCACTGAGCGACTTGGGCGACCGCAGGCGAAATCATCACCCAGAACGCTTTGATGTGCGGCACATTGTCCAGCATCAGTCGGGCGACGGCAATCTCGCGCAAGTCCTGTTCGCCGGTGGTGGGCGGCAGGTCGCTGAGTTCCGTGTTTTCGGGGTGAAACGCCAGCGGGATGAAACACAAAATGCCGCCGGTCTCGTCCTGCAACTCGCGCAGTTTGATGTGATGTTCCACCTTCTCTTCCAGCATCTCGACGTGCCCGTAAAGCATCGTCGCATTGGACGGCAAGCCGCAACGGTGCGCGACGCGGGCGATGTCAATCCACTTATCGGCGTCAGCTTTCAGATGAAAGAGGTTTTCGTGAACGCGCTCGCTGAATACCTCCGCCCCGCCGCCGGGCAAACTTTCGACGCCCGCCTCTTTCAGTTCCAGAAAACATTCCTCCAACGGCTTCTTCGCCACGCGCTGAATCTGCGCCCACTCAATCATCGTGAACGCTTTGACGTGAACTTCGGGACGCTCTTCTTTGATGGCTCGCACAACGTCAAGGTAATACTGATACGGCAAGCGCGGATTCACGCCGCCCACGATGTGAATCTCCGTGACTTTCTTATCTTTGAACTGCCGCACCTTCTCGCGCACGGTCTCCACGTCCATCGTGTAACCCGTCGGGTCATTCGGCGGGCGGTAGAACGAGCAGAACTTACAGAACTTGTTGCAAACGTTCGTGTAGTTCAAATGCTGGTTGCGCACCCAATACGTCTTGTCGCCATTCTTGCGCTCGCGCACGATGTTAGCGAGAAAGCCCACCGCCGTTAAATCCGCTTTGTAAAGCCGCACGCCGTCCTCAAACGACAGCCGCGTGTCGTTGATGACTTTATCGTAAATGTCTGTCAAGCCTTCCCGTTCGATGAGTCGCTCGAACATGGTTTCCTCCTGTGCTGACGCCGTTCAAGGTGTTATCCTATCACAATTTCTCACGGCTCACAACTGTTGCCATCACTCACAGAGCGGAACTACGCGCCAACGGTAAACCTCTAACCGACTGGAAAAGATGTGAGAAAAGGGGGCACATCCAATGCGTCGCAAAGGGTTCGTTGTTGTCAGTGTATTGTTGATTCCCGTTGTCGTTCTGATTCCCGTCCTTGCGCAGACAACCGTGAAAGGCGCGCACGCGCAGGTAACGTATCCGCCGTCGCTGGAAACACACGCCCGAAACATTGCGCAAATCGTCGACGCCGCATGGCAGTCTTACGCCGACCTGTATGATCTGCCGCTGCCGCAGGTGCTTCAGGTCAAAATCACTCTTGACCCCAATCAACGGCTGCAACTTTACACCGACGGCAAGGACTCTTTTTTCCTTCAACTGTCGAACGAACGACAGTTGCTCCCGCCCAATCAGGGCGGACCGCACAACGTCTATGGCTTCTGTCACGAGATGGGGCACATCGTTTTCTACCACCGCATGAAGAGCACCACTGGAATGCCCGACGGCATCGGCGAAGGCTGGGCGCACTACTTCGGCTCGGTCATCGTCAGCCACGTCTTTGAGAAGTTGGGCGAGAAGGCGTGGACGCCGCCGCACAACTACCACGAAAGCAGCGGCGTGCCCCGCCTGACGCTGCAGGTCAACAACCCCCAGTACTTGCAGCGCGACCCCGTGACGCGAGCCGCGAAGATGCTCTACGACGTGGAGAGGAAGTTTGGTAAGAAGGCTCTGGGGCAAGCCATCAACAAAACACTGGCGCAGCAGC
>FWPU01007163.1_pt1 | contig 20958 bp, 21 predicted proteins | sample 2228361 | NCBI WGS metagenome assembly FWPU01 (sample SAMEA103939777, study PRJEB20133) | metagenome
CTAGGTCTGAGAAGAGACGGGCGCGTGCTCGACGACCGTGAGGATACCCTGCATGATCGGGTGGACCCGGCAATGGTAGGGATATTTTCCTGGTGGGAGGCTGGGAATCGTGTAGCTCCCGTCAGGCTCCATGGTGCCGGAGTCAAACGCGCACACCGCCCCTTCTTCGACGCAGCCGTTGTGGGTGACGGTGTGATGCGTCGGTGTGGGATTATCCCAGCGGATCGGTGCGCCTGCCGAGACCACCGCCTTCGCCGGCACAAAATAGGGGGACCCGTTCTCGATCGTGATGTGAAGCTGGGGCGCCGCGGCGACACCCGGCCAGGCGGCCGCAAGGACCAGGGCATAGGTCACTATGGTGATCAATGGCAACGTTCTCATACTGGCGTCTAATGCGGCACAAGCGGTCGTTCGCTCGTAACTGATAAGAGCCTCAGAAAGGCGGAAAGGATTCGTCACCGATGGGGCGACTCCTGTTCGGCGTCCTGGCCGTGGCGGTTTCTGCCATGACCGTGATCCGTCCTCCTGCTCACACGTTTTGGTTGATCTCGCTCGCCGTGACCGAATGGGGCTATTCGTTAATTTTATCATTGCTCCTGCTCTGGCTTCCCGGTTGGCGAGAGAAGACAACTCGGCTGATCGGGGCGTTCCTGGGCCTGGTGGCCTGCGGTTTACTGCTGAACCCGGTGCTGCAAGCCGTTTCTCTCGCCAGACACCTGCCGGCTCAGCTCACCGCCGCCTTCGGCGACGTGACAGTGCCGGAGCCGAAGCCGGCTGCGCCAAGGCCCTCTGCATTGGTGCTGACCGAGATGTTTACCGGTGTGCGAACTCCGGAAGTGCTCATGCGAACCGTCATCTACGCGCTCAAGGAGGGGACTGAACTTCGGATGGATGTGTATCACTCCTCTGATTCCTCCCCGGCCCCGGTCGTCAACGGTGCCGTGTCGGCCAAGGCGCCCTGCGTTGTCGTCTTGCATGGCGGGTCCTGGCAGGCCGGTGATCGGACTGAACAGAGCCGTTTCAACACCTATCTGGCTGCCCGTGGCGCTGTGGTCGCTGCAGTAGACTATCGGCTCGCCCCGCAGTGGCGGTTTCCTGCCGCCAGGGATGATGTCGCCGATGCGATCAGCTACCTCAAGACGCGTGCGGCTGAGTCGGCATCGATCCGGACCGCTTCGCGCTGGTCGGCCGGTCGGCTGGAGGCCAACTGGCACTCTTGACGGCCTATGTCTCCGGTGATCCTGCAATCAAGGGCGTGGCGGCGTTGTATGCTCCGACCGATCTCTCGTACGCCTATCAGAATCCCGGCAACCCGGCCGTCATCGATACTCGCGGACTCCTGAGGGCCTATATCGGCATGTCTCTTGACGACGCGCCGGCTTTGTATGAAGCTGCTTCCCCGTTGAATGCGGTCCTAACCAAGACGGTGCACATCCTGTTGATTCATGGTCAGCGGGATGAGGTCGTCTCGCCGGCACAAAGCGCGCGCTTGGCCGCCAAACTTGCGCAACTAGGCAGTCCCCATCTATACATCCGATTGCCCTGGGCGACTCACGGCTGCGATGTCAATTTCAACGGTTCATGTGGGCGGATCAGCACCTATGCAATTGAGCGATTCTTGGCCGCCGTCCTGCGATAAGCTCGAAGCGGGGATGCGGCTCGGTCTTCGGTACAGGTTCCTGATCCTTCAGGCGGCGGCTGTCTGGCTCATCGCCCCTTCGGTCGCCGCGGCATTTTCGATCACCTCGCCCCGTTCCGATGCGGTGTTGCGGGCCGGGCAGGATGTGCCGGTCTCCGTCGATATCGGGTCCGAGATCGGCCTCCGCCGCGTACAGTATTTGTGGTTTCGTGAGGGAGAAGAGCCGGTCGCCACGCAGCAGGTGACTCCCGCTCTCGTGGCGACTGAGGCCTCGACCCCGCCGTTCGGCGGGATTCTCCGCGTGCCCGTGGATGCAATCGGAACGTTGCGTCTTCTGGCAGTGGGGGAAGTGGTGCGGGGCCGGCTGGACGGCCGGGAAGAATTCGATGAAATCCTGGTGCAAGTCGAGCCCGCCGCTGAGCTGTCGACCATCGAGTTCGCGGTGGAGAAACCTTGGCGACTGGATACCATCGGAAAAATAGTCGATATTCCCGTGGTCGGACAGTTCGCGGACGGGGTCCTGCGACGCATCGGAGGTGCGTCGGCCGGGAGCACATACCGTTCTTCGGATGAACGGGTGATCCGGGTATTCCCAGAGGGTTTGGCCCAGGTCGTCGGAAACGGGCGGGCTGCGATCACGGTGGCCAATCGAGGCAAGGTCGGGACTCTGGAGGTCGTGGTGGACGGCAACTGGGAGCCCAATCGAGCCCCCATCGCCCGAGCTGGCCCGGATTTGACGGTCAAATCCGGGGCGACCGTCGTGCTGAACGGCATACAGAGCACGGATCCGGACGGTGATCCGTTGCGTTACGAATGGAAGCAGATCCGCGGTCACAAGGTGACCCTCTTCAACGTGGACGAGGCAAAGGCGACATTCGTGGCGCCGAAGGTCTCACGCAGGCGGCTGTTGCAGTTCAGGCTCAGAGTTACCGACATGACGGGACCCGATACCGTCAAAGGGGCCGACAGTTTTCCGTCCGTGGTCAGTGTGTGGGTGGAACCGTGACGCCAGAGACGAGCCGATGCTCCCGTGCAGGTATTCCGCCGTGGGAACTGGTGCCCTCTACGTAGAGAGAGTTTGTCATGGACGGTTGCATCGCGATACTCATTCGTGCTAGATGGAGACCCCGAAAAAATTCCAGCCGCACAGCGGCTCATTGAGGAGGACTGCCGATGGCGAAAAAGAAAAAGGCGATGAAGAAAAAGGCGAGGGCCGCCGCGACGAGGTCGCGGGCCAAGGCGAAGTCGAGACCGAAGAAAAAGGTTGCCGCGAAGAAAGCGACGGCCAAGCGCCCATCGGCCAAAGTGGCCAAGGCCAGGAGAGCGAAGGCCGCTGCGAAGGCGACGAAGAAGAAGGCTTCGATGAAGGCGAAAAAGGCTGCCAAACCGGCCCCGGTGTCCGCTGAGTCGAAAGCGGCGGCCAGGCCGGAGAAGGCTGCGGCGGAGCCGAAGCTGCCCGATCTTGAAAGAGAGATGGCGGAGGACATGGAGATGCCCGAAGACGTGGACGAAGTGGAAGAGGACATGCAGGAGCATCTCTCGCTCGAGGATGAGGATGACGACGTGGACTACCTCGAGAAATCCGAAGACTTGCTCGACGATAACGACGACTTTCGGAATAATTAACCAGGATGGTCTCTTCTTATAGGAAACAACCGCCCCGGTTGTGTTGATGCCTTTCAGCGAATGCAGAGTCGTATCGCGGCGAGGAATCGCTCGTCGGCCGGATTGCCGGTGTGGACGGTTCCTCGCCGGCGATCTTCAGCGCGGTCATTGACGCTCTTTCCCGCTCGACGCCGACCCGCCGGCTTCTCGCTAGATCAACAGATGTTTCACTCTGATGAGCCATTTTCTGTTCGTGGCCGGCGCCCTTCGTGAACGAAGCTCCGGCGAAAGCGCGGAACTGCAATTGACTCATGAGCTGTGGGGACTCAGGAGTGCCCTCATTCGGGACAACCTGCAAAGGCTCCTGACCGCGGAGTCCTGCGGCCTGGTCTATGTCCTCAAATCGGGAATCTGCGCGCACTTTCGGATCGTCTCGGGCATCCTGCCGTTCGACCGGCTTGACGATCTGCTCAAGGATGAGTTGCGTAACGAAGCTCGCTTCGGCTTCATCCGTGTCAGGCTCGTCAACCGATGGGAGTCGTCGCCGGGCGAGAGCCAGGCGCTCTTACAAAGGGTCCTTCAGATCCCCGACCGGGCGGAACTCGCGCGGCAGTTGAATCTGGGAATGCACGTGCTGACGCAAGAAGAATATGAGGCGATTCTCGGAGCGTTGGGGTAAGAATGGGGTAAGAAGAGAAACTCCTTACAGCTTCCGGCCCGTCATGAGTTTATACGCTTTCTCGATCGTGTGCACTTCCTTGATCGTGGCATTCAGTTCGACGCCCAGCCCGGTCAGATTCCAGCGCGGTTCGTATAGTTGACCGGCCGGGATGAGAACCATTCGATAGCCCTCGCGGACGGCGGCGCGAACTTTGTCGGGAATCGAGCCGACCGGTCCGATGGTGCTGTCCGGTCGGATCGTCCCGGTCAGGGCCACGCCGCGTTGGATCGGATCGCCTTTGAACATCGCGATAAATCCGACCGCCATGGCGGCTCCGGCGCTGGGACCGTCGCTGGTGGTCGGGAGGTACGTCACTCCTTGGACCGAGACGGTCCCGGTGTGTGGGACGGAAGGAGTCCGTTCAATCGCGCAGCGAAAGGCGATCACCATCGCGTTCAGATGGGCTTGCCCCAGGGTGACGCCGGCATCGAGCCATTTCAGGGCGACGGGATTCGGGTCGGGTTTCTGATCCCAATGTAACAACAGGATCTCAAAGACGCCGTGATCGTTGGACTTGTATGAAGCCAACACCGGCATCTCGACGACCGATTCGGCCGCCGCGTCCGTCGGCTGCGCGCAGACGAAGGCGATGCAAAGGAGAACGAAAGTTGTGAGACCGGCCAGGAAAAAGCGGATCCTGTGACTCGTCATATATAAGCGGCTCCTCGTCCAAACGCGTTCGTCGAAGGTATTGTAAGAGGTCAGGGTGACTCTGTAAACGATTCGCTCACCTGGCTCATGGTCATTTAGAACTACGCATAAGGTCTCCGCGTGAAACGACTCATGTCGTTCCGGTCTTCATTCGTCGTCGCCGGTTGGTGTCTGTCGCTACTCACCGGTCTCCTGTGCTCGAGTCCTCTTCTGGCGGCCTGCACGGAAGAGTCCATCGCCGGAACGGCGGAACAGAGGTTCGTGAGGCATTTGACCGGATGCTCGGAGCAGGAGCAAGAGGCTCGTGCCGTCACGGCCGAGGAGTTGCTGGCCGCCTTGAAATCAGGAAAAGGTGTCGATCTCGCCGGGGTTGTCGTCCGCGGCGATCTCAGGCTCGATGAGTTGCCCCCCGTGCCGGTCGATGCGATCCCCGGTCTTTCGGCAGACGAGCGGAATGCCGTCTCGGGGCTGAACGTGCGGGAAGTCAGATTGGTCTCAGGGCATCTGTCGATTCGGGATTCGGTGGTTAAAGGCACGATCAGCACCGGCATCAAAGAGGGGTACGTGCTGATGCGCGGGCCCGTCATCTTGACCGGCACGGTCTTTGAGCAGTTACTGGATTTGTCGCGCTGTGTCTTTCTCGGACCGGTGGACCTCTCGAAGGCCGTGATCCTTCGGGAAGGGTTCTTTGTTCATGGCCGGTTCACCGGCCATGCCCGGTTTGCCCAAACCGCCTTCGGCGTCCACTCACGGTTCTTCCGTTCGGTCTTCGCCGAACCCGTGACCTATGTTCAGGCCGAATTCAACGGCCTGGCCGAGTTTCTGGAGGTGACGTTTCAGAAGGATGTCGACTTCTCGCAAGCGACCTTCAAAATGGGCACCGGCTTTTCCGGGAGCGAGTTTCTGAAGAGGGCCGACTTTTCCGAAGCCGTCTTCGAGCGGGAAGCGTTTTTTCTGTTCTCCATGTTCGGGGAAGACGCCTCGTTCCGCCAAGCCACCTTTCGGTCGGTTGCGGACTTTTCGGACAGCCAATTCAAGGGGAGGGAAGATTTTACAAACACCCGGTTTGAGACTCAGCCACAGTTTACAAGGGCCAAACTGGTTGGTGGTCGCTCCACGCCCTTTCAAGCCCGAGGCTCGATCTTCCAACTCGCCTTCACCGCTGTCTTGTTGTTGGTCGCCGCAGCCTTAGCGGCGTATCTCATCAGGGCGAGATAACAGATGCAGGCTGTGCATCCCCTATATGTAGATTTGGGGCTTGCTCGTACCACCATAAGCTGATATAAGGGGCCGATCGCAGTTTCGTAGTGGAGAGTGCCGTGGAACAGGGGGAACTGGCGTATCAGGTGCGCCTGGAGAAATTTGAAGGGCCGTTGGACCTGCTTCTGCACCTGATCAAAAAGAACGAAATCAACATCTACGACATCCCCATCGCCCTCATCACCCGACAGTACCTCGACTATCTGAACACCCTGAAGGCTCTGAACCTGTCGGTGGCGGGCGAATTTCTGGTGATGGCGGCGACCCTGCTGCACATCAAGTCCCGCATGTTGCTGCCGTCGGAGGAGGGAGAACCCGACGAGGAAGACGGTCCGGATCCTCGGGAAGAACTGGTCCGACGCTTGCTCGAATACAAGCGGTTCAAGGAGGCCGCGAATCAATTCGACAGCCGGGAACGCCTGTGGCGCGACGTGTTTGTCAGAGAACAGGGACCTCCGATGCGGGTCCGCTCGGAAGAGGCGCTGCTGGAGAACATCACCCTGTTCGACCTCGTCGACGCGTTGCAGGAGGTCATCGCCAGGACCCCGGGCAGGCGGCTGATCGAGATCGTGCCCGAGAACCTGACGGTTCGGGACCGGATGAACGCCATTCTGGATGCGCTGGAGGGCAAGGACTCGGTGACCTTCGTGTCGTTGTTCGAGGAATCGTGTCATCGGTTGATCGTGATCGTGACGTTTCTCGCGCTGTTGGAACTGATCCGGATCCGGGTGGTGCGGGTGTTTCAGGCCGAGACGTTCGGGCCGATTCTGGTTTCGCGCGCGTTCTCGCTGGTCAACGAAACGGAGCCGCCGGAGATGCTGGAAGAGTCGGAATGGAGGAACCTATGAGTGGGACAATGCTCCCCGCCATGGATGACTCGGCTCAGGACACGGAACTCGACGCGCCCGGAGACAACGGGCATGAGCATTCCACCGCCGACGGGCGGGCGGAGCACCGCAAGAAGGCCGGCGCGTCGGCCGACGGCCTTTCGGAATTGCGGGAGGAACGGGAGCTCGAGGCCATCCTTGAAGCGTTGTTGTTTGTGGCGCACGAGCCCCTTTCGCTTGATCGGTTCGTCGCGCTGGTGGGCGACGTGAAGAAAGCCGAGATCGAGCAGGCGCTCGGACGGATGCGCCAGGCACTGGAACAGGAAGGCCGCGGCCTGCAGCTCATCGAAGTAGCGGGAGGCTATCGTCTGGCGACCAAGACCGAATATGCGTCCTGGATCCGCCGGCTCGAAAAAACCAAGGCGGCGCCCAAACTCTCACGATCGGCGCTGGAGTCGTTGGCGATCATCGCCTACAAACAGCCGATCGTTCGGGCGGAGATCGAAGAGATTCGCGGCGTCGAAACGTCGGGTGTGCTCAGGACCCTCCTCGAACGCAAGCTCGTGCGGATCGTCGGACGCAAAGAGGTGCCCGGGCGGCCGATCATGTACGGCACGACCAAATTCTTTCTGGAACACTTCGGCCTCCGCGACCTGTCGGAACTGCCGCCGCTCAAGGAGTTCAAAGAATTGGGCGAAGCGGAGCAGACGTTCCTGCCGATGGACGAAGACCTCGCGGAAGACGATCGTTCTGCCGGGCATGCGAACGGCGAGACAGACAGCGGACCGTTCGGGACGGACGGGGAGTCGTGCGCGACCGCCGTCGGTTGCTCGCCCTCGTTCGACCTGGAGCCCGCGGAATAGTTTCTTGTGATCGCCTGCGCGTCGGGTGTTTTCCGCTTCCGCGCTTCTTTCCCCTGCCGGGTACCCTGATCAGTCCTTGAATTACGCACGTCCAACGAGGGCTTTCTGAGGCCGCGCGTTGCGCGAGTACAAAGGGCGATCGGGGCACCCGTTGACTCCCTTCTTTTCGCTTTGTTAGACTGCCCGCTTATCTACTCGAAAAATCCGCGATTTCTCGTTGTTTCGAACGGGCGTGAACCACATGAGGCAACAACCATGATGAAGGCTTGGTTACTCGACAAGATGTTCAGGTTCGATCGGCCGGCGTTGCGGGCGGAAGGCGGCCCGGAAGAGTGGGGCGCGGGGGATTCGGTCATCGAGGAAGAGGAGCAGCCACCGCCGCCGCCGACCGGGTTGACCGCCAAACCGGGAAACGGCCGGGTCACCCTGACCTGGGATCCCGTGCCGGACGCCATGTACTACAACCTCTATTTCATGACGTCTAAGGGCGTTCAAATCAAGTTTTCGGAGCTCACCCGGCCGATCGCCGGTCCCGAGGATTTCAAACACACCATCGGCGTGACCAAGGAAAAAGGCAATTGCATCGAAGGCGCGGCCTCTCCGTTCGTACACGACGATCTTGCCAACGGCACCTGCTACCACTACGTCGTCACGGTGGTGACGACGAAAGGCGAGAGCCCGGAGTCGCAGGAAGTGATGGCGATCCCGTCGCCCTATCTGCTGGCTATGCAGTTCGGACAGGAGGGCGTCGACGACGGCGAATTCAGTTCGCCGACCGGCATCGCGCTGGACGGCGACGGCAACATCTACGTCGCCGATACCGACAACCATTCGATCCAGAAATTCGACAAGGACGGAACGTTCATCGCGCGTTGGGGCGGCGAACCGAGCCAGGAAGAAGGCCTGTTCTATTATCCGCGCGGCCTCGCGATCGGTCCCGACGGCGAAGTGTATGTTTCGGACAGCGGCAATAACCGGGTGCAGAAGTTCGATTCCGACGGCAACTGCATGCATGCCTGGGGAAGGTTCGGCTTCGCGTGGCGCGGCGCCGACTTGGGGAAATTCGACGTGCCCTGGGGCATCGCCACCGACAAGGAAGGCAATATCTACGTCTCGGACACCAGCAATTCCCGCATCCAGAAGTTCAAGTCCGACGGGACGCCGCTGCTGAAATGGGGACGCGACGGCAGCTTCGACGGCGCATTTTTCTTCCCCCGTGGGGTGGCCGTCGATTTCGTCGGCAATATCTTTGTGGCCGACGAGGGAAACAACCGCATCCAAAAGTTCGACGCCAGAGGGAGCTTCCTCACCAAGTGGGGTCGCGAAGGCAGCGGCCCCGGCCAATTCAAGGCCCCCTGGGGGGTGGCCTGCGACGCGCTCGGCAACGTCTATGTCGTGGACAGCGGCAATCACCGCATTCAAAAGTTCGACGGCAACGGCACCTTCCTGTGCGCGTGGGGCAACCGCGGCAAGACGGAAGGACAGCTCAATTTCCCCTCCGGGATCGCGGTCGACAAAGAAGGGTGCGTCTATGTGGTGGACAGCGGCAACAACCGTGTTCTGAAGTACGTGCCGACCGAAGAGCAGTTGGCGCAGGAGCAAAAGGCCGCGCCGAAAGAATCGGGCGAGCATGCGCCGCCGAGGAGTCTTGCCGTCAAGCCCGGAGATACGGAAACATATATCAGTTGGCTGGAGGTGCCGGGAGCGGTCTCCTACAACCTCTACTTCAATACGTCGCCGAACCTGACGATGCAGACGGCGACCAAGATCGAAGGCGTCACGAGCCCCTTCACCCACACCGGCCTGACGAACGATATCCCGTATTACTACGCGCTCACGGCGGTCTATGAGGACGGGGCCGAAAGCCCCCTGTCGGAGGAGGTGACGGCGACGCCGGTCCTTATCGACATGACGGCGCCGCAGAACGCCAACGCGTTGATCAACCACGGGGCGTTCATGACGAACTCTCCCGAAGTGGTGGTGACGATCTCCGCGGTCGATGTGGATACGGGAGTCGCCGCGTACTATATTTCCGAGAATCCCATGACGCCCATGGCCGGCACGCCTGGCTGGGTCGATGTCGAGCCGGCGCAAAAGTTCGGCGCGACGATTCCATTCGTGCTCTCTCCCGGGGACGGGCAAAAAACCATCTATGTGTGGTTCAAGGACGCGGGCAACAACGTCTCGACCCCCGCCTCAGCCAGCATCCTGGTTAATACGTCGGGTTATCTCTGCGTGTCGAAATGGGGCAAGCCGGGACGCGGCGCCTCCTTGCTGCACGGCGGCGAATTCATGGCGCCGATGTATGGATTGGCCATCGACCAGCAGGGCTGCCTCTTCGTGGTCGACAACGGCAACAACCGCGTGCAAAAGTTCGACAGCGCCGGCAATTTCATCATCCTGTGGGGCAACTTCGGGTCGGCCAATGCGAATTTCCATAATCCGACCGGCGTCGCCTGCGACGCCAAGGGCGACGTGTACGTCGTGGATACGAACAACCACCGGGTGCAGAAATTCGACGGCAAGCTGGGCGGGTACCTGATGAAGTTCGGCTCGCGCGGCAACGGCGAAGGCCAATTCAACTCGCCCTGGGGGATCGCGATCGACCGCGTGCGGGGCTACATGTATGTCGTGGACAGCGCGAACTTCCGGGTGCAGAAGTTCGACATGACCGGCGAGTTCATCATGTCGTGGGGCAGTTTCGGCAACGGCGACGGCCAGTTCTATTTTCCGCGCGGCATCGCGGTCGATCAGGCGGACGGGTCGGTCTACGTCGTGGACATGGGCAACCACCGGATTCAGAAATTCGACACCAGCACGAACGTGCTGCCGCAGTTGCTGACCAAGTGGGGCGGCAGCTCGGAGGCGGGCCATGCGAGCAGCCCGCAGGCCCAGGAAGCCGGCCAGTTGCGGTCGCCGTGGGGAATCGCTGTCGACAGCCAAGGCGACGTGTATGTCACTGATACCGGCAATCATCGCGTGCAGAAGTTCGATCGAGAGGGCAACTTCATCACCCAATGGGGCGGCTTCGGCAACGGCGACGGGCAGTTCAACTTCCCGTACGGGATCGCCGTGGACGCCAAGGGCAGCGTGTATGTCGTCGACAGCGGCAACACGCGCGTGCAACAGTTCATGCCGGCCGAGGAAGGCAGCGAGCGGCTGAGGGAAGAAGCCGAAGCGGCTGCGGAACTCGAAAAGGCGGAGGGTGCGGCGCAGGTTTAAGCTCCGGGTCGGAGCCGAGGGAGAGGCGTGATGCTCGACAAAGAGGTCCGCGTAGGGCTCACTTACGACGACGTGGTGCTGGTGCCGGCCAAATCGCAGGTTCTGCCGAGCGAAGTCGACACGCGAACCTCGATCACCCGCCATATCACGATCAACATTCCGATCGTTAGCGCGGCGATGGATACGGTGACCGAAGCGCGTCTGGCCATCGCCTTGGCCCGGGAGGGCGGGCTCGGCATCATTCATCGCGTGCTCGCGCCGGCGGACCAGGCCGCCGAGGTGGATAAGGTCAAGAAGTCGGAAAGCGGGATGATTCTCGATCCCATCACGATCTCGCCGGACCAGACGATCCGCGACGCGCATAACCTGATGGCGAAGTATCGGATCTCCGGCATTCCTGTGACGAAAAACGGGAAACTGGTGGGCATCCTCACCAACCGGGACCTGCGCTTCGAGACGCGCATGGACCTGAAGGTCTCGCAAGTGATGAGAAGAGAGAAGCTGATCACGGCGCCGGAGGGCACGAGCCTGGAAAAGGCGCGCGAGATTCTCCACGAGTATCGGATCGAGAAGCTGCCGGTCGTGAACAAGAACTTCGAGCTGAAAGGACTGATCACGATCAAGGATATCGAGAAACGGATCAAATATCCGAATGCCTGCAAGGACGCGCACGGCCGGCTGCGGGTCGGCGCGGCGGTCGGCGTCGGGCCGGATACCGAAGAGCGGGTTGCGGCGTTGGTGAAGGCCGGCGTCGATCTCGTGGTGGTGGACACGGCTCACGGGCATTCACAGAGCGTGTTGGACACCGTGAAATTCATCAAGAAGAAGCATCCAGATCTGGACGTGGTGGCGGGCAACATCGCGACCGCCGAAGCGGCGAAGGATCTAGCGAGAGTCGGTGCCGATGCGGTGAAAGTCGGAGTCGGCCCGGGCTCCATTTGCACCACCCGCATCGTGTCGGGCGCCGGGATGCCGCAACTGACGGCGGTGGCGGACTGCGCGAAGGCGCTGAGCGACACCGGTATCCCGATCATTGCCGACGGGGGAATCAAATACTCCGGCGATATCACGAAGGCCCTGGCGGCCGGCGCCTCGGCCGTGATGCTGGGGGGGCTCCTGGCCGGAACCGAAGAGTCGCCCGGCGAGACGGTGTTGTTTCAGGCCAGGACGTACAAGGTCTATCGAGGTATGGGTTCCATCGCCGCCATGGAACGGGGCGGGGGAGATCGATACGGACAGAGCGGGCGTGGTCCGCAGAAGCTGGTTCCGGAGGGGATCGAAGGCCGTGTGCCGTACAAGGGACCGCTCGCCGGCGTCGTCTATCAGTTGGTCGGCGGCGTCAAGTCAGGCATGGGCTACTGCGGCTGTCGGACGATTCCGGAATTACAGGAGAAGGCGACGTTTATCCGCCAGACCCTGGCCGGACTGCGCGAAGGCCACGTCCACGACGTCATCATCACCAAAGAAGCGCCGAACTACCGCACGGATTGGGAATAATCCCGCGTGAAACGTTCCTCGTGAAGCGTATCTCGCAACCCGGATTCGGCTTCCCTCACTAACGAACGACGCTTCACGCTTCACGAAAAACGCGTTCATGGAACTCTGGCACGATCGCATCCTCGTCCTCGATTTCGGGTCCCAATACACGCAGCTCATCGCCCGCCGCATCCGCGAAGCCCAGGTGTATTCCCAGATCCTTCCGTGTTCGGCGCCGCTCGCGACCATTCTGGGATATCGTCCCAAGGGGCTCGTGCTGTCGGGAGGGCCTGCCAGTGTCTACGAGCGCAAGGCACCGTCGCTCTCCAAGCAACTGCTGGATCAGGGTATTCCCATTCTCGGCATCTGCTACGGCATGCAACTGGTCACGCACCTGCTGGGCGGGGAGGTGGCGAAAGCGACCAGGCGGGAATACGGCCGCGCCGATCTGGTCATCGACGATCGCGCCGATCTGTTCAACGGCGTGGGCGAGGACTCCTCCACTACGGTCTGGATGTCCCACGGCGACCGCATCGAACGCATGCCGAAGGGGTTCCGCTCGATCGCCCATACGGCGAATTCGCCGGTGGCCGCGATGAAGATGGACGGAGGCGGCCGAAAAATCTACTGCCTTCAGTTCCATCCGGAGGTGGCGCACACGGTCGAAGGGACCCGTATCCTGCGCAATTTCGTCTACGACATTTGCGGATGCAAACCCACCTGGACGATGCGATCCTATGTGGACACGGCTGTCCGGCAGATACGCGAACAAGTCGGGAAGGAAAAGGTGATCTGCGCCTTGAGCGGAGGGGTCGATTCCTCGGTGGCCGCGGCGCTCACCCATCGGGCGATCGGCAACCAGTTAACCTGCGTCTTTGTGGACAACGGCGTCCTCAGGGCCGGGGAGGGCGAACAGGTGCAAAAGACTTTCGCGTCGCACTTGAAGCTGAATCTCCGGTTCCTCGACCGCTCGCCGCAGTTCCTCACCGCGCTCAAGAACGTGACCGATCCGGAGCGCAAACGGAAGATCATCGGCCGGCTCTTCATCAGAAACTTCGAGGCGGAAGCCAAAAAGCTGGGCGCGATCAAGTTTCTGGTACAAGGCACGCTGTATCCGGACGTGATTGAAAGCGTGAGCTTCAGAGGGCCGTCCGCGACGATCAAGACGCATCATAACGTCGGCGGATTGCCCTTCCGGATGAAGCTCAAGCTCATCGAACCGCTGCGCGAACTCTTCAAGGACGAGGTGCGGGTGCTGGGCAAAGAGTTGGGCCTGCCGGATGACATCATTTGGCGGCAGCCGTTCCCCGGCCCGGGGCTCGCTATCCGTGTGCTGGGGGCCGTCACAAAAGAGCGGTTGGCGATTCTGCGCGGCGCGGAGATGATTGTAGACCAGGAGATTCGCGCGGCCGGGTTTTATCAGGAGCTGTGGCAGGCCTTCGCCGTGTTGCTGCCGATCCGCACCGTCGGCGTCATGGGGGATCAGCGGACCTATGAGCACGTGGTCGCCATCCGGGCCGTGACGAGCCTCGACGGCATGACCGCCGACTGGGCGAGGCTGCCATCGGAGCTGTTGGGGAGGATCTCCAATCGCATCATCAACGAAGTCAAAGGCGTCAATCGGGTGGTGTACGACATCAGTTCGAAGCCGCCCAGCACGATAGAATGGGAGTAGCGGAAGAACGTGAAGCGTGAAGCGTGAAGCGTGAACCGTCAAGAAGGAAGTCGCCCCACTAACTCTAGCGATACTTCGCGAGATACGAGCAACGCTTCACGAGATACGGCGGTTCAGAAATACGAGATACGCTTCACGAGCGACGAGATACGGTTTATGGAGATTCGCCTGCAGAAACTCATCGCCGGCACCGGCCTAGCCTCACGCCGGAAGGCGGAGCGGATGATCGCCGAAGGGCTGGTTACGGTGAACGGAAAGGTCGTGCGGGAACTCGGCACGAAAGTGGATCCGACTCGAGACCACGTGAAGGTGAACGGCCGGCATCTTAGGGCCGTGCAGCCTTATGTCTATCTCATGCTGAACAAACCCAAGGGTGTCGTGTCCACCTTGGAGGATCCTGAAGGCAGGCCGACGGTCAAGGATCTGCTGCGCGGCGTCAGCGTGCGGGTGTTTCCGGTCGGGCGGCTGGATTTCGACAGCGAAGGCCTGATGCTGCTGACGAATCACGGCGAGCTCGCACAGGCCTTGTTGCATCCCCGGTATCATGTGCCGAAGACCTATCTGATCAAGGTCAAAGGTGTGCTGTCGCGCGAAGAAATGGATCGGCTGGCGCGCGGGGTCACGCTGGAGGACGGGCCGACCGGGCCGGCGACGGTCAGGCCGGTCCGGAAGGCGGAGCAGAATTCCTGGCTGGAAATCACGATTCACGAAGGCCGGAAGCATCAGGTGAAACGCATGTTGGAGGCGGTCGGGCACCCGGTGCTCAAACTCACGCGGGTTCGGTTCGGTCCCTTGTCGCTGGGAGACCTCGAACCGGGCGAGTTTCGGTACCTGACGGATCGGGAAGCGAACGCGATCCGCGATCTCGGTCGAGATCGTGTGGCCAGAGGCACGAGGCAAGCGGCTGGCGGTGCGAATGTCCATGGAACCCATGAGCCCGTCCCCGGTCACGCCTCTCGCCCCTCGCCCCCCGCCCCGCACCTGCGCCGGAGGCGTGCATGCTGATGCGAACCCATCACTGCGGCGAGCTGACCAAGGCCCACGTGGGACAGACGGTCGTGTTGAACGGCTGGGTGCAACGGCGCCGGGATCATGGCAGCGTGATTTTCATCGACCTCCGGGACCGGCACGGGATCACGCAGATCGTGTTCAACGCGGAGCGGAACCCGGCCTCGCATCAGGACGCCCATGATCTTCGGAGCGAATATGTCGTCTCGGTCCGCGGACAGGTGGCGCTGCGGCCGGAAGGCTCGGAGAATCCCGACCTTGCGACCGGTGCGATCGAAGTGCTGGTCGATTCCGTGGAGATTCTCAACGAGTCGAAGACGCCGCCGTTCCTCACCGAGGACGAGGCCGACGTCACCGAAGCGATTCGGCTCAAGTACCGGTATCTGGACCTGCGCCGGCCGACCATGCAGCGCCTGATCGCGCTGCGCCACGCGGTCACGCAGCACACACGGGCCTTCCTGAATGCGCAGGGGTTCCTGGAAGTCGAGACCCCCATGCTGACCAAAAGCACGCCGGAAGGCGCGCGGGACTATCTCGTACCCAGCCGCGTCAATCCTGGCTCGTTCTACGCGTTGCCGCAGTCGCCGCAACTGTTCAAACAGATCCTGATGGTCAGCGGGGTCGATCGTTATTATCAGATCGCCCGTTGTTTCCGGGACGAAGATTTGCGCAATGACCGGCAACCGGAGTTCACGCAGATCGATATCGAGATGTCCTTCGTGGACCGCGACCAGGTCATGTCGTTGACGGAGCGGATGATCAGCACGGTCTTCAAAGAAGCCGCCGGGGTCGAGTTGCCCACGCCGTTTCCACGGATGACCTATGCGGAAGCCGTCGGCCGCTACGGCTCCGACAAGCCGGATCTGCGATTCGACATGCCGCTCTACGACGTAACGGATTTCGCGGCAAAGAGTGAATTCAAGGTGTTCAAAGATGCCGTCGCCAAGGGCGGTATCGTGAAAGCGTTGATCGTCAAGGGCGGTGCGGCCATTTCTCGGACGCGGATCGACGGGCTCGGCGAGACGGCCAAGAGTTTCGGGGCGAAGGGATTGGCCTGGGTCAAGATCGCCGGCGGGGGACAGCTCGACTCCGTCATCGCGAAGTTCTTGGACGCCAGGGCGCTGCTGGGGGCCTTGCCGGACGCGGCGGTCGGCGACCTGGTGCTCTTCGGAGCGGACAAGCCCGTCGTGGTGCATGACGTGCTGGGCCGGCTGCGGCTCCTGCTGGGCGAAGAATTGAACCTGATCGACAAGTCTGCGTGGCGGCCGCTCTGGATCATAGAATTCCCGCTGCTGGATTACGACCAGGAGGCGAAACGCTACGTGTTCATGCACAACCCCTTTGCGGCGCCGTTAGATGACGACGTGAGGTTTCTCGATTCTGATCCGTTGAGGGTGAGAGCCAAGGCCTACGACATGGTCTTGAACGGAAATGAAATCGGAGGAGGAAGCATCCGCAATCATCGACGCGATGTGCAGATGAAGATCCTTGACCTGCTCGGCATCGGCAAGGAGCAGGCGGAGGCCAAGTTCGGGTTTTTGCTGGAAGCCCTCGAGTATGGCGCCCCTCCGCACGGCGGGATTGCCTTCGGGCTTGACCGGCTGATCATGCTTCTGGGCGGCGCCGACTCCATCCGCGATGTGATCGCGTTCCCAAAAACTCAGAAGGCCCAGTGCCCCATGACCGAGGCTCCTTCGCCGGTCAGCCCCGACCAGTTGAAAGAGCTGCGGATCAAGCTTGACCTCATCGAGTAACGACCGGCTCGACTCGCCGTCATCTGAAGGTGTATCCCACGAACACGCCGCTCTGGACCATTTTGGCGTCCGGGTCCTGAAATCCGAGAGATTTGTAGAACAGGCCGATCGTCACGGCATTCACGCGGATTCCGCCTTCGACCGTGAATCCGTATCGCGCCGTAGGATCCAGGCCGCCGACGGCATTCACGGCGAACGGCCGAAGCAGTCCCGCTGAAATGTATCCCCGGTTATGGTCGAGGCCGACCCCCGCCCGCCAACTGAGAAATCGCAGGGTATCCCAACTCGCCGGCGCGCCGCGGTCTTCCCAGGTGTCATAGCCCAGGCCGGCGAACGGAAAAAGCCGGACCGGTCCGGTTCTGAAGTCGTACCTGGCGTCGGCGGAGAGGCTATAGCCTTCCTTGGGAATGATCCCTCGATCGTCATCCAAGCCTTCGGCCACCCACCATTTCTCAACGGCGAGCCTGGTTCCGACGCGCTCCCAGTCCACGTTCGTGGTGAGCCCGGCGCCGACCAGCGACTTGTGCCCGCCGACGCCGCCCAGTTGATCCCAGGCGATGGTGCCGACCTTTAGATACGGCCGGATCTCTGCCTCCGCCGTACCCAGTGGGAATCCGTGACTAAGGCCAATGGTTGTCAGAACGTCCAGTAAGAGAACGATGATCTGCAGAAGGCGAGCGGTCGTGCTGTAGACAGACACGGGGCATCGTCTCCTTTCTGCCGGCTGAGGGTTCAGACGGTGGCAGGGCCGATAGTGCCGACTGTACGACTGAAGCGCAAGTGCCGGGTAAGCCTCCTGTCGACAGGGGGCGTCGCAATCGAGTTGCGTTTCAGGAAAAGGTGAGGTTTCATGGAAAGTGGAAGGATATTCCCGAGATGCGCAGGCATCGTCAGGGCCGCACGACGAATCCCGCGAGACCGGCTTGCGGTCGATGACGTATTCGAACATCGTCGAGCTCTCGCATGTCACCGTGTATCGGGGTGACACCCGCGTCTTGGCCGATTTGTCACTGACCATTCCCGCCGGATGCCATACGGCCATCCTCGGCCCGAGCGGTGCGGGCAAGTCCACGCTGCTCAAGCTTCTTTCCTGTGAACTTCATCCCGTCTCGCGCGAAGGCAGTTCTCTCCGCCTGTTCGGACAGGAAGGCTTGAACGTGTGGGACCTGCGCAAGCATCTGGGCGTCGTGTCCCATGATCTACAGCACCAGTACTTGGAACATGTGAGAGGGGAGGATGTGATTTTGTCCGGGTATGGCGCGAGCATCGGAACTTACGAATGCCAAATATTTGATGCGACGCAGCGCGAGCGAGCCGGCCAGGTGATGCGAGACCTTGGAGTCATTCATCTCAAAGAGCGGCTGTTCGGCCGGATGTCCGCGGGTGAGCAGCGACGCTTTCTGCTCGGGCGCGCCCTGATTCGCAATCCCGCCGCGCTGGTGCTGGATGAGCCGACGAGCGGCCTCGACCTGCAGGCGTGTTTTCACTACCTCGATCTCGTCCGGAATCTCATGCGGCAGGGCAAGACGCTGATCCTCGTGACCCATCACATTCACGAGATTCCACCTGAGATCTCCCGCGTCGTACTCCTGAAAGAGGGGAGAATCGTGGCGGACGGGCCCAAGCGAGAGATCTTCTCAAACAAGACGCTCAGCGCTCTCTTCGACACCGCAGTGGAGCTGGTGCAGGTCAACGGCTTCTATCAGGTCTTGCCGGGCAAAGCTCCGTAAGCGCGAGCACCGAACGAAGCCGCGGCAGCTTGTTCCCAGGAGGAAAGCCTGGGTGTAGAATGTCACATGGTGAACGACGAGAACAGGCCGCGTCCGGGAGGTGTTCTTTGAACAGGAGCCGTCCGATCATGCTGTCGGCTTTCGTGCTGATTGCCATGGGCTGCGCGATGGTCGAGTCCAAAGAAACGGCCTACTTGCGAACCGCTCAAGATCGTGCGACGCAGGAGGAAGTCCGGCAGCGACTCGGACCGCCTACGCTGACAGCCGCCACGCAAACGGGGGGAGCGCTCTGGGTTTACCAGATTCGGACGCAGCAGCCGGGGAATCGGACGACGGCGCCGGGCATGTGGTGCGACGAATACGTCCTCACGTTCGACGAACAAGCCGTTCTGCGGCGGTGGACGCATCAGTCCTATTTTCATGGCGGCGAGTACGCGCCGACCTCTTGCGTGCCCGGCGGCTATCAAGTGAAAACGTCGGACCATCTCTAACAAGCGGAGGTGCACGATGAAGACCATCCCCCACATCCCTGTTCTCGGTCTGTGCGTGCTGATGGCGGGATGCGCCCTGTTCGTTCCCGAGGAAAGCCGTTATCTGGAGTCAGCGCGGGACCGGGCCACCCTGGAGGACGTCAGGCAACAACTGGGGGAACCGCAACGGGTGGCGATCACTCAGGCTGGAGAACCGGTCTGGGTGTACGAGGTTCGGCAATTGGAGCCGGGAAGTCAGAATACGTGGGCAACCACCGGGTCATGGTGCGATGAGTACACGCTCAGGTTTGACACTGACGGGGTGCTCAGGCACTGGACCCACAAGTCGTTTCTCCACGGCGGTGAGTTGATGCCGCTCGCGTGCGATACAACGATCGGAGTGCAGAAGCCGGCCTTGTGAGAGCGATGGCTTCGATCAGGGTCCTTGAGTCGAGCGGAAGGGGCGAGGGGGGAAGGAGCGGCCAAATCGCTTTTGCCGTGATCGCCCCGCCTGACTTATGGCAAACTGGGGCCTCGAATGCTTAACCGGGCGACGCAGGAGGTGGCACGATGGTTCTGGGTCATAAGCTCGCTCTCGCGCTCTGCGCCTTGTTCGTGAGTGTGGCGCCCACCCTCACACGGGCGGCGCCGGAGGCGGATAAGCATCCTGAACGGGCCCCCATTGCCGAGTTACAGGAGATTAAAAAATTCGTCTCTGTCGAAGTGCAGACTCAGGGCAGCGCGGAGAAGCTCGGACTCAAGAGTGCCGAGTTGACCGATCTCACGAGGCTGGCGTTTCTGAACAATTTTCCCGGGGTGGCGTTGGAAGGTTCCGGAGGGCCGTCACTCGACGGTGTCGAGCGGCCGAATCAGGTCGGCTTTATCAATTGCGAAGTGTGGACGGTCGGGGAAGAGTACATCGTGGCCTATCACGTGGATTGCAACGCCGGTCCGTACGTGGCAGTCAAAGCGCCGAACGCGGTGTGGGGTCATGCTCTGCTTGGCTATGGGCCGAAAGACCAGGTGCCCGACAGCATCCGAAAAGGCCTGCGGAGCCTGATCGAAAAGTTCGCGGTCGTGTTTTTCAAATCCCGCGGCAGGGTCGGAGACGCGACGACGGCGAGGTAAGCCGGCCTCCCTTCACCTGATTGTTTCGAAACGGGCGGATCTCTTTCCTCTTGCCTTCCTGAGCGGAGAGGTGTGCGTGCACCTCAACCTGCCGATCATTGATCAGCTTGCCTCTTGCGAAAATCTCCTGATCGCCGGAATGGGCGGCGGGTTCGATCTGTTCTGCGGGTTGCCGATTTATTTCGAGTTACAGCGGCGCGGGCGCGAGGCCCATCTGGCGAACTTCAGTTTCTCCGACATCGCTTCGCTGGAGGACGGTGTTCGCCTATCGCCAACGCTGGTCGGGGTGGATGCCGGTGTCACGGATTTCTTGCCCTATTTCCCCGAACTCCCCCCGGCACAGTGGTTTGCAGAGAAGCGCAATCAGGATGTCACGGTCTGGTCCTTTCATAAGACCGGCACCGGCCCATTGCTGGAAAACTACCGTGTGTTGATCGAGCGGCTGTCCATTGACGGCATCGTCCTGATCGACGGCGGGGTGGACAGCCTGGTTCGAGGGGATGAGTCAGAGATGGGCACGTTGGTTGAGGATGCGATCTCACTCTTCGCGGTCAACGAACTCGTGGAGATTCCTGTGCGAATTCATGCCTGCGTGGGACTGACCATCGAGCTGGATGTCGCGCAGACGCAAGTCCTGGAACACATGGCGGCGCTCATGGAGGCCCATGCCTTTCTGGGCGGCTGTGCGTTGGCGCCACAGATGGACGCGTACCGACTGTACGAAGAGGCGGTCCTGTATGCGCAGGGCAAACGCTACCAGGACCCGAGCGTGATCAACTCGTGCATCATCTCCGCCACGCGGGGCCATTTCGGCGATCATCATCTGACAGAGAAAACCGGGGGCAGCCGGTGTACCGCTCCTGATTTCTTGGACACTGTTACAGCCGTATTGGACCCGACCTCTGGGTCGGGTCGCTCGGCGATCGTCG
>FWPU01007164.1_pt1 | contig 20953 bp, 9 predicted proteins | sample 2228361 | NCBI WGS metagenome assembly FWPU01 (sample SAMEA103939777, study PRJEB20133) | metagenome
CTTCGAAGGGCAGACGGAAGCCGACGCGCTGGAATACAAGCGCATCGTGGGCGAGGCGCTGCGGGCGGCATATCCGGAGGTGGGGGAGTTCTAAGGGTTAGATTCGGTTGCCTGAATGGCGGTGAGCCGGGGTGTCTTTCATTCGTCCCCGCCCGCGCCCTTCACATACGAACGCTGCCGGCTGAGCAGACCCGCTTTCTCCTCGAACAGGTCAATGCCACGCAGGCGCTTCTTTTCCCCTGCGCTGTCCACCCATTCGTATTTCCAGCAGGCGGCGCAGCGCATCCCGAAGCCGATCACTTCCTCGACTTCGATGTGCGCCTGCGGCGACGCGCGGAAAAAGTCCTGCCAGAAGCGGGCGATGGCTTCCTTGCCTGCGTACACCGCGCCGTCGGGGGCCGGGGCGAAGTGCTCCAAGCGGCAGTCGTCGGTCAGCAGCGCTATCATCCCGGCGACATCGTGCCGGTTGAGCGCCTCGTAGAAAGCCAGCACCAGACGTGCCGCCGATTCGATGCGCGCCATCTTCATGCGCAAAACCTCCCTTTGTGCAGGTGACAGGCGCGCGCTGCGCCGGGCCTACCCGAAGCGCAGCAGCACGCCCGTCGCGTCATCGTGCGTCTTCAGGCGCGGGTAGCGCTCATGATCGGGGTCGGCGGCTTCGGCGGCGCGCAGGGCGGTCAGGTAGCCGCGCAACCCGCGCCCAGCGATCTGTTCGGCCATGAAGGCGAAGCGCTGACGGCGCAGTTCTGCGGCGCGGGCGGGATCGTCGGCGAAGGCTTCTTCGGCGCTGGGTGGCCACAGCAGCCCATCGGTCATGGCGCAGACGAAGAGCACGCCTTCCAGCGACACTTCGCCCGTCTGCACGAAGTAGCGCAGTTCGGGCAGGCCGTCCAGCACGCCGATGCCCCGCGTCGGCTGCGGCAGGCCGTGCTCATCCACGTAGTTATGGGCCAGGGCGTTGAGCAGGTTCTTGCGCTCGACTTCCAGGTGATGCGCCGCCTCGCGGAAAGACTGATCGGGCGCGTCGGCGCGGAGCCGCTGCACCAGGCGCAGCAAATCACCATCGAGCGCCGTCCGTTGGCGGGTCGGCACGGTGAAACGCCCGTCCGCATAGGCGATCAGCAGGGCGGTGTCGCCCACGTGCGCAAAGCGCAGAAGGCCCCCGCGCGGGTCTACTTCGATCAGCGTCATCACGGCGGCGGGCAGGCCCAGCCGCACCAGACGCGGGTCATGCGCAGGCCAGGGGAGGGCGTCGGGCGGCAGCCTGAGCGCCTCAAGCGTCAACGCCCCGAACAGCCCGATCAGCGCGCGGCCCAGGTCGTCGTTGGCTTCCAGCAACAGGGTGCGCAGATCGGGCGGGCAACCCGCGCCTACCTGCCGGGTCAGCGAGTCGCGCACCAGCCGCGCGGCGAAGGCGGCGGGTGTGAGCGGTTGCGGCTGCCGGTCGAGATAACCTTGCAGGGCGGGGGGCGTCAGGCGGGTCGTGGCGCCGTCAATGGCAGCGGCGATGATCGTCTCGCCGAGCGGGCCAGCGCCCAGGGCCAGCCAGGCATCTTCGTTGAGGCGGTCGGCGGGCGCATGGCTGATCACTTCCAGCGCGGGATAGCTGAGCATGGGCGGCTCCTGAAGGCGGCCAAACAAAAGGGGCACTCCGCACCCGGAATGCCCTGTCAGTTGGAGCGGGTAACGGGATTCGAACCCGTGACATTCAGCTTGGGAAGCTGACGTTCTACCGCTGAACTATACCCGCCAGTCTGTCCGCTATTATACGGAGCGGGGCGGGCGGCTGTCAAGTTTTTGCCGCGCACGGTCACTGTGCTATTTCTTGTAGCAAATGGCACAAATAGGGGAAAGGTTTGCACATGGCGGATGAGAACCTGATTTAGTTGATTTATGCCAGCTCGGCGGTCGAGTTGCTAGACCAGGAGCAGATCATGGCCATCCTGGAGGTGTCGCGCCGGAAGAATGCCGAGCGCAACATCACCGGCATCTTGCTCTATAAGGACGGCAACTTCTTGCAGGTGTTGGAAGGCGACGAGGAGGCTGTCACCAGCCTGTACCGGACGATCGAGCGCGACAGTCGTCACAAGGGCCTGGTGTTGATTGCCAGGCGCAAGATCGCTCAGCGCGAATTCCCCGATTGGACGATGGGGTTTGTCAATCTCGACACGGTTGATCCGGCGACCGTGCCTGGCTACAACAACATTCTCAACGAACCGTTCAACTCCGAGGCATTTGCGAAGCGCCCTTCGCTGGCTACGAAGTTCATTCAGGTATTCTGCCGCAATGTGCGCTGAGGCCCGGTCATGGTGTATAGCGCTGGAGCGCAGCAGTGCACTGAGTGTCCGTGAACGGACGAAGATCGGCAAGGCGAGCTAGAGCGTGTTATGCACTTTTCCCCCTCATCCCCCGGCCCCTTCTCCCACGCAAGGCGGGGAGAAGGGGAGCGCTTGTGCGAGAGTGGGCGAGGGGAACATACGGCGCAGAAATTCATAAGCGGGGCGCAGGTGAGAATTCAGGGCTTTGTAAGCTCTTTTCTCCTCTGCGCCCTCGGCGTCTTGGCAGTGTCCATCCGATCTTGTCATTTGCTCATGGCGCTGACGGGCGATTATACTCGGCGTGTGCGCGGGCTGCCTGGTGAGGAAACGGAGCATCCGGCGTGTATTAGCTACGCTGGAGACGGTCTGACACGCGCACAGACGGGGTGCAATGAGCAAACGCTGGTCGAGCGTGGCGCTCGGCGTCGTGATCAGCCTGGTGGCGCTGTGGTACCTTTTCCGCCGCGATCTGAGCGGGGTGCGGGACGAATTGCGCCGCGCTGAATACTGGACAGTACTGCCCTGCGTGGCATTGTCCTACGTGGCGCTCTGGCTGCGCAGCCTGCGCTGGCGCGTCCTGCTCGGCTACCGTATCGCGCCGTCGCATAGCTTTCACATCCTCAACGTCAGCTATTTTCTCAACGGCGTGCTGCCCTTGCGGGTGGGGGAACTGGTGCGCGCGGCGCTGACAGCCCGTCTCGACCCGCCGGTGTCGCTGGTCACGGCGTTGAGCACGATCGTGGTCGAGCGCCTGCTCGACACGCTGGCGGTGTTCGCCCTGGTGGGGCTGGTGCTGGTCATGCTCCCCACGGGCCTGGAGATCGGCTATCTGGGCATGGCGCTCGGCGTCGGCGCAGTGATCGGCGTGATCGTGCTGGCAGCGGTGGCCGCGCGTCCCGCCTGGGCGTACGCTTTGTTCGACGGGGCGGCGCGCTGGATACCGGTGTTGCGGCGACCGGCGCTACGGCGCTGGCTCGACAGCGCGCTGGCCGGCGTGCAGCCGCTGGCCTCGGCGCGGGCGGTCGCATTGGCCGTATGGTGGACGGCAGCGGGCTGGGCGGTGTCGGTGATGACCGGCTACGTGCTGCTCTTTGCCATCTTCGACGCGCCCACCTGGACGGCCTCGATGGCCATGGTGGCCCTGGCGTCGTTCGTGATCGCCGTGCCCGCCGTGCCCGGCAACCTGGGGCCATTCGAGGCGGCGGTAGTCTTCGGGCTGGCCAGCGCCGGGCTGGTGACCGAGCCAACGGCTGCGCCCGCCGTGGCCTTTGCGTTGCTCTTGCACGTGGTGAATCTGTTCACGTATATTTCTGCTGGCCTGGTGGGGCTGTGGGCCGAAGGCGTCAGCCTGGGCGAGGTGACGCGCGTGGCTGGGGCCTTGCGGGCACGCCAGCAGACCGCCGAAGGCGAGGCACTGACCGAGAAAGCATGAGCGACTATCCTGTTTCGTCGGACGAAAACAACCGCCCGCTGCGCATTCTGGCGGCGCTGCAATATTACCTGCCGCACCGGACAGGCGTGCCGATCCACGTGCAGCGCGTGGCCGAAGCGCTGGTGCAGCGCGGCCATCAGGTGACGATCCTGGCGGCGCGCCATTCAATCGAGTTGCCGCGCGACGAGACGATCAACGGCGTGCGCATCGTCCGGCTGTGGGCACCGATTCGCGTCAGCCGGGGGATGATCATGCCTGCCTATCCCTGGGCGGCGTGGGGGTTGATCCGTGTGCACGATGTGGTATGGCTGCACACGCCCATGCTGGAGACTTCGCTGATGGCGCTGTTGACCCGTCTGGCGGGCAAGCAACTGATTGCCACCCATCACGGCGACCTGATCCTGCCGCCGGGTCTTTTCAACCGTTTCGTGCGCTGGTTCACCTTCATGAACTACCGTTTCATGGCCAAACGGGCCGCACGGCTGATCGCCTACAGTCACGACTACGCCGATCACAGCTACTACCTCAAGCCATTTCGTGACCGCGTCTCGGTGATCTATCCGCCAATCGAGGTGCCGGAACCCGATCTGGAGCGGGTGGCCGAATTGCGCGCGCGCTGGCAGAACAGCGGCGGGCCGGTGATCGGCTATGCCGGGCGCTTCGTGCAGGAGAAGCGGCCCGATCTGCTCATCCGCGCCCTGGAGGTGATCAACCGGACGTTTCCGCAGACGCGGGTGGTCTTCGCGGGCGAATACGACATCCGCTATGAGGACACCTGGGAGCGCAATCAGGCTCTGGTGCAGCGCTACCGCGATCAACTCATCTTCCTGGGGCAACTGAGCAGTATGCAGGCCATGGCCAATTTCTACGCGGCGTGCGATGTGCTGGTGATGCCCAGCGATACCGAGTGCTTCGCGCTGGTGCAGGTGGAGGCGATGCTGTGCGGTACGCCCGTGGTGATGACCGATACCCCCGGTGGGCGCGTGCCCGTCACCGTCACGGGGATGGGCGCAATCGTCCCGCGCGGAGACTGGCGGGCCATCGGCGAAGCGGTGGTGGACATCCTGCAACACCGCGAGCGCTACGTCAAGCCGCGCGAGGTGATTGCCCGTGCCTTCAGCCTGGAAGAGACGGTGAATCGCTACGAAAAACACCTGCGCCGCGCCGCGACCATCCCAGGGTGGAAATGATGAGTGTTGATCCCGACCTGATCCGTCACATGACCCGCAACGAGGCCGACATGGCCTTCAAGAAGCGGGTGCAGACTATCTTCGAGTGGGTGCCGCCCGCCGACGAGGCGCGCATCCTGGACTGTGCCTGCGGGCGCGGTTTCTACCTAAACATGTACCGCTATGTCAGCCGGTGCGCGCTGGTGGGCCTGGAGCTGGACGCGGAGATCATCCGCAAGGCACAGCGCAACGTCGGGCATCTGCCGGGCATCACCCTGACGCGCGGTAACATCTACGCGCTGCCTTTCCCTGATGACTATTTCGACGGGGTGATTCTCTCGGAAATCCTGGAGCACATCGAAGACGATGTGGCCGGGCTACGCGAGGTGTGGCGCGTACTGAAACCGGGCGGCGTGGTGGCCATCACCGTGCCGCACGCCAATTACCCCTTCCTGTGGGACCCGATCAACTGGACGCTGGAACGGGTCTTCCATACGCACATCCGGCGCGGGCCGCTGGCGGGCATCTGGGCCAATCATGTGCGGCTCTATCGGCGCGAGCAATTGCGGGCAGTGGTGGAAGAAGCGGGCTTCGTGGTGGAGGCCGAGCGCTCTTTCACGCACTACAGCTTTCCTTTCATTCACAATCTGGTCTACGGCCTGGGCAAGCCGCTGCTGGAGTCCGGGCTACTGCCGGAGTCGCTGGCGGTAGCTGCCGATCGCACGACCTTCGATAAAAATCGTGGCAGCCTGCTCAACCCGATCAATCTGGGGATCGCCGTGCTGAATCTCTTCGACCGACCCAACAAGCTCGACGAGCCGCCGGGCCGCAGCACGGTCAATCTGGCGATCAAAGGGCGCAAGCCCGCTTGAGAGCGCGATCGAGTTCTGAGACTATGGACGAACACTTCACCGGCCTTTTCTCCGACCCGCACACGGACTTGCCCGATGATCCACCCGCCGACGGTGACGAGTCGTCTGCGGCGCGCACGGTCGTCTTTGAAGACCTGACCCTGGCGCAGGCGCTGGCCTATCTGGTCTGGCAGCCGCGACAGACGGCGCGTCTGCTGTGGCAGGTGCTCACGCGCGATCCAAACGTTCCTGCGCAGCCTACCGAAGTGCCCCCTATGGCTCTGGCGATCGGCCCGCAGACCTCCCTGTCGGAAGAGATCGCCATAGCCGCCGAGCCGGAGCCTACGCCGCCGGCGGAAGGCATCTCTGCGGAGGCACGTGCAGCGCTGCGCAAGGCGGCGGTCTGGCTGACCGCGGCGATTGTGGCGCTGTTGCTGGCGCTGCGCGGCGGGGCGGCGCTGCACAAGGCGGCCAGCAACCCGACTCTGCGCCTCCGTCGCGATCCGGACGGGGCGGAAATCTGGTTGGTGCTGGCAGGGGTGCTGTGGGTGAGCGTGGAGCTATGGGAAGCGCGGGGCTGGTGGACGGCACGCCTGCCCACGCTGAACCGGCGATTGTGGGCGCGTTTTCACGCTCACGACCTGGCTCACCTGTGGGTGGCGGGGCTGTTGGTCGCAGCGCTCGCGTCGCTGGGGCTGGCCCTGCTGGGCGTGGGCGGCCTGATCGGCGCGGCCTTGTGGGTCGCGCTGGCCCTGGTGCTGTGGGGCGCGGTGCTATTGGGGATGACGTCACCGGTCGAGGAGACGAGCGAAGCGACGTTGCCCGACACAGCGGACGGCGTCTATGTGGTGCGCTCGGCGATCCGCGCGGCGCAACCCGCGGAAGTTCCCCGCGCTGTCCCGTTGACCTGGCCGCGGTTGGCGTTGATCGTTCCGGCGATGGCACTCTCGCTGCTCACCATTCGCTGGAACGTCTCGCGCGATGCCCTGGGGCGTGTGACCGATGTCGTGTTGACCGGACGGGGCGTGCTGGCCTGGGCGCTGAGCGTCGCCCTGTGGGGCGCGATCGTGGCGCGGGGTGTACGCTGGCGTGCCGTCAGTCTGCCGCGCCTGCGCTGGCGGGCGCTGTCTGGCTGGCCAGCCCTGGTGTTGCTCGCGGTCATCGCGCTGGGGGCAGTCTTCCGGCTGCACGCGCTGGACTCGACGCCGCCGGAGATGACCAGCGATCACATCGAGAAGCTGCTCGACGCGCTCAAAGTTCACGATGGCTATTACGCTGTGTTCTTCCCCAACAACGGCGGGCGCGAGGCCTTCCAGATGTATCTGGTGGCGCTCATCGCCGGGCCGCTGGGGGTCGGCTTCAACTTCACCGCGCTCAAGCTGGCGACGATCGTAGAAGGGCTGCTCACCCTGCCCGCGCTATGGTGGATGGCCCGCCAGGTAATCGGCACGGAGACGGAGCAGGACCGGCAGCTCGGTCACTGGGTGGGGGTGACGCTGACCGGTCTGGTAGCAATCAGTAGCTGGCACGTCATGCTGTCGCGGCTGGGACTGCGCATCGTCCTGACGCCGCTGACTACCGCGCTGGTCCTCGGTCTGCTGGCGCGAGTCATCCGCTATGCCCGCACAGGCGACTTTTTGGCGTTGGGGATCGTCCTGGGCGCGGGGGTGTACTTCTATCAGGCCAACCGCATGTTGCCCGCGCTGGTTGTGGTCGGGGTGCTGTTCGCCATACCGGGCGCACTCCGCGCAGCGCGGGCGCGCTGGCGAATGGTAGGCGAGGCGGCAGGGTTGGCCGCGCTGGCTTTCGTCCCCCTGCTGGCGCTGGCCTACGCCAGCAGTGTGCTCGAAGCGTCAAGCGATCCTTCGGCGCGCGACCTGGGCGAGGGCATGGCGCTCTATCTGCCGGTGCTGGCGATGGGCTGGCTGGCCTGGCTGGTGCTGGCTTTTGGGCACCGCCGCGCGAACCGCTTGCTGGCCTGGGGAAATGGTCTGTTCATCGCCGCGGTGATGGCGCTGGCGCTCTACCTGCCGATGTATCACTACAGCCGCCTGCACGAAGCCGAGTTCTGGAATCGCACGCGCGGACGGATGTTCGGCGACTTCGCTTTCGTGCGCACCAATGAAGACGGGCAGCAAGAGTTCTACGAGCCGTCGCTGAGCGAGCAGATCGAGCGCTTCTGGGATCAGCGCGACGTGTTCTTCAGCAACTACGCCGACGCGTTGCGTATGTTTCACTGGCAGGGCGATGTCGCCTGGATCAACAATGCCCGTCTGGCTCCGGCGCTCGGCCCGACGTTGGGCGGGCTGGCGGCGCTAGGGTTGGCGGTGTGGGGCGTGTGGGTCGTGCGGCGGCGCGATCCGGTGCTGTGGCTGTTGCCAGCGACGATCCTGATCATGCTGCTGCCGACGGCGCTGACGCTGGCCTATCCCATCGAGAATCCCAGTTTCACTCGCTCCAGCGGCACCATTCCCGCCGCGTTCATGATCGCCGCGCTGCCGCTGGGGGTGCTCGGCTGGCGGCTGAGTCAGGTCGAATGGGGCGGGCGGATCAAGTTCGGGCGGCTGGCGGGAGTGTTCTTGCTGGCGCTGGTGCTGTGGCAGGGCATCGGGCCGGAATGGGAGCACTACTTCACCGACTACCGCGTGGGCTACAGCCGTAGCTGGCGACCCTACCGCGAGATCAGCCAGCCCTTGCGCGAGTTTGCGCACGGCGAAGGCAGTTTCGGCAACGCTTATGTGATCGCCTATCCGCACTGGCTCGATCACCGTATCCTGGGGACGATGGCGGGCGATATCCGCTGGCCGAACAGCGTGGAGAGTGTGGATGACCTGGTGCTGGCCATTGCGGCCAGCGCTGGCACGCCCTACGCCTACGACCCGACCAAACCGCTGTTCGTCATGTATCATCCGGCGGATACGGCGACCGCCGAAGCGCTGACCCGCCTGTTCCCCGGCGGAGAGACCATCGTCTATCGTTACGACCAGGAGATGCAGCCAGGCGTCTACGCCCAGGATGAGTTCTTCATCTACAAAGTGTGGGCGGGAGCGTTGCAGTGACCGGCCATTTGGGGGTGAGGAACCGCCGATCCGGACGTGTAGAGTCTTAGGGTCTGTCCGGCAAGCGGCAGCCTGGGCCTTTCCTGACGCGAGAGACGTTTCTTGACCGACGAGACTGTGTATCCCGATCCTGAAACCCACGAACCAGAGCTGGCCGGGGAAAGCACTTCGCCCGGCCCCATGCCCGATCCGCCGCAAGAATGGCCGCCCGCGCCGACAATCGAGGCACAGCCCGCCGAGACGCTCGCGCCGGAGAGAATTCAGGGAGAAGCGCCTTCTATGGCCAGGGCTGCGCCTCCGCACTGGCCGCGGGCCGCTCGGCGGGAGGGGCTGGTCTATGTTCTCCTGGTGATGGTGCTGGCCGTGGCGGCCTGGTTGCGTTTCGACGCGCAGAACTGGGACGACTACACGCACCTGCACCCCGACGAGCGCTTCCTGACCGATGTGGTGAGCCTGCTCGGCGGGCCGTTGCAGTTCACTGATCGCTCGCTTGCTGAACAGGAGGCGCACCGCGCCCGTTGTGAGCAGCGCTATCCAGCGAGCGACTCCGTCTGGGGGACGGGGCGCGGCGGCTATTTCGACGCCGAATGCTCGCCGCTGAACCCTAACAACATTGGCAAGGGGTTGTATGTCTACGGCGAGTTCCCCCTGTTCACTGTGCATGCGGTCGGCGCGGCTCACTCCCAACTCTCGCGCGATTATCAGGCGCTGCTGCTGACCTTCGACGACGACGGCGCGGTGGATTACACGCCGACCCGCCATTGGGAAGAGTACGGCGGCGCACAACTGGCCGGTCGGACGGTCTCTGCCACAGCCGACTGGTTGACCGTGCTGGTGATCTTCCTGATTGGGCGACGGCTCTACGGCCCCTGGACCGGGTTGCTGGCGGCGGCGCTGTACGGTGTGGCGGCCTTTCCGGTGCAGCAATCGCACTTCTGGACGGTGGACGCCTTCACTACCTTCTGGGTGACGCTGGCGCTCTACTGCGCCGTGCGCGCCCTGGATGGGGCAGGCCGGCGACAGGGGCCGCTGCCGTTGCTCTATACGCTGGTGTGGTTCGGCGGTGCGCTGTGGGAGACAGGCGCGCACCGCTACCCCATCCTGGGGCTGCTGGCGCTGGGCGGCCTCGCGCTGCTGACCTATGCGAGCCTGTGGACGCTGAGCATTCGCACGGGGCGCGGCTGGTTGCCCGCGCTGACCGGCGCGATCGCCTCACTGCTGCACCTGCTCGGCTGGGGCCTGGTGAGCCTGGCCGCGCGGCGCGACTTCGCCCTGACCGGCGATCTGCTGGCGCAGGGCGCAGCCAGCCTGGTCTACGCGGTGATCGTGCTGTCGATCTACGTCGTCGCCAGGGCGGTGCGGGCGCGGGCTCAGGTGCGCAGCCAAGGTGTGGGGAGCATCGGCGCGGCAGTGGCCTTCCTGTGGGCGCTGCTGGTGATCGGCATCCTCTGGGGTGGGCTGGCGCAATGGGCAGCGCTCTTCGTGGCGACGGCGGCGACGCTGCTGCTCGTCTTCGACACCAGCGAACTGACCGACTACGCGCTGTTCGGTGTGGCGCTGGGCGGGGCAGTCGCGAGCCGTATCAACGTCGCGCCGCTGGCCCTGGTGATCGCGGTCGCGGCAGGGCTGCGGGCGCTGCCCGCGCTGGACGCTGCCCTACACCGGACGTTGCGCTCGCGGCTGATCGGCGTGGCGCTGAGCGGCCTGTTGACGGCGGCGGTGATCTCGTTCGTGGTCTTCCGCCTGTTGCAGCCGCACGCTTTTTTGGGGCCAGGCGTCTTCGGGCTGAAGTTCAACCCCGGCTGGCGCGAAGATATCGCCGAAGCGGCGCATTTGACCTCTGGCGACTGGGACGGCCCGCCGGATCATCAGTGGGCCAGCCGCATCCCCTATTTCTACCCCTGGCGCAACATCGTCCTGTGGGGCTTTGGCCCGCCGCTGGGCCTGGTGGCCTGGGCGGGCTGGGCCTGGGCAGGACTGTCCATCATCCGCGCCCGGCGCGGCTGGACACGACACGCGCTACCCTTCGTGTGGGTGCTGCTGCTCTTCGGCTGGCTGGGCGGGCGCTGGGTGACCACCATGCGCTACTTCTTGCCCATCTATCCGGCGCTGGCGCTCTTTGGCGCGTGGGCACTGCTAGGACTGATTGAGGCGGCGCGGCGGGCTGTCCGCGAGGGGCGCTTGCGCCGTCCTGCGCTGCGACGGCTGGCGGTCGGGGGAGCGCTGGCCTTGCTGATCGTCGTCGTGGGCTATACGGCGCTGTACGGCTTTGCTTTCCACAACATTCACCGGCATCAACTAACGCGCGTGGCGGCGTCGCGCTGGTTCCAGGAGACGGTGCCCGGCGACTTTGGCCTGTGGGTGGAAGCCGACGACGGGACGCGACAGTTGATCAACATCGGGCGGGGCTATGTGGCCGCGCCGCCTGTCATCACGCCGCTGGAGGAGGGCGAGAGCGTGGAGGCGGCGTTCACTGTCTCCGCCGACGCCCGCCTGACGCGCATCACCCTCAACCGGCTGTTCGACCCGCATCAGACGCCGGAGCCGGAAACCGTGCGCGTGCGCCTGTACCGGAATGATCCCGCGTTGGGGCGGCAACTGCTCTTCGAGCGCACGCTCCGCGCCGATTTCAGGGCGGACGCTTCCCCCTATGGCCTGGCCTACACGGTCGAGCCAGAGGAGCAGGTCTTGCTGGCGGCGACCGACCCCGCGGCGACCTACGCGCTGGAAGTCGCCGCGCTGCAAGGGGCGGTGACTCTGGTGCGCGAGATAGTGGACGACAACGGGCCGGTGTTCAGCAACGCCGTCGTGGAAGTGGCGTTGGTGTCCGACGAGATGCCATTTTCGTTCGATCTCGAATTTGAGACATTGCCGTTGCTGCGCGGGCACGGAGATGATATCCCGGAGACGCCGACACACTGGAACGTGGGCGGCAGCGACACCTTGCAGGTGGCCGTTCCCATAGATGGTGTGATCCGGCAGCTCGACATTCCACACCTGGGCGATCCACTGCGCGACGACGGCGAAGAAGCCGTCCGCTTCACGCTGACCGCGCCGGATGGGACGCAGGTCTCGGCGGAGGTACGCGGCGATTTCAACGCCGACGCAAACCCGCTCGGCCCGGCGCAGACGGTGATCTTCGACCCGCCGCTGCGCGTGCGCCGGACGGACGCGCTGGGGCAGCCGCAGTTCGTCACCCTGACAGTGGAGGCGTTCGATCCGGTCTACACGTCCGGGCCGGTCATCGCCTGGGAGGGCGACTGGGACGATCCGGTGCCGTGGACGGTCTGCCCGCTGCCGGACGATGTGGTCTACCGCGACGATCTGCCGTCGGGCCTGTCGGCGCACGATTGCCCGGCGGTGAACATGTACGGAGCGCACTACCAGGGCATCAAGCTGTGGATGGTGTCCGAGGACACCCAGGAGAAGATCACAGCGATGATGACCGCCCTGGATCAGGCCGATTACCTGGTGATCACCAGCAACCGCTTTTACGATTCGCTGTCGCGCATTCCCTGGCGTTGGCCGATGACGCTGACGTATTACGACGCGCTCTTCGGCGGGCGATTGGGCTTTGAACTGGTGCGGCAGTTCGAGTCGCCCCCGACGCTCGGCCCCTTCCGCATCCGCGATCAGGTGACGCCGCTCGACGACCTGCCGGACTGGGTCAACGAGCATTGGGAGGCGGAGGAGGCGTTCAGCGTCTACGATCATCCAATCGTGCTGGTCTTCCGCAAGACCGACGCCTACTCGTCGGAACAGGTGCGCGCGCTGTTGGAGAGCGTCACCATCCGACCGGTGCGCTCGGCGGCGACCGGTTACGTAGCCGATCCGGAGCCGGTGGGCGTGGTGACCTGGCGGGCCGAGGAAGCGACCAAGGCCCCTACCATGTTGCATTTCGACGAGGAGACCTGGCAGGTGCAGCGCGAGGGCGGCACCTGGCGCGATCTGTTCGACCGCAATTCGCCGCTCAATCGCAGTCAGGCCCTGGCGGTGATCGTCTGGTGGGCGCTGATGGTGCTGGCGGGATGGGCGGCGTGGCCGTTGCTCTTCGCCGCGCTACCCGCCCTGCCCGACCGCGCCTATCCGGCGGCGAAGATCGCGGCCTGGGTGATCGTGGCCTGGGCCGCCTGGGCGCTGGGGACGCTGAAGCTGCACGTCTGGTCGCGGCTGGGCATTGCCGTGCTGCTGGTGGCGCTGGCGGCGTTCAGTGTTGCGGCGGTCTGGCGGCGACGTGAGCAGTTCCGACGCTACGTGCGGGCCAACTGGCGCTTCCTGGTGGTCATGGAAGCGCTGACGCTGGCGCTGTTCCTGGCCTTTTTGGGCGTCCGGCTGACCAACCCCGATCTGTGGCATGGCAGCTTCGGCGGCGAGAAGCCAATGGACTTCGCTTATTTCAACGCCGTGCTGCGCAGCACGGTCTTTCCGCCGCTCGATCCCTGGTTCTCCGGCGGCTACATCAACTACTACTACTTCGGCTATGTGATCGTCGGCGCGCCGGTCAAGTTGCTGGGGATCGTGCCCTCGGTGGCCTACAACCTGATCATCCCGACGCTGTTCGCCATGACCGGCGTGGGCGTGTTCAGCATCGCCTATAACTGGGTGCGCGCACGCTCGGTGCGGCCAGGACAGATCGAAGGCGCGACCGATTGGCGCGTGTACCACGATACGTTTGAGGTAGAAGAAGCGGAAGGCAGCGAGAAGCCATTGCGCGAAGTGCCGTTCGACGAAGTGCGCGCACCGCGCGGCAATGCCTGGCTGGCCGGCTTGCTGGCGCTGGCGCTGGCGGTGATCCTGGGCAATCTGGGGACGCTGCACGTCTTCGTGACCAATGTCGCCAAACTGGACGGTTGGGGACAGCAACCGCTCTACCATCAGGTGCGGCAGCAGGAGATCGAAGCGCAGCGCGAACGGCTCTACGAACAGTTCTATGCCGAGGAAAGCCGGAAATTCCGCGAGCGCTACGGGCGCGATCCGGCTGGCGCGAGCGATACCCTGATCGTGACCCTGCTCACACAGCGCCGCGTGGACGAGTACATCGAGGACTACGCCAACCATCCACCGCTGCTGAGCCTGTGGGAGTATGAGCTGACCAACCTGCGCAGGCAGATCAGCGCGTTCTTTGGCGGGCTGGACAAGGTGCTGGATGGACAACCTCTGCCCATGCACACGCATCGCTGGTATTGGGGGCCGACGCGCATCATCAGTGAGTTGCCCAACAACGCCGGGCGCGGGGCCATCGCCGAGATGCCCTATTTCACCTTCCTCTATGGCGACCTGCACGCGCATATGATCGCCTTCCCGGTGACGCTGCTGGTGATCGTCTGGCTGCTGGCAGAGATCATCGGGGCGGGGCGCGGGTTGCGCACCTGGTGGGAAGCCGAGCTGGGGTTGGGCCTGGGGGCACTGGCCGTTGGCGTGCTGCGCCCGACCAACTCGTGGGACTGGATCACCTATCTGCTGCTGAGCGTCGCTGGTCTGACTTTCGTCGCCTGGCTGGGCGCACGCCGGACGGGGCGCGACCTGCCGCCGCCAGCCTTCGTCAGACGCCTGTGGGACTGGATCCGTCCGGGCCGCGCCCGCGAACTGCGCGTCGTGCTGCTGGTGGTGCCGCTGACGCTGGCGGCGCGGGTGGCCTTCTATGCTGTGCAGCGTATCCGGGCAGGTCAGCAGGTCGAGCGCGGCCTGCGCCCCGGCGAGATGCCCATTGTCCCCAGCCTGAGCCTGGGCGGCGCCTTGCTGTGGGCAGGGGGGGCGCTGGCGGTGGTGGTGGCGCTGTACGTCCTGGCGCTGATCGTGGCGCAGACGCGACTCAACCGCCGCCTGCTGTGGGACTGGATTGGGCGGGTGGCATTGTTCGTGGCTCTGACCTTCGTCGTCGGGCTGCCCTTCACGTCGTATTTCGCCACGGCCTATCAGTCGGTTAAACCGTGGGAAGACGAGACGACGCCGCTGTGGGCCTATCTGTACATTCACGGCACGTTCATCTTCCTGGTGATCTCCTTCTTGATCTGGCAGACGGCGCGCTGGCTGCGGACGGTGCGCGTGCAAGCCCTGGAAGGGCTGGCGGTGCCGGTGATCGTGGTGGGCGGCGGGCTGCTGGCGGTGACGCTGGGCGGCATCGTCTACGGCGTGCGCGAGGCGGCAGTCGCCCAACTGGTCGTGCCGCTGATCGCCTGGGCGACGCTGCTCTTCTTCCTGCCGCGGCAGAGTGCGCTGTTGCGGGCCGTCTACGCGCTGATCGTGCTGGCGCTGGCGATCTCGCTCGGCGTGGAACTGCTGGTGCTCGATGGCGACATTGGCCGTCAGAACACCGTCTTCAAGTTCTACTTGCAAGTCTGGTTCATGTTGAGTATTGTCGGCGGGGTCAGCCTGGCCTGGCTGCTGCACAGCGCCTGGCGCTGGCATCCGCTCCTGCGCGGGCTGTGGCAGGCGGGCCTGGCCGTGCTGCTGGCCGTGGCGGCGCTCTACCCGATCCTGGCGACTCATGCGCGCGCCCTGGATCGCTTCAACAAAGACGAGACGCCGCTGACGCTGGACGGCATGGAATACATGAAATACGCCGTGCATGGCGAGTCCGGTCTGACGTTCCGGCTGGACGGCGACTACGAGATGATCCGCTGGTTCCAGGATCACGTGGACGGCACGCCGGTGGTGATGGAAGCGCACCTGTTCCCCTCCGAATACCATTGGGGCGGGCGGATCAGCATCTATACCGGCCTGCCGACCATGCTCGGCTGGCGTTTCCATCAGATTCAGCAGCACAGCCTGCCGGACATGAGCCTGCTGGTGCAGACGCGCGAGAACAACGCCGCCGCGTTCTATTCGCTAGGCGGGATGGAAGGCATCCGCGCGGCGCTGCGCCTGATCGATCATTACGACATCGAATACATCGTCGTGGGGACGCTGGAACGCGCTTTCTACGGCGACATTCAGCGCGACCCGGCGACCGGTATCCCGTCGGCGGGTCATTCCGAAGGGCTGGCAAAGTTCGATACGATGGTGGCGATGGGCCTGCTGACGCTGGAGTATAGCGCCGACCGTTGCCTGGATGTGGCCATCCGCGATGTGGCGCTGTGCCCGGTCGAGCAGCGCTACGCCGACAAGATATACCGCGTGGTGCCGGGGGCCGCGCTGAGCGAGCCGGTAGCGCTGGCGGAGTAGAGCGTCAGCGCAGAGGCGCGGAGGGCGCAGAATCAATGACTTCCGCTGAAGACAGGCGTAATCGGGCGAGAGATTCATGGACGTTGGGCTGATCGCTGACTGGCTGGGCCGCGAAGGCGGTTTTGTGCTGCGCTGGTGGCTGCTGGTGACACTGGCCGGGGCAGCGGCCTGGCCGTTGCTCGTCCGGCTGGCGGGCGGGTTGCCCGACCGCGGCTACTCACTGGCGCGCGCGGCGGGCCTGATGCTGACCGGTTTCCTGTTCTGGTTCCTGGGCAGCCTGGGGCTGCTGCGCAACAACGCGGGCAGCATGGCCCTGGCCTGGTTGCTGGTGTTGGCGCTGAGCGCGGCGATCATCTGGCGCTGGGACGACCGCCCGGCGTTGCGGCCCTGGTTGCGGGCACACTGGCCGCTGATCGTCGTGGTGGAGGTGCTGTTCCTGGGGCTGTTTTTCGGCTGGGCCATCGTGCGGGCGCACAACCCGGAGATGTACAGCACCGAAAAGCCGATGGAGATCATGTTCGTCAACTCCATTCGGGCCAGCGAGACTTTTCCCCCGCGCGACGCCTGGCTGAGCGGTTACGCCATCAGTTATTACTACTTCGGCTATGTGCTGATCGCCATGCTGGCCGATCTGAGCGGGGTGAGCAGCGGCGTGGCCTTCAACCTGACCATCGCACTGATCTTCGCGCTGACGGGCACCGGCGCGCTGGGCGTGGTCTACAACCTGGTGCAGGCGGACGGTGTGCGGCGGCGCGTTCACGCGCTGACAGCGGGCTTCCTGGCGATGTGCTTGCTGATCCTGATGGGCAACCTGGGCACGGCGCTGATCGAGTTCCCCTGGCGCGGCTATACGCTGGGGCTGGTCAACGCGGCCTATTTCGATTTCTGGGATGTGGAGGGGCGCGCGGGCACGGCACAGGTGTTGACCGAAACGGGCGTGCAGAACGTCCCTACCGACGACGATGGCGACGGCGTGCCCAACTGGGAAGATACGCGCCTGCCGCTGGAGCACTTCGAGTTCACCTATGGCCTGGGCTGGCGCTATAGCCGGGTGGTGCACGACCGCGATCTGAATGGCGCGCCGCACCCGATTCAGCCGATCACCGAATTCCCCAATTTCAGCTTCATGCTGGCCGACCTGCACCCGCACGTGCTGGCGTTGCCCTTCGCCGTGCTGGCGGTGGGGTTGGCGCTGGCGCTGGTGCTTGGTGGACGCGAGCTGCCCTGGTGGGGCTACCCGTTCTACGCGATCTGGGTGGGCGGCATGGTCTTCGTCAACTCGTGGGATGCCATCTACCTGCCGCTGCTGATCGGCGCGGAGGCGCTGCGACGGCTGATACGGAACGGGGCGGGGATACTATCGCGCCGCGACGTGCTGGAGATGAGCCGCTTCACGGCGATCGTCGGCGCGCTGACGCTGATCTTCTATCTGCCCTGGCTGGTTTCGTTCACCTCGCAGGCGGGCGGCGTGTTGCCCAACGTGATCTATCCGACGCGCTGGTCACAATTCTTCCTGCAATTCGGCCCGTTCCTCATCCTGCTGACTGGCTTCCTGCTGCTGGAATGGCGGCGGGCCGGGCGGCGCTTTCACTGGGAAGCCGGGCTGCTGGCCGTCATGGCGCTGCTCTCGATCTTCGTGCTGGCGGTGATCGGGCTGGGCAAGGCCGCCTGGAGCAGCGACCTGCGCGGGTCGGTGTTCGGCAGCGTGCCGCCGGATGCCAGCCTGGGCGATCTGCTGCCGGATATCCTTTCCCGCCGTCTGATCGGCCTGCCGACCGAGCTATGGGGATTGTTGCTGGTCTTTCTGGTGGCCGGGCGGCTGTTCGCCCGACCGGTCAGCGGGGCAAGGCGCGCGCCCTACACCCCCGCGACCGGCTTCGCGCTGTTGCTGGCGGGGGCGGGGGCTGTGTTGACCGTCGCGCCGGATTTCGTCTACCTGCGCGACAATTTTGCCGTGCGCATCAACACCGTCTTCAAGCTCTACTATCAGGGCTGGATTCTGTTCAGCCTGGCGGCGGGGTTTGCGGTATGGTCGGTGCTGGGCGGGTGGACGGCCAGCCGACGCCCGCGCGGCTGGGGGCTGACGTTGCGCGGAGTCTACGCGGGGGCATTCGTGGTGCTCTTTGCGGCGGGCATGGCCTACCCGGTGCTGGCGGCGCGGGCGCGGGCGCTGGTGGATACGGGCCGCCTGGCGACGAAGGCGCGCGCTGAGGAGTGTCGGCAGATGGCCCGCGAGACAGGTATCACGACCGAGTGTCCTCGCCTGGCGGCGCTGGCGCTGGACGGCACGCCGACCATGGTGCCCGCCGACGAATACACGGCGATTCAATGCCTGGCAAAGCTGGAATCCGGTGGTGATGCGGTGCTGGCCGAAGCACCTGGCGGAGCCTACGAGCCGCACAAGAGCCGCTTCAGCGGGCTGACGGGCATCCCTACGCTGATCGGCTGGCAGAATCACGAGCGGCAATGGCGCGGCGACACGTACCCGCGCGTGACCGACTGGCGCATCGAGAACGGGCAGCGGCGCGACCGGGCGAGCGATATGGAGGAGCTGTATTCCACGCAGGATTGGGCGCGCGCCTGGCAGATCATTGACCGTTACGGCATAGATTACATCGTGGTTGGCGGGGCGGAGCGGACAATGATCCGGCAGATGGCTGGCGACGACGCGGGCCGCCTGAGCGACTATGAGCAGGGGCTGGCCAAGTTCGAGCAGATGCTCACGCCCGTCTGTCAGTCGGGCGACGTGGCTGTGTATCGCGTGGCTCCGCAGTGAGAGAGGCAGGGAGTAGGGAATTGGGAGTGGGGAGTAGGAAGTTGGGAGTCATGGGGCGTGAAGCCGACCTGCTACTATCATGGATTGAGGGCAGACGTGATGGAGCCCCATTGCGGGCCGAATGCGGTGGAACGGTATTCCCCCGTGAGTGGTTGATCTCTGCCTGTTCTCTGCTTCCAATTGCCTACTCCCTACTCCCGACTCCAAACTGACGAGGGTGAGATGAATGCGCACGTGGACAGTGCAGCGTTGCCTTTAGATGAGCCGCTGCGCGACGAAACCGATACGCAGCCACGTCTGGTTGGCGCGGTGCCGGGTGTGCGGGTGACGCCGGAAGCGCTGATCTATGTGGCGCTGGCAATCCTGGCGCTAATCCTGCGTGTGGCCGTCCTGGGTCATGCTCCGCTGGACGACGCGCAGGCCCGGCAGGCGCTGGCAGCCTTGCGCACCGTAGACGGGCGCGTGCCCGGCCCGATCCCGCAGGCGGAAAGCCCCTTGACCTTCGCTTTGCACGCGGTGATCTTCGGCATGGCCAGCGCCAATGAGATCACGGCGCGCCTGCCCATCGCCCTGGGGGGCGTGCTGCTGATCCTGACGCCGGCGCTGTGGCGGCGCTACCTCGGCGTGTTGCCGCCGCTGATCATCAGCCTGCTGCTGGCAATCTCGCCGGTGGCAATGCTGGCGGCGCGGACGATGAGTCCGGTCACCTGGACGATGTGGTTGGCGTTGCTGGGGCCATGGCTGGTGTTGCGCTTCGTGGAGACGCGGGCGGAGCGGTGGGCGGTGCTGGCGACGGTCTGCCTGGCGGCGATGATCTTCCTGGCCGAACCTGCGGGCATCCTGGCCGTCCTCTCGCTGGCCTTCGGCGTGTTGTTCGCCTGGCTGACGGGCGACGAGAGCGACACTGAATTGATGGACACCGCCCGGCGGTTGCTACGCGCCTGGCCCTGGGCCGCCGGTCTGCTGGCGGCGGGCGTGACGGTCGTGGTCGTGGCGACGGTGCTGTTCTGGGTGCCGTCTGGCCTGAGCGTGATGGGCAATGCGCTGTGGGCCGGTCTGCGCGGTTTCGTGGAGCGACCGGTGGGCACGCCGAAGGCATTCCCGGCCTGGGTGGCGCTGCGCTACGAGACCGGCATTGTGCTCTTCGGGCTGCTGGCGCTCTATCACGCCATACGGCAGGGCGGTTTCTTCGAGCGGGCGCTGGCGGGCTGGGCACTGGCGGGCATCGTCTGGTCGGTGGGCTATGCAGGAGCGAGCGCGGCCCATGCCCTGTGGATCACTGTGCCGCTGGCGATCCTGGTCGCGCTGCGCGTCACCGACTGGCTGACCGAGCGCCCCGGCCTGATGTGGCGCGTGCCGGCGTGGGGCGTCCCGCTGCACGCGCTGATCACCACGGGGCTATGGCTGGCGGTAGGTCTCAGCATCGTCTTGCTGGGCAAGCGTCTGCTCTTCGACCTGCCGGGCGGCGTGACGGACCTCTCAGCACTGCTGGCTCGGCTGGCTGAGGGCATCTACAGCCGAGCCTCTGACTTCCAGTACCAGCAGATTCAGTCGGTGGAAGTGCAGCCAGGCGTCTTCGTCTACGCTTATGTGCTGGGCTTCATTCAGCTACGCCTGTTGATCACCGTGCTGGTGACCCTGCTCAACGGCGTGCTCTACTTCCTGGTCGGCAGCCTGTGGGGCGCGCGCGCCGCGTGGCGTGGTGTCGCCCTGGGGACGCTGGCAGCGCTGCTGCTGTTCAGCCTGGGCCTGGGTGAACAGGTGGCCTTCGGCTCCCCTGGCGATCCGCGTCAACTGTGGGTGACCGACCCGGTGACGGACGATGTGTTCGAGCTGCGCGACACGTTGCGGACGATGAGTCTGCGCGCGACGGGCGAGCCGAAGTTGCTGACCGTAACGGCGCTGGTACCGCCCGATGGGGCGCTGGCCTGGGCGTTGCGCGATTACCCGAACACGGTCTTTGTGGATGGCGTGGGGCCAGAGACGGCGACAGACGCCGTGTTGATGCCTCTCCGCGATGAGCAGCCGCGCATGGGCGCGCCCTACGTGGGCAAAGACCTGGTGATTCGCCGCGCGTGGAATATTGATACGCTCTCGTGGCGCGACGCGCTCATGTGGCTCTACCGCAACGACTCGGCTATCAAACCGGAAGATGTCGGGCGGGTACGGCTGTGGGTGCGGCAC
>FWPU01007165.1_pt1 | contig 20946 bp, 13 predicted proteins | sample 2228361 | NCBI WGS metagenome assembly FWPU01 (sample SAMEA103939777, study PRJEB20133) | metagenome
TGCGGGTTGGCAGGCTGCCAGAACGAACGAGGCGATCAGCAACAAGCCAATCAAGGGCATGAATTTTTTCAACATCTCTTTCCTCCTTAAGTATTTTGAATTTACATATCCCTCCGAGGGAGGGCGACCCTTCTGAAAAGGGTATTCTCTTCTGGGTTAATTACGGCTTTCCATTGGCTCTGATAATCCTCCACACCACCTCCTTTCAAAGAATTAACTTGCTTCAGCCAGTTGATGTAAACTCAATGAAATTGCCTGAGCAACGGCACCCATTGCAGAAGAGCGCCTGCCAAGCACGGCAGAAGTAATGGTCACTGCTTGAGAGGCAACTTTAAGACTGCGCTTCTTGGCAACTTTACGCACCGGTTCAAGCAGTAGATCGCCCACTTGAGCAACTCCCCCGCCAATCACAATCATAGTTGGATTAAACAGATTGATCAAATTGGCCAGAGCAGTACCCAGGTAATAACCCGCTTCCTGAACTAACTTTTGGGAAAGATGATCCCCTTTGCGGGCGGCCGCGATCACATCCATGGCATTAATTGTTTCTATAGATGGACGTTCACTCAGGGTTGTGCGCACACCGAATCGGATGGACTGAATAGCCTTCTGAGCAATTGCCCGTCCGCCAGCCAGTGCCTCCAAACACCCGCGATTTCCGCAGGTGCATAACGGACCGTTTTCCTCGATCGTAACATGACCAATTTCCCCAGCGCAACCGGTTGTTCCGCGGTAAATTTGACCTTCAATAAGTAAACCTGCTCCAATACCGGTTCCAACCTTAATATAGACCAGATTATCCACCCCCCGCCCCGCTCCAAACGCCCATTCTCCCAACGCGCCAAACTCGGCATCATTTCCAAGGGTCACGGGGCATCCCCAGGATTTTTCAAGCCACTCGCGAATTGGGAAAAGGTCCCATCCGGGCATAATTGGGGGACCACTAACCATTCCCGCGTCGGTCACTATCGGGCCGGGTACACCAACGCCGATCGCAGAAATCTGACTCAATTTCACGCCGAGCTGTTCAAGCCATGAGCGCATCACCTGATCCACAAATGGCAGGCAAACTGTGGGCCCCTCAAAAATATCCAGCGTGGCTTCGATTTCATCAATGACATGAGCGAGGTAATCAGCTAAAACAAAAGTAACATGGGTTGCCCCAATATCCACCCCCACAACAAGACCACCTTGCGGGTTAATTTCCAGAGCGATTGCACGCCTCCCGCGTGAAGATTGGCCATTTGTTTCTCGCACCAGACCAGCTTTAATCAAATCCCCAACAATTGCAGTGACCGCCGCCCGGGTCAAGCCTAATTCGCGCGAAAGTTCAATTCGAGAAATCCCGCTTGGGCTGAATCGGATCAAGTCCAATGCGGCATGTTTGTTAAGATTTTTAACATTCGTCTTGGGGACTTGCCAAAAAGTCGTATCCAAAGAGCGCATTTCTCCCTGTTTCTTGAAACTATTATAACGAAGTTCAAAAGAATGTCAAGTAACTTAACAAATATTGGGAGAACAGGATAAATGTATATACAATATTATACCATGCCCCAACAGTGTCGGGTATAATTTCCCCTATGTTTCCAAAAGCGAATTGGCGATTGATCAAAACTGAGCCTTCTTCCGGCGCATGGAATATGGCACTGGATGAAGCCATCCTTCAATTTGTGGCTGAGGGGAAATCTCCTCCGACTCTGAGATTGTACGCATGGGAGCCCGCCTGCCTGTCCCTGGGTTATGCACAATCGGTTAAGGATGTAGATTTTCAAAATCTGGTTGAAAATGGTTGGGAACTTGTCCGCCGCCCCACCGGAGGAAGGGCAATTCTTCACACTGATGAACTCACTTATGCCGTTATTGCACCTCAGACCGAACCAAGGGTTGCGGGTTCTATTCTGGAAAGCTACCGCCGCCTTTCCATTGCATTAGTGAAAGCGCTGCATCTACTTAGGCTTCCTGCTACGGCCGATAAAGAATATGCCCTTCCCGAAGGCAGCCAACCGAATGCGGCTGTCTGTTTTGAAGTGCCATCCAATTACGAAATTACCGTCAACGGTAAAAAACTGATTGGCAGCGCTCAAGCCCGCCGCTATAAAGGTGTGCTTCAGCACGGTTCTTTGCCCTTATACGGTGACCTGACCCGCATCACACTGGCCCTGCGCTTTGAATCGGAAATCGAACGTCAGCAAGCTGCCCGGCGATTGTTGGACCATGCCACTACGGTTGAGATGGTACTCGGCAAAGTCTTAGATTGGGAAACGGCTGCAGAGGCATTTGAAACCGCCTTTGAAGAAGTATTGAATATTGAATTTGTAGAAACCGAACCGGCGCCCGAAGAATTAAGATGCGCAGAGGATTTATTTGTCCAAAAATACGCGCATCCTTCATGGACCGATCGCATCTAATCCCGATTTCTTCACTTTACAAAAATCACCTCTGCATAGCCCAAACTTCGGAACAATCTACCAAGATAAGATTCGGCGTTCAATCGAGCCCAATCTAAAATTCCGTCAGCCATCGCACTTTTCTCAATTTCGCGAACAGCTGCCTGGCGTGCCAGAGTTTCTAATTGAATTTCTCCCCGCCGCAGAATTCCGGTTTCGCGGTCATATACATACGAAAGATCATTGTCGAGGGTGGTCATGAAAATTTCAGCCTCTGGTAAGCGGACATATAATACCGTATTTTGAATCCATAAATCTTCTGGGTTTAATTTTTCCAGATCAACCCCCGCAATGACCTTTCCGTGAGCCACAAACAGCAATTTATCTCCAAACAAAAAACCCAATTCGCTTTGTCCCGTTTCAGCCGTAATGATTTTTTCCATAGAGTACTGGGCGGTTTCTAACCGAGCCAGCGAACGAATTTCATATATAATCGTAACCGGATCGGGAAAAACAGTTGGAGTGGGGTTAAGGAAGAGAGCCGACTGAGTTGCAAGCGCATCTCGGACTTGCTCGACAGGCTGCAGTGCTTGTTGGGTTGTATTCCGAACCACCGAAATCAACACCAGAATAGCCAGCGCAAAAACGAACGCAAACGAAACAACAACCACGAAAATTGTCTTAAGGAGGGATTTGATGTTCATCTCACCGCCAATATCATATTTCATTCGCTCGACCGATCCTGTAATCCGATTATAATCAAGATACATCCTTGCGGAGAAAAATCTCTGTGGTTAAACCCCTCGTTGCTTCGAAAATCTATGCCACTGTTACAACCCTTAGCGGATTTTTGCTGATTTTGGTACTGTCAGCCTGCAATATCCGGCCGACCATTCAGCCCACGCCATCGGTCACATCAACCCCTGCTAAGGTCTCCACTTCCACACCTACCCCAGCACCGCTTGGCAGCATTCAAAACCCCTTAATAATTGCCTTCCTTCAGGAGGGTGAAGTCAACCGTCGAATAGAAATCTCCCGCGAAGAGATCCGCAATTATCTGATAGAACAGACGGGTTACCAGTTTGAAATCGTAATTTTCGAAAAACCTACCGAACTGTTTGATGCCCTCCTAGACCAGAATATTCATCTCACATGGTTACAACCGCTAACTTATCTCAATGCCCAAAACAAAGGATCGGTTAAGATTGGCCTGCTGACTAACCATTTTGGGACATTCTATTATGGCACTCAGTTTCTTACCAATGTCGAAAGTGGTTATGTCTCCTATTTTGACCCCCTTGCCAATATCAGCACTGCTGATGCTCAAACCGCCTTATCCCAATTAAGTGGCAGCCGTCCTTGTTGGGTGGAGCCCGGCTCAATTTCCGGCTACATTCTCCCATTTGGGATTTTGCAACAATTGGGAATTCCTACCCAGAACGGTGTAATTACTCAGACACATCCGGCAGTGGTTCGTTCCCTGTATATCAAAGGCATTTGTGATTTTGGAGTTACCTTTTCAATCTCCGGCGACCCTCGCACTTCCAGTCAAGTAATCAGCGATCTCACGGACGCCCCTCAACGGGTCACGGTTATCTGGCAGACAAACCCGGACATTCCCAATATGAACTTATCCTATGCTAAATCCGTAAGCGACTCAATGATCAAGGAGATAAACGCAGCCTGGATTGAAATGGTTAAGTCAAGCGACGGAAAACGGCGCATCACGCAAGCCCTGAACGACTATGATGTTCAAGACTTGCAGGTGGTAGATGACTCGGTTTACGACGCGTTGCGTGCAGCTGTGCGCTGGTCCGGAGTAGATTTAGCAGACTGGATTGGACGTTAAATTCTTCTCTCCCACTTCGCTTCGTTCCTGGCATGAACCTTGTACGATTGGAAAAATGATTGTTCGGGCGGGGCATGGTAAAATCGCCGCATGCTGAAGAAAATCCTGATGTTCGCTATTCGCTTTTTATTTTTCGGTGCTATCACTCTTATCATTATTTTGGGCATCCCTAATTTAATTGCAGAGTGGTATGCTCGCGCTCGGCAATTTCAGGTTGCCCAAACCCCACCTGCACCGGTAGCCATCGTTTTCGGCGCAGGCTTGACCCGTGATGGACAACCCTCACCGGTACTGCGCGATCGGGTAGCTACTGCCGCTCAATTATATTTTGAGGGAAAAGTTCAAAAAATCCTGATGAGTGGAGATAACCGCTTTGTGGATTACAATGAGCCGGGGGCAATGAAACGCTATGCACTCTCACTGGGAGTGCCCGTGGAAGATATTGTGTTAGATTATGCCGGCCGGCGCACCTATGATACTTGTTACCGTGCACGTCATATTTTCGGTGTTCGGCAGGCAATTTTGGTCACCCAACGTTTTCACCTGCCACGCGCCATTTTTACCTGTAACAGTCTGGGGGTCGAATCCGTTGGCGCAATCGCCGATCAGCGGGTCTACAGTCGTTATGCGCACAGTTTTTGGCGCATCCGCGAAATTCCCGCAACCGCTATGGCCTTTGTGGATGTGTTTGTTATTCGCCCATTACCCGTCCTTGGTACGCCAGAACCAATCTTCGGATCACACAACGAAACTTCCTTTAAGGAGCAATCCCAACCATGAAACGGGAAGACGCGCTTTTAATTGTCAAAAATTATGTCAAGAATCAAAACCTGATCAACCACATGCTTGCCGTTGAGGCCGCGATGCAGTTTTATGCCGAAAAATTCAATCAAGATGTGGAACTGTGGAGGGTCACGGGACTCTTACATGATTTTGACTGGGAAATTCACCCTACATTAGAAGAACATCCCCAGGCAGGTGTACCCATCTTAAAAGAACATGGCGTCCCGGAAGAAATCATCCGTGCTATTCTCAGTCATGCCGATCATACTGGGGTCCCTCGCCAAACCTTGCTGGAAAAGGCCCTGTATGCCTGTGATGAAATCACCGGTTTGATAACCGCAGTGGCACTGGTTCGACCTTCACATTCCCTTTATGATCTTACTTCAGCTTCGGTTAAGAAGAAATGGAAAGATCGTGCTTTCGCTGCTGGGGCTAATCGCGACGAAATCGCCCGAGGAGCTGCAGAATTTGGAGTGGAATTATGGGAGCATGTGGACAATGTGATTATGGCTATGCGTAAAATTGCACCTCAATTAGGGCTGGAGGGCAGCCTAAAATCAGAGTAATCACTTTCATTAACTTCGCTGATGGACTGAGAAAGAGAGGAAGGCATGAATGGATTAGCGGGGAAAGGTTTTTTCATCTGGAAAATTCAGGATTGCGAAGGAGGTAATCCTCAGGCAATTGCCGACGCTGCTCAGCAAGCCGGCTTCACCCATGTATTGATTAAAATCGCCGATGGCGGTTGGGCGGTGAATATTGACCGCAAAACCAATACCGACCTCCTCCCTCCGGTAGTTCAGGCCATTCGGCAAAAGGGCATCCAGATATGGGGGTGGCATTATGTCTATGGCAATGATCCGCTGGCTGAGGCTAACATCGCCATCCGCCGTATCCAGCAGTTTCAACTGGATGGTTATGTTGTGGATGCAGAAATCGAATACAAACAGGCGGGTAAGGAGCGGGCTGCCCGCCGGTACATGACCAAACTCCGGGAAGTATTACCCGATCTCCCGATTGCCTTATCCTCATACCGCTTTCCATCCTACCACCCTCAACTACCATGGAAAGTCTTTCTGGAATTTGTGGATTACAACATGCCTCAGGTTTACTGGGAGAAAGCCCATAATTCCGAAGCCCAATTACGGCGGAGTGTACGAGAATTTCAAAGCATGACGCCTTTCCGTCCAGTAATTCCTACCGGCCCCACCTACAAAACCGGCGGATGGGCTCCTACCGAACAGGATATTCTCGAATTCCTGCGAACAGCTCAGGCTTTAGGTTTGAGTGCTGTCAATTTCTTCTCCTGGGATGAATGCCGTAAACAGACTCCTACCCTTTGGAATGTGATTGCCCAATTTTCCTGGTCATCCCAGCCAACCCCCCCCGATATCCTGGACCTCTATTTTCAAGCGCTCAACCTGCACGATCCATCGCTCATACTTCATTTATATCACCCGGATGCAGTCCACATCACCTCTGCCCGCGTAATTCAGGGTAGTCAGGCAATCCAGGGTTGGTATACAACCTTGTTCAACGACCTTCTACCTCAGGCAAGTTTTACCCTTACTCACTCGAGTCAAACTGGCAGTACGCGACACTTTAACTGGATAGCTCAATCAGGTAACACTAAAGTGAAAAACGGTGCAGATACCATTGGGATCATGGACGGTAAAATTGCCTACCATTACACCAACTTTACCGTTTCGACATAGTTTTATTTCTCAATCGGCTTTCGACCGCGCTTCTTCGGTGCAGGTTGAATGCCTTCGGATTGGGAACCCGGCCTTTTTGTTCTTGCTTTACCCGTAGCAGGGGGGTTGGAAGATGATTTTGTCTCCGATTTTGGTTTGGTAGATTTTGAACTCCGTTGATGCTTTACCGGCTTCGGTATTTCAGTCTGATTTTGCAAGGGAAGTTCCGCTTGCATGGGCAGAACAGTTTTTTCAGCGGTTTTCGGCGATCGCTGGGATTTCGCCGCAACAGTTGAAGGTTTGGCCGCCTTTGCTTCAGAACGGCGCCGACTTCGCCTGAGCGTTTTTTCCTGGCCACCGGTTTCCCAATATCCCAAGTCCGTAGGAATGGGTCTGATCCCTCTGATTTTCTCACCAGCCTTCACTTCAATGACAGTTTTTCCACTGGTCGCCCGGTTTACCTCTGGCAGGTTATCCATGCGAACAACTTTCGCCGCCAAACGCTCGAAGTAAACCAACACACTCAAATCTGCCAGCCCACTGACGACACCAACCAGCCCACTTCCTTTTCCCACTTTTGCAGCGATGATCCCTTGCCCATAGCGGCCCTGTAGCACCGTTTGAGAAGCGGGAATACGCCATCCTTTTCCATCCTCACCAATTAGGAGCAAATCTTCTTCCTGGTTGAAAAGCACACCCCCAACCACTTCATCCCCATTGCTCAACTTAATCCCGTTCACACCCGCCGCGACCAGCCCCATCGGACGGACTTCGCTTTCCGAAAAGCGTATCATCATCCCATCTTTGCTCACCAGGACAACTTCATCCTTTCCTTGTGTCAGCAGAACATGAACCAGTTCATCACCGCTGTTAATCTTTACCAACGTAAAGGTCTGCGCCGAAGGACCAGGCAATTCCCTCAAATCCGTTTTTTTGACCATCCCATTTCGACTGATCGTAAAAACGTAATATTCTTTTTCCTGCGGGAGCCGCACTGGGGCAGAAAACAGCGCAACCGGCAAGTTATCACTCGTTAAAGGACACGCTTTGTAGACGGGTACACCATCCGCAAATTCCCCCACTTCCGGCAGGGATTGAACAGAAATCGCCGCACACCGACCGTCTTTTGCAACCAGATAAAGGGTGTGATTCGAGTTGGTCAAAAGCAATAAATCGGGGGCATCTTTACCACTAAAGCGGGACATCTTTTCGGAGGCTACTCGCCCGATCACGCCCTCACGTGTCATCCCCACCCATACTTTTTCCTCTGGCATTAACTCGTTGGTAGTCAGCACATCTCTGGCTGCTTCGCCTTGTTTGAGAGAAACAATTTGTGTCCGACGGCGGTCCGCATACTTCTGCTTGATGCTGACCAATTCCTCGGCAACTGCTTCTCTCAATTTTTTCGGCGACCTGAGCAATTCTGTGAGTGCCTTAATTAATTTGAGCGTCTCCTGGTATTCCAATTCGATTTTTTTTCGCTCCAATGCAGCCAGCCGTCTCAATTGCATTTCCAGAATGGCATTTGCCTGAATTTCACTCAGTTTATAACGTTTCATTAATTTTGCCCGGGCATCTTCAACATCCTGCGCCTTGCGGATTAAATTAATCAATTCATCCAGATTGGCGAGAGCGATGCGTAGCCCTTCAAGAATATGCGCTCGCTGCCGGGCTTTTTCTAAATCATGTTCACTCCGGCGCTTTACAACCGTGATCCGATGATCCAGATATACTCTCAAGGCTTGTTTCAACGAAAGCAAGCGCGGTTCGCCATCCACCAACGCTAAGAGCGAGATCCGGAAAGTCGTCTGCAATGGTGTGCGTCGGTAAAGTTCACGCAGCACATTTTGTTCTTCGGCAACCTTGTTCAATTCAATGACGATACGCATTCCCTGCCGATCCGACTCGTCCCGGAGGTCGCTAATTCCCTCCAATTCATTTTCGCGGGCAAGTTCGGCAATTCGTTCAATGAGAGAAGCCTTATTTATCTGATAGGGTAACTCAGTGATGATAATGCGGCTCTTACCCCTGCCCATTTCCTCCAATTGAACTTTACCACGAAGGGTAACCTTACCCCGCCCGGTTGCGTAAGCCGAGAGCAAATCGTCCCCCTCATTTTCCTGAAGAATAATCCCCCCGGTCGGAAAATCAGGGCCGCGCACAAATTTCATCAAGTCATCAACACCAATATCTTCAAGTCGCTCCCATCGTTCCAACATGTGGATGAGAGCATCAATCACCTCCCCAAGATTATGGGGGGGAATACTGGTCGCCATGCCCACGGCGATCCCGGAGGCTCCATTGATCAGTAAATTGGGCAAAGCCGCTGGCAGAACAAGTGGTTCGCTCAGGGAGTCATCAAAATTTCGCTCAAAATCAACTGTGTTGCGGTCCAGTTGGAGCAATAAATCTAATGCAATCGGTGTGAGGCGCGCTTCGGTATATCGCATCGCTGCCGGGGGATCCCCATCAATTGAGCCGAAATTACCCTGACCATCAATCAGTGGATAACGCATGGTAAAATCCTGTGCCATGCGCGCCATTGCATCATAAACTGCCTGATCCCCATGAGGGTGATACTTTCCCAGAACTGCCCCAACAATTCGGGCGGACTTTTTATAGGTCGAATCGGCTCTCAACCCCATATCGTACATACCATAGAGGATACGCCTTTGAACGGGTTTTAAACCATCTCTGGCATCTGGTAAAGCTCTGGCAACAATGACGCTCATGGCATAATCCAGATACGATTGCTGCATCTCCACGTCAATATCCACTTTACGAACAAGTCCAATTTCCATAAAAAATCCGCTCCTTGCTGGATTACCTTGCAAAAGAATATTCATTTCAGTTTATCATGGAAATCTGGTTGCCAAACTTAAAAACAGCGAGGGCAATTCTCTGCCCTCGCTGCCGTTCTTCTTTTCCGAACTTTAATTAATCGGAACTGGTGATATTAGCGACCGAAATTCGATGAACGTCCTGATCGTTGTTTTTGTTTTCCTGTAGTGCTTTGAAACGTCCGTATTCAAATCCTGTTCCGGCAGGAATCAACTTACCGATGATCACATTTTCTTTCAACCCATACAGTGGATCCTCGGCTCCGGCAATGGCGGCTCCCGCCAGAACTTTGATCGTGTGTTGGAAAGAGGAAGCAGAGAGGAACGAATCGGTGCTTAAGGACGCCTTGGTCACACCCAGCAAAATTTCCGCAAAGCGGGCGGGTTGTTTACCTTCTCGAATCATCTGTTCATTAACCCGGCGCAATTCAAGACGATCCACAATATCCATCGGCAGGTAATGCGTATCACCCGGCCGGATGACCTGGACCCTGCCCATCATTTTGCGGATAATCACCTCAAAGTGTTTATCGTTGATATTTTGACCCTGAGCGCGATACACTTTCTGAATTTCGCTCAGCAGGTACAGTTGACAGGCATCGCGCCCTTTGATTTTTAAGATGGTGTGCGGGTTCAAAGAACCTTCGGTCAGGGGCTGACCGGCTTCAACATGTTCACCATCCTTGATTAAAATGCGGGATGTTGAAGGAATTTCGTATTCCTCCGATTCGCGTTGTTCATAAGTAACAATCACTTTGCGGCCTTCAATTCGCACCCGCCCGGTGTGTTGGGCGGTGATGGACGCCTCACCTTGTACCGCAATCGGATCACTCAAGGATACTGTTCCCTCATCCTTGACCACAATATCCCATTCTTCCGGAATTTCATACTCGTCACTGACCAGTTCGCTGTGTTCGACTCTGACCACCCGCTGGTCGCTGTAACGGTCGGACTGAATGATCTTTGCCACGCCAGAAATGCGGGTAATCACAGCTTCACCTTTGGGAGTTCGTCGAGCCTCGAACAACTCCTCCACACGCGGCAAACCAGTGGTAATGTCGCCACCGGCAGCCACACCACCCGTGTGGAATGTACGCAAAGTCAACTGAGTACCCGGTTCACCAATGGACTGGGCCGCAACAATTCCAACGGCTGCCCCCAATTCCACCATTTTACCGCGCCCGAGATCCATCCCATAACATTTGGCACAAACACCGTGAATTAACTCACAGGTGAGTGGCGAGCGCACCTTAACTTCATCAATACCGGCTTGCAGCAAGCGGCGGATGCGGTCATGGTCGAGCAAATCATCTCGTTCGGCAAGCACCTCACCGGTCAACGGATCAATGACCCGTTGGGCAACCGTTCGCCCGTACAGCCTTGCGCTCATCGGCTGACCAGCGACATCATCCGATTTCCGGATCCAGATGCCCTCCTGGGTTCCACAATCTACCTCATTGACAATCATATCTTGGGCCACATCAACCAACCGGCGGGTCAAATAACCCGCATCAGCCGTGCGCAGGGCTGTGTCTGCCAGACCTTTGCGCGCACCATGGGTAGAGATGAAGTACTCCAGTGCAGTCAAACCTTCGCGGAAATTGGATTGAATCGGCAAGCGGATGATACGACCGGCTGGATCCGCCATCAAACCACGCATTCCAGCCAGCTGAGAAATCGGCCCAAAACCGCCTTTCGTGGCACCCGAATTCGCCATTGTCGCCAGGTTACCAGTTGGATTCATGGCACGGCGCACGGCTTCAGCCACTTCTTTGGTGGTTTGCTGCCAGATTTCAATTTCGCGCTCGTTGCGTTCCTGTTCAGTCAACAAACCGCGCCGGTAAGATCGTTGAACATTTTCAATTTTTTGTTGGGCGCGTTCCAATATTTCTTTCTTATCTGCCGGCATGGTGATGTCATCCACCGAAATGGTTGCACCAGAACGCATGGCATACTCAAAGCCAATGTCTTTGATCCGGTCAGCCACCTCGGTAGTGACATCCTCACCGCAAAATTCGTACACATCAGCAATCAGGTCTTTGACACCGCCTTTATCCAGCGTCTCGTTAACAAACTGCACCTTTTCCGGCAGAATACGGTTGAACAACGCCCGCCCCACCGTAGTTTCAACCATTGTCCGGCGAGGTTCCATTAAACGATTGTTCTGATCATCGTACCATGTGTCCACAACCAGCTTGATTCGGGTGTGAACATCCACCTGTTCCAGCTGGTATGCCAGTTCCACCTCATCCAAATTGGCAAAGTAACGGCCATTACCAGGGTGTTCCTTGTCATCGGTCATGGTCAAATAATAAACACCCAACACCATGTCTTTCGATGGGCTGATGATTGGTTCGCCATCTGCCGGTTTGAGCAAATTGCGTGAAGAAAGCATTAGCTCGCGTGCTTCCCGCACTGCCTTCTCGGAAAGCGGAACGTGAACTGCCATCTGATCACCGTCAAAGTCGGCATTGAAAGCGGTGGTCACCAGCGGATGCAATTGAATGGCACTGCCTTCAATCAAAATTGGTTCAAAGGCCTGAATACCAAGTCGGTGGAGCGTCGGCGCACGATTTAACAGCACTGGCCGATCCTTAATCACCTCTTCGAGGACTTCCCAAACCTCTGGGCGGTTGCGTTCGATAAACCGGCGGGCGCCTTTCACATTGGCTGCATAACCATGAGCGACCAGTCGTGCAATCACAAAGGGACGGAACAATTCCAAAGCCATGGTTTTGGGAAGGCCGCATTGATACAATTTGAGGGTCGGGCCGACCACAATTACCGAACGGCCAGAGTAGTCCACTCGCTTCCCCAGCAGATTGCGGCGGAAGCGACCTTTCTTGCCTTTTAGCATATCGCTCAAAGACTTCAATTCTCGTCGGCCTCTCCGTGAAAGAGCCTTACCGCGTTGAGAATTATCAATTAGCGAGTCTACCGCCTCCTGAAGCATGCGCTTTTCATTGCGTACGATCACATCCGGCGCCCCTAACTCGAGAAGACGTTTTAGACGATTGTTTCGATTGATCACCCGCCGATAAAGGTCATTCAAATCCGAGGTGGCAAAACGTCCACCATCCAGCTGAACCATCGGGCGCAAGTCGGGTGGAATGACCGGTAAAACCGTTAAAATCATCCATTCGGGGCGATTCTGCGAGCGGCGAAACGCTTCAACTACCTTGAGGCGGGTGGTTGCTTTTTTGCGTTTCTGTTTGCTTTTGGAAGTACGCACCTCATGCCACAACTCTTCAGAGAGTTTATCCAGATCCAACCTGCGAAGCACATCGTAGAAGGCCTCTGCACCCATGTCTGCCCGAAAGACCTGGCCCCAGCGTGACTTAAGTTCGCGATAGCGGTTTTCCGTCAGGAAAGTGAAAGGCCGCAGTTCCTGCAACTCATCCCGCAGACGGGAATTCGCATTTTGAGAAACATTGGATTGGTCCTCCAGTTGATTGCGCAGGGCTTCCATTTCCATTTCAGCCTGAGCGCGGACCTCATCAATTTGCATTTTGATCTGTTCCAGATCCCGCTGGAATTGATCTCGAAATTCGTTTTCCAGCTCGTCCAGCCGTTCCTTGACAACCCGTTGTACCCTTCCGATGTGCTGCGCGGTGATTGTCTCACCGGCTCCAATAATTTCAGTATTCGTGGCGGAAAATACAATTGCTGTGCGAGTAACATTGCCAATCTTATCCTGCAACTGACGCTCGAGCGACTGGCCTTCTTGAATGACAGGCTCCAATCGTTGGGCAATCAGTTCATCACGACGGACTTCCATATCCTGCCGGCGCTGGTTCAGTTCGGCAATTTTACGATCACGCGCCTGTTTGACTTCCAGAATTCGCGCATTGATTTCGGCTGCCTGTTCTCGTTCCGAAACACTGATTTCATCTTCCAGCCGCTTAAGCGCCTTGTTACGGGCGTCTTCGTCCACATAAGTCACGATATATTGAGCAAAATAGAGAACACGGTCAAGATTACGGCGTGAAATATCCAGCAGCAGACCCAAATAAGAGGGAACGCGGCGGGTATACCAGATATGAGCCACTGGAGTCGCCAATTCAATGTGTCCCATCCGTTCGCGCCGAACAGAGGCACGCGTGACTTCTACACCGCATTTATCACATACAATGCCCTTGTAGCGTGGATTTTTATACTTTCCACAATAACATTGATAATCTCGGGTGGGACCGAAAATGGCTTCACAGAACAGACCATCTTTTTCGGGCCGCAGTCGGCGGTAGTTGATGGTTTCGGGTTTCAGTACTTCCCCATACGACCAGCTGCGAATAGTATCGGGGGACGCAAGGCTAATGCGCAGTGCAACTAAGCTTTTCGTTTCCACGAACGTGCCTCCTCTTTTATTTCAAACCAGACCATTTAAACAAATAGAAACGCACGAGAAAATTCCCTTGCGTTGAGCTTATGAAATTAATAAATCGAACACATGCATGCAAATAATAATTATAGCACAATCTGTCAATATTCAAGTGTGAATTTTCAATCAATCTTCATTTTTTAAGGTTTGAAATACCCCCGTTTTTTACTGCCTCTTCAGTCATCGTTATCGGTTGGTCCACCGGTAGTTCCATATAAAAGGTGCTTCCCTTGCCCAGTTGACTATCCACCCATACCCGTCCATGGTGCCGTTCGGTAATGGATTTTACAATCGCCAGTCCTAGCCCAGAACCCCGTTTCTCGTAGGCTTCTCGTCGCCCACTTCGGTAAAATTTCTCAAACAGTCGGGGTAGGTCCAGCGGTGCAATCCCGATACCATTGTCATGCACCTCGAAAATTAATCGTTCATTGCCTGGACGTACCCGTACAACGACCTGACCATCGTTGCGCGTGTATTTTATAGCATTATCTACCAGATTAATCAAGGCCTGTTGTAATAATGCCAGATCCGCTTTGATCATCAATCGCTTGCCGTCTTGCGGGCCTTCAAAGGTTAATTGAATATTCTTTTGAGAAGCATGTGGTTGAAACTGGCGGATAATTTTTTCCACCACAATCATCGGATCCACCTCTTCCAACTTGAGCGGTATTCCCGACTCAATCCGACTCAGATCTAATAAATTATTCACCAGATGGGTCATATCCTCGACGGTTGAGACAATTTTGTTGACATAGATTTGCTGCTGGTCGTTCAACTCTCCAATCATGGATAACATGGTGCTGTAACCACGTAAAAGCGTCAGGGGTGTGCGTAAGTCATGGCTGACCGTTGCCACAATCTCAGATTTGAGCGTGTCCAGTTCTTTATAGTGGGTAATATCCCGTAGTACACAAACCTTGCCGAGTTGAGTGTCCTCCCCCATGACCGGCGCGACACTGGCATAAAACACCTTGCCATTCGATAGTTGTATTTCACGTGAGGCAATTCGATCTTCCACTGAACCACCGATCAATCTGATCAGACTTTCTGAGGTCACCACCTCCTGAAGCGGACGCCCCGGCAATGCCGCCGAAATTAAACCCGGGACATGAATGGCAGCCGGATTGAGCAGCAACAACCGATCCTTCTCATCAAACACCAACACCGGCTCAGGCACTGAGGTCAGCACCGCTTCCAAGCGACGCCTGCCAATTTCAGCCGAAGCGTACAAGCGAGAATTTGCAGCAGCTAATGCGGCTTCACTTGCCAGCGTATTTAAGAAACGTACTTCATCCTCGGAAAAATTTTTCGGCTTGTCATACGCCAACCAAAAAGCCCCATAATAAGTGGTTTCAAAAAACAAACCAAAGGCGATCAGGGCAGCAGGATGCGGTTTACTATTTACCGGACTGATTCGGCGAACTCGTGCAGTGTTGGGAATAGAAAGCATGTGATGCGACCGCATTTGTTCAAAGATTTGATCGTCTAAATGTTGATACATATCTGGCCTTTTTCCCGCACCCCACCTGACCAGTTGATCGCCCTCCAAATCCATCTGCACTTCCTGAATCAACACAACCCGGGCAGAAACACAATCCTCATCCATAGCCGCTTTAAGAATTGGTTGAATCGCTTCCGAAATTTCCAGATTAGCGGCTACCCCCTGACTGACAAAAAGAAGGCGATTCAATTCGTCCAACCTCTTTTTCAGGCTGATTCGCATAGATTCGAAGGCTTTGGCCAGCTGTCCGATTTCATCACTCCCTTTGCTCTCGATAGAATGATCCAATTCTCCGTGTGAAATGCGAACAGCCTGATCCGTCAATTTGAGTAAATTGCGGGTAACGACGCGGACAATGACAAACATCAGTGCCGCACCGGCACCAAATAAGATCAACAGGATGATCAAAGTTGGCACCGCAATATTCAGCGCAATTTGCTGGGCGACACTGGCCGGAACCCGCGCCACCACTTGCCAAGGCCTGCCGCTCACCTGCTCAGCAAGAACAAATAAGCGCGTGCCCGTTGGAGATGTATCCTCATACAAACCAGAACCGACTTCCAGTCTCCCAATGAACTGATCCGCTGCCGTTAAAGGCATGACATTCGATGTCTGGTAAAGAATAATTCCTTGTTCATCCAAAATAAACCCCTCGCCGCCATTCTCTAAAACCCCCTCCAATGCACTGAGAGCGGGTTGGGTAAAGGGGTTACTTTCAAAGTCGGTTCTACCGAGGATCGCGCCCTGGATTATTCCTGCCTCGTCTTTTATGGCTGCAATAAAGGCTACCCGTGCTGATTTTTCGCCGGGATATGGTGGTAGCGGATAAACCTGCACAACCACTCCATTTAACGCCAGTTTTATCCCCACTTCCTCATCCGGTGAAAGTTTATCGTCCCCGCTTCCTTCTGGAGGATAAGCACTCAGTAATTGAGCGTTTTTATCAAAGACGACCAATTGACGAAAATAAGGTACAGCCCGGAGTTGTTCCATTAGGAGAAATTGGATTTCTGAGGGTTGACTTTGAATTAATTCGGGCTTTGCAAAGTCAATAATCAAACTCTGCCCGCTTTCCAAGAAATATGGAAGGGATTGAGAAGCAACCTGTGTTAAACCTTGCAGGCGCGATTCCATCATTTGCCGAGCAGCTCGACCGGCCACCCACCAGTCTACCAGAATCAAAAGGATAAACAACAACAAGGCGAGCGGCACGGTAAACATTAAAAATCGGCTTTGCAAACTAACTTCACTGGGAGAAGGGATCAATTGTACAGGCCTTCGCCAGAATGTCGGTAAAAACAGGTAGACCACCTCGAAAAACAAACCAGCCAAACCCATTTCCATCCCACGAACGAGGTAAAGCTGCCAGTTTTGTGCAAGGGCAAAGTCCAATCTTTCAGCTAAACTACCGGGAACTGCAAAAAAGGAAATTATTAAAAACAGCGGCAAATACGCAATCCATACTGCGAAAGCCCCACCCAAAGGATGGCGTAAAATTTTATAAAATATCGTCCGGTAACTTTGTGAAAGTGCAACACCGAGGAAGAAACCCAAAAATCCCCACTCGACAATCGTAAAAAGATCATGGGTTACAAATAATCCCAAAAAAAAGCCATTAAAAAGACCGATCAATAACGAAGGTAGCAAGCCAGCCAATCCTGCTGCAATAAACACCGGAAAAGCCAAAAACACCAGCACACCCGTCCGGTTCATTTCCAACGGGAGATTAGGTAAAGCTTCTCTCTGAAAAAATGGAGGTCGGAATTCAATCAGCAGAATAGCCAGCGGTACAAGCAGCAATGTCCACAAGAAGACACTCCACCTGAACGGTTTCCGAAAATCGGAATTGCGCCAAAGATTGTTTCCGCTGAAAATCAGCAGTGCCAGCAAAACCAGCCATACCACCCATCCTGATGTGTGAAATGGCAGGTAAAAGAAAGGATTTTGAAAAAATTGAAAATTAAATAAATTCATCTCAACCAGTGGTTAAGATTATAGCATTGCTCTTTGGATGATGTTTCGGTTTTAGCCGACGAATGCGCTTAACCCCGCTTCCCGGTTGAATCGCTTCCATGCCTGTGCATAGAACAAATCCAATCCTCTTGCCGGCACTTTTAGAACACGCTCCAACCAGTTTTGCTCTGCAATTTGCGATCTGTGAAAACATTCCTCCGTAAACGCTTTTCGGTCCATTTCACTCTGAGATCGCTTCTCCATTTCCTGAAAAATAAACTCGTCCTCCAAATTATTCCGCTCCAACATAAATAAGCGGCCTCGCTCAGGATAATTTCTTAACACCGTTCGGTGAAGAATCTCATGCCTCCAGAACAAGGTGCTCTCATCAAATGTTCCTTGGGGATGACCGATGATCTCCTCCGGAAGCCCACTGTCAATCCAGACCGGTTTAAAAATACTCAGACACGGTGCGGACGTGCCCGTCAACCAATGGGTAGCCCCATTCGAAGTCAGGCGACTGACCATAGATCCAACAGATTGACTGCCTCTCACCGGTCCGAATCCAGCATGCATGCAAATTTCTGAACCGGTCAAGCCGCGGTCAATTCGGCGTTCTTCCTCACCGATACCGGCATGAGACCGCAGCACCGCAAACATCGTCTTTTCGGTTATTTTTCCGCGTTTGATGGAAAGCAAATCGGTGCTGCATTTTTGTCGTCGGCGCGCATCACTAAATCGGGTATACAACCAATCGGAATAACAGCGGGCAAAATGAAAATCGGTTTTGGATTGACACCACCCTTGCTTAATCGCATGTTCAATCAGCCCTGGCGAAGCCATATCCCATGTTTCCCCCATGGTTAAAGCATTGGAAATAGAACGGATATCTTTTACTTTTTCGGCTGCCCAAAACTTCCCTGCGGTTTCTAACACCCACGCTTCTCTGGCATCTGCCAGAATAAAACTATTGTGATAAACCATCCGATGACGAAAACCGCAATTGCCACCCTGGCCGTATTCCTCTAGAAGACCGGTGATACAGTGTAAAGCTTCCTCCGCATTACGGCTGCGTTCCAAAGCCAGACGGATAAAATCCATCCCGATTAATCCATTTTCCTTCTGATGAGGAACCCGGGTAAACACAGCCTCGTTACCAATAACTACTCCGTGTTCGTTCGCTCCCATTTCAGCACCCCAAATCCAAAATGGTTTTGCCAGCAACACCGCATAGGTATGACTTACCTGCGGAACTTCAATATAAGTACATCTAACTCTCGCATTGGTTGGGTGATCGGCTGCCGGAATGATAACGACTTCGTGCGCCTCATTGGGTTCTCTATCTGAATTTTTAGCAAAAAATACCGAACCATCCCCCGTTGCATTGCCTAAAACCACCATCGTATCGCACATATTGGAATCCTCCCAATTTCATCCCAACAGCAAAAAAATCTCCACTTTTGTCCAGTTGCCCGGTTCACTTTGTATACTTAAAGTCCCCTGGTAAATATCCAGAATTCGTTTGACAATTTCAAGCCCTAAACCACTATGTTGAGATGGATATAACTTTCTCTCCTTGTAGTTGAATCCAGCCAATCCAGCTATTTGTTCAGGTGTCATCCCTTTGCCATGATCGGTAAGTTGAATTCTATATAAGCCCTTTTCGCGAAGTATTTCCCCTTTCACGCTAATCATGCTGCCGGCCGGCGAAAACCGAATTGCATTATCTAGCAACTCCTCAACGAGTTTGTGAAAGTAATTTTCAGAAATACAAATCAGAGCCGGACTAACCTCCAAACGAATATCCTCTTGCCTGTCAGAACTTTCAGGGATGGCTGCAATGGCTGCCTGAAACTCTTGTTGATTGATCTGAAAACGGGAATGTCTCGCTTTAGTAATCTTTTCCGAGTCCGAAAGAATTACTTCCAGTTCGGCGTAAAATAGATATTTTTGTAGCGAATGTAGCAACCGATTGGCAGCATGGTGAATATCGCTGACAATTTCAATGGTTTGCAGGTTGGTTGGTTCGGGGGTTAAGTTCTGGATCAAAAACTCCGAGAATCCCAAAATCACACTCAAAGGGGTCAAAAGCTCATGGGGAAGAGAAAGACTGATATTGGTTCGCAACTCGATTAATTTTTGCTGTGCCTGCAAACGCAGCTGCTCGTGCTTTAATAAACGTGTTTCAATCGCTTGAAGCAATTCCAAACGCGTAAACGGTTTCGTAATATAATCATCCGCCCCTAAAACCATCCCTTTTCGGAAGTCTTCTCGTTGGGTTTTTGCAGTTAAGAAAATGAAGGGGATGGTAGAAGTAATTGGGCTTTTACTGACGACTGTTAATACCCCATACCCATCTACTTTGGGCATTAAAATATCACACAAAACCAAATCGGGGAATTCCTGCCAGATTTTGTGGATACCCTCCTCGCCATCTTGGGCACCAACCGCCAGATATCCCTCTTCGCTAAGTAAATCAATGATATTTTCCCGAATATCCGCTTCATCCTCTATGACAAGAATTTTTTTCATCCCCGATTACTCTCTCCTGTTAAGTGTTTCAAGGGAATACGGACACTGAATACCGAGCCTCCCCCTGCTTTTTCCTCGTAATGAATTTCACCTCCTAATGCCTCCACCGAGCGCTTGACAATCGTCAACCCAAGGCCAGTTCCGGGAATAGATGACACATTTTCCCCGCGATAAAATGGCTCAAATAGATTTTCACGATCCTTTTCGGGAACCCCAATTCCACGGTCATGCACCTTAACCCAAAGGTGATCCGGTTGGGTACTTAATTCCAGGATTACATCCTTGCCGGGATCGGAGTACTTTATTGCGTTAGAGAGTAAATTTGATATGATATTTCGAAAAGATCTCGTATCCATCCTGACGCTGCTCAATTCACCGGTATGGACGAATATGACTGGGTGCCGATTCTGATCCGATTGCTGTATCTCACGGATGACCTCATGGCATAACTGGGAAAGGTCAACCTTCTCGTTTATCACTAACCCAACGCTATTATCTACCCGATTGACCTCCAAAACATCACTCAGCATTTGATTTAACCGTTGGGCTGCGGTCTTGATGCGGTTAATGTGATCATTGCGTTTTTCCGGACTCCAACGCTCACCATAAGTTTCCAGAAGTTCAATTGAAGATAAAATCGTACTGATTGGCGTCTTAAATTCGTGGGTGGTCATGGTCAAAAAACGATAACGCAAGGAGTTCAGTTCCTGTTCAGCTTTAAGTGCCCGTTGAAGTTCCTCCTCCGTTTCTCTCTGACGGGTTATATCTCTGGCAACCGCCATCACAAACTCAACATCGTTGTGAGGATTAGAAATCGGCACCAACCACGTACCCAGCCAGATTTTTCGCTTTGAAATAATGGCTGAATTTTCGGTATACACAGCCTGCTGCGTTTGAAAGGCCTGTTGAATTGAACCTTCAGGAATTAATTTCAAAATGTGGGCATAAGATGGCAATTTGGTTTGGGATTCTCCCCACCCCAGCGCCTGACGCGCATAACTATTGATGTACTCAATCGTCTTTTCACTG
>FWPU01007166.1_pt1 | contig 20944 bp, 19 predicted proteins | sample 2228361 | NCBI WGS metagenome assembly FWPU01 (sample SAMEA103939777, study PRJEB20133) | metagenome
CCACATCCCTGCCCCCTCTGGGGGAAGGCCAGAAAGGTGGCCATATCCCTGCCCCCTCTGGGGGAAGGCCAGAAAGGGGGCCATATCCCTGCCCCCTCGGCTGTGCTCGGGGCAGGCTCCGGGCCCGCCGAGGGGAAGGGGGCCTGGCAGGCCGTCTGCCGCCGTTCCGATATGGTGCATCACGAGCTGGACGGGAGCCGGCATACGCGCCCAGACCAGGAAAGCATATGGGTGTTACGGAAGCGTTACACTCGAAGGCGTGTAACTTTTGTGTAACGCCCTCCTGCTTCAAATGGAGTCACATAATCTCGTTTCCAGCTCGCGCAATGGAAGGCCATCGCACAAGCGTGGCCAGAGCGCGACGCATCCCAACGTGGGCAATGGAGGCGCAGTGGAGAATTCTCTGAGGTCGGACCTGGCGGCTGGCAGGTTTTCGGTATTGGCGGAGCTGGTCCTGGGCAGGGACTACCATCTCCGCGAGGCCGAGGCCTTTGTACAGGACGCCAGCCGAGAGCCAGATGGGGTCAGGACCGTCAGCGTCACAGACCTGCCAGGCGGCAACCCTTCGGTGCCGCCGGAGGCTTTTGTGTCCTGCGTCTTGCAGTACGGACTGACCCCCATAGCCCACCTTTCGGGCAAGGATGGGAACCGCAATTTTCTGGAGGCCCGCCTGCACACACTGGCCCGCATGGGCGTGGAGAACGTCCTCGCCCTCACAGGGGATGCCCACAGGGCAACGCCGCAGGCCAGGCCCAAGCCGGTCTTTGACCTGGACTCGGTGCTCATCCTGGACCTGATCGCTCGCATGAAGGCGGGCCTCCTGTGCCAGAATGGCTCGCGTTACTTTCAGGCCACGCCCTTCGACTTCTTCCCTGGCGCCGTCGTCAACCCTTACAAGGTCCGGGAGCCGGACCAGATGATGCAGCTATTCAAGCTGGAGCTGAAGGTGGCCGTCGGCGCCCGGTTCATCATCACCCAGCTTGGCTTCAACCTGCGCAAGCTATACGAGTTGAAGCAGTACATGGCCCGCCAGGGGCTTGGGCATATCCCGGTCATTGCCAGCGTGTACATCCCCACCGCCACCATCGCCCGGATGATGCAGGCCGGGGACATACCGGGCTGCGTCGTCACCGACGAGCTGGTAAAGCGGCTGGAGAAGGAGAAGAAGTCCGACAGGCTGGAGCGCGCCGCCCTTATGGTGGCCGCCGTGCGAGACCTGGGCTTCGCCGGGGCGCACATTGGCGGCTTCGGCATCAGCCACCAGGACGTGATGGAAGTCCTGGACCGCTCCCACGAGCTGGCGGGCCAGTGGCGCGGCCGCATCCACGAGCTTGTCTTCGAGCACCCGGGCCAGTTCTACCTGCTGCCCCAGGGCGCCGACGGCCTGAGCGACGGCAGCGGCCCTTACCAGGTGTCCGCTGGGCATGCCCGCCCGTCCTGGAAGCAGCGGCTCAACTCCACAATGCACCGGCTGGTGGCGGAGGAAGGCTCGCCAGTGGCGCGCTGGCTTTCGTCGGCGGCCCATCATAATGGCAGCGCCTCCACGGCGGGCCTGCGGCTCAAGCTCCTGGGCTTCATGGCCGACACATACCGCAGGGCAGCCTGGGGCTGCGCCCAGTGCGGCGACTGCATCCAGGACTTCCTGAACTTCCCGGGGTGCACCATGACGCGGTGCTACAAGGAGCTACGCAACGGCCCCTGCGGCGGCTCCCGCCCCGATGGGACGTGCGAGGTCAATCCGGCGCAGCCGTGCGTCTGGGACCTGGCCTACCTCAACACACTGGCGGCGGGCGAAGACCCGCGCAAGTTCGCCCGCACCTTCATCCCGCCCAGGGACTGGTCCCTCAACCGCACCAGCGCCCTGGCCAACCGCATTGCAGGAGCAGACGGCTACTCGCAGCGCAAGGCCCTCAAGGCACAGGAGGACGGGCTATGATGACCAACAGACAACGTATTCTCGCCATTCTGGAGGGAAAGAGCCCCGACCGCATCCCCTGGATTCCCAGGATGCTCCTCTGGTGGCTGGCCAACCGCAACCGGGGCACCCTGCCAGACAAGTACCGCGGCTGGCGGCTCAGGGACATAGAGCGTGACCTGGGCATGGGCACACCAGCGCGAGATGGCAGGGTCTATACCACCACCATCAGGAACGTGGAGAAGGCGGTGCGCCTGGATGGCATGGACATTATCACCGAGTACATCACACCCGTTGGCTCGGTCTGTACCCGGCACAAGCGGACGCCTGAGCTGGACCTGGCGGGCATTCAGCCCCTGGAGGTGGAAAAGCCCATCAAGCGCCCCGAAGACTACGACGTGATGCTGTATATCATCGAGAACACCCGGTACTTCCCCTGCTACGAAGAGTTCGAGGCCTACGATAGCGAGATAGGCGAGGACGGCCTGCCCATGGTGAGCACCGGGGACTGCCCCTTCCACACCTTCCTGGAAAAGTACGCGGGCTACGAGAAGGGCTACCTGGACCTGGCCGACTACCCCGACAAGGTGGAGCGCCTGCTGGAGACGCTGGCCCAGAAGCACCGCGAGGAGCTGTGGCCCATCATCGCCAGGTCGCCGGCCACCCTCATCCTGCACGGGGCGCACTACGACTCCCAGATGACGCCTCCACAGATGTTCAAGAAGTACATCACCCCCTATTACCAGGAGCTGTCCAGGCTGCTGCACCAGCATGGCAAGGTGCTGGTCCACCACGCCGACAACGACAGCCAGCGCATCCTCAAAGACTTCCAGGAGGCCGGCTACGACATGGTGGAGTGCTTCACCACCGCTCCCCTGGTGAACTGCACCCTGAAGGAGGCCCGCGAGACCTGGGGCACCCGCATGATTATCTGGGGAGGCATACCCTCCATCCTGCTGGAGGAGTCCGTCTCCGACGAGGAATTCGAGGAATCCATGGTGGACATGTTCAGGACCATCGCGCCCGGCGACGCCTTCATCCTGGGCGTGGCGGACAACGTGACGGCCCAGGCCAAGCTCTCACGGGTCATCCGCGTCGGCGAGCTGGTGGAAGAATACGGCAAATACCCGGTCGTGGTCTGAAAGCCCTTGAGGACCAGGAGGTAAACATGGACTTCAGCGAGCTGAACAGGTACATCATCGAGGGCAAGGCCAGGGCCGCCGAGGACTGGACCAGGCTGGCCCTGGACTCAGGCGTGGACGCCCTGGACATCGTCAACCGGGGGCTGGTGCCGGGGATGAACGTCGTGGGAGTAAAGTTCAAGAGCTTTGAGTACTATCTCCCTGATGTGCTGGTCTCGGCCAGGGCCATGAAGACCTGCATGGCGCTCCTCAGGCCCCTGCTGGCGCGGCGCGAGGGCGCTACCATCGCTCGGGTCGTCCTGGGCACCGTCAAGGGGGACCTGCACGACATCGGCAAGAACCTGGTGGGCATGATGCTGGAGGGCGCGGGCTTTGAGGTCATAGACCTGGGCACGGACGTGGCCCCGGAAGCGTTCCTCAAGGCCATGGAGGACAACCAGGCCCACATCCTGGGCATGTCCGCCCTGCTCACCACCACAATGCCCGCCATGAAGAACACTATCCGGCTCTTGAAGGAGTCTGAGCTGAGGCAACGCATAAAGATTATAGTGGGCGGCGCGCCGGTGACCGAGTCCTACGCCCGCGACATTGGCGCCGACGCTTACGCCCCCGAGGCCGCCACTGCCGTGGAGCGGGCCAAGGAGCTTGTGGGCATCAAGTCCCTTTGAGCGTCCTCTGAAAAAGTCATTCCTCGCTCCGCTCGGAAGGACAGAATGGCCAGGGCATTGTCATGCTTCATGGCGTCGGCGGCAACCGACATGACCAATGGGTATGGGAGCGAGCCTCACAGCTTTCAGGTAAGACCTCCAGTCCTTAAAAAGGAGCAAGATATATGAAAGTGGGCCTCATGTTCCTGTTCAGTGAGTTCAGTAATATGCCCCAGAAGCGGGTGTTCGATGAGGTGCTGGAGGAGATAGACTTTGCAGAGGAGCTGGGTTTCGACTCGGTCTGGCTGCCAGAGCACCACTTCGCGACGCCTGGCCTGCTGGGCAATCCCCTGACTCTGGCCGCAGCCGTCAGCCAGCGCACCAAACACATCAAGATCGGCATTGCCGCGGTGGTACTGCCCTTCCAGCACCCGTTGCGCATCGCCGAGGACGCGGCCCTGGTGGACGTCCTGAGCAACGGCCGCCTGTTGCTAGGTGTAGGCCGGGGCTGGCAGGTGCCAGAGTTCCAGGTCTTTCAGGTCCCTCAGAGCGCCTCTCGGGCCATGTTCCTGGAGAGCGTGGAGATCATCAAGAAGGCATGGACTCAGGACGGCTTTTCCCACGAGGGGGAGTTCTGGAAGTTCAAGGACGCCACGGTCTTCCCCAAGCCGGTACAAAAGCCCTATCCACCCATCTACTGGACGGTGGTGACTCCCGGGTCTTATGAGCTGGCGGGCCGCCTGGGCTATCCCATCATCCGGTCCCTCAACTTCGTTTCCCTGAGCACGGTGGAAGAAGGGACAAAGCTCTATGCCGCCCAACTCGGCGACGCTAGCAAGGGCCTGGACGACATTGACCTGCCGCTCACCGTGAAGGTCTACGTTGCCCCCACCGATGAGGAGGCTGAGCGCGATGTGAGGCCCAACGCCCAGTGGTTCTACAATGCGCTGTCCAGCTTCCTGCCAGGGGCGCCTGGAAGGCCGAAGCCCCAGACCGGGTATGAGCAGTACCCTGATAACCCTGGAGCCGTGGCCAAGCTTGCGGCGGACAACCTCTGGCAGTGGGGGACGTGCTTCGGGTCGCCAGAGCGAGTCGTCGAGTCCATGCGCGCCTATTCAAATCGAGTATTCACTAACCACTGGCTGGCATGGATGAGGATAGGCAAGCTTGAGCACAGCAAGGTGATGCGCTCCATGGAGCTTTTCGCCAGGCACGTAATGCCGATATTGAAAAGTGGTGCAGCCCGGGGAACTGCTCCACTCTAGCGTCCGGACTGGTGTACCCGGCGGGCATATGTACTGGCTTGGTTGTATCCTCGGGTTGGCGGCTGTTGCCGCCACAGCGGCCTGTAATCGGGTTGCCAGTCCGAAGTCCACCCCTGCCCCGGTAGCAGCGACGCCCGAGCACATGCCCACTGCTGGGCCTGGCCCGGTCAGCGCCGGCCCGCAGCCTGGCGCCGAGACATGGGTATTTCGCATCGTCCCTGGGCAATCGGAGGCGAGATATGAAGTCCAGGAGGAGCTTACCTTCCTCGGGATAGACCGCAGCGTAGCGGTGGGCAGGACGCGCGCCATCGAAGGGGAGGTCCAGCTAGCCTTGCAGAACGACACCATCACGCTGGGCGCCAACAAGTTCCGGGTTGACCTGCGGACACTCACCAGCGACGACCAGCGGCGCGATGCACGGCTTCGCGAGCAGTGGCTTGAGTCCAACAGATTTCCCTTCGCAGAGTTCGTCGCCACAGCCGCCCAGGGCTCCATGCGGAATTCGTCCAGAGGGCAGGAGTTGAGCTACAGGCTGGCCGGCCAGATGACGGTCCGCCATGTGACCTCTCCGGCGACCTATGAGATAGAGGCGGTGCTCCTGGGCGACACGCTCGCTGGCACAGCCAGGGCTACCCTGCGTATGAGCGACTTTGGTTTCGAGCCGCCCGCCAGCTTCGGCTTCTTCAAGGTCGAAAACGAGTTTACTGTTGTGGTCGAGTTCAGTGCGAAAAAGACCGCCGTCAGTCCATAGGGCTTAACCTTTGCAGCATCTGACAAGATGGGTTGCCCGGTCCGCGACCGTAGCCCTGGGGCTATCGCTGGCGATAGCCGCCCTGCTCTGGGCGTGTGGGCCGCTGCGCCAGCCGGCGCCCATGCAGCAGGGCCAGGGGACTTTGAAGCCGCGAGAGTCCGCCATCCCTGCCGATGAGGTGGCCCTGGGTATGCTCCTCTTCTTCGACAACCGGCTCTCCGGGGATGGTTCGACATCCTGTGCGACCTGCCACGTCCCCGAAAAGGCCTGGGCCGATGGGCTGCCCCTCGCCAGGGGGTACAGAGGCACCCTTTACTTCCGGAACACGCCAACGCTGGTCAACGCTGGCCAGATGCCGCTGCTGGACTGGGATGGCCGCTTCGAGCAGGAGGACATGGAAAGCCTGGTCAGGGACCACCTGGCGGAGTCCCACTTCCTGAACATTGACGGCGGCCTGCTGGTGGAGCGACTGCGACAGGTGCCCGAATACGAGGAGGGCTTCAAAGCGGTCTTCAAAGCCGAGGTATCCTATGGCGGAGTCCTGCGGGCGCTGGCCACTTTTGTCAGGTCGCTGAGGTCCCAGGACCACCCTTACCTGCGTTACCTGGAAGGTGATGCCAGCGCCCTCTCTCCCCAGGCGAAAGCGGGGCTGGAGCTGTTCCAGGGCAAGGCCGGTTGCGCCCAGTGTCACAGCGGAGCGCTGCTTTCCGACGGCAAGCTGCACGCCCTGGGTGTGCCAGCGGCCCCCGCCATCTTCCAGGACCCTCTTCGCCACATCACCTTTCGCCGGTTCCTCCGGGGGTTCGGCATAAGCGAGTACGCTTCCCTGGAGGATGACCCTGGCCTCTACTCCTTGACCCATGACAGGGCCGACTGGGGCAAGTTCCGCACCCCTTCGCTGCTAGAGGTCGCCCGTACGGCCCCTTACATGCACAACGGGGTGTTTGGCAGCCTGGAGGAGGTGGTCAGCTTCTACAACCAGGGTGGAGGCGCAGCCCCCGGTAAAGACCGCCTTCTGAAGCCTCTGGGACTTGGCGAGGAGGAGGCCGCCTCCCTGGTAGCCTTCCTGGAAAGCCTGGGGAGCGCAGCACCTTTCGTCGAAGCCCCCGAGCAGCCGCCGTACCAGCCGCGAAGGCAGGGAGAGGACTGATGGCCTGGCGTGGCCGCGTCATCGTTGCCCTGGGCATCGTGGCGGCGCTTACCGTCGCTACGCTGGCGGTCGCCTTCGCCCTCAGGTCCAGGGCCAGTGAGACACCCGTATCGCGGGAGGAGCTACGCGCCCTGGGATTTGGCACTCTGCCTCCTGTCACCCTGGCTGAACGCCACCCCCTCTGGGACAGCGCCAAGCTGAGCAAGATGGCCGAGCTGGGCAAGCTCCTGTTCTTCGATCCGCGATTGTCCGGGAACGGCACAACGAGCTGTGCTACCTGCCACATTCCTGGGCTGGGCTGGACTGACGGCCTGGAGCTGGCGGTAAGCTCCAGCGACCAGCAGGGCGCCGCCAGCACCCTGCACTGGCGCAACACGCCGACCGTAATCAACGCCGCGAACCTGCAAAAGCTCAACTGGGCCGGCGAGGCCGCCACTCTGGAAGACCAGGCCAGGTCTGCCATTGTCGGAAGCCTGGCTGGCAACCTGGATGCCGCGCTGGCGGAGGAGCGGCTGCGCCAGGTGCCCGGGTACGTCCGGCTCTTCAAGGAGGTGTTCGGGACCGAAAAGCCCGGCTTCGACGACGCCCTCCGGGCGCTGGCCGCCTTCCAGGCCACCGTTGCCTCGCGCAACGTGCCCTTTGACCTCTACATGCGCGGGCGCAACGATGCCCTCTCAGACAGCGCGGCCCGAGGACTGAGGCTGTTCACCGGCAAGGCGCGCTGCAGCCGATGTCACAGCGGCCCTCTGTTCACCGACGAGAGCTTCCACAACCTCGGAGTCCCGCCCAATCCCCAGTTCGAGACAGACCCCCTGCGCCAGATTTCCTTGCGTTACCAGCACTGGGCCAGGGGTGTATCTGAGGACGTCTATCGGACGGCGGACCGGGACCTGGGCCTGTACTACCTGACCAAGCAGGAGGCGGACAAAGGGAAATTTCGCACTGCGCCGCTGCGGGAGCTGGGGCAAACAGGCCCCTACATGCATAACGGCGTGTTCAAGACCCTGGAAGAAGTAGTCCAGTTTTACAACCGTGGCGGCGGCGATGACCCTGCCAAGGACAAGGAACTGGCGCCTCTCGGGCTTTCCAGGCAGGAGGTGGCCGACCTGGTCGCCTTCCTGCAAGCGTTGACTGGAGACCCCATCACGGTAGCACTCCCTCCACTGCCGGACTACGAGGTCTTGCAGCAAAAGGGGAGCGAGGAATGAAGCCATGAGCACTGAGCGTGACTTCCTGGACTATTGCGTTACCCGCCGCCAGTTCCTGTTTATGGGGGCAGCGGCCATTACGGCTGTTACCCTTGCGGAAGTACTCCCAGGCCAGACGCTAATGGCCCAGGTAGCCGTCCACCAGGGCAAAAAGGTCGGCACCCTCAGCGGCCTGCGGACTGGAGTGCCCCGGTTGTTCCGCTATCCCTGGGACCACCCTAACTGCGAAAGCTACCTCATCAAGCTGGGCGTCCCGGCGGGCGGGGGCATCGGGCCCGACCACGATGTAGTGGCCTTCAACGTCCTGTGCACTCACATGGGGGTGTCTCTGAAGGGCCACTATAACGCTGAGTACCAGGTGCTGGGCCCATGTCCCTTGCACCTGACGACCTTTGACCTCACCCGACACGGAATCGTCGTGGCCGGCCACGCCACGCAGGAGCTTCCCCAGGTAGTCCTGGAAGCGCACGGAGATGACATCTATGCCACAGGCATCATGGCCCTGGTCTACGGCTTCGCGGACAACGGGGTCGCCCCAGCCTGACAGAGTCCCCATTCCCCCGCCCAGTGCCAGGGTGTATGCCACGGTCTGCGACTACTGCATTGTCGGTTGCGGCTACCGCGTGTTCGTCTGGCCCGAAGGCGAGGAAGGCGGGCACACAGCAGGCCAAAACGCCATGAGGGTGGACATGCCCACAGAGGGCTACCCTGCCCTTGATGACCTTCCAGCCCAGTTCGACGGATGGGCCAGCCCCAACCAGCACACCATAGTCATGGTCGGCGGCCGGCGTCACCATGTAGTCGTCCAGCCAGACCCCCACGCCGATGTGGTCAACCGGCGGGGCAACCACAGCATCCGGGGCGGCCTGCTGGCTGGCAAGCTCTACAGTCCCGATGGCCCCACCTCGGACCGATTGAAGACGCCGTTGCTGCGAGTCAACAGCAAGCTGGTACCCATATCCTGGGACCAGGCCTTCGACCTCATGGCACGGGTGTCACAGCACGTCCTGAGCAGGTACGGCGAAGCCGCCTGGGGGATGAAGACCTACTCCTACCAGTACTTCGAGAACACCTACGCCATCTCCAAGCTGGCCTTCAGCACCATCAAGACGCCCGCCTACGCGCCGCACGATAAGCCCGGCCCCGGCAACGATACGGCGGGGCTGGACGACAGCGGCATCATAGACTTCAGCGCTTCCTACCAGGACTGGTCCCTGGCGGACGTCATATTCTTCTCCGGCACCGACCCCTATGAGACCAAGACAGTCATCTTCACCGAGTGGGTGATGAGAGGCAGGCCCAAGAAGCTCATCTACGCCCTGCCCAGGAGGACCACCGGCGTGGCCTGGGCCGAGAAGAACGGGGGCCTGTTCCTGCAGGTGGTCCCCGGCAGCGACACCGTCCTTCATCTGGCGATAGCCCGGCTCATCCTTCAGAACGGCTGGGAAGACAGGGAGTTCATCCAGCAGTGGATAGCCAACGCCTGGGAGATAGACAGCGGCATGGGGCGCGGCACGCGCGAGACCCCCTGGCAGTGGCGGACTACCTGGGGCAAGCTGGGCACCGACTTCAAGGGCTACAGGGACTGGCTGTTCCAGCAGCCCTACGCAGAGCTGGAAAAGGCGGCCGAGATAACAGGCGTCCCCCCTGAGAAGATCATCCAGGCCGCCGAGATGCTGGCCAAGCCTGTCAACGGTCGGAGGCCTGACGCCTCTTTTGCCTTTGAGAAAGGCAACTACTGGTCCAATAACTATCTCAACACCGCGTCCTACGCGGCGCTGGCCCTCTTGTGCGGAGCGGGGAACCGCCCGGGGCGCGTGGTCTCCAGACTGGGAGGCCACCAGCGCGGCTGGACGAGCGCTGCCGCGTACCCCATAGACAAGTCCCCCAACAAGCTCCCCGGCCGGCGTCGCCAGGAGATAGACCTGGACCGGTGGGTGGAGGCCGGGAAGCTGCGCTTCGCCTGGGTCATCGGCACCACCTGGCTCCAGGCCATGGCCGCCTCTCAGGAGCTTTACACCACCTTCGTGAAACTGACCAGGGGCAGCCCCGGCCAGGTCCGTAGCTCCGACATAGCCGAGGCGGCCAATGCTCTGGTCCGCCGAGTGGACAGCGGGGGAATGGTGGTGGTTGACCAGGACATCTACTTGAGAAGACCGATAGGGACCGACCTGGCCGACCTGGTCCTGCCGGCGGCCACCTGGGGAGAGGAAGACTTCACGCGGTGCAACGGCGAGCGGCGGCTGCGCCTCTACCCCAAGTTCTACGACCCGCCCGGCGAGGCCAGGCCCGACTGGTGGATTATCGCCCGGTTCGCCCAGAGGATGGGTTTCCAGGGCTACACCTGGCAGACGTCCAACGATGTCTTCGAAGAGTCGGCGCCCGCTTCCCGCGGCAGCGTCCTGGACTACTATCCCCTGGTGTACCTGGCACGCAGGCAAGGAAGAAAAGCCCATGACCTGCTGAGAGAGATGGGCAACACAGGCATCCAGACGCCCCTTCGGCTGGTGGATGGCGAGCTGGTGGGCACGGCGCGGCTCCACGACTCCACCCTGAGGCTGGGGCCTCCCAGGGGGCCTACCATCCACGCCAAGTGGCTGACCCAGTTCAACACCCATACAGGGAAAGCCATACTGCACAAGACCCCCTGGGAGTGGTTCAGCGACTTCTACGAGCGTATCAAGCCGCAGGCAGGCGAGCTCTGGGTCACCAATGGCCGCATCAACGAGGTCTGGCAGACCGCCTTCGACGACGCCAGAAAGCCCTACATCATGCGGCGCTGGCCTGACAACTTCGTAGAGATTCACCCTGAAGACGCCGCGCGGTGGGGCATCGAAAGCGGCGACGAGGTCATCATCGAGAGCCACGATGTCCTCGTCCAGACGGGAGGCTTCACCCTGGTAGATGGCGACGACTTCCTGTTCAGCAGGCTCAATGAGCGGGGCCATATCCGGCAGGGCAGAGGCAGTTGCACAGCCGTAGCCATCGTCACCGACGCCGTGCGGCCTGGCGTCCTGTTCACCAACGCCCTGTGGGCTGAGAACTGGCCTCACACATCGGCCAATAGCCTTGTCCACAGGGTGCCCGACCCCATCACCAACCGGTACCGGTTCAAGCTGGGCAAGGGCACCATCAGGAAGACAGGCGAGTCGCCCTTCAAGAGGTCTTTCGGGGCCATGAGCTTCAAGCCGCGCACTATTGTTTGATGGGTGAAACGCATAATGACAAGCAGACCGCTGTAGTGGCGATGGACTTTGCGGATGGGGAAATATAATTCCGGTGCTTTGTCGGGTATAATCGAGACACTAACGATGTGGAGGCGCCATGAGTAAGACCATAACTATCCCCGATGAAGTGTATGACCGGCTGGAACAGCAGGCTAAAGCGCGTGGGGTGGCTATTCCACAACTGGTTGCTCAGTTGGCCGAGGAGGTTGAGCAGGCGCGTCTTTCCGCTGCCCTGGAGCGCATGAGGGCCAAGGGCTTCTCCTGAAGCGGGCTGAGCGCCCACAGGCCATGGCCGCCTTCAAGCCGATTCAGGTTCAGGGCAAACCTCTTTCCGAGGTCATCATCAAGGAGCGGCGCTGATGGCAGCTTATTACTTCGATAGTAGCGCTCGTCAAGCGCTACGCTCAGGAGACCGGCTCCAGGTGGGTAAGCTCGCTGACTGACTCGCAAGCTGGTCATGAGATATTCACCGCGCTTGTCAGCGGCGCTGAGATTGTGGCAGCCATCGCCCGCAAGATGCGCATGGCTTTGATATCGCCTCAAGATGGAAAAGCGGCCATTGCTACCTTTAGAAGTCACTTCATAGCTGGTGAGACCATGAAAACGCTGGACGAAATCAAAGCTATCTTGTTGGAGCATAAACAGGAGCTCCGCGAGCGGTTTCTCGTGCGACAGTTGGGCATCTTTGGTTCGCGTGCCCGCAGGGAAGATACCCCGACCAGCGATGTGGACATCCTGGTAGAGCTGGAGCAACCTGTGGGCTGGGAAATCGTGGACTTGCACCGCTACCTGGAGGAGTTGCTCGACATGAAGGTGGACCTGGTCACACAAGGAGCTGTGGTCCGCAGACCTCGCCTCTGGCAATCAATTCAGGAAGACTTGATCTATGTCTAAACGAGATGTGCGGGTGTTCGTGGCCGATATGCTTCAGGCCATAGAGAAGATTGAGCGCTACACCAGGGGCCTGTCGTTTGACCATTTCGAGCGCAATGATATGGTAACTGATGCGGTAGTGCGGAATCTCGAGGTCATTGGCGAAGCTGCCAGGCATATTCCGCCTGGTCTGCGAGAGCAATATCCTGAGATAGACTGGACGAGAGTAATTGGCTTCCGCAATATCGTCATTCATGCATATTTTGCTGTGGACCTGGAGATTGCCTGGACTATCGCTACGCAGCGTCTCTCACAGTTGAAGACCATATTGCAGCGGATGCTTCGGGATATGGCCACAGGCAGCTAAGGCGAGGAATGGTGCTAAGTTACAAGACATTCTCGACTGTCATCGTTGCGGCTGTCCTGGCCTGCGCGTCGAGGCCCCTTGCGCCTCCCCAGGCGGATGGAAGCTTCATGCCCTCAAACAGCCTGGTGAGCGGCCGCGCCTCCCATGCGGCGACGCTGCTGCCGGACGGCAAAGTGCTGCTCACTGGCGGCGACTGCGAGGCCCCGGCGCCAGCTACGGCAGAGGTGTACGACCCCGCTACCGGTGCCTCCACGTTGACAGGTAACATGCTGGAGTGCCGCTACGGCCACACTGCCACCCTTCTGCCAACGGGGCAGGTCCTGGTGGTCGGCGGAGTCAATAGCATGTACCTCAGCAACCATCGCCTTCTCTCTCCCAGCATGCGGTACACCGATTACCGCGTTCTATCCTCCGCCGAGCTGTACGATCCGTCTACCAGTACATTCACTGGCACTGGCGGCATGGCTGTAGGCCGCCTTGGGCATACGGCAACGCTGCTGCCGGACGGAAAGGTGCTGGTGGCGGGCGGCTCCTATTATCTCGCCGCCGAGGTGTATGACCCCTCTACTGGCACGTTCAGCTTTGCCGGGAACATGACCACTCTGCGTTACTATCACACCGCAACCCTCCTGCCCAGCGGCAAGGTACTGCTCACCGGAGGGGGAGCCGGAGGTAGCCGCTCCGCCGAGCTGTACGACCCGTCCACCGGCGAGTTCAGCCCCACCGGCAGCATGCTCACGCCCCGCGCCTATCACACCGCGACTCTCTTGAAGGACGGTAGAGTCCTGGTCACCGGGGGAGTCCAGGACTTCATCTTCGAGTTCCCAACGGCAGAGATTTATGACCCCTCCACCGGGGAGTTTGCTCCCACGGGCGCTATGATGGCCAGCCGCGATGGACACCAGGCAACGCTTCTCCCCGATGGCCGCGTGTTGATAACAGGCGGGCTGGACACGTACGGCCGCTTTCCCGAGCTAGCCAGCCCCCTGAGCGGTGGAGAGTCAGGCATCGTGGCACCTGGCGTTGACTCCCGCGTTCTCGCGCCCATGAACCTCAGCGGCGTTCTGGCATCCACGGAATTCTACGACCCTTCTACCAACTCCTTCGCCATATCTGGCAGGATGAACCATAACCGGTACAGTCACACAGCCACACTGCTGCTGGATGGTCGAATCTTACTCGCCGGCGGGTTCCGCGGCCTCAGTGGCAGCCACAGGGCCATGCTGCTGAAGTCAACCGAGTTTTACCAGTGAACCTCTCAGTTGTGGCACTGCCCAGAGCCACACGGAGCGCGGGCGCTGCTTCAAAGGTCAGCGGCCGCCGGCCCTTGCCAGAACCTCGCCGTAGTTGGCCAGGATGGCCCGCACGATATCCGACATGGCTATTATGCCTACCACCTGCTCGCTGGCCACGACGGGCAGGTGCCGGACCTGCTTCTGGAGCATCAGGCCGGCGGCGTCCACTATGTCCATGTCCGGCGGGGCGGTGACCACCGGCATGCTCATGTGCCGGAACAGCAGGCACTCCCAGGCCCTGTGGCCCTCGCCCAGGCAGCGCAGGGCCAGGTCCTCGCCCGTGAGGATGCCCACCAGCTTCTGGCCCTTCAGGACTACCAGCGAGTCCACCTGTGCCTTGCCCATTTTGTCAATGGCGTCAGCCACGGTGGCATCCAGTTCAATGGTCTGCACCTGTCGCTGCATGATGTCTCTGACCAGCATCGCTCCCAATCCCTCCGTCGCCGGGTGCTGAATTCTCGGCCTCGCTGATGATGGCGCGGGTCTTCTGGAGCATGTCCGGGCTGACCGACACGGAGGTGATGCCCCAGGCCACCAGCATGCGGGTCAGCTCCGGGTAGACCGATGGCGCCTCCCCGCAGATGGACGATGTTACTCCCCTGGCGCGGCACCCTTTGATGACCTGCTCCAGCGCCCGCAGGACGGCGGGGTTGCGCTCGTCGAACATGGCGGCCAGCCTGGCGTTGTCCCGGTCCACTCCCAGCACCAGTTGGGTCAGGTCGTTGCTGCCGATGGACACGCCGTCCACCCCCACGTCCAGGAACTCGTCCAGCAGCAGGACGTTGGAGGGGACCTCCAGCATCATCCAGAGCTGGAAGTCTTCGGTGCGCCGCAGGCCAAGCTCCTCCAGCAGGGCCTTGACGCCTCGTAGTTCCTCCACGGTGCGGACGAAGGGCAGCATCACCCACAGGTTGCTGTAGCTGGCCCGCACCTGCTGGACGGCTTCCACCTCCAGGTTGAAGACGTCCCGCTCGGCCAGGTAGCGAGAGCAGCCGCGGTAGCCCAGCATGGGGTTTTCCTCGAAAGGCTCGTAGGCCTCGCCACCCTTGAGGTTGCGGTACTCGTTGGTCTTGAAGTCCGAGAACCTGTACACCACCGGCCTGGGGTGGAAGGCCCTGGCGAAGCGCTGGACGCCCTCAGCCAGTCGCCGGGTGAACTCGGCGCCGCGGCCCGACTCCAGCATGGCCCTGGGGTGCTCGCCGATGTGGGCCATGATGAACTCGGCCCGCAGCAGGCCAACGCCGTCCACGTCCTGGGCGGCCACCCGCTCGGCGGCGTCGGGGTCGGCCAGGTTCACGTAGAGCCTGGTGCGGGTCGGGCCGACGGCGCCTTCCCGGAGCGCAGGCCCGGCCGGCGCGAGCCTGGCCGCCACGTCGCCGCGGTAGACGCGGCCCGTCCGGCCGTCCACGGTCACCACCGGCACCGTGTGCAGCACGCGGGTGGCGTCCCCCGCGCCCACCACGCAGGGGATGCCCATCTCGCGGCTGACGATGGCCGCGTGGCAGGTCCTGCCGCCCCGGTCGGTCACGATGGCGGCGGCCCGCTTCATGGCTGGCACGAAGTCCGGCGTGGTCATCTCGGTGACCAGGACGTCGCCGGCCCTGACCAGGTCCAGTTGCGCCGGGCTGTGGACGATCCTCACCGGCCCGGCCGCGACGCCGGGGCTGGCCGGCGCGCCGGTGACCAGCGGCTCCATGGCCGGAGTAACGCCCGGGGCCGCGCGGGCCGCCCGGCGCAGGGCTGTGATGGGGCGCGTCTGCACTATGTACAGCACGCCGTCGGCCAGCGCCCACTCCACGTCCTGGGGCACGCCGCCGTACATGGCCTCCAGCCGCAGCCCCTCCTCCACCAGGGCCAGGACATGCTCGTCGGCGAGCTTCTGCCTGGCCCTCAGGTCGTCGGGCACTGGCACGCGCACCGTGCCTCCTGCAGCGGCGTCCTGCTGCCGCAGCAGCCAAGGCTGGGCCACGATGTCGCGGCTGACGACCTGCCGGGCCTTGCGGGACACCAGGTAGGCATCGGGCGAAAGCTCGCCGGAGACTATCATCTCGCCCAGGCCATAGACGGCCTCGATGAGGACCAGGTCGGGGTTGTAGGTGGACGGCTCGGCGGTGAACATGACGCCCGAGACCTGCGCCGGCACCATGCGCTGCACCACGACGGCGATGGCGACGTCGGCGTGGCGGAAGCCGTGGGTCTCGCGGTAGAAGATAGCCCTGGCCTCGAAGAGGGACGCCCAGCAGGACTGCACGGCCCTGATGACGCTCTCGCCGCCCCTGACGTTGAGGGACGTCCGCTGCTGGCCGGCGAAGGAGGCCGCCGCCAGGTCCTCGGCGGTGGCGGAGGAGCGCACGGCCACTGGCACGTCGCCCATGCGCCCGTAGGCATCCCGGATGGCCTCCTCCGCCTCGCGGGCCATGGGAGCGCTCAGGATGGCCTGCTGCACCTGCATGGCCGCCGCGCTGAGGGCCGACGAGTCGTTGACGTCCACCCGGCCCAGGACTTCCCGGACCACCTCAAAGAGCTTGTTGCGGGACATGAAGTCGCGGTAGGCCGTGGTGGTCACCACGAAGCCCGGGGGCACGTTGACGCCGTGGCGGAGCATCTCGCCCAGGTTAGCGCCCTTGCCGCCCACAAGCCCGATGTCCTCCTTGCCCACTTCCTCCAGCCACCTGACCACTGGAGCACCAGAGTCCTGCCTGTACTGCCCCATGGCTCTTCCTTTCCTTCCTCGCGTGTACGCCCGGGCTGCCGCCAGAGCGGTAGGGGGTGGCCGACTCGGCCCTTTTACCCCTCCCTGTACGCGGTCACTCGGCCGTGGCATGCATGGCGCGGCTCTCCCGCAGCAGGCGCCGCACCTCGTCGTCGCTGACCTGCGGGAAGTGCAGGTAGAACTGGCCCACGGCCCAGAACTGGACCGGCTTGCTGAGGCACAGCACGTCGTCGGCGACGCTGCGCAGCGCCTGGCAGGCGTGCAGGGAGCCGATGGGCGTGGCCACCAGGATTGGGCTGGCGCCCCGGTGGCGCAGGCTGAGCACGCCGGCCTCCATGGTGGCGCCAGTGGCGATGCCGTCGTCCACAATGACCACCGACGCGCCGGCCACGTCCAGGGCCGGCAGGTCGCCACGGTAGGCGCGCTCCGCCTCCTTCGCCTCGGCCAGGCGCACGGCGACCTCGTTCTCCAGGTAGCGGCGCGGCACCTCCAGCTCGCGGATGATGTCCTCGCGCAGGACCCGGGTGCCGTCGGCGCAGATGGCGCCGATGGCCAGCTCCTCGCTGATGGGAGAGCGCAGCTTCTTGACCACCAGGATGTCCATGGGCGCCTTGAGGGCGGCCGCGACCTCGAAGGCCACTGGCACGCCGCCGCGCGTCAGGCCCAGGACCGCCGCGCACTGCACGCCCCTCCTGGCAAGCTCCGCGCCCAGCAACTCACCGGCCTGCTGCCGGTCCTTGTACAGAATCCCTTCCAGAGTCATGCTCTCCACTCCTTTGCCAGCCCCACGGACATCCGGCGGGGCGTCGCCACACGGCACGTCAGGCATGTCCTCGCTACGACAGGAGACCTCTGGCTGCGCTCCGCCACAGCCAGCAAGGCCCTACATACCCAGTATCCCATCGGGCCTGTGAGAAAATTGTGAGGAAGGGGCCGCGGAGAGTGAAGCATCTGTGAAGAATTCCCCGCGTTAGAGCGTTTCCTTCACACTATCCTCACGCCTCTGGCCAAATCTTCATATCCTTCTCACACAGCCTGAGCTAGGATAAGGACTGGGAAGGCCCACTGTGAGGTCCAGCAGCGCCAGGAGGCTACGATGGGCCGGGGCTTCAGGCTGGCCATAGCGGGCGACGTGATGCTGGGCCGCCTGGTGAACGAGGTCGTCAGGAAGAAGGGCATCGAGTACCCCTGGGGCGACATGCTGCCCCTGCTGCGCCAGGCCGACCTGTTCCTGGTGAACCTGGAGTGCGCCATCACCACGAGCATGGCGCCCTGGCACAACGGCGAGTACAAGCTCTTCTACTTCAGGGCCGACCCCCAGGCGGCGCATACCCTCAAGGCCGCCGGCGTCGGTTTCGCGTCGCTGGCCAACAACCACATCTGCGACTTCGGCGCCCAGGGGCTGATGGACACGCTCCAGGCGCTGGACGCGGCCGGCGTAGCCCACGCCGGCGCCGGGGCGGACCTGGCCCAGGCCCGGAGGCCGGCGCGGCTGACAGCCAACGGCCTGCGCGTCTCGGTGGTGGCCTTCGCCGACCACCCCCTGGCCTGGGCCGCCACGCCCGACTCGCCAGGCATCAACTACACGCCGGTCTCGGTGCAGCCCGAGGACTTCCAGGCGGTACAGGACACCCTGTCGGAGGCGCGGCAGGACGCCGACCTGGTCATCTTCTCCATCCACTGGGGGCCCAATATGCGCGTCCGGCCCACCGAGACCTTCCAGGAGTTCGCACGGAAGGTCGTCAGCTCCGGCGCCGACATCTTCTGGGGCCACAGCGCCCACCTGGTGCAGGGCATCGAGGTCTGCGACAGGAAGCTCATCCTGTACGACACGGGGGACTTCGTGGACGACTATGCCGTGGACCCGGAGCTTCGCAACGACCTGTCGGCGCTGTTTGTCGTGACGGTAGGGCCAACAGGGGCCATGGAGGGGCTGGACCTGGTGCCAGTCCAGATCGGGGAGATGCAGGTGAACATGGCCCAGGGGGCCGCCCGCGAGTGGGTGCTGGACAGGCTGGTGCAACTGAGCGCCGAGCTGGGCACGAGGCTGGTGCCCTGTCGGAGCGGGCTGACCCTGGCCATGGCCGGCCAGCAGCCCGGGAGGGCAGCGAATACATGAACATCTTGGTGCTGACAGGCTCGGCCAACCCCAGGCTGGCGGCGGCTGTCGCCGAGCGGCTGGGGGTGGCCCTGGGCCGCGTGACCCTGGAGCGGTTCCCCGACAGCGAGCTACACGTGCGGGTGGAGGACAGCGTCCGCGCCCAGGACGTGTACATCGTCCAGCCCACCAGCCCACCGGTGGAACAGCACCTCATGGAGCTGCTGTTCCTGGCCGACGCCTGCCGGCGGGCCGGCGCGGGCAGGCTGACGGCGGTGATGCCCTACTTCGGCTACGCGCGCCAGGACCGCAGGGCCAGCGGGCGCGAGGCCATCGGCGCGCGCCTGGTGGCCGACCTGGTCCGCGCGGCGGGCATCGCGCGGGTGGTGGCCGTGGACCTGCACACCCCGGCCCTGGAAGGGTTCTTCCCCGTGCCCCTGGAGCACCTGAGCGCCGTGCCCCTCCTGACCGAGGCCCTGCGCGCCTGGGCGGGCGTCAACGCCGTCATAGTCTCGCCCGACCTGGGCGCCGTCAAGCTGGCCGAGCACTACGCCAGCGCCCTGAAGCTGCCAGTGGCCATAGTCCACAAGGCCAGGCTCACGGGCGAGGAGGTGCGGGTGGAGCGCATCGTGGGGCGCGTCGAGGGCCGCTGGCCGGTGCTGGTGGACGACATGGTCAGCACCGGCGGCACCATAGAGGCCGCGGCCAGGGCGCTGGTGGCGGCCGGCTCCGCCGCCGAGTTCATCGTGGTCGCCAGCCACGCCCTGCTGGTGGGGCGGGCTATCCAGCGGCTCAGCGGCCTGTCTATCCGTCCCATGCTGGCCACCGACAGCGTGCCCCAGCCAGCGGACATGCCCTTCCCGGTCAAGACCATCAGCCTGGCCCCGCTGCTGGCCGACGCCATCAAGCGGCTCCACAGGGGCGAGTCCCTGGCCGGGCTTATCAAGCACCAGTGAGAGGCGGGTAGTAGTCTGTCACATGTGTTTTGATGACAGGCTTGGCCCCCTCTCTAGCTCTCCCCACAGGGGGAGAGAACATAGTCCCTTCCCCCGCTGGGGGAAGGCCAGAGCCTGCCCCGAGCCTGCCGAGGGGAAGGGGGCTAGACCATGCATAAATCACAGGTGACAGACTACTAGTAGTCCCCCCGACAGCCAGAGAGGACGAGAGAAAGAGACATTGACGGCGCCGAGCTGCGGCGCAGGCTGGACGAGCTGAGGGCGCAGCGCCATGTCTCGCCGCAGGAAGCGCAAGGAACGGGTGAGCCAGTGGCCGCCCGCTAGACGCCCGGCGCGCTGGGGAGGTGCACGATGAAGGAGGACGCGAAGACAAAGGCCAGGAGCCTTGAGGTCAGAATTGGCGTTGACTCGGCCACGCTGGAGGGCAATCTGGATATACCCGAGGGCGCGGAAGGGGTGGTGCTCTTCGCCCACGGCAGCGGCAGCAGCCGCTTCAGCCCGCGTAACCAGTTTGTGGCGGGAGCGCTGCGCGAGGGCGGCCTGGCGACGCTCCTCTTCGACCTGCTGACGCCGGCCGAGGAGAAGGTGGACCAGTGGACACGGGAGTACCGGTTCAACATAGACCTGTTGACCGACCGGCTGGTGGGTGCCACCGACTGGCTGCTGCGCCAGTCGGAAGCCAGGGGCCTCAAGGTCGGCTACTTCGGGGCCAGCACTGGGGCGGCCGCGGCGCTGCGAGCGGCGGCCAGGCGGCCCGACATCGTGCGGGCGGTAGTCTCGCGGGGCGGCCGGCCTGACCTGGCCGAGGCGGCCCTTCCCCACGTCAAGGCCCCCACCCTGCTGATCGTGGGCGGCGCTGACCTGGCCGTCATCCAGCTCAACCGGCAGGCCCTGGCGCTCCTGGGAGCGGAGAAGAAGCTGGAGCTGGTGCCCGGCGCGACGCACCTCTTCGAGGAGCCGGGCGCGCTGGAGGAGGTCGCCCGGCTGGCGCTCCAGTGGTTCCAGCGCCACCTCACGACGCCGCGCCCTCAGGGAGAGCGCCCCGAACACTGGCGCACCAGTACCACTCACAGGTGAAGGGCCCGCTCTTCAGAGCGGCTATGTGGAACAAAAGAAGTGGTCGGGGTGGGCAGATTTGAACTGCCGACCTCCACGTCCCGAACGTGGCGCGCTGACCAGCTGCGCTACACCCCGACCTTTGACCAGACCATTATATACGATAAGGCCCGCGGCATGTAATACCAGTCCTGATTGACGTATCTGTTTCAGTTTAGTGGGTGACAAGAGAAGCCATCGGCCCTATCCTCAACGGTAACAACCCAAAGCCGAGGAGGAAG
>FWPU01007167.1_pt1 | contig 20942 bp, 12 predicted proteins | sample 2228361 | NCBI WGS metagenome assembly FWPU01 (sample SAMEA103939777, study PRJEB20133) | metagenome
AGGGGCCCGCAGAGGGGGCGCAGGGGAAAACGACATGACTGCGCGAAATTTCTGGGCCGCGCGCAAAGCCCGAGGTTTAAATGAGTTCCAATGGAGTCGTCGGAAAGAAAGCGGCCGCCGAATGAACTTTTCCCGGGGTCGCGTCGTTTCATGGGCAATCCGACTACAGGAGAGAGGCCCATGTACCGACCCAGCGATCCGCAGAAGCCCCTGTTCGAAGCCGTGCGGTTTCTGCCTCCGCAGAAGCAGGCGCGGTGCGAGAAGACTTGGGCGGGAGCCTATCGGCAGCACGCGCTGCCGATCCTGCGCAAGGTCGAAGACGAATTTGCCGACCTGTTCGACGCCCAGCAGGGCCGCCCCAACCGGCCGGTGGAACTGGTGCTGGGAACGTTGATTCTCAAGGAGATCAGCGACCTGACGGACGAGGAAGCGCTGTACCACCTGGAATTCGACGTGCTGTGGTGGTGGGCGATGCAGAGGGAGTTGCACGAACTCCACCTGTGCCAGAAGACGCTGCACAACTTCCGGGCTGGGCTGATGAAGCACGAGAAGTCGAAGGTGGCCTTCCGGCGGGTGACCGACGAGCTGATCGGTGCCCTCGGGGTGAAAGTGGGCAAGCAGAGGCTGGACTCGACGCATGTGCTGTCGAACATCGCGGTGCTGACGCGGCTGGGGCTTTTCTGCGAGACGATCCGGGTGTTCCTGCGGGGGCTCAAGGAGGTGGACGGGAAGGCCTACGCGGGGCTGCCGGAGAAGCTCCTGGAGCGGCACGGGGAGGAGTCCCGGTACCAGGACGCGCGGAAGGCGGAAGGTCCACGGCGCCTGGAGGTGGTGGCGCGGGACGTGGGGCGGCTGGTGGAGCGGTTCGAGAAGGACGAACGGGTGACGGCGACGGAGGGGTGGAAGCTCCTGCGCCGGCTGTACGAGGAGCAGTGCGAGGTGAAGCGGGTGCCGAAGGAGCCGGGAAAGGACGAGGATGACCACGGGGATGGGGCGGTGGGGGCGGAGTTGAAGGAAGCCAAGAAGGTCGAGGGGGACTCGCTGCAGAGTCCGCACGATCCGGACGTGACGTACTCGGGGCACAAGGGGAAGGGATATTCGGTGCAGGTGATGGAGACGTCCGATTCGCGGAACGTGGCGCAGATGATCACGGAAGCGGAGGTGACGCCGGCGTGCGAATCGGACGCGCGATCGACGGTGCCGATGGTGAAGGAAGTGGTGAAGGCGGGGCATGCTCCGCGGGAGGTGGCGGCGGACACGTTGTTCAGCGGGGCGGAGAACGCGGCGGAGGTGTCGAAGGAGGGGGTGAACCTGCTGGCGCCGTGTCCGGCGGTGGCCAAGCCGGAGGAGGGGAAGCGGTACGGGAAGCCCCAGCGGCGATGCCCTAAGGATTTCCGGAAGGCGGGGGACTGGCTCAGTCGGCAGGAGGCCTCGAAGACGTTCAACAAGCGCTATGCGATACGCGCGGGGATCGAGGCGACCAACTCGGAGCTCAAACGGGCGCATGGGCTGAGGAAGCTGCGGGTGAGGGGAGAGGAACGGGTGAAGCTGGCGGTGTACCTGAAGGCGCTGGCATGCAACGTGAAGCGGGCGCTACGGGCCTGGATGCGGGCGGAGAGCGCCCTGATGCCTGCGTAGGCGGCGCGCCCACGCGTGGCTCGCGTGGGAGTGCGCCGCGAAGAAGGGAGGCGCTGAAGGGCTCGCGCCGAGGACCGGGCGAGTTCTGAGGCGGGGACAACAAGGAAGTCCAGTGGAGGCGAAGGCCAGCAAGGGGGTTGAGGACCTCTCCTGCTACGCGCCGGGAACGATGAGACGGGGCGAAGCAGGAGAGGAGGAGCGGCGCGAGAGGAAGGTGATCCTGCCGGATCGCCTGCAGCGCCGTCACGGAATGCCAGTTATTACGGTGGACTCAATCATAGCTTGGCAGGACTCCGCCTGGGGACCCACCGAGATATACGTGGCATATTATTATCCGGGTGATCCGGGCATTCCCGACCCAATCACCCCAGGGGGCTACATCATCCCTCCGATCGACGCGGGATGGTACGGCATAAGCAACCCCGGCCTCTGGTTCGACAACGTCAGTGACACGCCGACGAGCGTCTCCGAACGTCCCGTGCTGAAGATGGACCAACAGATGCGGGCGGTCGTCGCATGGCAGGATACATTTAACGGGAACTACGAGATATACCTTCGTCGCAACACGGCCGTGCCGCCATATAGCCCCGCCGATCCCCCCGGCAGCTGGGAAGAACTTGGCAATTCCGGTTCGGGAGGAGGCATCAGCATCTCCCCCGGTTTATCCCAATTCCCGTCAATGGCCCTGGGCTTAGACAACACCCCATACGTGGCTTGGCAGGAAACCGAGGGAACAAACACGGAGATATACCTGAAATATTGGGACGGATCAGATTGGATGCCGCGGGGCGATTCCGTGTACCCGGGTGGGATAAGCAAGACGGCCGGGCAATCGTTGTACCCGTCAGCGCACCTGGGCATCTCGAACACCCCCGCGGTGGCATGGCAGGATGACACCAGCGGCAATCCCGAGATCTACGTGCGCCGCTGGTCGGGTGCCGCATGGGAACAGATAGGCCTCTCCGGATCCGCGGCGGGGCCCGAGCCGAACGCCAACATCGGCGGGATCAGCAACACCGCATCGCTCTCGTTCACCCCCGTCCTGTGCCAGGACGGCTTCGGGGACCCGGTGGTCGCCTGGTCCGACGGCGCCAACGGCTCGTACGACATCTACGTCCGCCGCTTCTTCGCCAACGCCCCCACGCTCATGCGGCAGACACGCACGGACGGCACGACGATAATCTACACCGGCGGATCAACCCCCGAATCAACGATACTGCTCCGCTCGACGCCCATAACCGAGATCCCAGGGGCATGGGTCCGTATGCAGGTGGAGGTGCGCCCGATCGACTCCGATTTCGTCGGGAGTCCCACCCTGGAGAGCGCGCCCGTCGAGGCCGACCTGAACACCGATTCAGACCCGGACAACAACGCCGAGGCGGTGGTCGCATTCTCAGGACTTCCCAACACCCAGTATCACTGGAGGGCCAGGACCGTCGACAACATCGGCCGAGCGTCGGCGTGGATTTCCTACGGCGGAAACGCCGACGGCATGGCGGACTTCACGGTATCCACCACCTCGCCGCCCCCTCCACCCGGCACGCCCGCGCCCACGGGGCTCGTCGCCACCGCCGGCAACGGACGGGTGACACTCTCCTGGAATGCCGTCAGTGGCGCCTCGCAATACACCATTTACCGATCGACGACACAAGGCACGGGTCACGCCCCGATCGACACATCCAGCACCAACAGCTTCATCGACTTGGGCGTGACGAACGGCACAACCTATTACTACGTCGTCACGGCGACGGCAAACAACCAAGAGAGCGGCTACTCCAACGAGGCCTCGGCGACACCGTCGGCCACTGCGGGGGCCGGGGCGACCGAAGGAGAAGACGACGACCGCCACTGCGGCCTGGTGGGCATCGAGGCCCTGCTGGCGCTCGGGCTGCTGGCCCTGATCCGGCGAAAATAGTAAAAGACCGTTCGACGACGGCCCTTGCCCCCGCCGAGAGGGCGGGGTTATCCTTCAATCCATGCGCGCCGTCCCGTTGTGGCTGTCCCTCTGCGTTCTCCCCACCGCGCAGGAAACCTCCGCCGAAAAGGGCACCTCGCCATGCCGCCCACTCCGCCCGGCGCGCGACGCCGCCCTCCAGAAGCTCCTCGAGAAATACGAGATAAAAGACCGTGACTTCCAGTGGGAGCTTCGCGAGATCCGTCGGGGCGTGCGATGGAATTCATACTGGCTCACCTTCCCCTCACCCCTCCGCGGCGATCAGGAAGAAAACAACACCGTATGGGCGAAAGTCTGGCAGCCCCACGACGCCTCGCGCGGCCGCCCCGCCGCGGTGGTCCTCCACTGGCTGGCCGGAAGTTTCGACCTCCTGGAGGTGGTCTGCGGGCGCCTCGCGGAAAACGGGATCGTCGCGCTGATGATGTACATGCCGCACTACGGGCCACGCCGCGCCAGGGGGCCCGACCGTCGCAGGACGCTCCTTGGCGGGACCCGCGAGGAGGCGCTCGCCGGCATCCGCCAGGCCGTCCTCGACGCCCGGCGCGCAGGAGACTGGCTGGCCGCCCGCCCCGACGTCGATCCCGCCCGGGTTGGCATCGTGGGCGTGTCTCTTGGCGCCGTAGTGGGCGCCCTCGCCGCCGGCGTGGACGACCGGTTCTCACGCTGCGGGCTGGTGATCGGCGGCGGCGACCTCCCGGCGATCATCATGCACGGTTCACGCGAAACCGCCCGGCAGAAGCGCCTGCTCGAAGAAGAGGGATTCACGCTCGATGGACTCCGCGAACTCTGGAAAGACATCGAGCCGTGCGCCTTCGCGTCCCGGATGAACCCGGACGACGTGCTTATGATCAACGCGGAGGACGACGAGATCATACCCCGTGCCTGCGTCGAAAGGCTCCACGAGGCCGCCGGCCGCCCGCAGATCAAGTGGCTGAAGGGCGGACACTACGGGATAGTCCTGCACCTCGGCATGGTGCTGAAGGACCTCGTGAACCACCTCCAGCATCCCCCCGCCCTCCGGCACGACCCCTCGGCCTCGCCCCCCGCGATCCGCGTGCTCCTGCTGGAATCGATCAAGGAAGTCCCCATCGAGATCCGCGGACCGTTCCGTATACGCGGACCGGGCGCGGACGAGCGCGCGGAAAAACTCGATCCCACGACGCTGCGCGCCGAGGAAGGGCGTCTACGGCTGGGCGGCGGGCCCCCGCAAGCTACCGGTTTAGTCATCGCGCCGGACAGAGCGGGCGATCTCCTCATCGACGGGCGCCGCTACGCCGGGACTATTACCATCATCCCGGCGGGGGAAGGCAACTTTCATGTCGTGAACGAGGTCGACTTGGAAAGCTACATCGCCGGGGTGGTCGGATCCGAGATGGGCCATGACGCGCCCGATGAAGCCCTCAAGGCGCAGGCAGTGGCCTCCCGGACCTTCGCGTGGACGGCGCTTGGGCGCGACGGCCCGTTCGACGTTTACGCGGACACGCGGAGCCAGGTGTACCGTGGGCAGCCACCCCCCGGAGGATCCGCCGAGCGCGCGGCACTCGCCACGCGCGGCGTGCTTCTCTGCTGGCGCGGCCGGCCTTTCAAGACCTACTTCTCATCAAGCTGCGGTGGCGCCACAGAGTCCGCGGCCGACGCCTTCGGCGTCGCGGAAATACCACCGCTTGCCGGGGTCGCCTGCGGGCGCTGCGGGGGCGCGCGGAACGCGGAATGGAAGATCGACGTCCCCGTGAACGACCTGGGTCTGGGCCCGTTCACCCGGGCGGTTGTTGAAAGCCGCACGGCCGGTGGGCGCGCAAGGTCGGTGTTATTCGAGTTCGCCGATGGCGCCACGAAGACGGTGCCGGCACGCGATCTGCGCGCGTCCCTCGGCCCCGATCGCCTCTTGTCCACGCGCTTCGAAATCTCGCTCGAGGGCGGGGTGTTGCGGTTCTCCGGCAGGGGTTGGGGCCACGGCTGCGGCCTCTGCCAGGGCGGGGCCGTCGCCATGTCCAGGGAAGGCCGGACCTTCGAGGAAATCCTGCGCGCCTACTATCCTGGGGCCGACGTGAGAAAGGCCTACGGCGAATGACCCAGGCCGCCGGCTAAGGCTGGTCCACGATGAGCCAGGTGCCGTTGACGTCCTTCCAGTTGATGGTCCTCTCGCCCTTGGCGTGCTGGAAGGTCACCACGCCGCTGGCGGCCTGGAAGGACTTGAACGCGACGTTCTCGTAACGGCCCACCTGCTCCATCATGGAGCCTATGGCCCTCCTGAGCTTCTGTTCGTCGGCCGGCGCGTAGCTGTAGAACCTGAGCGTCTCGATAACGTTCCCGCTGTTGAATACCTGGATGTACTCGATGCAGCGGCGCTGGAGGGCGAAGTCCGCCTCCGTGAGCGCGGGGACTTCCGGCCGCTGTGCCGTCTTTTCCTCGGTCTTGGGGCTCTTGCCGCCGGAACGCCCAGACAGCGCCACCACCAGGACGGCGCCCAGCGCGGCCGCCACGATCACCGCTCCGACGACCACCGGGACCGCCGATGACGACTTGGCGGGCGGTGAGGCCGCTCCGCGCGCGGTGGCCCTCTGGTGGGCGCCGCTGGTCCTGCCCCGGACGCCGCCGCGCGTCGCCGTCTGCGTCCCCCTCCGCGGGGTCATGGAGCGCCGGCGGATCCCGCTGGGGGTCTCGTCGACGGGCTCGCCCTCCAGGACCTCGTCCTCCTCCACGGGCAGCCCCTCGACGACGTCCTCGTCGCGGGCCACCTCCGGCAGCATGTCGTCGCTGACGAATTCGCCCCCGCCCGGATCAGGCCGGGTGGGGATCGTGATCACCTGGGCGCACTGAGGGCACTTGGCCCTCTTGCCGCCCAGCGCGGCGGGGACCTTGACGACGTGGCCGCAACCGGAACACTTTGCCGTGATGATTTCGACCATGCACGATCACTTTCAGCTACAAGGAATGATTGCCTCCCGGCCGCCCCCCTATGATAAACGCCGGCCCGCGCGACTCAACTTCAAAAAGATCTCTATTTACAGAAAAAATTATACGGCGTCCGGCTCCGTACCGAAGAAAATCTTACACGCGCCCCGCCCCGGGGGCGCGGCCGCGGGCCGCCCGGACCGCCCTGCCGAGGGCCTCCTCCAGCATCTTCCGGCCGGGGGGTCGGATGATCCCGCTCTCCACCAATATCCTCACGGTCTTGCGCGCCTCCCTTATGTCCGATAGGGCCTTCTCGTAGAGGGCCCGGCGGCCCTGCCGGCTGCGCGCCACGCCCTCCTTGACCGCCTGCGCGGCCACGTCGGCGGCCTCGACCGCGAAGAGCTCAGTCTCATCCATCGTGGGCAGAATCCGGTCCGGACGGATACCCTTTCTCTCGGCGAAAGAGGCCAGCGACCTCGCCGCGGCGATCGCCATTCCGTCGGTGATCTTCCTGGCGCGCGCCAGCAGCGCACCCTTGAGGATGCCGGGGAAGCCCAGCGAGTTGTTCACCTGGTTGGGGAAGTCGCCGCGCCCCGTGGCGACCACGTATGCCCCGGCCTCCTTCGCGGCGTGGGGGTAGATTTCCGGGATTGGGTTAGCGCAGGCGAAGACGACCGGCCTGGGCGCCATCGCGCGGATCCACTCGGGCTTCACGACGTCCGGACCGGGTCGGCTGAGCGATATGAGGACGTCGGCGCCCTTGACGGCCTCCTCGATGGTGTCGATCAGCCCCGGATTGGTCTTCTCGCAGAGCTCCCACTTGCGGTAGAACCTGGCGTCCGCCTTGACGTCGTCGCGCCCCCTGTGGAGGCCGCCGCGCGAGTCGAAGACGACCATCCTCCCCGGATCGCCGCCTGAAAGCAGGATCAACCTGGCTATGGTGGTGTTCGATGCGCCGGCCCCGAAAAGGACGATCCTGGCGTCCTCCAGGCGTTTGCCGGCGACCTTGAGGGCGTTGATGAGCCCCGCGAGCGTGACGCAGCCGGTGCCCTGCGCGTCGTCGTGCCATACGGGAATGTCGCACTTCTCCCGCAGCGTGTCGAGAACCTTGTAGCAGTTGGGCTGTGAGATGTCCTCGAGGTTCACCGCCCCGAAAGAGGACTCGGCCATCCTGACGAATTCTATGATCCGGTCGGCGTCGGGCTCCCCCCCGGCGCCGCGGCTGTCGACGCAGAGGGGCACGGCGTCCACCCCGCCGAGGTACTTCATCAGGAACGCCTTCCCCTCCATGACGCCAAGCCCCCCCGGCGGGGAACAGTCGCCGTCGCCCAGCACCCGCGTGGAGTCAGAGACGACCGCGACCAGGTTCCCCCTGTTGGACAGCTCGAACGATGCGTCCTGGTCCGCCCTGATCGCGCGGGAGACTCTGGAGACGCCGGGCGTGTACCACACGTTGAACCAGTTGAATCCCCAGAGTCCCGCCTTCGGGACCGACATGATTTTCCCGCCGTAGAATCGGTGCGCCGCCAGCGCCAGCTCCTCGAGAAAGAGGGTCTTGGCCCGCGCGCGCTGGTCGGGTGAGAAGTCCTTCGGAAAGAGCGCGTCGAGGTCGCCGAGGGCGAGGTCAAGCTTGGCCATGGTCTTCTCCGAGGATCGAGTCGCGACCGCCGACAGAGGCTATCTTCCGCCCGCCCCGCTGTCAACGCCGCGCGGCCGCCGGCGGGCCGCCGAAGACGATTCGGTGCCATCCGTCGGTGCCATGCTCACCCGCCTTGGCGCGGACCCGCAGCGATCTCCTGCCCCGGAAGACGCAGTCGCGCTCCTCGGTCACGGTCGACTTCTCGTCTGGCGCGGCCCAGCGCCTCTTCCAGCCGTCCGCCTCGAAATCCTCGCAAAAAATAATGTCCTTCCTCGACTCGAGACCTGGTTCGCGGGGAAAGGCGCCGCGTTCCTGCGCGCGGAGGGCGGCAACGCCGAAGAGGCAGACGCACGCCAGCGCCCGGCAGCCCCCCGATCTCACGGCCTTCCGCCCTCCCTGAAGGCCGCCTTTGGTCTGCCCTGGGGATCGACCGGCTCATGGAACCGCACCGGGCGGGGGGCCAGGGCCCTCGCCAGGTCGGGCAGGTCGTAAAACGCCAGCGCCCCGGGAACGACCTGGCCGAGCTGGCCCTTGCACTGCGGGGAGGCTACGACGTCCATCCAGGACTCGATCGACCGCCGGAGCGTGACCTCGCCGATCCGTTCGTCGAGGGCTGCGGCGTGAAGCGCAACGGGGCCTGCCGCACCCACGCCCACGACGGATATCCTGCCGGGATCCACCTCGGTCCTGGAGGCGAGGGCGTCGAGCGCCGCAAACGCGTCCTCCACCCGCTGGCCCAGCAGCGGCCTGCCGAGGTGGATGGCCAGATAGGCCATGGAATACTCCTCGCTCCAGTACCGCTGGGGCTTGACCGGCGCCGTCTCGCCGAACCCCCTGAGATCGGCCGCCAGCACGACGCTGCCGGAAATGACGAGCTTCTCGATCTCGCCGCCGGGGGCGGCGTCGGCTGCCTTTCCGCGCCCGTCCAAGTAGATGACCGCGGGCGACTTCCCCCCGGCGCTCTTCGGGGCAAATAGGAGCGCGGGCATTGCGGGCTCCCCCTGGCGTTCTATGAGAAGCTTCTCGACGCGGCACCCCGGGCGCCCCACGACGCCCATGGATTTGACCTCCGGCCTCCCCGAGGGCGGCCTGATCCCCGCGAGGCGGCGGATCTCCTCGACGCAACGGGCGGGGGGATTGTCGCGCCGGAAGGCCTCGCGCCGCGGGGCCAGCTCCCGCGCCCTGGCGAGGCTGATGTCCCACACCGTGACGCCCTTGAGATCGCGCGCGACCTGCCCGGATTCCGTGACCTGGAGCGCTGCGTCGGTTTCGAATTTCAGATCTCCCTCCGACGGGGCGTCGTCCACCCCCAACAGCCAGCGGCGCATCCACCGGATCATGGCGGTGCGCTGGGGGGGAGGATAACCGTGGCCGCCCGGGAACTCGGCGAGGGCGACGCGCTCCGGAAATCCCAGCAAAGAGTAGGCCCGCTTGGCCTCCCTGAACGAGGCCCAGGCGCCCGAGATGTCGAAGAAATCCCCCGTGGCGGTCAGGAGGAGCGTGGGCTTCGGAGCGCGCATGGCGATGTAATCGGCGTGTTCGATTCCGAGCGCCACCTGGGCGGTGATGTTCTGCTCGCCGTCCTGCGGGCCTATGGTGGCGAAGAGCCGCTCCAGGGAGGTGATGTAGCACGACGGCGCGGCGGCCTGGATGCGCTCGTCGGTGGCCATCAGATAGGCCGTGAGCGTCCCGCCGCCGGAGCAGCCCGTGCATCCGATGCGCCTGGGATCCACCTCTGGGCGCCCGGCGAGGTAATCGATCGACCGGATGCCGTCCCAGATCCGATACGCCGCCGCGCTCCAGCCCACCAGGCGCGCGCCGATGTCGGCCAGCGTGTGCTCCGTGGTGCCCCAAACGACGGGCCTCCCGCCGTCGTCGAGGAGCTGCATGCGCTCGCCTTGGCCGAAGGGGTCGTAGGCCAGAGCGACCATCCCGTGGGTGGCCGCCAGGATGCCGCAGGCCTGGTTGTAGTCGGCGGCCTTCGCGTTCCTGCTGTGGCCGGACGGTATCAAGATGGCCGGGAAGGGCGGCTTGCCTTCCTCGGGGAGGTAAAGGTTGGCGGTGACGTGGTGGCGCGGGCGGCTTTCGTAGACGACCTTCTCGATCCGGTAGCCCTGCCGGTCCAGGATCGCCACCGTCCTGGGATTCAAGGGAGTACGTTCAGGGAACGGCCCCAGCGCGGCCAGCCAGTCCTCGCGTAACTTGCGCTGACGCGCCAGGAACTGTTCGGCGGTCGATATGGAGTCGACGAGCTTCCGCCGAGCGTCGAAGTGTTTTTGACACTCCCCGATCAGATACGCGTGCAGCGCGCCCCCGCTCGACTTCGGCGGCAGTACGTCAAGATCGTCCCCCCCCGCCGGACCGCCGACGGCCGCCGAAAGCGCCAGGATCATGCGCGCGATCGACATGAGGCCCTCCCCCTCCGGGCGCACGGTCCCGGATCAAGACACTATTAATATACGGGCCCCGCGGCGCACGAGGTCGAGGCCATGGGAAACACCGACGGCCCTTTAAAAGACGCGAGGGATCCACCGCTGGCTGATACGCTCCCCGGCCCTGGAACTTACACATATGACAGATACAATCTTACCGGCCTGTGAGGACGTCACGGCGGCCCCTCCCGCCGCTATCTATAGTGGCATCGAGGCCGTCGGAACGCGGCCGATCCAGCCACGGGACAAGGAGATGATCATGCGCGCGACCGCCCTTCTTCTTCCCCTCCTGGGCCTCTCCCACGCGCCGGAGTCGCAGGAGAACCTGCTTCGCAACGGCTCCTTCGAGGGAGGACTCCTATACTGGCACGGCATCGACCCGGCGAAACATCGGTTGGTCAGCGGAGACGCCCGGGTCGGGCCGTACGCCCTCCGGATCGAGAAGGGCTACGTCATGAGCGCCCCTTTCGTCGCCCGCCGGGGGCAGACCTTCACCGTCAGCCTCTGGGCGCGTGGCGAGCGTAACGGGGAGATCCACGTCCAAATGCCCCCCAGCGCCCGTGAAGAGGGCCAGCGCGCGAAACGCCTCTGGTGCCGCGAGGGCACGAAGGTCGCCCCCGTCACCAATGAGTGGCGTCGCCTCTCATTCACTTGGCCGGCGGACGTCCCCCCCAGCGGATTCTGGCCGGAACCCCACTACATGGTCCTCATAGGGGCGAACGATTCGACACCCCTGCTCGTCGACGGCGTCACCGTGACCGCGGGCGACCGAGGAACGGAGGACTACGTCCCCCGGCGGGAGGTGGAGATCGTGGCCGATTGCCCCGAACTGCCGGGCTACGAAGGCCCCAGGGGGAACTTCCTCGACCGCGGCACGACCGTACGCCTGACCGCGCACGTATCCCATGCCGCCCCAAGGGCGCGCGAGGTGACCGTCCGCTGGCAGTTCATCGATTATGAGGGGATCCTCCCTCTCGGCGCGCCGGTCGAGAGGAAGGCGCAGATCCCACCGGGCGGGACCATCCACGAGACCGCCTCGCTGACCCTGCCGGCCACTGGGACGATCCTGGCGCGCCTGTCGGTCTTGTCCGGTTCCACCGTTATCGACTCGAGCGATTTCCCGCTCACTGCGCTTCCGTATCCCAAGGCCGCCGCGAAGCCCGATTGGCGCGAGCGATTCGGCGGCTCGTTCGCCGGCGCGCTCGGCTGCGTGCAGAGGTTGCAGCGACTCGGCTTCGGCTGGATCCGCTGGCGGCCCCACATGAACGGAGAGGATCACCTCCCCAAGGATCCCAAGGGCGGCCCATGGGAATGGCGCTGGTTCGACCGGGAGCTCGACGAGCAGGAGACCCACGGCTTCTCCACACACTGCGTTCTCTATCCGCCGCCGAAGTGGATCATGGAAAAGGGCCATCCTCTCCCTAGGGACATGCGCTGGCCCGCCGACGATCCGCGCTGGGACGATCTATCCGTCGAGACCACCTGGGACCGCTTCGTACGGGGCGTAGTGGACCACTACCGGGGCCGCTCCCTCGTCTACGAGATCGAGAACGAGCCTGAATTCGACGGCTGGGACACCAAGGGCCTCCTGGCGGAATACGCGAAGTTCACGATCCGAACCGCGCGGCTCATCAAGACCGTCGACCCGCAGGCGAAGGTGATGGTGAACAACGTCTACGGCATCCCGAGTCGAGTAAACGCAGCCCTCTTCAAGGCCGGGGGGCTCCGGTTCATCGACGTCATCTCGTGGCACGATTATCACGCCGGCTGGCTGGCGGACGCCCCCGCGATCCGCCGGATGCGGCAGAACCTGGACGAGGCAGGAGGCCGGCACGTGCAGATCTGGTTCAACGAAGGATGGGCCTTCACGAACACCGCGGTAGACGAACCTCCCGCCTGCACCGGACTCACAAGCGCGCAGAGCCTGCACGCGATCGTGGACAGCGTGGCCGAGCTGACGGTCAACGGACAGGAGAAGACCATACTCTTCCACACCGCCTATGAGAAACACGGTATGAGTTTCTGGGACTACAGCGGCCCCGGCACGATGCTCTGGGACTGGTACAATTTCCCCCTCCCCATCGCCGCGGCGTGGAATGTCCTCAACCATCACATAGGCCTCAGCGAGCCGGTCGGATTCGTGCGCCCGCCGGGCTGCAACTTCTGCATCTTTCAGGATCTCCGCAACGGCCGCGGCGTCGCCATCGCCTACGCCGACCGGGACGCGAAGGTGGACGTGGCGGTGGATCTTCCGGAGATCGGCAGCCCGCTTACGGCCGAGGACATCATGGGAAACGCCTCCCCGGCCCCGAAACGCCTCGTGCTCCCGAGAACGGGCCGCCCCGTCATTCTCTACAGCGCCGCGAAGACACCAGGCCGGATCTTCCTGGAGAAGCTCCAGCCCCTCGACCGGAGGCACCGGAGTTTCGCGATCGCCGGGGGGACCTCCTGGTCGCTGCCGCCATCGTGGGAGGGGCGGGAAAAGGGGAGTCCCGATGGAAGTGTTGCCTTTGCCGGAGGCCGTCCCATCTGGAGGCTGGAGCAGATCTGGCCGCCCGATTGGACGAAGAAGGAAAACTTCCGTCACATGGTCTGGACAGGGACGGATTGGAACGTGAAGGAGGGGGGCTTCGGGGGCCAGCCGGGGGCGGCCCTCCAGGACAGCGCCCTGGTCCTGAGCACGCGCGCCCCCCACGGCAGGCCTCCGCAGGCACGCTTGTGCGGGCTCACGTTTACGGCCCCAAGGGACGGCGCCTACGCGCTGAGCGGCACCGCGGAGTGCCGCATCTGGGACGGCAAGAACCGGACCACGCTTCGACTCCTCCTGCGAAGGGCCGGTGAGGTCGCGGAGGCGGGAAAAGTAGTCATCCCGCACGGGGGCCGGGCGCCGCTCGATTCACTGAGCGCGACGCTGGCGGCGGGGGAAGAATTCACACTCCTGCCACAGATCGAGGGGATGTTTGCAGGGGGCCACTGCATCCTCAGGGACCTACAAGTGACCTTAGAAGCCGGGGGGATCGCTCACCGCCTGCCCGCTTCCTGGGAAGGGACCCGCAAAGGAACAACGGAGGGAAATCCCTTTCGTGTGGAAGGACGCGCACTCTGGCGGATCGACCGGGTCCACCCGGACCGGATCATCCTGGCCGAGAACTACGCGGCCGTGCCGTGGGATGGAACTGCATGGCGCCCCCTTGCGGGGGATCCGGGGGGCCCGCCTTCCGTCCGCATAGAGGCTGGAAAGGCGCACCTGAGCGTGGCCGGCCCCTCCGCAGGCGCCGATTTCCAGCGGATCGCCGGGATCGTATTTCTCGTCCCCGAGGGCGGCGTCTGGAACGTCCGGGCGACGGCCAGAACGAGGCCATCCCGAGGCGCCGCGAAGATCTTCCGCCTGGCGGTGATGAAGAAGGACACGCAGCGCGCCGCCGAGGTGAAGTCGTTCGACCTTCCACCGGGCGGATCGCCGGTCGCCCTTGATTTCGAGGTCGAGCTGACCGCCGGACACGAACTGGTGTTCCTGCCCCTCATGCCTGAACGGGACACCGCCGCCACGACGACGCTGGAGGGGTTGAGCCTGCGACGCGTGAAATAGCCGTCTTCATCCGCCGCGTCTGAAACTCCCCACGGCGCCTATTTGTTACATATATGATACGAGGGTACATTAGCGTAACGCCATGGATCGCACAGGCGCCGCCTACGACGCCCCGGGGCTCCGCAAGGCCGTCGGGCTCATCGAGCTGCTCTGTGACAGCGAGGGGGACCTTGGCCTCTCGGACATAAGCCGCAGATTGGGTCTCAACAAGCCCACCGTCCTGAGGATGCTCAGGACGCTCACGGAAGCGGGCTGGGTCGTCCGCCGCGGGGATCCGCCGCGGTACGCGGCCGGCCTGCGCCTCTTCCACCACGCCAGCAAGCCGGTTCGCCGCATGACCATCCGGGTGGCGGCCGAGGAACCCCTCCGCAGGTTGTGGCGTGCCACCGGCGCCAGCACATACCTCGCCGTCCTGGACGACGACAAGGCCCTGTACATCGAGAGCCTCGACTCCCTCTCGAGCGTCCAGATCTCCGGCCGGGTCGGAGGACGCTACGACCTGCACTGCTCCGCGCCGGGCAAGGTGCTGCTTGCATGGTCGGACGACTCCCTCCTCGACCGCCTGGCAAGGAAAGGATTCGAGCGCCGGACCCGACGCACCATATGCAGCCTGCCCAGACTCCGGGCGCACCTCCGCCAGATCCACCGCATGGGCTACGCGGTCGACAACGAAGAATACGTCAAGGGCGTCCTCTGCTTCGCCGTCCCGGTGTACGACTACGCCGGGCGGGTTGCCGGCACCGCGGGGATCACGACGCTGACCATGTACACCTCCGTTGATGAGATGATCAGGAACATGGGGCCGAAGGTGATCGCGGCCGGGCGCGAGATTTCAGCCGCCCTGGGATACCGGCCCGAGGCCGACAAGGTGTCACCGTGATATCAAACTTCGCTCCCATTTACTGCCTTGCGGCCCTGGCGCTCGCCGGGACCCAGGCGTCGTCCCGCCCTGAGCACACCCGCACGGACCGCGATCGTATCAAACGGCTCAGGCTGGCCGTTCTGGACTTGGTCGAAACCTACGGCCCCGGCTACCCGCGGGGACGAGAATTCCTCTCCAAGATCGAGGCCCTTGAGCGCAAGGACCGTCTCATGGAGGAGGAGTTCCGCTCCATCCAGCGCGAGGCGCTGTTGGCCGATCCGGCGCTCGATGACCTCCGCATCATACTGGTCAGGCGCCGCCTGAAGGGCGCGGGACTTCCAGGCCAGACCCTCGGCATGCCGTCCAATCACGAATGCAATTCCTCCCTCCCCAGGCAAGGCTACGACAACGAGATAGCGGTCCTCTCCTCCGCCCGGGCCGGTGGGACTCTCACGACGCTCTACCGGCCCCCCGACGGGGGATACGCGGGCGAGATTGACCTTCACTGGAACGCCGACCGGATGCTCTTCACCAGATCTGACCGCGTGAACTGGAAAATTTGCGAGATCAGGCCGGACGGCTCCGGACTCCGGCAGGTTTCAAGGGCGCCCGACGACGTCGACTGCTTCGACCCGTGCTATCTGCCCGACGGAGGCATCGTCCTCGCCTCGACCGCCTGCTTCCAATCGGTACCCTGCTGGCACGGCCAAAGAAGGGTCGCCAACCTCTACAGGATGGAGACCGACGGATCAGGCATGCGGCAGTTGTGCTTCGACCAGGACCACGACTTCCATCCCTGCGTCCTGCCCACAGGCCAGGTGATCTACCTGCGCTGGGACTACACGGGCATCAACCACGTGTTCCTCCGCCAGCTGATGGCGATGAACCCCGACGGCACCGGTCAGAGAAGCCTCTACGGCAGCAATTCGTGGTTCCCCAACTCGCTCTTCTTCCCGCGTCCCGTCCCCGGCCGTCCAGGGCTGCTGGTCGCAATACTGTCGGGATACCACGGCGTTCACCGCATGGGACAGCTGGTGCTCGTAGACATCGAGAAAGGCTGGCATGAGGAGAACGGCCTGGTCCTGCGGATATCGGGCCGGGGCGACACGATCCGCCCCGATACACGCGACCGCCTGGTGGACGACGACTGGCCCAAGTTTCTTCATCCTTTCCCGCTCGGTGAAAAACGATTCCTCGTCGCGGCATGCCCCGATCCGAAATCACCCTGGGGCATCTACTACGCCGACGCCTACGACAATCTGGTCCTGATAAGGGAGGAACCGGGCTCCGCGCTTCTGGAGCCGGTGCCGTTGCGCAAGCAACCCATGCCGCCGGTGATCCCGGCCAAAATCGACCCCTCGCGCCGCGACGCGACAGTCTATCTCCATGACGTCTATGCCGGTCCCGGGCTCAGGGGCGTCCCGAGGGGGACCGTCAAGGGGCTCCGGCTGCTGGCGTACCACTTCGGATACCCCGGCCTGGCAGGCCCCGACCTGGTGGGCCGCGGCGGCCCCTGGGAGGTCATGCGCGTCCTGGGCACGGTGCCTCTCGACGAGGACGGATCCGCCCACTTCCGCGTCCCCGCCGGGACCCCGCTGGCCGTCCAGGCCCTCGACGCAGAAGGCGCCGCGGTCCAGTTAATGAGGAGCTGGTTCACGGCCATGCCCGGGGAATATCTCTCCTGCGTCGGATGTCACGAAAGTCCCAACGAAGCGGCACCCACTCGGACGGCCTCGGCCGCCCTGCGCGAGCCGGTGAACATCGTGCCCTGGCGCGGCCCACCGAGAGGATTCTCGTTCGCCCGCGAGGTACAACCCGTCATTGATCGATACTGCGTCTCCTGCCACGACGGGCGCCCCGAAAGCGGGCCGGATCTCCGGCCGGCGGACAAAGTGCCGGACTACAAGGGACTGCGCATAAGCAAACTCGGAGTGGAACGGATGCATCCCGACATGAAACGGGCCACCGGCGGTGTGGTCCGCTACACGCCGGCATACGAGGCGCTCGCGCCGTACATCCGCCGCGTGGGGATCGAGGACGACGTGAGCCTCCTCGTACCCGCGGAATACCACGCCGACACCAGCCCGCTGGTCCAGATGCTGAGGAAGGGCCATCAAGGCGTCCGTCTCGACGCCGAGGCATGGGACCGGCTGATCACCTGGATCGACCTGAACGCCCCGTGCCATGGAACGTGGGGAGAAATCTTCCCCATACCCGACCGGGCGCACGAACGCAGGATGGCCCTGCGCCGTTCATGCGGCGGTCCAGATGACGATCCGGAGGCCGTCCCCGGCGCGCCACGGTACCCGTCGGCGCAGATACGCCCCGAGCCCCTTCCGCCGCCCCACCGTGTCGAGGCGTCCGGCTGGCCAATCTCCCACGACGAGGCTCGAAGGAGACAGGCTGGTGCCGGGCCCGTCGAGCGCATCGTCAACCTGGGCGGCGGGGTAAAGCTGAAGCTGGTCAGGATACCCTCCGGCGAATTCGTGATGGGGGACGCCGATGGCGAACCCGACGAACGCCCGCCGGCAAAGGTCATCATACCCAAGGCCTTCTGGCTGGGCGCCTGCGAGGTCACCAACGCTCAGTACCGCAGATTCGATCCTGATCACGATCCACGATACTACCAGCGGCGGCACGCCCGCAGCGACGACCGCGGCCTCCCGCTCGATGGGCCCGAACAACCCGCCGTGCGCGTCTCCTGGGAGGACGCGATGGCGTTCTGCCGATGGCTCTCGGGGCTCAGCGGCATGAAGTTCACGCTGCCCACCGAGGCCCAGTGGGAATACGCCTGCCGCGCCGGGACCGCCACGCCGTTATCCTTCGGCGACCTGTCGGCGGATTTCTCGGCGTGGGCCAACGCTGGCGACAAGTCCTTCGCCAAGGACGATCAGGAAACCGGCGCCGTGGACCACCTTGTCGTCGAGGGCGCCGCGCTGGCCGACGGCCGGTTCAACGACGGGGCGGTCGTGACCTCACGAGTGAACTCTTACCGGCCGAACGCGTGGGGGCTTCACGACATGCACGGGAACGCCGCCGAGTGGACCAGGACCGCCTACCGTCCCTACCCCTACGCCGAGGACGGCCGCAGCGAAGAATCCACCGGCGAACGGAAGATCGTCAGGGGTGGTTCATTCGCGGACCACCCGAAACGATGCCGCTCCGCCTTCAGGCTCGCTTACCCGCCGTGGCGCCGCATCCACAACGTGGGCTTCCGCGTGGCCTGCGAAGAAGGCCACTAGAGCCGCCTGTAGACGTAGACCCGGGCGCCAGGCTTTTCATCGATCCGGAAGAGAATCCCCTTTTCCAAGGCCTCGCGGCCGTCGAACTCGACCGCCGCTTGCGGGTCGTCGAGATCGGTCAGCGCGTAGCGGGCCTCCGGGTCTATGCCCCGGAGCCTCAGGCGCGCCGACTCGTGGAAGCTCTCCGTCCGCCGGAAGACCTGGATCGCCCCTTCGCCCGACTCGGGGACGTCGAACTGCCACGCCATCCAGGCCGCCGGATCCTGGCTGTAAGGGATCAGCGGGTAGAAGTCGCCGTAGTAATACTCGCTGAGCCTCCGCCACTGGGCCACCAGCCTCCTGAGGGCCGCGTAGTCGATTTCTTTAATCCTTATGTCTATGCCGCTGCCCAGGCTGGGGGCGGCGTTGCTCCAGAAGGCGTAGGGCTGCACCGGGGTTGGACCGCCGCCGTAATAGGGCGCGTTGTCGCACGCCACGGTCCCCGTGCCGTGATAGGGCAGCCACAGCGATATGCCCCAGGTCATGCACTGGTGGCCGATCGCCTCGAAGGCGTAGTCGCTCCTCCATAGGGGCACCGAGCGACGCATCGTCTCGATGTCGTTCCGCCTGCCCCCGCTGGCGCAGGAGTCGATCAGCATCTCGGGGTGCCTGCGCCGCAGCTCGTCCCAATACGCCAGGTAACCCATGACGTGCTTGATCTCGGTGATGCCCCTGCGGCCCGGCGCGTCGTTGGAACGCCAGTAATCAAGGGGATCGAAGTTGAAATCCTGGCGGTAGAGATCTATGCCCTGCCCCGTTATCAGCCCGTCCACGTGCTCGACGAGCCACCTCCACGCATCCGGATTGCCGAGGTAGAGCAGCCTGTCCCCGCCGGGTTTCCCCAGGAGCCATTCGGGGCGGTTCTTCGCCAACCAGGTCCCCTCGGCGACCCGCTCGGGCTCGAACCACACCAGTATCTTGACCCCGCGCGAGTGGGCGTGATCGCTGATAGGCTTGAACCCCTTCGGGAATCCCTTGGGATCTATCTCCCACGTGCCCAACTGCGGCCAGCCTCTCTCCTGCACGTACCAGCCCGCGTCCATCCACCAGTAGTCGATCTTCAACCCCTCCTCCAGGTAGCGGTCGATGTGCATGATCTGATTCTCGGCGTTGGCCCCTATCATCTCCCCGTAAGCCCGGGAGCTCGAGGCCACGAACTGCGGCCGGGGAAGCTTCCCGCCCGGCCGCGGCATACCGTGCGCCATCATCCAGCGGCGCCACACGTTCTGGGCGCGGATCCAGTCGCCGCCCCTCCAGAACTGAAGCACTATAAGCGGCGACCTGACCTCCTCGCCGGGCAGCAGCTTGAACCTGGTGGTCTCCTGCCCGGCGCGGATGCGGATGCCCCGGCCGCCGTCCCGGGCGAACTCCGCGGCCCATTGCCCCGGCCAGCCGACCGCCAGGATCAGTCCCTCCCCCGGCCACTCGAGGTTGAAGTAGGACCAGTCGGAGTTCGTCGGCCGCCCCCCGGCCGCGGTGATCCTCCTGGACGCCCCAGGCTTGAGCCCGGTCTGGAGCGGCCCATAGTCGGATTTCCCCGCGGGGGAGCCGACCGCGTGGTGCAGCAGGAACTCGCCCCTTCCGCCCCGATCCCAAGTCGCATCCAAGGCCAGTATTTTCTCCAATATCGGGGTGTCGGCCGTCCCCGCGTTCTTGAACCAGAGCGTCCATTCGACCGTGGGGAAGTCGGAATACTCGACGGCGACGCAGCGAACGACCAGACCCGTGGCGGGATCGGTCCATCTCAGCACGCGCTCGGTACGGTTCGAATCCATCTGGCGGACCTCCCGCACGGCGCCCCAGGCGCGCAGCAGATCAGCCGAGGGCCGCCCGTCGTAGAAGAACGAGAAGGGGGGTTCCGCGGCATAGCGGGAAGGAGAGGGCTCAAGGATCGGGAGCTCGCCCAGCCACACCTGGCGCCCGTCGGCAAGCTCGACCTTGGCGTCGGCCCAGTCCGACTGATCGCAGGATATGCCGTCGCCGGCGTCGCCGACATTGAGGGCGAACTCGACCGCTCCGCCGAGATCGACGTTGACGGGGACGCCGGGCATCCCCTCCCGCATCACGCCAGATCTGAAGACCTCCCTGCCTCCCGCGGCGACGGAAAAGACCACGCTCCCCCTGCCGTGGCGGGTCTGATCGTTGCTGTCCACGCCCGCCACCGCGGTGAACGTCCTGCCGGCGCCCGGCAGTTTCACGACCACCTTGCTGACGGCGTGGCAGTAGAGCCCACGCGTGTATTCCTTGCCGGCGATCCTGAGGGGTTTGCCTCCGCGGTTGTTGCGGATCACGAAGTCGTGGTTCGCCAGGACCACGAGGCCAGGATCCGACCTCGGGGCCTCCAGGGGCGCCTCGAACTTCGCCGCCGTCCACCGCCGCAGCTCGGCCTTCTCCTCCTCATTCACCGCCGTCGCCGGGGCCGCCTGCGCGGCGGCGCACGCTCAGTCAAGCCGAGGCGCACGCGCGGGAAAGCGGCACGTGCCTTGTCGTAGTCGCCAGCCTCGCGCGCGCTCTCCGCCGCAGTGATGAGCCGCTTCAGCCGATTCTCCGTCGCCTCGTCGATCTCCTCCGGCCGGCCGCGCGCGCCCCGCTGTTGTCCCTCGACACCCTCGGCCTCTTCTTCAACCGACTCGGCAGCCGCTCGCTACAGTC
>FWPU01007168.1_pt1 | contig 20939 bp, 17 predicted proteins | sample 2228361 | NCBI WGS metagenome assembly FWPU01 (sample SAMEA103939777, study PRJEB20133) | metagenome
CAATTTTATATGGATAATCTGCCGTGGCAACTTTAGGAATACGCGAAAACCAATCCTGCCAGCTTTGAGCCGAGCGATTAAGGATAATTTTGGGATCATTGATATATCTGGATAAACCAAGCCGCGTGGAAACATGCAATAGAATGCCTCCCTGGTTTCCGCCACCCACAATCAATTTGAATTTCCAGCCAATACCATCTGGTTTTTCCACTTTATGATAGAGGATCTTACGATTGGTCGAGTAAATCAGCCGGGTATGATCTTCTCCTTGTGCAACTGCTATTCCACCACGCCGGTCAATCACCATCTCCCCAAGGTTGATTTTCCCGCTCAACCCACAGGGTTGAGCAGGTAGAGCGATTAAGATATTTTCTCCATCTTCGAAGATGAAATAATACTTACCGATTTTCGTTTCAAAAACCAGACAATGGGGATATGTTATGAGGGTATACTCCAGGGTTTTACCATCCTCATCTAAAAAATGGATTTCCTCAACCAGGGCAGGAAGATTTTGCCCAAGCCTCGAAGCAATGTCCTGAGAGCGCAATCGGTCCGTTAGCCGCAAATTGATACCTTTACCTTCCGCCACTACACACAATCTCGACCCCCGGGATGTAAAGGGTATGCTACGAATATCAAGAATATTTTGATAATCACCTAAAATGGGAAAATCCATATCAAATCCTTGGATAAACATTTACACTGATTTTAACACTTTTCTAAATCCACTCAAATTGAAGAAGCGTGAATTGCCTTTGTCTCACAATAATTCAAACAAAACTGACAGCCTATGCATAATGCTGGCCGCGAGAGTACAGGACGATCTTCTCGAATTTCCTCAACGGTGATCATCTTTATGGTTTTTGTGGGGCAAATTTCAACACATTTTCCACACCCATTACAACGAAAATAATCCCATTCTGGTTTAAACCACTCTTTCAAAACCTTTCTCGCAACGGGGTTCCCAGAATCATCCAGCACAGCCCCAAATCCACACACCCGGCCACAGACGCCGCATGAAATACAACCGTCCGAAATAATATGTCTTTTTTTCTTCCGGCCTTGTATTACTCCTGCCGGACACCATAACTTGCACACGCCACACCCCACACATTGCTCTGTTATTTGATACAATGTTCCCTCCATAAACAATCATTCTCTAACTATTATATTTACGGAATGAACGTGAACTCACCAGCAGCATTCTTTGTCGGAAATATACCGGTTTTTGGCAACCTGATCCTCTCGCCAATGGATGGTCTTTCAGAGCGTCCTTTTCGTTCGCTGGTGCGAAAATCGGGTTCGGCAATGTCCTATACAGAGTTTATCAATGCAATGGATGTGCTTGCTGGTATTCCACGCATTCAGAAGAAAATTGCTTACTACGAGTTTGAACGACCGGTTGTTTTTCAAATTTTCGACGATGACCCGGATCGTATTCTCAATGCGGCTCGCCAATTAATCCCATTTCAACCCGATATCCTGGATATCAATATGGGATGCTCCGCTCATCATGTAGCCGGTCGCGGAGCAGGTGCCGGTTTATTACCCCAACCTCATAAAGTAGCCTCAATTATTCAAAATCTGGTGAGAAATTTACCCATACCCATAACAGCCAAAATCAGGTTGGGTTGGGATGACCACAACCGCAATTATCTGGAAATTGCCCGAATCGTTGAAGATTGTGGCGCTCAACTGATCGCTGTTCATGGTCGCACGAAGGCACAAGGGTATTCCGGCCGGGCGGATTGGGATGCCATTGCAGAAATTAAAACCCTTCTCCACATTCCGGTAATTGCCAATGGAGATGTGCAATCGGTCGCTAATATTCAGCGCATTCAAACCCACACCCGGTGTGACGGGGTCATGATCGGACGGGCTGCGCTGTTTAACCCCTGGATTTTCAGTTATAGAGATCGCCAGCAAGTATCTCAAAAGGAAGTAAAACTCTGGATAGATACCCATCTGAATGAAATGATCGAATTCCATGGCATTGACCAAGGGCTGATTTTATTCCGTAAATATCTAAAGCGCCTGCTTTCCCCTTACCAGCTCAACGAAGAAACCATACTCCCATTATTAACCGAGACGGATTTGGATAAATTCAAACACAACCTTGACCTTTTGTTCAATTCGTCTCTCATATTCAAACCTTAAAATTTCAAAATTCGTGACAAATGCAATTTGGAAATACAAGCATTTTTTGCTATACTGATTCGCAGTAGTGGTTGTATGACATCTATCTTTTTTCCCTAACCCGCCATCAGGAAAGGGTTATTCCCTCGATGCCATCAAAAACTGAATACTCTCGACTACTCAATCGTACCATTGAGGCACTCCTCCCCCTATTGGCCGTGCCAGTTGCACTTCTCATCGGAGCAGTGATGATTTACGCGTTAGGGGTAAACCCCTTACAAGCCTATGGAACGCTGTTTCAGGGTGCTTTTGGAAATGTTTCCGGTTTTACTCAATCATTGGTAAAAGCAACTCCACTGCTTTTGGTAGGCCTTGGGGTTACCATTGCCTTTCGCGGTGGAGTGATTAACATTGGTGGCGAAGGTCAATTGATAGTCGGCGCTCTGGCTGCAACTGCCTTTTCAATCGGTTTTTCTGATTTGCCGCGCATCATTCTATTGCCGCTCACTTTATTAATTGCTGCCCTCAGTGGTGCGATTTGGGGGGGTGTTCCGGGCATTCTCAAAGCCCGGCTGGGTGTCAATGAAATCTTAAGCACGGTCATGATGAACGCCATTGCCCTCCAGCTCTCCAACTACTTGTTGCGCGGGCCAATGATTGACCCCGCAGAAATTGAACGCGGTACTCAAATTGCTCAGTCAGATTTACTCCCCCAGGCAGTCTGGCTTTCTCGGTTAATGCCACGCACTTTGCTGCACAGCGGTGCCATACTGGCTTTGATTATGGCCGTCTTGGTCTATATCTTTCTCTGGCGCACAACGATTGGTTACCGCATCCGGGCAGTTGGTTTGAACCCGGATGCGGCTCGTTATGCTGGCATTCCGGTTCAATTCTATCAAGCACTTTCTTTGATACTCGGTGGCGCGTTTGCCGGTCTGGCTGGCGGGGTGGAAGTCACCGGTGTTCATCACCGGATGATTGAAGGGCTTTCCGGTGGTTATGGGTTTTCGGGAATTGTGGCCGCCCTTTTTGGTAAATTACACCCGTTAGGAGCCATACCCGCCTCAGTTCTCTTTGGCGGTCTTTTGGTCGGCGCAGATCGAATGCAGCGGGCTACCCAGGTTCCTTCTGCGCTTATCACCGTTATTTTGGGACTGGTTGTTCTTTTTGTCGTTAGCAGCGAAATTTGGGCTCGCCGCCGCGCTCGCAGGAGGGAAACCCGTGGCTGAACTGTTTACCCTGCCCGTCTTGTTGGGAATCTTCTATTCCGGCATTCGTCTGGCAACCCCTTATCTCTATGCCGCCATCGGTGAAACCTTTGCCCAACGCTCTGGTGTTCTCAATCTCGGAGTGGACGGGATTATGCTGATGGGAGCCTATACCGGCTTTTACATCGCAATGAAAACCGAAAATCTACTTCTGGGGTTATTAGGCGCAGCAGCCGCTGGTTTCTTAATGGGTTTGTTGATGGCAGTAGTCAGTGTTTCTCTACAAGCAGAACAAGGGATTAGCGGTATTGGTCTCAACTTATTTGGCTTGGGTCTTTCTACTTTGCTCTTCAAAGTCACCCTCGGCGGGGTTGAGTCGATTCGAGGTTTCCAGCCCATCCGTATCCCATTACTGGGTCAAATTCCCTATCTTGGGGATATTTTTTTCAATCACAATTTACTGGTTTATGGCGCCTTTCTGCTGGTACCAATAGCCAATTTTATCTTGAACAAGACCACTTTTGGGTTGAAAGTGCGTGCTGTCGGTCAGAACCCCCAGGCTGCCGACACGCTTGGAGTTAATGTCACCCTCATCCGGTATACTACCGTCTGCCTTGGGGGTATTCTGGCAGGAATAGCCGGGGCTTCGCTTTCTCTGGCCTTGATCAACCTCTTTCAGGAAAATATGACCAGCGGGATGGGCTTTATTGCCGTTGCGCTGGTCTACTTTGGGGGATGGCGGCCCTGGGGTGTATTAGGCGGGGCATTGTTGTTCAGTTTTGTGAATGCCTTGCAGTTATGGGTTCAGGTAAAAGGTATCAATATCCCATCGGATATTGCGGTGATGATGCCGTACATCCTCACGATTATCGCATTGACCTTCTCGGGAAGACGCGCCCGTCAGCCGCAGGCACTGACCAAACCATTCGAACGCGGTGAGAATTAACCGGGCAGATTTTCAGAATCACAAGAAGGAGGTGATCCAAAAAATTTTTAACAAACCACCTTAAGCCAGTGTCCAATTAATTGTTTCACCCATTTTCCTAATCAGGAGGAGTACAAAATGAAAAAAATTGTTGTGCGGATTGCTCTGCTGGTTGCCCTTGTGTCCTTGTTGTTGAGTGCCTGCGCTCAGCCAGCAGCACCCACTCAGCCAGCGCAGGAAGAAAAACCGTTCCGCGTTGCAGTGGTCATGCCAAGCACGATCACCGACCTTGCTTTCAGCCAATCCTTCTTTGAAGCCCTCAAGAAGGTCCAGGAAGAAGAAGGCGGACCCTCAAAATTTGAAATTGCCTACTCAGAAGGCATGTTCAACGTTCCGGATGCCGCAGCCGCTATTCGAGACTATGCGTCGCAGGGATATGACCTTGTAATAGCTCACGGCTCCCAGTATGGCACCTCCCTTTCCCAAATTGCACCGGACTTCCCCGAAACCGCATTTGCGTGGGGAACTTCGCTGGATACTTTTCAGGCCCAGGGTATCAATAATGTTTATGCCTATCAGGCTGAATCTCAAGAAGGCGGCTATGTTCTGGGAACTATCGCAGCCCTGATGAGCAAAACCGGTGTACTGGGTGTTTGCGGTCCGGTTAATGCCGGAGATGCCAAACTGTTTGTTGACGGCTTTGTAGCCGGCGCCAAAAACGCAAAACCGGATATTCAGGTCAATGTTACCTTTACCGGGTCTTTCTCGGACGTATCCCTGATGGCTTCTGCTGCTGAAACTCACATCGCCGCCGGTGCCGATATGCTGACCGGTTCTTCTCAATCGGTGGTTGGTGCCATCGGTGTAGCCAAAGATAAAGGTGCCTACTGGTTTGGCACCCAATGGGAGCAAACACCCGTCGGACCGGAAACCGTTGTTGCCACTCAGGTCTTCGATTGGACGATTGTCATTCGAGACATGGTAAAATCCGTTCGAGCGGGTGTGTTGGGCGGCAAGGCCTACACCCTTACTTTCAAGAACGGCGGGTTGAAACTGGTCTACAACGATAAAGTCCCTGTGCCGGATGACATCAAAGCCAAAGCGCAGGAAACCATTGACGGCATCATGAACGGTACAATTGACCCACTCAGCGGTCCGAAGCAATAGATCCTGATTGAATGAGGTGGCTTGAGTTGATTCCAGATTCAAGCCACCTCAATACCGGAAACGAACGATGAGTGATTTACTCCCCACCGGACATAAAAAAATTGAAGAAATGCGCATGGAGGGAATCGTTAAGCGGTTCCCCGGCGTTCTGGCTAACGATCACGTGAATTTTGATGTTAAGGCAGGCGAAATCCATGCCCTGCTCGGAGAAAATGGAGCCGGTAAAAGCACGCTGGTTCGCCAGTTATACGGTTTGTACCGCCCGGACGAGGGAAAAATTTTCATCAATGGCGAGGAAGTTGTTTTTCATTCTCCCAAAGACTCAATTGCAGCCGGGATTGGGATGATTCATCAGCACTTCATGCTGGTGCCGGATTTGACCGTTGTGGAGAATGTTGCGCTCGGTTTACCATCTTCCCGTGGGGTTATTTTAGACCTTGATCGTGTCCGAAAACGGATTGAAGTGCTTTGCCAGCAATACAACCTGAAAGTTGACTCGGATGCTTACATCTGGCAGTTATCGGTCGGAGAACAACAACGGGTAGAAATTCTTAAGGCACTTTATCGCGGTGCCGCTTTGCTCGTGCTGGACGAACCTACCGCAGTGTTGACCCCTCAGGAAGTGGATGATCTTTTTATCACTTTGCGCCGTATGGCGCACGAAGGTCACGCGCTGATATTCATCTCCCATAAATTGCACGAAGTTCTTGCCATCAGTCAACGGGTTACCGTTTTACGGGATGGCAAGGTGGTGGGTACACGAGCCACCGAAGGAGCCACAAAAACCGAACTCGCCCAGATGATGGTTGGCCGGCCAGTCATTCTTCAATATGAAAAATCCCCTCTCAAAATGGGGGATGTTTTGCTGAAAATTGAAAATCTGGTTGTTCGCGGCGATCGGGGTACCGATGCCCTCAAAGGCATTTCATTAGAAGTTCACAGCGGTGAAATATTAGGTTTGGCTGGAGTTTCGGGCAACGGTCAAAGAGAATTGGCCGAAGCCTTAGCCGGCTTACGGCCGGTCAAATCCGGACGTATTATCCTCAATGGTGTGGATGTCACTCATGCTTCACCTTCGGTAAGAATTGCCAATGGTCAATCTTATATCCCGGAGGAACGGATGAAAGATGGCGCGATCAAAGATTTCAGCGTTGCCGACAATTTCATCCTCGAAGATCACGCCAAAACACCCTTTTCCTCACGCACATTTCTTAACTTTCGCAACATCCGACAGACTTCTGAGCGTCTGGTTCAGGAATTTAATGTCAAGACCCCAACCATTGACACCCCGATTAAGAATCTGTCCGGTGGAAACATTCAGAAAATGATTCTCGCCCGTGAGCTTTCTCGAAAACCCAAAGTGCTTATCGCCTCCCAGCCTACGCGCGGGGTTGATATCGGTGCTTCTGAATACATCCACCAACGCCTGCTCGAACAAAGAGAAGCCGGCACCGCCACATTGCTCATCTCGGAGGATTTGGATGAGATACGCGCCCTTTCGGATCGAATTGCCGTGATTTATGAAGGCGAAATTGTTGGAATTGTGGATGGTAAGGCAGCCACAACTGAAGAATTGGGCTTGATGATGGCCGGCATCCGCGAAAAAGCAAATCCATGAACTCCTTCTTGTCATTTCAATTCCAAATCACGAAAATAGCACTTTAATTTCGACGAAAAATATCGTAAAATAAAAAGTAAGAATCGGTGGTCGGAAACCGGCTCAGCGCCGGACCGGCGTCGGACCTGCAAGAGTCCGTCGAAAAGTGCCGCCTTCCCAAAGGAGTCCACCGATCCGATGAACATCTGGCAGAAATATGTCATTCCTCATTCCATTGAAGAAGCAATTCATTTTTTAACCTCGGCCCCAGGACCCGCCCGCCCAATCGGCGGGGGCACCGACTTACTGCTGGAAATTCAACAGGGACATCATCCACCCGTTCATACCCTTGTAGATGTAACCCGTATTCCTGACTTGTTGCGGCTGGAAGAAGTCGGGGCGCACCTTTTTATTGGTGCAGCTGTACCCGTCAGGGTTATCACCGAATCGCCGCTGGTTCGTTATCACGCCACTGCGGTTGCCGAAGCCTGCGGACTGATCGGCGGCCCGCAGGTGCGAAACACGGCCACACTTGGCGGAAACGTGGCTCACGCTTTGCCAGCAGCAGATGGGATGATTTCACTCTTTGCATTTGATACCCAGGTTGAAATTGCCAATGATGGCGGCCGTCGTTTACAGCCCATTCACACTCTCTTCAAGGGACCCGGCCAATCTGCTCTCGATCTGAGTTCCGAGATCATCGTTGGATTTTATCTGCCGCTGCGTCAATCCGGGCAATCATCAGCATTCAGCAGGGTGATGCGTCCCCAAGGGGTTGCCTTGCCAATTTTGAACATGGCAGTATGGATGGAACGCGATGACCGGGTAATCCACGATATTCACATCGCAATCGGTCCCTCTGGTCCGGTGCCATTCCGAGCCACCCGGGTAGAGCATGAATTGATTGGTCATCCCCCCGACTCAATTTCTCTCCAACGCGCAAAAGAAGCCATTCACCAATCCATCCAATTCCGCAGCAGTGCCATGCGCGCCGGTGCCGCCTATCGGCATCATCTCAGCGAAGTGCTACTGGAAGAAGTTATTGGAAAAGCCTGGCAACGGGCATTTGAATTGGAGGCCGTATGAGCGATCCGAATTTGATCACGCTGACAGTCAATGGGAGAACGTACCAACTACCGGAGGTCCCCGGCGAAATGCTGGCTGACCTGCTTCGTTATCGTCTCAAATTAACCGGTACTAAAGTTGCTTGTGGTGAAGCCGAATGTGGAGCCTGCACCGTGATTCTCAATGGCGAACCGGTTTTGTCGTGTTCCTTTCCGGCTGCCAAAGCCGATGGTGCGGATATCCTGACTATAGAAGGATTGTCCGACCTTCATAAAACCCCCACGGCAGATGGTCAACTCATACCCCTTCACCCCTTACAGCAATCTTTCATCGAATACGGCGCTGTCCAATGTGGTTTTTGTATCCCAGGCCAGATCATGACTTCTTATGCCTTGTTGGAACGAAATCCTGACCCCAGCGAAGAAGATATAAAATATGCCCTCAAGGATACATTGTGCCGTTGTGCAGGCTATCCCTCGATAATTGGCGCAATCAAAGCGGCAGCATTCACCCTGAAAACCGGCCAGCCGCTGCCTCACCCACCCATTGATCCTTCCAACCATGCTGGCCGCGTAGTTGGCAGGATACAACCCCGCCCAGACGCAATCGCAAAGGTTACCGGAAAAGCCATTTACACCGATGACATTCAATTTGAGAACATGCTGCATGCCCGGGTAAAACGGGCAGGTGTTCCCTCCGGCATATTACGTAAACTCAACATTGAAAAAGCCCGGAAATTACCCGGTGTTGTCGCTGTTCTCACCGCTAAAGACATTCCCGGCGAGAAAAATCACGGTTTGGTGATTCCAGATTGGCCAATAATGGTGGGAATTGATGAACAAATTCGCACCGTAGGCGACGCATTGGCCATTGTGGCAGCCGAAACCCGCCAGATTGCCTCGAAGGCACTGGACTTAATTGAAGTGGAAATTGAACCCTTGCCGGTCATTGACCACCCGGTTAAAGCCATTCAAGATGATGCCATTCGCATTCATAAAAACGGAAATTTGCTCAAGCACATCAAAGTCCGTAAAGGGGATGTTGAAGAAGGCTTTGCACAGGCAGATGTGGTACTGGAACATACCTACCACACACCCATGCACGACCACGCCTTTATGGAACCGGAGTGTAGTATTGCCCGACTCACTCCTGAAGGACGCATGGAAATTTATGTCGGCTCACAAATCCCCTATTCTGATCGCAATCAGGTAGCACGCGCCTTGGGAGTGCCGGAAGAGCAGGTACGCATCATCGGCCAATTAATCGGTGGCGGCTTTGGCGGAAAGGAGGACATTGCCGGCCAGATTCATGCCGCTTTACTGGCAAGAGCCACCGGTCGTCCAGTCAAATTGCTTTTCGATCGTCAGGAAAGCCTGATTGTTCACCCGAAACGCCACGCCACACAAATCCGCGTAAAAGTTGGCGCAAAAAAGGATGGCACTCTCACAGCAGTCGAGACCGAATTATTTGGGGATACGGGGGCGTATGCCTCGCTGGGTGAAAAAGTGTTAACCCGCGCCACAACCCATTCCTCCGGCCCCTATGAAATTCCCAACGTCAAAGCAGATTGCTACGCCATGTACACCAACAACCCGCCCGCTGGGGCTTTCCGCGGCTTTGGCGTTATGCAGTCTGCTTTTGCGATTGAATCCATGATGGACACACTGGCTGAAGTCCTTCACATGGACCCGGTTGAATTACGCAAGAAAAACGCCTTAAAGGTTGGCAGTATCACCAACACTGGTCAAGTTCTGCGGGAAAGCGTTGGATTGATGGAGTGCATCGAGAGAGTTGAAGGCGAAATGAACCGTTTAAGTGGAGGGAATCCCTTCATCCCCAAACCGGTTGAGGGGGCACCCCATCGGCTTCGGGCATGGGGCTTTGCCGTGGGCTATAAGAATACTGGTTTAGGCGGTGGAGCACCTGATAAAGCCGGCGCAGAGGTCGAACTTCGTCGGGATGGCACTTTTCAGGTGCGTTCCTCCTCTGCCGAATTGGGGCAGGGTTTACCAACCGTCCTGCAATTAATTGCCGCCGAAGAGCTTAACCAAAATCCGCGTCAGATTGATGTACTTTTAATGGACACAGACCTGACACCTGACGGCGGTCCCACCACTGCCTCGCGTCAGACCTTTGTAACCGGTAATGCTGTGCGGCATGCCGCCCGCGCACTCCGTCAATTATTGACCAGCGAACTGGCCGAACGCTATGACGTTCCCCCACAGGAAATCCGCTTTATTGAAGGTCTGGCACAGGTCAACGGCAAGCAGGTCAGCTTATCGCATTTAGCCGAGCAAATGCTCGAATCTGGACGACAGCCGCTCGCCTCTTATACCTACTGGGCACCTGCAACCCGTCCCCTGGGACAAGGGGGGGATATGCACTTCGCCTTCTCCTTTGCTGCCCAGGCAGCCGAAGTGGAAGTCAACACTCTGACGGGGGAAGTTAATGTGTTGAGATTGATCATCGCAAATGATGTAGGCACGGCCATTAATCCACTCGGTTTGCGCGGCCAAATCGAAGGCGGTGCGATCATGGGAATTGGCCACGCGCTGACCGAAAACTTTATTGTCGAACAAGGCCGTGTGATCACCGACCGGCTGGCACGCTATCGAATGCCTTCGATCACATTGACACCGGAGATCATTCCCATCGTTGTTGAACACCCGGTTACGGAAGGGCCTTTTGGTGCAAAGGGTGTCGGTGAAATCGTGCTGATTCCAACCATTCCGGCAATTACCAATGCGATCTATCATGCCGTTGGGGTACGTTTTGACCGCATCCCTGTGGATCAGGAAAAAATCCTGTTGACTTTAAAAGAAAGATCTGGAAATTATTGATGAATTAAAAAGGTTTTGTAAAAATTTTTTGAGCGCTTAATTTCATCATATCCCGGTTGAAGTAACTAAGTTAATTTCACTAGAAACATGAGAGATTTTTAGTGATCAGTTTGCCATTGCACACGATGCAGAACTTTTCGGCATTGGACAAGTGCTGAACCCGAATGACTTTTTGTTGGAAGAAATCGAGGGTAAAATTAATTCATTACTATCAGGGGATTATGCTTTCCCCCTGCAAAATTGGTCGTTGTTCAGCCAGCAACGTGGAGCATCTTTCCTTGCAAATTCAATTTTGTCCCTTACTTAAGTCCATTTTCCCTTTCAACAACCAATTCATCAATTGAGGAGCATTTCATGGCTAAGCGACTCATCACCGCGGAAGATCTCTATCGTTTTCAGGTGCCTTCGGGGGCAGTAATCTCTCCCGATGGAACACAGGTTATCCTGACATTGCAAAGAGTTGAGAAAAAAACCGAAAAAAAATATTCCAACTTATGGCTTGTTCCTGTCGAAGGGGGACAACCACGCCAATTCACTTTTGGCGATCAAAGCGACAATCACCCGGTCTGGTCACCTGACGGATCCCAAATTGCATTTCTTTCCAATCGCAAGAATAAAGACAAACCGCCAGCATTGTTCCTTATCCCCTTCAATGGTGGCGAAGCCCGTCCACTGGTTCAGTTAGACGGCGAAATTGGCGAGATAATTTGGTCGCCAGATGGTAAGAAAATCCTTTGCACAGTCAGAAAGATTGACAAAGAAGTACTTGAGAGACAAAAAAACCCGGATCTCAAAGATATCACTACCCCTGCCCGGCACTACAATCGCTTATTTTACAAACTGGATGGCTACGGCTACTTACCTCATGAACGCTGGCATTTGTGGGTCATTGATGCCCTGAACGGGAAAGCAACCCAATTAACGGATCACCCGGTTTGGGATGAACACTTCCCCGATTGGTCGTCGGATGGTAAATGGATTGCGTATATTTCCAACCGCAGCGACGATCCTGACTCAAATCCCGATTTGGACGACATCTTCCTGATTCCTGCGCGCGGTGGAGAGCCTCGCAAGCTGGAGACTCCACCCGGCAATAAATTCTCGCTAAAATTTTCGCCGGACGGTAATTGGCTGGCATATTATGGTCAAGAAGGGATTGGCCAGGGTTTCAAAAATATCGGGCTTTGGGTTATTCCAACTGATGGCTCACACCCCCCCAAAAACCTAACGGAAGCCTTTGATTTAAATGTCAGCGCATGGACAATCAACGACATCGGCGGAGCCGTAACCAATCCACCCTTGTGGAGCGCGGACAGTAAAGCGCTTTACTTCCCGGTTACTCTGCACGGTTCCAGCATTCTGATGAAAATCCAGCGAGATGGAAGTGGACTTGAAACCGTTGTCGGCGAAGGAGGGGTATTTCATACTCACTCCATTAATCAGGCTTCCACCCGCATTGCTGGTTTATACGGCACTTTCTCCGATCCCGGTCAGGTGATGATTATAGATTTGACCTCAAATCAACAGCGTATCCTGACCCGATTTAATCGAGAAATTCTCGACAAAGTTGACCTGGGTGAGATTGAAGAAGTCTGGTTCAAAGGACCGGATGACAATAAACTGCAAGGCTGGATTCTCAAACCGCCTCAATTCGACCCCAACCAAAAGTACCCTTCGATCATGGAAATTCACGGAGGTCCCCTAACCCAGTACGGTAAACTATTCATGCACGAGTTCTACTATCTGGCTGCCCAGGGGTTCGTGGTCTATTTTTGTAATCCAAGAGGCGGACGCGGCTACGGTGAGCAGCACGCCGCCGCCATTCACGGCAACTGGGGAGATCGCGATTACGCCGATCTGATGGCCTGGGCAGACTATGTCGCACAAAAACCCTATATTGACACTGCCCGAATGGGAGTTACCGGTGGAAGTTATGGCGGTTACATGACGGTCTGGATTATTGGGCATACCGACCGTTTCCAGGCCGCAGTTACCCAACGGTGTGTCAGCAATTTCATTTCCATGTGGGGATCCAGCGACTTCAATTGGGTTTTTCAACAAGAATTGAACAACAAACCGCCCTTTGAGGCATTAGAATATTACTGGCAGCGTTCCCCCATTGCCCATATCGGCAATGCCAAAACACCCACCCTCGTCATTCACAATGAAATGGACCTGCGCTGCCCCATCGAGCAGGGAGAACAGGTATATGTAGCGCTCAAGCGATTGGGGGTAGACACCGAAATGGTGCGTTTTCCCGAGGAATTCCACGGGCTTTCACGTGGCGGAAGGACCGATCGGCGCATTTTACGGTTGAATCACATTGCGAGATGGTTCAAGAAATATCTGATCCATGACAGCCAGCCACATTAATCCCAACTTTCCGTTAATTGATCTTCACCGTCATCTCGATGGCAGTGTTCGACTGGAAACCATTCTGGATTTGGGGCAGACCTATGGCCTGCCCCTTCCCGCCCAAGACATCGAGAGTTTGCGTCCATATGTGCAGATTACCGATGCGCAGCCGGGCGTAATGGCGTTTCTATCCCGGTTCGAGTGGATGACAAAAATTCTCGTCAATGAAGACGCATGTTACCGGGTTGCCCGGGAGTGCGTTGAGGATTTGGCCAAAGAAGGCATTGATTATGCTGAACTGAGGTTTTCACCCTGGTTCATGGCAGAACCCCATCATCTCAACCCCGTGGCTGTCATTGATGCCGTAGTGGACGGCGCCCGCTCCGCCAGCCGTGAAACTGGTATTCCCATCAACCTGATCGGAATTCTCAGCCGAACCTACGGACCGGAAATTTGCCACCTGGAGTTGGCGGCCATCCTTTCCCGCCGCGAGGCATTCGTTGCGGTAGATTTGGCCGGTGATGAAGCCAACTTCCCCGCGGAATGGTATCAGTCTCATTTTGAATTGGTTCGCAATGCTGGCTTGCATGTTACTGTGCATGCAGGGGAAAGTGCCGGCTCTCATAGTATCTGGCAAGCCATTCAATTATTGGGTGCAGAACGAATTGGTCATGCTGTTCAAGCGCCAAAAGATGAAACGCTGTTAGATTTTTTGGCAAAAAAACGCATCGGTGTTGAAGTCAACCTGACCAGTAATGTTCAAACCTCAACAGTGAAAAGTTATGCCGACCACCCCGTCCGGCTTTTTCTTGACCGAGGGATTTGCGCTACATTGAACACGGATGATCCCGGTATCAGCGCAATCACCTTACCCTATGAATATAATGTGGCTGCCCCCCTCTCCGGATTGTCTCATGAACAAATCTGGCAATTACAGCAAAATGCTTTGGAAGCATCCTTTCTTACGCCTCAAGAAAAATCAGAACTGGTGTTAAAGAAAGGTTCATCAAATTTCCATGGAAAAGTTTGACTTCATCCTTGCCGGCGGTGGTGCAGCTGGCCTGAGTCTGGCACTTCGATTGCTTCAGGCTTTCCCCCACAAAAAAATCTTGATCCTTGATCGAACCCCAAAGCAAACCAACGACCGCACCTGGTGTTTCTGGTCAGCTCATCCAAGTCCTTATCCATCGGCCACATTTCGCGCCTGGGAGCAATTGGCTTTCATCGGCGCAAACTTTTCAGCCACATTCACACTCTCTCCCTACCACTATTATCTGATTCGAGGTATTGACTTCTACCGTCATGCTTATAGTATTTTGAATGGGTCCCCAACTGTCCAATTCGAATATGGTGAAGTGGAAGATATCAGCGAAGATGATCATTCTGCATTGGTTAAGATTAATGGTAATCAATATCGAGGTAAGTGGGCATTCAGCAGTCTTTATAATCCCCAAAGGCTCAAAACTGACCCCAAGCGGTACCATTACTTAATGCAACACTTTCGGGGTTGGGAAATTGAGACCAACCGCCCCAGTTTCAACCCCCAAGTCCCCGTTCTCTTCGATTTTCGCACCCCCCAAAATGGACAGATGCGCTTCATGTATATTCTCCCGTTTTCAGAACGGGAAGCATTAGTGGAATACACCCTCTTCTCGCCATCTTTGTTGGCCAGCGAGGAATACGATCTCGCGCTTCACCATTACATCGAGGAAGTTTTGAAAATTGGCGAGTACAAAACCAGAACAGTTGAAAATGGTGTAATTCCCATGTCCGATCAACCGCTACCCCGACAATTAGGGAAACGCATTTTAGCCATTGGCACCCTTGGCGGCCGCGTAAAACCATCCAGCGGTTACGCATTTTTACGGATTCAGAAAGATAGCGATGCTATTATTAATTCGCTGGTCAAACACGGGCACCCATTCAATTTGCCGGAGTCTCCGGCACGCTACCGTCTGTTTGACAGCATCATGCTGCAAGTAATGTTACGTCACGGGAATGAGATGCATCACATTTTTACCCAATTATTCCGCAATAATCCGGTTAAACGGGTTTTTGGATTTTTAGACGAAGAACAAACCTTCTTTGAGGATGTAAAAATCCTGGCATCCTTACCGCCTTTGCCTTTCATTAAGGCCTTGCTGCGACTAAAGCTTTTAGGCACAGTTTGATCCGGTTATGATAGTTTGATAAGACTCTTCAAAGAGTTAACCAAAATCCCAAGATATTCCTTCAGGCTGGATGTGGTCATCGAAAGATAACCGGCATTCGGTAAAATATTTATCAATTGAGCAGGTAAATTTGCCTGCCACAAACTACGCCATTCCGCGTCGGTAATCGAATAATCTGCGGGCGAGGGGATCACATCAATCCCTTGCGCCCGAAAGAGTTCAACCGACCGGGGCATGTGCTGTGCCGATGTAACCAGAATAATCCTTTCAAACCCACGCTCCTCGATGATACGGGCAGAAAACATTACATCTTCCGCTGTGTTTTGAGATTGATCCTGCAAGACCAGCGCAGACTCTGGCACACCCATAAAGAGCATCAGCTCTTTCATCTCAAAGGCTGGTGTGGTTGTCCGCGAGGTTAACCATTCAATATTCCCGCCACTCAATAATATAAAGGGAGCAATTCCCTGACGATACAATCGAACGGCATGAAGAACACGGTCACCAGCCCCGTTGACTTCAACTCCGCTTCGGGGTGCATCAAGAGACTCTGTCCCCCCTCCCAGAACAAGAATGACATCTCCTTTCGGCAGATCGGACGGGGGGACAATTTTTCTCTCCAGCGAGTAAGTCAGACTATAAGCCACCCAACGGTTTCCACCCAGCCAGAGCAAGATGAATGCAAAAGCAACCAACCGTTTCCGCCAACTTGACGGTATCCTTAGAATCAGACTGAGCAGCATCAACAGGCAAGCCAGACCGAGGGGATAGATTAGCAGAGGCAAAAATTTTGAAAAAAACACAAACATAAAACAGCACTCCTGTATAGGCATTAAGAACTTATCTTAACCATACACAAACTATCCCCGAATGATTTCTTTTATGATACCCTTATTTCATAAATTATTTTTAGGATACATCACATGAAAACTATCCGTTGGTTAAACCTGATATCCCTCGTATTCACGATTGTGGTGAACGCTTTGGCAAACGCCTTACCGATCAACAATCGCACAACCGGCGAAATATCTGACTCCTACCCGGTATTATTTACTCCGGCAGGTTATGTTTTTGCCATTTGGGGATTGATATATCTTTCCCTAATCGGTTTCGCAATATATCAGATACTCCCATCACAGCAGAAAAATCCTCTCATTAAACGGATTGGAGGCTGGTTCATCGCCGCCAACTTCTTCAATGGTATCTGGATTTTTGCCTGGCACTATGGCTTAATTCCTCTTTCCATGCTGGTAATGATCGGGCTGCTGATTTCATTGCTGGCAATTTATTTGCGGCTTGGAATCGGGGTTCAGGAAACATCACCCGCCGATCGCACCCTCATTCACTTTCCATTCAGTTTGTACCTGGGGTGGATTTCTGTTGCCACAATTGCGAATGCGAGCGTCTTACTGTACACTTTGAATTGGAACGGATTTGGAATAGCCCCCGAGGTGTGGACTGCGTTGGTGATCATCGTAGGTGGTTTACTGGCAATTTCCATGATTCACTTTCGTAAAGCCATCGCATACCCGCTGGTAATTGTCTGGGCATTTTCCGGCATTCTTTTCAAACCAAATGGTTCGCCGATGGTTGCAAACATCGCCGGCTCGGTTGCCCTGCTCATTCTGATTTTCTTACTATTTTCGATGTTGCGTGCCCGGCAGTTGAAATTAATTTCCAGTCGAGTCAATCGTGAAAATTTACGCTAATCGGTCAATTCTCGGTTATAATCTGCTCAGATGTTTTCCCACCAACCTTGAATTAATCAGGAGTAAGCCATGAAAGAGAACCTTGTTCTTGTACGCCATGGGCAAAGCCTGTGGAATCTGGAGAATCGATTTACTGGCTGGACCGATGTTGACCTGACCGAGATTGGCAAAGAGGAAGCCCGTCTTGCCGGTCAACAAATGCTGGCTGAAAAATTTACCTTCGATTATGTATTTACTTCGGTGCTTAAGCGCGCCATCCGCACACTTTGGATTATTTTGGATGAAATGGACCTGATGTGGTTGCCGGTGGAACGTGCCTGGCAGTTGAATGAACGACACTATGGCGCACTGCAAGGATTGAATAAAGCCGAAACCGCCGCCAAATACGGAAACGAACAAGTTCACATCTGGCGGCGTAGTTACGCAACTCCTCCTCCTGCTCTTTCTTTAGATGATCCCCGCCACCCTCGTTTTGACCCGCGTTACGCCAAAGTAGATCCGTCCCTACTGCCCTCTACCGAGTCCTTAAAAATGACGCTGGAAAGGGTCATGCCCTTCTGGAATGAAAAAATTGTCCCGCGGCTGAAAGCAGGCGAAAAAATTTTGATCGTCGCCCACGGCAACAGCCTGCGGGCATTAGTCAAATACCTTGACCAAATTTCGGACGAGGACATCACCGAATTGAACATCCCCACCGGCATCCCGCTGGCTTATCAGCTAGACGCGCAACTCAATGTAGTTTCACGCCGTTACCTTGCTGATGAAGAAGCTGTCAAAGCCGCGGCCGAGGCAGTGGCGCGCCAGGGTTTGGCAAAAAAGGAATAACTCCCCCCTTAAAAAAACGGCTGCCCCCTGTAACGGCAGCCGTTTTTATTTTTAATCAACACCTCAATCCCCGCGGGTTCCGAATATATAATCCCATAACGGTGAAGAAACTCCAAATCGTTGGTTCGGAGTTTTGTAATGATGACGCATATGATGCCGTTTTAAAGCCTTTAAAACCCCGCTGCGCATCGGCCAGTGATGAGTGGCATAATGAGTCATATCGTACAATAAGTAGCCGATGATGAATCCCGAAAAAACCATCGCCGTCATAAACGGCGCTTGCAATAAAATTCCAAAAATCAGGTAAAAAGCGCCGTAGAAAATCAACGCTAATGGTATGCTAACCACGGGGGGCATAACCAGGCGGGTTTTGCATTGAGGTTGCTCATGATGAACACCGTGGAAGAGATAAAATATCTTCTCTTGACGGGGTGTTTTAGGTTTATAGTGGAAAAGAAAACGATGCAAGATATATTCCGCAAGAGTCCATAAAAATAGACCGAAAATGAATCCGAACGGTATGAAAAATCCAGAAATAGAAGGTGGCTTGATCAAAATTCCCCGAATCAAGAAAAACACCGCCACCGGCAGCCAGATAATGACCACAACAACGGGTGAGATATGGGTAAAAAATTCCAGAAAATCGGATTTAAACAGGCGAATGGGTTCATCGCTGTGATTGATTTTGATTGTGTCCATAATTTCACCTTAAGAATAAGAAATGGAATTATTGGATAAATTTTGGGAGGATTTCATCTCGGAGTATATCACAAGATGAATCATAATATAATACCGTTGAAGCCTTCAATCAGGATGAGCCTGCGTGAATCAATCATCTTTCCGTAAAAAAAGCCCGGTTAGACAGCTGCTTGCTGAACGATATTTACTGATATCCCTGATCAGTTTTGCTGCCACCGTGCTGATCATCCGCTTATTCCTGGAGCTGACGAACTACCCCCGCGTTGAATTTGGTACACTTCACATCGCCCATGTCATTTGGGGTGGCTTGATTTTGTTTGCTGCCGCCTTGTTACCAATCATGTTCGCCAATCGCTGGGCGTTATTCGGTTCGGCATTGTTGAGCGGGATTGGTTTTGGTCTTTTTATAGATGAGATTGGCAAATTCATTACCCAAAATAACGATTACTTTTACCCGCCGGCTGCCCCGCTGATCTATGCAAGTTTTCTCCTGACCGTTTTGGTTTATAACCAGTTTCGAAAGCCCCAACCATCTACCACTCGCGAAGATTTGTATCATATCTTCAGCATGATGGAAGAATTACTGGACGAAGACCTGGACGAGGAAGAAAAATCTTACCTCATTCAGCGCTTGAATCACATTATTAATACCTCGGATGATAAAACACTGATTCACCTGGCGCACTCCCTGCTTAATTTCCTTAAGAGCGACTTGCTCACCAACCCAATCTCACCCAAATCTGGTCTCAACTACCGATTAGAGCAACTGGTAGCAAAAGTCGAACGGATATTTTCCCAATCGCGCTTACATCTCCTATTGATTGGTGGTTTATTCTGGCATGGTTTTATCTCCATAATGGGTTTACTTAACCTCACCTTTCTATCCATGCAGACCATTCATGGGCAACCAGAGCGTTTTCTTGAGATCATAAAAACACTACCCCCAAACCTTCCACCCGAATGGTTAATTGTCAAATCTGCAAGTCAGGCAGTAATTGGATTTTTTTCACTCGTTGCTGGAATATTACTGATCATGAAACGCGATAGATTGGCCATAAGGATCGGTGTTTTGGTTCTAACTCATTCTCTGACGGTTGTTAATTTACTGGTCTTTTATTTGGATCAGTTCTCTGCTTCGCTGAACGCCATTTTTGAATTTGCTTTGTTGCTTGGATTGATCAATTATCGCCGACGTTTTATTCAACATGAGTTTATGGATGATATTGCAGGCAAGGCAAACAATCTTAAGCGGGACGAAGAACAAATACTTCAGGCTTGAGTGTATGGATTATTGCTGTCCCGCTAGTCAAATCGCGCAAGGAACGTTCAAAATCGGGTTTATTCGATAGGGGAATCTGAATTTGAAGGCTTACCCGTTCAGCAAAATTTTCTGCGATTATGCTACCGTCATATCTTTCAATTAAACGCTGGGAATTTTGATAATCGGTATAACCCACAACACACTCCAACTCACATGCTTTTACCTGTATCGCGAACGGGAGGTCGGCCAGCACGGCTTTGACAGCATGCTGGTACGCCTTAACCAGCCCCCCGCTACCCAGTTTCGTTCCCCCAAAGTAACGAACAACGACTACAACGATATTTCCGATACCGCTTCCCTTTAACACACTTAAAATTGGCTTGCCTGCAGTGCCACTTGGTTCGCCGTCGTCATGGCAATGTTCAATGATGGTTGAACCGTGACCAATCAGATAGGCGGGGACGTGATGAGTTGCATCCGGGAACTCCATACGTATGCGTTGAATGAAATGACGCGCCTCTTCAACCGTAAAAGCAGGAGCTGCAATGGCAATGAAACGGGAATTGGATACTGTAATTTCCGCTCTGCATTCTTTCGCTGGAACCGGAAACGATTTAGAAATTTCAGATCTTGTGTTATCATCAACTTTGGCCATAAAGAAATTATATCCACCTCTGGTAAGGATTGAAAAAATGAAGCACTTTTTGGTTGATATTCACTATACTGCGCCTATTGAAAAAATTGACGAAATTTTACCCCTTCATCGCGCCTTCTTACAAACAGGGTATGATCAGGGTTACCTGTTATGTTCCGGCCCCAAAAACCCGCGCACGGGAGGGATTGTAATTGCTCGTGCCGAATACGAAGACGAATTGCGTAACTTTTTCAAGCAGGACCCCTATCAGCAAAACCAGGCAGCTCGATATGCCTTTATCGAATTCAATCCGGTAAAGTTCCAGACTTATTTGAAAAAATGGATCA
>FWPU01007169.1_pt1 | contig 20938 bp, 22 predicted proteins | sample 2228361 | NCBI WGS metagenome assembly FWPU01 (sample SAMEA103939777, study PRJEB20133) | metagenome
AAAAAATTTTTACAAAAATGTTTTTCAAAATTTCCCGAACCCTCTCCAGAAGCCAGCTCAATTCTGGCATGGTTTATGAATAAAAAAATAATGATGCCTCTCAGAGGCAGAAATTAATTAGGAGGTGTTAAAATGAAGAATGTTAAGAAGATACTTTACGCGATTTCGTTAGCTATTACTATTTTCGTAGTGATGTTCTTCTTTTCCCCTCAAAAAGCAGAAGCAAAAGCTAAATTTGGTTATCGTCATCCTGGCTGGCCTCTTAAAACATGTGATACTAGCTATCCTTTTAACTGTGCTGTTGTGTCCCCTGATTAAAGACTATTTAAAAGGGTGGGATGGGCGGGAGAAATATGATAAAATTAATATCTAATTAAAAGAGATGGGGAAAAATGAAAAAAATATTAATTATATTTAGTTTTTTCTTTCCTTTATCGTTATTTTCGAATGATAAGATAAAAATAGAGTTTCTTTCACAGTTTTATTTAGATCAAAAGAAAGAGCTTATTACAAAATCATGGGATATAGGAGTGGATGAACAAGAGAATATTTATGTTGTTGATGGAACTTCTTCAAATGTTAAGATTTTCAACAAGGAAGGGAAAATAGTTAAAATTTCGGGAAGAAAGGGAGGAGGGCCAGGAGAATTTATGCATCCTTTTAGAATTGATATTAACGACAAATGGATATGTGTTCAGGATGTGGGTGCCTTGAAATATATAGTTTTTGATAAAGAATTCAAAGAGGTGCGAAGGTTCTTTTATCTTCTCAGTCCAAATGATAGTTTTGTAATGGATGAGGACAGAATTATTACAAACGGTTTTTTTTGTAGACAAAAATGGGAAAGAGTTTAGAGGTGTTATTCTCGATCTTTCAGGCAAAGTAATTAAAGGATTGATTCCGTTCCAATATTCAAAAGATGATGTGTGGAACAGGATTACTGATGCTTTAGCGTTTGTGGATGTGTCCAAGGATAGAGAAATATATTTTGTAAAGGAAAGAGAGGTACAATGCTACAAATTCAATAAAGCAGGAGAACTTGTGAGAAAATTTGGAGAAAATCCATCTTATTTTTACTCATGCAAAAAGACAAAAGATTTTGAGTTGATATATAAGGGAAGTAGCCAATCTGAAATGATGGAAGCTGATGAGAGATGGCGGCGCTCTTTCAGCTGGGTTTCTGGGATATTTGCCCTTAGAGATTTTTTAGGGATCATAGTTACAAAATACAACGATAAGTTAAATAAGTGGGAATACTTTTTCCAATTCTATGACTTTGCTGGAAATTTGTTAGAAGACGGAGTAAAAATTGAAAGAATCGGGGCATCTTATTTTCAACACTTTTTCATGGTTGACAGTAATCATGAGGATAAGATTTATATCTTAGAAGCCCTTGACGATGGACAGGGATTCAAATATAGATTTTCTAAATATAAAATTATCAGAGTATCACATTGAAAAAAGGTTGGTGGGTAGCATTATCAATTGTGCTAATTATAACAAATATTTCTTATATTTTAAAACTAAAGAATTTCAATAGAAATTCAATTAATGAAGAAATATTTATAAAAGGTTCGAAAGAGAAGGTTTCAATTCCTTCGAAAAAGAGTGTTTTAACCTTAATCGTCTATTTCTCAAACAATGGCTGTGGAAGTTGTGTAGAAGTAGTAGATTGTTGTAATAGGCTCTTCACAGAATTGAAGCTAGAGGAGATCTTCATTTTGGGCTTGGTTCCAGAAAAACGAGGATATAAAGACTACGCAAAGCAAAATGAAGATAATTTTCCCTATTGGTAAAGATAAGGATAGGAAAGTAGCAAAGAGATTTCATATATCAATCACACCTTTTAAGATAATACTGGATAGAGAGGGTAATATTCTTCATGTGTCCTCGAGTTTTTCAGGTAGAGAATTTCATAAAAGTTTTTATTTTGAAGTTCTTGAGCTTCTAAAAAAAGTTAGAGTAAAAGAAAGTTTTACAAGGTATTATTAATTTCATGAAGAATTTTTATTTGGATTTTTAAGAAATTTTAACTCATTTTCTACAGTTTAATTTAAAACACCTTATAAATAATGAGTTTTACCTGTCAGAGTAAGCGCAATACGTTTTAATTGCTCTTATCAGATTTTGTGCCCAGGTTTTGTATTCGTCGTATTGCAAACTTATTCATTGCAAGATCGTTAAGGATAGAGTAGGATGGTGCAGTATATCATGTAGCTTCGAGAAAGAGGGAAAGAAAGGAAATTCTTCAACATAGTCAAGACAGGTTGATTTTCCTTGATATTCTTAAAAAAATGACCAATAAAGAATACAACTGGTTCGGTCATGCTTACTGTCTTATGAACAATCATTATCATCTGCTTATAGAAACACCCGATAAAATTCTTTCAAAAGATATGAGGCAGTAAACCAATATGGAGACTGCCAGAGAAAAATTACAGAATATCTTGGTAAACATTACTCAGCTGTAAGTGAATCGGTAAGAAGAATTGAAGCGCCAAAATTCAAGCCCTGACCCTCTACTATATATTAAAGCTTGATTTTATAATCATTATTTATTTTATTGATCATTGCTTTTTTGGGGTTATAATAATCATTTGAAAATAAAAGACTTAATTAATACAAAACAGAATTTAATGAGAAATATCAAATTGAAAACCACTTTCAAATCTTCAATAGAACTACAAGAAGGAGATCATGTCCCGGACTTTGTTATGGAAACAATTAATAATAAAAAACATCTCTTTCTCAAAATGCTGATTTAATCATTATTGCAGTTGGACTTGAAAGTGAGGATACTCTTAAGGAATTTGAGAAGAAAATTAAACTTCCAATTTATTTCGCTCAAGATGCCTTTACAAAACCTCACAGAAAGTTTGGAATAAAAGGAGCACAAAGCGTAGTTTACATAAAAAATGGAGTTGTAAGAATCGTTGCATAACCATTTACTTGGGAGAAAAGATTACCAGAATTAATAAATTTTTTAAGAAATTTAGAAAAGAGAATGAGAGGTATACTTGTTCTTTCTTTCAAAAAAATATGTAGGACGAATCAAATTATTCTGCTATTTCTTGCTCTCACTTATATTATACTCCTATATATTGCATTTTATACCAAAGATTTAAAGGATCTTATTTCTCCTTTAAACTTTGTTTTCTCCTACGGATGTCTCTTGATTACTGGTGGACACTTAAGAGATGAAATAATCAATGGATACTTAGGTGTAGTTCTACATAGATTGAGTATAGCGAATATAGGTATAGGCAAATTTTTGACTATCTTTATTTTTTTCTTCAATTTGTTATATTTTCTTATCTCCCACTTTAATTGTTTATGGTTTTTTAACTGGAGAGGTTGGAGAATTTAAATCTTTATTTATTCTGGTTGCAAAAGGCTTTATAGTTACAATCTATTTAATATCTACAGGGTGTATATGAAAAATCTTAAAAGATACGATAGAGCGTATCCTTTAAAAGGAAGAGGGAAAAGGTTTCACTGTTAATTAATTTAATCTCCCGCCAAAAATCAGCTACAGCAGATGTTTTGTAATTAATTAAGTTTTTCTACTTCGAAAACACGATTTTCTGGCATGAGGTTTGATAAAAAATTTTTATGGTGAAGAAAATAAGCAAAAGGAAAGAGTTCCATGACTTATGGAGGCTCTATTTTAAAGCTTCAGCGAGTTAATGAACAGATTCATGAATTAATTAAAAGGGGGGGTGATATATGAGGTAATGAGGTTTATTGGTATTGGCTCTATGGAATTTAGGGATTAAAAGGGCTGTTCAAAAGGGAACAGGCCAAACTAAAAGAAAACAGGTAAAGATGTTTCTTAAAAGGTTACGTAAAAATTATCAATAATTATCATTTTCGCGAGTCTTTTCTTCCTGCCTGCATTCACACCCGTTAAATCCCCGAGTTCCTCTTCCAGCCCCATGGTTCTTCTTGCTGGAGAGAAAACATGCATATGGTGGTTCTGGAGTTTTTATCTTAGGTGCACAGAAAAAAATTCAACCTGAACAGGAGACGAAGAAGTAGGGGGGAAGTAATCCTCCCTACTTTCAATAAAAAAATTTGGAGGAGTTGCATGGAAAAATGGAGACCCACTCTAAATTTAATTCTTGATATAGTCATGGTAATATGTGCACTTACAATAGTTTAAAAAAGATATTTGAAGATTTAAGGAAAAAAAGAATTCGTGGATTTTCAATACCAATTGAATTTGCTTCTATTGTGACAATTGGAGGTCGTAAAATGCTATTTTTCCCCATTATAATGAAAGAGCCTCAATTATACGGTAAATTAAACTTTGGTTTGGTCAATCCTATTCAATAGGATAGCGATAATCAATTTTCTGAATGTTTTGCAGGCAGAAGATCAATATGGTACATGCCCCCTCAACTCATTGATGCTCTGTGGTATTTTGGGTGATCCTCAATTAGATAATAATAAAATAGGATATATCCGCATTAAGAGGATAAGCGAGGATACTTATGATGTGATTTTACAGGATAATGAGGGGAAGATTTTATTTGCCTCAAGAGAAAAGCTTAAAAAGATAGAGCCAGAGATTGGAGAAGGAACTTTGCTTCCGTTAAAAAACCAAGAAGAGGTAAAAAGAATTTACTCTCCTGTTTGGGATTTAAAGCCAGAGGAATTCATTTTTTTGCAATAGTTGTGTAAATGTATAAATAAAGGGAAAGGGTTCTTTATGAAAAATTTGAAGTTAAGACCATGTACATTGCTCTTTACTTTTCTTATTTTATTGAGCTACGAAATTTCTTTTGCTAAAGCAAAAGGGGTGGTTGTCAAAGATGTTAAACTTTCTTTGTTTTCTAAAATTGGGAAAAATGTATTCAATCATCCTGGAACACCAGTTCATGGTTATAATGTCCTCACATCAGATGAATCAGCTGTGTATATCTACGACTCAAAAGGAAAGTTGCCCTTTTATTGTTTAGATTTAAAGACACTGAATTTGAAAGGGTTTGGTGCTTGGGGAGAAGGCCCGGCTGAGATTCCGATGGGTTTTCCTGTGATTATAAGTCAATCTAAAGGAAATCTTTTTGTCTATCCACCCTTTGAACTTCGTATCCTTGCTTTTAAAAAGGAGAACTTAGCTTCTACAAGGAAAAGAAATTTCCAGAATTCCAGTTAGGTTCCTTTTTCTATATAGGTCCAAATAATTTAGGAATTTATGTAAATATGGGAATACAAAGTGAGTCCTATAATTTTGCTAAACCATTTCAATTTGATTTAGAAAAAAATATTTTTACAGAAAAGCCAATTATTTATGGGAAATATCAAAATATTTCTCTCCGCTAGCCAATTGCTCAAGATCCCCATCCTTAAGAGAGGACCGATTCATATAGATTCTGAGGGAAATTTATATTTTGCCAATTTCTACTCTTCCCTATTAATGGGCTTTAAAGAAGATGGCACCCAAATTTTTGCCTATTTTGAGCCTCCAAATATTCCTTTACCAGAGGTGAAAGCCCAACAAATGGGAAATATAATTTCTTCAAAACCTGAAAGAAGTATTCAATTATATTTATCTCTTACCTCCGACTCTGAAAACCTCTACGCATTGTTCTCGGGAGAGGAAATAAAAGTGGTGGATATAAGTTTTCCTTTGAATTACCCATCTTTGCGAATGCCATTTTAATAAAAGAAAATTTATTGTTCTTATCCTCCCTTGATCCAGAGCCTTGCTTGGTAATTTACAAATTAAAAATGGATTGAAAGAGTTGTTCTCCAGCTAAATCTATTTAAAGGGTTAATCCTAAAAGGGAGAGTATTCTTATTTTTTCATTCTTAATTGCTGTCTTCCTTAATAGCCCTAACTTTTGCAAGGCGTAGGCATAAGTTATTAGAGGGCATGAAGCAGAAGGTGAGAGAGTTTTTCAGTCGGAAAGAAAGTGATTGTCTCAGTAAGCAAGGAGAAAATAATAATGAGAGAAATTTCTACATAAGAATGCTTTTTGAAAATAAGACAAATAAAAAGCTGTTCGCTATTTCTTTTAGCCGGGATTTTTAAGGAAGACCTGAATATTGGATGTGATAAAATGGATGTTTCTTAAAAAACAGATGGAAATAGCGAGAAGCACTATTTTTGGGCATTTATCGCTGTCCTATGGCTTTGAGACATGAACGTTTTACCTCAAGCTCATTCTTCATCATCCTGAAACTCCTCTCCTCTTCCATAACCTTTTAGCTGTTGGTTACTTTAAAAAATGAATTATTTTCCATTTAGATTTTCTTTTGCCCAGAGTCCGGCGCCGATCATCCCTGCCTTATTCCCCAGCAATGCTGGAACAATCTTTGTTTTTTTATATGAAAATATTATTGCTCTTTTTTCTATTTCCTCCACTACAGGTTTCATTATCAATTCCCCAGCTGACATTACACCGCCACCGAGAACAATAAGTTCGGGATCTAAAAGATTTATAATATTGGAAAGTCCTATTCCAAGATAATATCCAGCTTTTCTAAAAGCCTCTGATGCTTTGATATCTCCTTTTTTTGCAAGTTTGTAAACTTCCTCTGAAGTGATATCATAGCTTTTGCCTATGAGCTCAAGATAATTTCTCACTATTTTTGAGGCTGATACCTCTGTTTCAAGACAACCTTTCCCTCCGCAGTTGCATGAATAGCCATCAGGATTTACTACTGTGTGTCCAAACTCTGCACCAAATCCCGATGAGCCATGAAAAAGTTTTCCTTCCAGAATTATCCCTGAACCGACCCCAGTCCCCAGGGTCACATGAAAAATATTTTTAAATCCCATCCCTGCTCCTATTTTGAACTCTCCCCATGCAGCCATGTTGGCATCATTGTCCACTGTAAATGGTGTATCTATGCATTCATTGAAAATTTCGAAAAGTTTTATCTCGTTTAAAAATTTTATATTGGGAGAGCACCTTAAAACCCACTCTTTCATGTCAATGAAGCCAGCAATGCCTATTCCTACTCCACAAGGTTTTTCCAAGAAGCTCAATCTGGTGTAAATTTGTGAAATCTTTTTTATGAACGTTTTCAATTCATTGGGAGTTGGCTCTGTTAATTCTTTTTCTATTTTCCCATCGTTATTTAAAGAACATGCCTTTATAGCAGTTCCACCAATGTCTATACCTATCCAGCTCATGGTCTTTTTGCAATGATGGCATAATCCTGAAATCCGAGAATCAATTTGTTCAGGATCTTAAAATTATAAGAGATTCTTCTTAAGAGATCATTTTCTTCTGGGATGGATTTTAACTCTTCTTTGGTAGGAGAGATGTATCTGATCTCCTCGACTCTGAAGCCAGATGACTCGATGAAAAATTTGAGGGTTTCAGGATGGATAGGATTCTTGTGGGTGGGGTCTCTATAAAATACTTCTACAAGAGTATAAAGGGATGTGGGATTTACAGTCTCCACCACTGCGAAAGAGCCCTTAACGAGTTTGAAATATAGGAGATCAAAAATTTTTCTTAAAAACACAGGCTCCAGATGTTCAATAACCTGGGAAGAGAAAAAGCCCCCGAGAGACTCATCCTCAAGGGAGGAAAGGTGGAATAAAATATCTTCGTTCAAGCATTTCAAACCCTTTTCTCTGCAGATTCTTATCATTTCTTCGTTGATTTCAATTCCATATCCTTCTATATTATTTTCTCTTAAGAGTTCCAGAAATTCACCTCTTCCACATCCAAAATCCATTACATTTTTTCTACCCATGAAATAATTCAAATAGACTTTTTGCCTCTCTTTAATACTTTCTTCCCATCCTCTGAAACTTGTTTCAAAAAACCTGTAGCCCAGGTCATCAAATTTTTTTTCTAATCTCTCTGCTTCCTCAACAGAGAATTCCTTTCTCTTTAAGAGAATGGCGAACTCTTCGATATCCTTTTTTATGGAAAAAAATGTTTCAAGAATTCCCTCAATTTTTTCTTTATGAATTTTCAATTTCTCAATCTTCCAGTTCAGGGACTCGAATAAAATTCTTACGTGATTTGATCCGAGAGCATCCCACTCCTTCTCTTTCGCATCTACCATGGGCAAGATACTGGAAAGAGTGTCTTTTAAAAGCAAAGAAAAATCTTTCTGAATTTCTATTAAATTATCAAAGGCTTCAATAATTGGGATTATATAGCTCAGCTCCTTTTTCTTTTTTGATTCGATTTCCTTTTTCAATTCTCTTAAGGAATTTAACGTTAACTCTAACCTGGACTGAAAATTTGTCTCAATAAAATTGTCTATTTTTTTTAGGTAAGATTTATGTTTTCCCTCTTCCCTTTCTCTTTCCTCAGCAAGCCTCTTTAATAAAAGGGGATCCACTTTAATTTTTTAATATTTTATTTCCAGATTTTTCCTCTTTATCTTCCTTTCCTGTAAGGGCTTTTTTAAAGCTTTTTATTCCCTCTCCAAGACCTCTTCCAATCTCAGGAAGTCTTCTTGCACCAAAGAGAAGGAGAACTATGAGAAGAATGAGCAGAATTTCTGGAAGGCCAAGGGTTTTAAACATTTTCACCTCCAGGGATTTTATAAAAAATAAACATCATCTTTATTATATCAAATTTTTCACTCAAGGTAGTCTGCCCTTAAATTTTCTATAGCCTTCGATTAAAGAAATCATTATTTCTGAAACTGAAGGAATATCCTTTATCAATCCCGAAATTGCTCCCACCTCCAGCTCTCCTTCATCCAGATCTCCCTCTTTAATTCCTTTCATTGCCCTCGACTCTCCATGAAGTCTTAAGAGTTCCTCATCCCTAGCCCCCTCTTCCTCTGCTTTTTTCATTTTCAAAGAAAAAGCATTTTTTAAGGTTCTTGTGGGAAGAATTTTTCTCATAATTATTATTGTGTCCGAATCAGACGCATTGCAAACTGCTTTCTTGTAATTTTCATGAGCGTTGCTCTCCTTAGAGATGGCAAATCTTGTCCCTATCTGAACTCCCTCTGCGCCAAGAGAGAAAGCCGCAAGCATTCCCCTTGCTTCTCCTATTCCTCCTCCTGCTATCACAGGAATTTTTACTGCATCCACCACCTGAGGAACCAAGACCATCGTGGTGAGCTCATCCTTCCCATTGTGTCCTCCTGCTTCATAACCTTCTGCTACCACACAGTCCACTCCTGCTGATTCGGCTTTTTTAGCCTGTCGAACATTCGATACCACATGGGCAACTTTTATGCCCTCCTTTTTAAGTCTCTCAGTGCTAATAGTAGGATCTCCTGCGGAAGTGAAAACTATTTTTACCCCCTTTCTTATAACATTTTCTATATGTTCTTTGGCATACTTAAATGAAAGGGGAATGTTGACTCCCCAGGGTTTGTCAGTGGATGAATTCATTATCTCAATCGCTTTTTCCAGTTCCCCTGGTCTCATGGAGCCTGAACCGAGAAGCCCGAGTCCACCTGCATTAGATACCGCAGATGCGAGGGACGGTCCTGCCACCCATATCATCCCTCCCTGAACAATGGGATAGCGTATAGAAAATAACTCTGATACTCTTGTTCTTATTTCATCGCACATAGTTAAATTTTACAACATTTTTAAGTTTTTCCAAAACTTGACTGAATTGAGGAATAAATTTATAAATTCTTTGATGGAAGAATTAACTCCCTTAATGAAACAGTATAGCGAGATTAAAAAAGAATACTCGGATTGTATACTTCTATTCAGACTTGGAGACTTCTACGAAATGTTTGGGGATGATGCCATTAAAGGCTCAAAAATATTGAATATAGCTCTTACCACAAGAGAGAGGGGAAAGGAGAATCCCATGCCCATGTGTGGGGTTCCTTATCATTCAGTGGATATTTATATTTCGAAACTTTTGAAAGCTGGATTAAAAGTAGCTGTTTGTGAGCAGATGGAGGAGCCAGGACTTTACAGAGGTCCTGTTAGAAGAGAGGTTACAAAGATTCTAACCCCTGGAACAGCTGTGGAAATCGATGAGGTTCCATCTGAATTCTTGATAATCTCCTCCATAATGAAAATGGGGGACAGGATAGCCGTTTCTTATGTGGATCTCCACACTTGGGAAGCAAAGTGTGTGGAGCTCGGGGCAGAGAGTAAGATAAAGATGGAAGATATTGTGACTCAGATAAATCCGAGAGAGATAATAGTTCCAAAATCTCAATCTGAGGAGATTTCGAAAATTTTATTTTTTGGGAATGGTTTCTCCATCACAGAGCTCGAGGATTCCTATTTTGATCCCTTCAAAGGAGAAATTGCTTTAAAGAGTCATTTAGGTGTATCGAGTCTTGAGGGGATGGAATTAGAAGATAAACCTCTTTTGATAGCCACTCTTTCAGCTCTACTGGAATATTTGAAAACACTGAGAAAGGACGAACTGAGTTTTTTAAGAAGGATATCCATTCATCCATATTCTGATTTTATGATACTCGATTCTGTTTGCATAAAAAATCTCGAGCTTATAAGAGAGATAAGGGAAGGAGGGAAAGAAGGTTCCCTTTACGGAGTTCTGGATATTACGAAAACTTATATGGGTAGTAGAATGTTGAAGGATTGGATACTCCATCCCCTTTTGTCGAAAAAAAAGATTGAAAAAAGACTTGAAGCGGTGGAAGAATTTTTGAAAGAAACCACCAAAAGGAGGGAGCTTAGAAAAATTCTTGAGGGGCTTTCCGACCTCGAAAGGCTTCTCTCAAAGATAGCCTTTAATGTTGCAAATCCAAGAGATATTATAGCCCTTAAAAATTCCATCACTCCTTTCCCCAGGATCAAAAACTTAATTTCTGAGTTTCACTCGGAATTACTAAGAGAAAAATTTTTGAACTGGGATTCCCTGGATGATATCAGGGAGAAAATTGATAGGGCAATAGAAGATGACCCTTCTGCTGTTATTACAGAGGGAGGAATAATAAAAAAGGGTTTTGACCCTTCCATTGATGAACTGAAAGAACTCTCACGAGAAGCAAAAGAATTTATTGCTGGTCTTGAAAAAAGAGAAAGAGAAAGGACAGGAATAAATTCGTTAAAGATTAAATTTAACAAGGTTTTTGGATATTCGATAGAGGTGACAAAACCGAATCTTCATCTTGTTCCCGAAGATTATATAAGAAAACAAACCCTTGTCAATGCTGAAAGATTTGTTACCCCGGAGCTTAAGGAATGGGAAGAGAAGATACTTTCAGCAGAAGAAAGGGTGAAGGAGCTGGAATATGAGATGTTCTTGAAAATAAGGGATGAGATAGGAAAGGAAGAAGAGAGAATCCAGAGAATGGCAAAAGTTATTGCTGAAATAGATTGTCTTTCCACGCTTGCAGAGGTAGCCTTTTTAAGAAAATACTCAAAACCCAAGATTCACGAGGGGGATAAAATAATTATTGTGGAGGGAAGGCATCCTGTCATCGAAGCTCTGAGACCCAATGAGCCTTTTATACCCAATGATACAGAGATCGACTGTGGAGAGAATCAAATTCTTATAATAACTGGTCCCAACATGGGCGGTAAGTCCACTTATCTGAGGCAAGTGGCTCTTATTGTTATATTGGCTCAGATGGGATCTTTTGTGCCAGCTAAGGAAGCAGAAATAGGGATTGTTGACAGAATTTTTACGAGGATAGGTGCGACAGATTACCTTATAGGAGGGCAGTCCACATTTCTTGTGGAAATGCACGAAACAGCTTCCATTCTTCATAATTCCACTAATAGAAGCCTTGTCTTGCTGGACGAAGTAGGGAGAGGAACATCCACCTTTGATGGAATTTCCATTGCTTGGGCTGTGATGGAATTTATTCACGAAAAGATTTCTTGCAGAACTCTTTTTGCCACGCATTATCACGAGCTCACAGAATTAACTCAGACATTGAAGAGAGCCCGGAATCTTCATTTAGCAGTTAAGGAGATGAAGGATGAGGTTATTTTTCTTAAAAAGATAAAAGACGGACCTTCAGATAGAAGCTTCGGGATTCAGGTAGCGAAACTCGCTGGAATTCCGAGAGAGGTAATTTCGAGAGCTAAGGATATACTCCATGACCTCGAGAGAAAAGAGATGGAGGAGATGAGCAGAAGGAAGTCAACGAGATTTATAAGACAGATTGATCCAAATCAGCTCCCTCTTTTCCCAGAAATAAGAGAGGATGAGAAGATTAAAAGAATAAAAGAAAAACTTAGAGAAATTGACTTGAATAAAACCACACCCCTTCAAGCTCTGTTTCTTTTAAATGAAATAAAAGAGGAAATAGAAAAAGAATAAGGATTCATAGCCATAAATTTTTCAGAATAAACCTCTTTTCTGGCACAGAAATTGCTAGAAATAATATGATGTTTTATAATAAGAGGATGAGTTGGAGAATAAAGGTTTTAATTATAATATGCGGCGCAGTAACAATTCTTTTTCTGGTTGTTTTCGCTATTAATCTCAGGATTACTAACAAAATAACAAGTTCCCTTTTAGTAGAGAATGTCGCCTTACTTACATCCATAATTGAAAATGCAATAACTTCTCCCATGGTGGAGGGGAAAGTAGAGATAGTCCAGAGAATCATTTCCAATATACCTCACAACACGGATATTATAAGTTTCAAGATTATATCTCCTGAAGGGAAAATATTAAGTTCCTCTTCTCCTGAGGAGGTGGGGCATGAGGCGGGAATAGAGCTCAAAGAGAACATGGCTGAAACAGCTGAAAGCGGAATCCCAATATTCTCCTTTCAGAGAATGCCCGTATTTTTCCAAATAAAAGCAATAAGAAATGAGCCAAGATGTTACCAGTGCCACAATCCATCCAGGAAAGTTAATGGATTCCTTGCCATAAAGATTGATTACAAGAAAGCTCAGAATCTTCTGGAGAGCAACATTAAAAAAGGGTTTTTTGTATTATGTAGCGCTTTGCTCTCCCTTGTTCTTTTAATTACCATTGCTCTCAATAGACTTGTGAATAAACCTGTGCTGACAATACTTGAAAAGATGAAGGAAGTGGAAAAAGGAAATCTCAAAGCTCGAATAGAAATAAGAGGAAAAGATGAAATAGCAACCTTGGGAAGAGGTTTTAATCGCATGGTGGAAAAGCTCGAAAACTCAATAAAAGATAGAGAAAGAGCTTACACTGAAGATTTAAGGAAAGCGGAGCATCTTGCTAATCTGGGAGAACTTGCCGCTGGTTTAGCTCATGAAATAAAGAACCCCCTTACAGGAATAAAAGGGGCTATAGAGGTGATCCTTGAAAGAAGTAAAGAAAGAGAGATTCTATCTGAAATTCTGCATCAGATAAACCGGATAAGTGAGGTTATACAGAATTTTCTTGCTTATGCTCGCCCCAAAGAGCCAATTTTCACAGTAACAAGTATTCACAAAATAATTGAGGACAGCATAACAATTGCGAAATATTATGCTCTTGGTAAGAACATTGAGATAGAGACCGTATGCCCATCAAACATTCCAAATCAGCTTCTTGATCCTGACCAGATTCAGCAAGTCCTTGTAAATCTTTTGATTAATTCTATTGACTCCGTAGAAAGCATAGGCAAAATAGAAATAAGAGCGTGCCCAAAGGAAAAAGGAGTGGAAATAAAGATTAGAGATAATGGGAAAGGGATAAAGGAAGAGAACCTTCCTTTCATATTTAAGCCTTTCTTCACAACAAAACCCAAAGGCAGTGGACTTGGTCTTTCCATTTGCAAAAGGTTGATAGAAAACCACAAGGGTAGTATAAGCGTGGAAAGCAAAGAGGGATATGGAACCATTGTCAGACTCTTTATACCTTTCCTCGATGAAAAAGGGAGCCTGAGAGAATGAAAAAGAAGAAGATTTTAATTGTGGATGATGAGCATCTTATAAGGTGGTCCTTTTCAAAAAAATTGGAAAACTGGGGATATCATACAGAGGTTGCTTCTAATGGGAAAGAAGCTCTTGGGCTAATAAATAACTTTAATCCCGACCTTGTTCTCCTTGACCTCAACCTTCCTGATTACCATGGTCTTCAATTGTTAAAAGAAATTAAGTCCATCTCGCCCTCCGTTCAAGTAATTATAATCACTGCATTTGGCTCGATAGAACAGGCGGTTCAGGCTATAAGGGATGGAGCCTATGATTTCATCACAAAACCTGTTAATTACGACAATCTTCAGAAAATAATCGAAAATGCAATTGAGATTTTGAATCTAAAGGAGGAAGTCGCTTTTTACAGGGAAAAAGAAAAAAAGGAGCAATCTCACGAAAAGATTATTGGTGAATCCACGGTTTTAAAGGAGGCAATAGAACTTGCATTGAAATGCGCCAAGAGCGAGGCATCTGTTGTTCTTCTTTTAGGAGAAAGCGGAACAGGGAAAGAACTTTTTGCAAAGTTTATTCATTACAATTCCAGCAGAGCAAATAGACCCTTTTTGGCTATAAACTGTGCTGCCATACCAGAGAATCTTTTGGAGAGCGAGCTTTTTGGACATGAAAAAGGCGCTTTTACCGATGCAAAGAATCTGAAAAAAGGTCTTTTTGAAATAGCTGATGGGGGAACAATTTTCCTCGATGAGATCGGAGAGATGCCCTTATCGCTACAGAGCAAGCTTTTAAGAGTATTTGAAGAGAATTCCATCAGAAGAATTGGAGGAGTTAATGACATAAAGGTGGATGTAAGAATAATTTCTGCCTCCAATCAAGATCTTGAGAAAGCTTGCGAGGAAGGAAGGTTCAGAAGAGACCTCTACTACAGGTTGAATGTATTTCCAATTTTTCTTCCTCCACTAAGAGAAAGAAAGGAGGATATAATCCCTCTCGCAAAGCATTTTATTGAATTTTATAATAAGAAATTTAGAAAGAATATAGAAAGTATTTCAAAAGAGACGGAGGAGGTTCTCTTAAGATATAACTGGTATGGAAATGTAAGAGAGCTCAAAAATGTTATCGAAAGGGCATTGATACTTGAGAACTCCAAAATCCTCACCTTGGAAAATCTTTATTTACCCACATCTAAGTTCTCTTTTTCAAAAAATGAGATGTTTTCCAAATTGATCGATTCTGGTATTTCTCTGGAAGAGATGGAGAGAGCCATGGTGGAAGAAGCCTTAAGAAAAACAGGCGGTAATCAAAAGAAAGCGGCTATTCTTCTTGGAATAGGAAGGGATGCCCTCAGATACAAAATTAAAAAGTTCAACTTAGAGGAAAAATACAATCGGGCAAAAGAAATTAAGGGGTGAAATGGCGCAGAAAGCGGCGAAATAACCCATTCTGGCATCATTGTTAACAAAAAGGATTTATCCAAAGCCAATTATTTTTCTGGCATGATATTTGAAATAATAAAATAATGAGAATTTTGTATTTGATGATATACGAAAAATTAAACATAATAATTTTGTAGAAGGAGGTTTCCATGAGTAATAGGAAGTTTCTCTATGTTATTGTCCTTGGCGGTGCATTTTCTATTCTGTCAGGGTTTCTTATTCTTTCCCATCCTTCGGAGGCAATGGCACAGGGTGAATATGCAGGAATTGAGCAATGTGCCATGTGTCATGATAAAATGGTATCAACTTTTAAGGAATCCATTCACGGAAAGAAAGGATTTGAGCTTCGTTCAGATAAGGCTTGTGAAACTTGCCATGGTCCCGGCTCAGCTCATGTAGAGTCGGGAGGGGACAAGACCAAGATTCAGTCGATAAAGGCTCTCTCTGTGGAAGAGAAGTCAAATATGTGTCTTCAGTGCCATGAAAAAGGAAAGCAGATTTTGTGGAAGGGTAGTGCTCATGAATCGAGAGACCTGAGTTGTCTTACTTGCCATTCAGTTCATAATCCAAAAGCCGAAAAATCTCAGCTCCTCTCTGAAGAACCTCAGCTTTGCTTTGATTGCCACAAAAGGACCAGAGCCCAGTTTTTAAGAGCATCCCATCACCCTATAAGAGAGGGGAAAATGGAATGCTCTGATTGTCACAATAGCCATGGAACCCAGAACGAAAAGCTGATTTCTTCCAATTCCATAACTGAGAAATGTTATGAATGCCATGCGGAGAAGAGAGGTCCTTTCCTTTGGGAGCATGTGCCAGTGCGGGAAGATTGCTCTGTCTGTCATGAACCTCATGGATCAAATCATCTAAAAATGTTAAATGCCAAACAACCTTTTCTTTGCCAGAGATGCCATTCAGATACAAGACACCCTGGAACCCTTTACGATCAAACCCAGATTCTCTCAAACAGACTTTTCAATAGATCCTGCACAAATTGCCATTCCAATATTCATGGTTCCAATCACCCATCAGGGGAAACCTTTTTAAGATAAAGGAGGCTTAAAATGAAGAGAATATTTATAATTGCTTTGACATTTGGGATGGTTGTGTGGTTTTCTTCCCTCATGCTATTAGCTGAGGAGAAAGAAGAAACCAAAGTTAGCGGGAAAATAGTAATAGGAACTCAGGACATTCAGGTGGATGCAAAATCTTCAAAGTTCTTCGAATATAGAGATGTTCCGCTTGGTTTTGCTTTTGGAACCTTCAACATAAAGCTTGAGAAAGGAAATGGATACTTTAACTTCAATTCTCAAAATTTGAGGCAGAAGGACGGAAGGTATGAGTTGAATTTTGGTGAGTATGGGAAGTTCGACATCAATTTTATTTGGGATAAGACTCCTCACAGATTCAGCTTTGATGGAAAAACTCTTTATTTGGGAAGAGAGGAAGGCGGTATTTACTATTATAATCTCTCAGATCAGATTCAATTGGACGCCCAGAAAGCCACCTCTATAACAGATACCCGTAAAATCATTTCCAGCTTTCTTACAAATGCTCATGAAATAGGTCTTGAATTGATAAGAAACAAAGGTGCTCTGGACATTACATTTACTCCGTCAGTTCCTTTAACTTTCAGACTGAATGCTCAGAGAGAAACAAGAAAGGGAACAAGACCTTTTGGAGCTTCTTTTGGATTTAGTCATGTGGTGGAGGTCCCTGAACCTATAGATTACAGAACAACAAATGTGGATTTTAATGCTGAGTATTCCAAAAAGTGGGGCACAATTGTTGCTGGTTTTTATATCTCGCAATTTGAAAATGAAATTCAGACTCTGATATGGGATAATCCTTTCAGATTAACTGATAATCCAGCTGGTTATTATATACATGGTGATTCGAGCGCTTTTGGTAGGATGGCTCTTTCTCCGAGCAATTCAGCAAATAATTTTTATTTTAAAGCCTCTTTAAAGCCCTTAGAAAATACAAGGATAAATGGCTCTTTTTCTTTAGGAACTTTCTCGCAGAATGAGAAACTGCTTCCTTACACCATTAATACGGTTTTGACTTCTTACTATTCAGGAGCCCTTAACCCTCCTGCAGATTCAGCAAATGCCCGGGCAGATATTAAATCCATGGATTTGAATTTAAATACAAGGATTATCAAAAACCTTTATTTGAAAGCTGGTTATAACTCTTATGATTTCCATAATAAAACCCATGAACTCCATCTTCCGGGCTATACGAGATTTGACCAGGCATGGATGCCAGCTGTAAATGTGGAACCCTATAGTTTTAAGAGAGAAAAATTTTATGGTGATATTACATATAAATTCTTGAAAAAAGTTTCTTTGAAAGCAGGCTTTTCATCTTCCAGTATAGAGAGAGAGCACGGAGAAGAGGATGAAGGTAAAAGTGAGGAAACCCTTTACCATGCCTCAATTGATTCTAATTTGACAGAATGGCTTCTTTTAAGGTTTTCTTATCTTAACTCCTCAAGAGAATGGTCGTTAAATGAAACCAAGAAGATTTATCCTACATTCAATTTTAAGAGATACCATGAGGCGACAAGAGATAGAGAAGGCTTGAATTTTCTTGCTTCCATTTCTCCTTTTAAAAATCTTGACCTCTCAGCCTCTTACATGCAGGGAAAAGATGACTATACAAAGTCAGATTATGGTTTAAGAAGCTCTGATTTCTCTATTTATTCCATCGATCTTTCTTATTCTCTCAAAAATGGAAGTTCTGTCTATGGCTTCTATTCAAAAGAAAACTATAAAGGGGACCAAAGATCGAGACAATCAGGACCTACTTATTCCACAGATCCAAGAGATGACTGGTCAGCTGAATTGAAAGATTTAATAGATTCTTACGGAGCGGGTTTAAATGCTGTGCTGAAGAAGGACAAACTGAGCTTAGATCTATCTTACATTTATTCAAAAGCTGATGGGACATCTTTTCTCGATTCTCCTCCGGGTAGAACAGCGGGTCCTGATCTGGCAGTTAATTTTGAAAAAAAGCTTGATACCACCACTCTTCAAAGTGTAAAAGCAAAGTTGCTTTGGAAATTACAACCTCGTTTAACAATGGCTATAGGATACTGGTATGAGCAGTATGACCTTGAGGATATAACAAGAAACGATGTTAAAGTGGATATGCTTTTGACGGGCTTTGGAATATATCTAGGAGCTCTTGAGCCAGCTTACAAATATCATGTAGGATTTGTGAAGTTCATATATTCCTTCTGAGATTTAAGGCTTAGTTAAAAGAGTGCAGGAAGGGAAAGGTGGCGCCTTCGGCGCCACCTTTTTTATTTTCAACCACCAATCTGGGACATATCCCTTTTGCTATTCCGCGAGAAGAAACACCCTTTCTCAGGTTTAAGAATAACAGCCTTTTTAAAAAGCATCTCTATCTCAGGATCTTCAGCACCTTTTCTAAGTGCTTCCTTAAGGTCAATTTCTATATCCTGGGTCAGACAGCTTCTCAAAAACCCATCTGAGGTAATTCTCAATCTATTGCATCTGTCGCAGAAGCCATGGGATACAGAGCTTATTATTCCAATCCTGTTTCCATTTTTGATCGGAATATACTGATAAGGATCGTCTAAAGAAACAACGGTAAGCGAATCATTTTCTATGAGGTGCTGGATTCTTTTTAAAATTTCCTCTCTTGAAACAAAAATGCTTGAGAAACTTCCTTTATCATAGATCGGCATATATTCTACAAATCTTATAACGAAATTATTTTCTTTTCCAAAATTGATGAAATTTTCCAGTTCATCATCGTTAATCCCTCTGATCACCACCACATTAATTTTAATGGGAGCGAATCCTATCTTTTTTGCAATTTTTATCCCCTCCATAACCTTTTTAAAACAATTTGTATTCGTTATTTTTTTGAATTTTTTTTCATCTAATGTATCCAAACTTATATTAATCCTTTTTAACCCAGCTTCTTTGAGGGAATCGGCGTATTTTTCGAGCAGAACGCCATTTGTGGTTAGGGAGAGATCATCAAGTCCAGAAATGGAAACCAGCTCTTTTATTATTTTTTCTATGCCTTTCCTCATAAGGGGCTCTCCACCTGTGAGTCTTATTTTTTTAATGCCGAGGGAAATGGCGATTTTTGCGAGTCTCACTATTTCTTGGTCTTTAAGAATAATGGAATTGAACTCATTACCTAAATTTCCAGAGAAACAGTAAATGCACTTTAAATTACAATTACGAGTGATGGAGATTCTTAGATAATTTATAATCCTGCCAAATCTATCTTTTAACATCTCTCTATTTCTGAATAATTGTATAAAAAATAGAGATTCATAGAAAGAATTGACAAATCTTTTCTATTTCTTCCTTACAAGCAACTTCTGGGAATCTGTTATGAGATCCATTAAAAATTGAGATATAAGGTCAAAGGCTTTTATTATATTGGGATGAGCTAAGCTGTAAAAGACCTGTGTCCCTTCTTTTCTTGCTCTTACAATACCTTTATCTCGTAGAATCCCCAGGTGTTGTGATAAATTAGATTTTAGGATGCCAGTTATTTTGCTAAGCTCAGTTACATTCATCTCTTTGTCTCTCAAAACATCAATTATTAAAAGCCTTTTTGGATGAGCAAAAGTGGAACATATTTCCGAATGATATTCGTAATAAATAGAGTCCTTTTTCATTATGATCTCCAAAGTTAATTATATCAGATTTTCAAAATTTATTAATTAAGAAAGAAATAAGTATTTTTTCGACACCTATGTTTTTTTTAAGAAATAATGTTCACTAAAAGCTGGAGGTTTAAATGAAAAATAAAGCGATTTTAGCTGGACTGATCTTTATGCTTCAAGTAGGTCTTGTTTTTGGTGGGCTCGAATGGCAAACAAGGACTGTTTTTAAAAGCAATGGAAAAGAAGCTAATCTTGTTCTTGCCCACTGCTATGCCCAGGCTGGGAACTTAAGAGAGGAATTCGTGGTGGCAGGAAAATCCGATGCTTATCAGAAGAAGGGTTCTTACTGGATTTATAGAGGTGGAACCAATACAGTTATAATTGTTGACCCTGAGGAGAAAACATATTTTGAGATGGATGTGGAACAGTTAATTAAATTTACTGGAGCTTTAGCTCAGTTTATAAAGGTTACTATAACCAACCCGAAAGCAGAGGTGATAAAGTTAGAACCCGAAGATGTATTATCCTATAGATGCAATCATATTTTGATTAAATCTTCGTATGATATCGAGATAAAAGTTGCAATCTTGAAGTCAAAAAATCATGTGGAGATGACAAAGGAAATATGGTCCACAAATGCCATCCCTATGAAGGAATTTCCAGATAGTTTTGTCAACAAACACTTTAAAACTGGCAATGAAGAGCTCGACTCTTTGCTCAATAGAGAAGCGGAGTTGTATAAGAATGCAGGTTTTGTCTTGAAATCAGTAACAACAGAGAAGAACACAGATAAAAAAGGGAAGATCGAAGTTAAAATAACAGAAATGGAGGTTTCTGATTTAAAAACAACAAATCTTCCAAACTCTCTCTTTGAGGTTCCAGCAGGTTATAAGAAAATAGAATTCAAGCCTGTAAAAGAATATTAAAATTGACTTTCTGAGATGGAGAGTGAGGTAAATTTCGTTTAATTGCCTTTTTATACTGTATAATCCCATAACATATTAGGCTGTTCAGGATTCTTAACAAATATATTTAAGAAATTATTTTAGAGGTGGCATTTTATTGAGGGAAAAATAATGAATAATCTCATTATCTTTCAAGTATTTCCTGAAGTGATTCTCA
>FWPU01007170.1_pt1 | contig 20936 bp, 19 predicted proteins | sample 2228361 | NCBI WGS metagenome assembly FWPU01 (sample SAMEA103939777, study PRJEB20133) | metagenome
AATTGAGTGATTTTTAGTGATAAATAGAGCATTTTTAAAATATTCCTCCTTTTCTGCCGAAAATTATGATTATAAAAGTATATTATTTATCAGGAATATGAATATAAAAAATAAACTATTTATACTAACTTCACTGATACTATTTACTTCAATGTCAATTGAAGAAGCAAATTTCAATCTTGCAAAACAATGGTATGAAGAAAAAAAATACGAAAAATCAGCAAGAGAATTTGAAGAAATTTCAAAAAAATATCCCTTTTACGAAAAATACAAAGTTTTATACTATGCTGGAAAATCTTATTTTGCAATAAAAAACTACGAAAAAGCCCTTTATTTTTATGAGAGGCTTTATGCCATAGCCCAAAATGAAATTGAAAAAAGGCAATCCACATTCGAGCTGGCAAAGACATATTACTTTACCAAAAAATACCTTGTAGCTATAAGACTTTTCAATGAATTCATAGTAAGGTATTCTGATTCTCCGGTTATGCATGCAACTTTATATTATTCGGCAAGTGCGAATGAAAAACTAGGTAAAACTCTGGAAGCCAGCCTTTTATACAAGACCCTTATAGAGAACTATCCGAGTAGCCCATATGCAGATGAAGCAAAAATATCTTTAGAAAAAATACAGGACAGATGGGGAAAAATCACATTTACTGAAGTTAAAACAAATGAGCATATAGTTACAAATTACGAAAAGCAGCTTATAATTATTACAAATGTGGTTTATTTAACAAATACAGAAAATACAAATACCATTGGTTACGTTTCAATATCAACTCAGAGTTTAGAAAATAAAACAAATGAACAAATTATTTCAAATGAAAAAAAACCTGAACTTTATGAAGATGCAGATCTACTTAATGCTTTAAAAAAAGAAAATCTAAAAGGGGAGGAAGAAATAAAGAGATATAAAGAAATAATCGAACTCAAAAATAGGCTCTTAAAAATAAAAGAGAAATTACTCGAAGAAAAAAAAGGAATGGTAATTGGTGATGAAGAAAGTAATTAGTCTAATTTTTTTAATCTTTAATTCTCTCTATTCAACTGAAATTATATCTATAAATGGAAAGAAATTGAATTTTTATTTAGATACATCAAAATGTAATTTTTATCTTGAAAATCCTTACCCGATTGATAATCGGTCAAAGTTACTTTTATTCAGAGATAACCCTCCCACTTCTTTCATCCAGATTTACATAAATGGTACGCTTTACAGGATTTCTCAAAAGGAACTTCAGACAATAGAACCATTTTTCCTTTATGATAACTTTATAAAAGGTATTTTTAATGTAAAAGATATAAAATTAACAATATACTTTATACTTACAAATCTCGGTAAAAAGGGCTTCGATGATACTATCCTATCAATAGTTCAATTAGAAAATACCACCACAAATACTCGCAATCTTGATGTCAGGTTTTTGTTTGACACAGTTCTTGGTGAAGAAAAGAAAAATCCATCTCTGTACACAATTGGTGGTGAAAGGATAGAATATGATAGAATCTTTGAGGGTAGTGTTATACCGGTTATTTTTAGTGGAAATGTTAGTATGCCAGACAATGAATTCCGAGATGGTTTATACATTTACCCAACGATCAATAATTTTTCACCCAGGAAACTTATAGTGGGTAACTGGAAGAAACTAAATATAATGAGAAATATATTTATTCCAGAACCAAAAGCAAGATTTAGATACAATCCATATTCAAATCCCGATGCTGCTGTTTACCTGATATACAGTTTTAAATTATCCCCTTTAGAAAAGTTTGCCTTTGGTTGTATTCTCAGTATTGATAAAATTCCAGAAGAAAAACTAAAATTTAAAATTGAGGATGAAACGCTTTCATTCCAAAGTAGCATTGTTTTAAAAGAGGATGGTGAAAAAAAAGAAATTGAAGAATTAAAACAGCCCCCCACAAACATTGTAATTACAACAGATACAAATCAATTGAATGTAATTAATGAAAAACTCCTTCTTTATAAAAAACTAAATTCATTAATCGATAAAATCGAAAATAAATTCTTTTCTACAAATCTTACTGCAGAGAAAAAAGAGGAGACAAAACTTCCATCTCAGACATCTTTACCGATAGCTGTAATTACAAATTTATCGGGAGTTGATACAAATCAGATTGAATTATTAAACAGAGAAATATTAAAACTTCAGGAAGCTTATGAAAAAAGATTAAAAGAACTCCAGGATTATTATGAAAATAAGCTTTATGAGAATAAATTTAAAGAAGAAAAATATACCCCTCGCCCGAAGGATAGAAAAGATATTGATAAAAAAATAAAAGAAATTGACAAGAATCTTTTACTTTTAGAAAAGCTCATGAAATTTAATATAAGTTCACTTCCTGAAAATAAATTCAAAGAACTGGAAAGTAATATAATTGATATAGAAAGGGAATTAAAGTAAAATTGTTTAATCAATTTCCTTGCAGTTTTTTTCTTTAATAATTATCATTTTATAGAAAAATTTTTAAGAGAGTAACAATGAATGGAAAACCCTTTACTGCATTAATTTTTCTCTTTATTTTTCAATACATTTTTTCAAAGCAGCCTTCTAATTCTGCTTATATTACCGGGCTTGAATATTACAATAACAAAAAGTTTCTTATGGCAATAGGAAGTTTTAAAAAGGCCATCGAAGCGGGACAACAGGACGAAAAAATTTATTTCTATCTTGGCAATTGTTATGCATTTATTGAAAATTATGAAAAGGCACTCGAAAACCTTAAATTATCCAGTGAACTAACGGAGGAAATGAAGTTTAAGTCTATTGTCCTACACAACATAGGTTACGTCTACTACTTAAAAAAAGATTATAGGAAATCCATAAATTACCTAAATCAGGCATATCAGGTCAATACAAATCTCAATCAAGTTTTCTGGTATAAAGGTATGGCTTTTTTCAGATTGAAAGATAAAGAAAATACAATATCCGAATGGGAAAAATACCTTGAACTTGAACCCGAAGGCAAACAAAGTGATAATATAAGAAAGGCTCTTGCAATTTTAAAGGCTAAAGACTTCAGCTTTGAAAAAGATGAAGAAAAAATTATAGGTGGGTTTAATTCACGGGAAAAAGGAGATATAAAAATAGAAATTCAACCACTGATTGATGTGGAAGGGGTACTTGAAGAAATAAAACCAGAAGACAAAGGAAAATTATCTGATGAGGAATTGGAAGAAATTGAAAAATAAATTTTCAGGAGAAAAGTATGAAAAAGAAGAAAAAACCAGCCAGAAAAATTCTTATTTTTCTTTTAGCCTTATTGTTACTTGCAGGAGGGGGAATTGTCTACTTTACAGTTAACAATTTGAAAAACAAAAACTTTGAAAAATACCTTTCTCTTGCAGCTGAATATTTGGAAAATGAGGCTTATGAAAGAGCACTTGATTATCTTGATAAAGCATATTTATTAAAACCAAAAGACAAAAGAATTGAGGAACTGAGAAAAAAAATACTTGAACTTATGCAGAAGAAAGGCGAGAAAGAAAAATTGGAACAGAAAAAAGAACCTATTGTTAAAGTAACTGTTGTAACGCCAGAAGAAAAAAACAAAAAGAAGTCGGATTTAACACCTGAAAAGGTTGAAAAAGAAACAAATAAAAAGGAAATTGAAAAGCCGAAAAAAGGAATTGAAGTGCCGGAAATAAAAGAGAAACCTGGTAGTGAAGAAGAAGCAAAAAAGCTTATAGAGGAAGGAAAGGCACTGCTCAAAAAAAACAAGCCAAAAGAAGCTCTCGAAAAATTTAAAAAAGCAGAAAAACTGGATAAAAAAAACGTGAATGCGGTGGGTTATCAGGCTCTTGCCTACTATAAAATGAACAACACAACTGAAGCTATAGATAAAGCAAGAGAAGCCCTAAAAGAAGATCCCAACAACGGAGTTTCCCATTTTGTTCAGGGTAACCTTCTTTATGACAAAAAACTTCCAGATGAGGCACTGGAAGAATTGAAGGCCGCAATTAATGGAAACTACGAAGATGCAGAGGTATATTTTCTTATGGGAGTCATATATTACCTGAAAAAAATGTACAACGATGCTAGGGAAAAATTTGAAAAGGCAATTTCAATAGACCCGGATTTTGCAAAAGCCTATTATAATCTGGGATTAACCTACTCGGCATTAAAAAATGACAATGCAGCATTAAAAAGCTTTCAGGAATGTTTAAAAAGAGACCCGCAGAATGCAAAAGCTCTTGTAAACATTGGCTCTATCTACTACTTGAATAAGCTTTATGATAAAGCAGAGAAGTTTTTTGAAAAAAGTGTTGAAGTGGACCCTTCAAATGACAGAGCATATGTAAAACTCGGCAACACATATGAAGAAACAGGGAAGAAATCGAAGGCACTTGAAGCATACAAAAAGGCTTGTGATTTAAACCCACAAAATTCTCTTGCACTTTACAATCTGGGGAGGATTTATGCCCTGCAGGGAAAACACAGTGAAGCTATAAAATTCTATGAAAAATCAATAGAGGTTAACAACACTTTCTACCCAGCATATCTTAATCTTGGCAATAGCTACCTTGAACTTAAGGAATATAAGAAGGCAGAAGCAGCTTACCAGAAGGCACTCGATTTTAATAAAAATGATTTTAATGCTTATATAGGACTTGGCTACCTGTACTTAAAACAGGAAAACTATGATAGCTCTCTTAAAAACTTCAAAAAAGCAGTCGATATTAATCCGCGTTCAGACATTGCTTACAAAGGAATGGGAGATGCATATTCAAAAAGCGAGATTTACGATGAAGCTATAAAGGCATACATGAAATCCATAGAATTATTTCCTGCTGATGTAGATACAATGGCAATCATCGGTGATATATATCTAAAATTGAAAAATCTTGAGAATGCTGGTGAGTGGTACGGAAAAGCAGTAAAACTAGATACAAAAAATCCAGATGTTTATCTACGATTGGGTGAAGTTTATATTAAGCTAAATAAAAAAAATGAAGCAAAAAATATTTTATTAAATCTTAAAAACAAGTTTCCAAATTACAAAAACATCGCAAAGGTTGACGAATATCTATCAAAGTTGTAAAATTATTGTTGTAAATTAAATGGAGCCGAAAGATGATTGAAATCATAGTTATAAGCGGTTTAATAGTCGGGCTGGTAGGATTGGGAATAATATATGTGGTACAAAATCTTATCAAGCCACACAAACTTGATACTATAAAATCGCTTCTGGAAAGCGGAAAATATCAGGAAGCAATTAACTCATTAAACACTATTCTTAAAAATGATGAGGCAAATCCGCTTGCTCACCTCTATTTAGCAGAAGCTTACTATTTCAGTGGAAATTATGACCTTGCCCTGGTGGAATATAAACAGGTCCTTTTCAGTGGAAAATTTTCAAACTCAGCAACAGAAAGAGTAATAAGAAAGAGGCTTGCAGAAATCTATACAAAATTCAACCAACTTGAAGAAGCACAAAAAGAATACATAATACTTTCAAAGATTGAACCCCACAATGCAGAGTATCTCTATCAGATAGGAAATATCTTCTACCAGAGGGGAATGAGAGAACAGGCAATAGCTTATCTTGACAAAGCTCTAAAGAGTGGAAAAAATTCAGCTGATATCTATTTTCTTATGGGAAGAATATATTATGAAGTAAGCAGACCAAATGAGGCGCTGGCTATACTTACAAATTGTGTAAAGCTTGACCCAAAATATTCAGAAGCACATTATTACATTGGTTTAATACTGAAATCAATGAATTCTTACGGAAAAGCAATTCAGGAATTTGATGTAACAGAACAGACAAAAGACCTGACCTTAAAGATAAAAGCGATTTATCAGAAAGGATTGTGTAAAATGGAGGTGGGGGATCTTGAGGGAGCAAAAGCTGACTTTGAAAGAGGGCTTAAATACTCTACAGAAGAAAACAACTCCACTATTGCAATAAGGTATGCCTTAGGGCTTGCCTATGAAAGAGAAAGAAGACTTGTTGAGGCAGTTGAGCAGTGGGAAAAAGTTGCCCAACTGCGCCCAAACTTTCAGGATGTCCAGCTAAAACTTGCTCAATATGAAGATTTAAGAGTTGATGACAAGCTGAAAGACATTCTTACCTCCACTCCAACCACCTTTGAAATAATTACTCAAAATTTACTTAGAAATATGGGATATGAACCTCTTGAAAGCACAATGATTGATGATGACAATATTGAGGTTGTAGGGATGGAAAAGAGCACAAAATGGAGAAATGTGAGGGGGGGAAAAGTTCTGGTGAGAATATCAAGAGATAATGAGGATGTTAATGAGGATCAAATTGCTGCACTTGTAGAAAAATTAAAATCAGTTCATGGTATAAGAGCAGTTTATATCACCACAGGTAAATTCACTCCACAGGCACTCAGGTATTCTGAAAACAGGCCAGTTGATTTATATGACAGGCAAAAACTTACTGGAATTTTTAAACAGCTACCAAGGGAATAATATTCAAAAATTAGCTGGAGGAATTTAATGAAAAAGTATATATTTTTTTTATTAATAATTAGTCATTTTGTATTCTGTATTGATAGCAATGTCAGAGAATACTGGAAAAAGACGCTTGAATATGGAGTTTCCTCTCAAAGAATTTCTGTAATAAAGTCTATAGAAGATAACAAATCCACAGAGGATTATCCTCTTATTGAAAAAGCACTGCTTGAAGATGTAAATCCAGATGTTAGAGGATATGCTGCATATAGCCTTATTAACCTAAAGATAGCGAAACCAGACCTCTGGGTAAAAGCATTAAAAAATGAAAAAGATAGTGAAGTTCTAAGAAAAATAGTTTATGGAATTTCAGAATTAAAAATAAAAGAGGCGGGTAGCGAATTATTTAACGAATTAACAAACAGAATTAATAACCCTTCCGAAACGCTTCTTGTTTCTACAATAATAAGAGCTATCGGAGAGGTGGATTACAGGGCTTCAGCTACTTTTTTACTGAATATAATTTCAAATATTACCTATCCGGTAGAAGTCAGAAGTGCCTCTATAATAGCACTGGGAAGTTTTGGTAATGAGGGGAATATTCCACTCCTTGAAAATATTCTCTCAAATCCGGGTGAAGCAAAGGAATTAAGAATGTATTCAGCCTATGCAATAGGAAGAACAGGTTCTATTAAAGCATTTGACATTCTCTCACCTTATATTGAAAATGAGAAAGAGGATTTAAACATTCGTTTATGGGCAATAAATGGACTATCTTATATAAAAAGTGAGAAATCAATGCAAAAACTGATTGATTTTTCAAAGGTTGACAATGTTAGACTCAGGTTAGAAGCAATAAAATCCCTTGGCAAGTATGAGAAAAATGATAAGATTATAGAAATTTTGAAATATAAAGCCGAGTATGATCCTGAATTTGCAGTAAAGAAAGAAGCAAAAAAGGCATTACAGAATATGGGTGTGGAAATAAAAACCGAAGAGGGAAAAAAAGAACCCTCAAAATAAAATAGCAAATCATTCTCTATTTATCATCTTTCTCCCTCTTGAAACGGGTAAAAACATGGTAAATGATACGCCTTCTCCCTTCTGACTTTCTACTTTAATATCACCCCCATGTTCTTTTAAAACCTTATAAACTATTGTCAGACCGAGGCCGGTTCCATAATCTTTTGTAGTATAATATGGTTCAAAAATTTTCTGCAATTTTTCTGGTTCGATACCAGGTCCATTATCAATAATCTTTATACCAACAGCATCAATATTTTTATCATAGGATGTCTCTATTGTTATAATTCTGTTATTATCCTTCAAACTTAACGCCTCAATTGAATTTTTAATAACGTTTATAATTGCCTGCTTAAGATAGTCTTTATCAATAAAAATTCTTGGGATCTGTCCAAGGTTCTTTTTTAATTTTATCTTTTTCTCTTTTAATTCTGGATTAAACAACTCAATTAGTTCATCAACAAGAGCATTTATATCTTCAAAAGAAAAGTTTAAATCTCTCTTTCTTGTGGTTAACAAAAAGTCATTAACAATCTTACCAAGTCTTTTCTGTTCTTCATCTATTGTTTTTATGTATTCTACAATTTCCTGAGGCAGGGATAATCCATTTTTTATCATTTTCATGATTATCTGTGTATGAAGGTCTATCGCTGTTAATGGATTCTTTATTTCATGTGCCACGCCGGCAGCAAGCGTATTAAGTGCAGAGATAGATTCGATGTTTTTTAATTGAAACTCAACCCTTTTTTCTTTTGTAACATCTCTTATTTTTACAATAAAGTAAAAATCCTCAATGAAAAACTTTTCAGTTTCGTAATACCTATCTTCCTTTCCATGCTCCATTAACTCTGTTTTTTCATACTCTTTCTTACCCTTTACCATCATAAGAAAATCATAAATGGTTTTATTTCCAATAAACCTGAAAGACTCTTCAAGCAAAATAGGCATTTTTAGATTAGATGCAATAAGAAGAAAATTCTTTGCCTTCTGATTTAAGTAAAATATCTTTTCTTCATCCATTACAATAAAAGCCTCTTCAAGAAGATCAAGAATTTTCTTAAAAATTCTCCTTTCTGTTTCAAATGATTCAAGTATATTTTTGATATTTTCTTGATCGAGCCTTGTAATATTCTCTAAAAACTTGTAAAAAAACTTATTTTCCATTTTTACCTTTATATTTTTTGATATTTTTTTCCGATAAGTAATATAATATATAATTTAATAATTGTAAATAAAATATCAAGTAATTAAGCAATTTTCTTTTGAAGTAGATTTTTTAATTTTAGGAAGATTAATTATGCCTTTAAAACAAATTCCAAAACAAAAAAAAGAAGCCTACAATGCGATTGTCAAGGATCTAAAAGAACAGGTGGATGCCATACAAAGAAAAGCTCAGCATCTTGAAAGAGAAGCTTTAAGGTCGAAGGATTTAAATTCAAGCTACAAAAAAATTGCCGCTGCAATTATGTACCTTGATACTGTACAGATATACTGCAAGATGAACGAATATAGCGTTCAAATAATGGACATAAGAAATGATCTTTATCTTTCAACATCAAGAAAAAATATATATCAGGCAATAAAATTGCTTGAGTCCATATTTGGCAATGTAGTTGATAGTGCTCTTAATGACAATGAAGAAATAATAAAGCAATTTACCTATCTTACTCCGAAAAGGATATTGCATCTATTGAAAAAGTTTGAGTACTGTATAGCTCTGGTTGAATATGCTGAAGGAGAAAATTCAAAGTGGCGATGGACTTTTGTTGAACTTTATGGTAAACTGAGTGTGCTTGGTAAAAACATCATTAATTTTAAAGAATATATAAATAAAATCTACAATCCGTCTGACAAAGATTATGAGTACATCAATCAGATAATAATGTTTGAGAAAAATATACTTGAATCTTCAGCACAAAAATATAGAACAAAGTATGAATTAAGTACAAGAGATATAACAGATATGAACAAAGGAATAGACTTATTGAATCTTCTTGTAAGAATTTACATTATTATGAATGAACAGGAAAAGGCTCAGGAAACGAAGAAAACAATAGAGAAATGGAAAGAAAAACTTGAGCTTGATTTGAAGAAAAAAGAAGAGGATTTAAAGAAAGAAAAACAGGCATCTTTGCAAAAGAAAAAATAAAAACAAACAAAAAGCCACACTTTAAGTGTGGCTTTTTGTTTATTAGTAGTGCAATTGGGCAGGGGTGGATTCGAACCACCGAAGGCAATCGCCAGCAGATTTACAGTCTGCCCCCTTTGGCCACTCGGGTACCTACCCAGCTTTCAGCCTATCAGTTTAAATTAAAAACCTGAAATTGTCAAATTTTATTCAAGTTCTATAGCATTTACAGAATAAGGCTCCAGCGAAACTTTTATATTTTCCAGGGAAACCTCATTGGTTATAGATTTCACTATTGCGCCTTTTAAATCTGCAGTAAGGCTTGTCAAAATAACCTTAGAAACCTTCTCTTCATTGTTTAAAAGTGAAATTTTTAAGTTTTTAATCTTTTCCTTACTTTGGTTAACTGCAATAATGTAATTTTTTGTATTCCTGCTTGAAAAAACTTTTAGTTTTTTGTCAGTTGAAATGCAAGCTACAAGATTGGTGGCAAACCTGTTAGCATAAAAATTAAATACCCAGTAGGATGGTCTTGGTTTATAGTTGCCTGGTTCAAAGAGTGAGTGACCACCATATTCCCCAAAGCAGAAATAATGAGAATAATCAATTCCTTCAAGTGCAAGATAACCCACAACCTCTGCAAGCCACATTGCTCCAACCATATCAGCAAGATGCCTTTTGTTTGGTGTATTCCAGTGTATGGCATACTCTGTTAATGCAAGCTTTATATCCCTGTTATACCCTTTTTTGTTAATTTTTGGATCTTTCAACCACCCCCTGTATCTTCTGATCTGATTTGTAATATCTGGAGCAGTAGCAAGAGCGACTTCATCATCTGCATCTCCGCTCGTTGGATACCAGTGCCATGCAAGAACATCCACAATATCTCCATTTTCTTCTATAAAGGTTCTTATCCAATTATCATTTGGTTGACTGACGAGAGGGCCTGCAACTTTTATATCTGATTTATATTCCCTCATTGCACTAACCTGCTCTCTGAATACCTTATTGTAGTATTGAGGTGTCCATTCAGGTGCATGTGCTCTGTGATATAAATCAGGCTCGTTCCCTATACTCCAGATATCAACCTTAAATCCCGCCTTTTCAGCATTCTTCACAGACTGAACCGTACCTTCTGGTGTCCCTCCAAAAACCCTTGTTTGTACAAATGTAAAAGGGTTTTCAACCATTGACAATTGGAGAGAATAAAAATTAAAATCCATCTCTCTATTACAATCCTGAGTATCCCCTATATTACCAGCTGGATATGTAACAGTAGGAATCTTTAAATCAAGTGCCCATTTCACAACCTTGGCAACCTGCATTGAATTATTGAGATTTACGCCTCTTATTGCGTGAGGTTTTATTGTTCCTACGATATAGCTGGTATCCACATATACGGTAACATCCGTAGAATCATCCGTCATAACAAATTTGGGAAAAGTCAGGGCTTTTTCAACTTTTGTTTCCTTTACTTCCCTGACACAGGAAAGAAAGATGCTTAACATTCCAAGAATTAACAAAAATTTCTTTAACATAACCACACCTCCTCATAATTTTATCGTTAACCTAAAATACGACACACCGTAGTGCATAAATTTTAAAACAGAGATGATTAAATGTCAAAAAATATGGAAATATATGATGCTCAACTTATAAATTGAGCAATGTTTTTTCATTTGATTATATGATATAAAAATAACAGTTAAAGAGCAATATTCCGGTATTGTGGTTTAGCAGTTATTTCTATCAAGTTTTTAAAAAATATTCAATTTAAAAAAGTATTTTGATTTTATTAATTTCAAATGTTATAATTAGAATTATAAGAAATATAAAAAGATAAGGTAGGCGAATGGAATTATTTAAGTCAACTCCACTTCCTCTTTCAAAAAGAATGATGCCACTGACAATCGAAGATTTTGTAGGGCAAACTCATCTTGTTGGTGAAGGGAAACCTATCCATACAATGCTTAAAAATAAAGTGGTACACTCAATGATATTTTATGGTCCTCCAGCAACAGGTAAGACAGGTCTGGCAGAAATAATTGCAAGAACAATGAACTACAATTTCATAAGAACCAATGCTCTGATCCTTGATAACGATGAGATAAGAGAAATCTTAAAAAGGGCAAAAAACGAAAGTTCCGTAGGAAATAAGACAATTGTTTTTATAGACGAAATTCACAGACTTTACAAACCCAAACAGGATGCATTTCTTTCAAGCCTTGAGAATGGAGAGATTGTAATAATTGGAGCTACAACTGAAAACCCATATTTTGTATTAAACCCGGCATTGAGATCAAGGGTTTTTATCTATGAATTTTTTCCTCTAAATGTTAAAGAAAGAAAGCAAATCCTTGAAAATGCATTAAAGAGGGATGAATTGCTCAAATCCTCAAAAATTAAGATTTCTGAATCAGCATATAAATTCCTTACAGAAAATATTAATGATGTAAGGCAGATGTTAAACACACTTGAAATTGCAATATTTTCAAAGGGAATTGCTGAGGAAATATCTATCGGGATTGATGATCTTACTCAAATTTTTCAGAAGGTTGAAACTAGATACTCAAGTGAAGAGGCTCATTATGATGTTATTTCTGCCTTTATAAAGTCAGTGAGGGGGAGTTATCCTGACGCTGCCCTGTACTATCTTGCCATGATGATTGAAAGTGGGGAGGATCCTCTCTTTATAGCAAGGAGGCTTATAATACTTGCAGCAGAGGATATCGGGCTTGCCTATCCCGAGGCTTTAAATATTGCAACATCATGTTATGAGGCAATTGAAAGAATTGGTATGCCAGAGGGTAGAATTGTTCTGAGTATGACAACAATCTTTCTTTCTACTCTTCCAAAGTCAAATTCTGCATACCTTGCCATAGATAAGGCTATAGAAGACATAAAAAGTGGAAATATTATGAATGTTCCAGTTCACCTGAGAAGCGACAGTTTTTCAGGTGCAGAAGAGCTTGGTAGAGGTATAGGATATAAATATCCCCATGATTATCCAGATCACTATGTAAAACAAAAATATACAGAAAAAGAAGTAAAATACTATATTCCAGTTGAACTCGGTTTTGAAAAAAAATTGAAAGACTGGCTTGAAAAACTAAAATCAAAGGAAAAATAATGGCAGAAATGATTTTTTTAGGAACGGGAACTTCCGATGGTGTTCCAACAATTGGCTGTAATTGTGAAACATGCAGATCAAAAGATAAGCATGATAAGAGATTGAGAAGCAGTGTTTTTTATTCATCAGAGAAGGCGAAGATACTTATAGATATTTCGCCAGATTTTAGAATACAAGCTTTAAGCTATGGGATTACATGGATTGATGCTATTTTTTTAACCCACTCACATAATGACCATATTGGTGGACTTGATGAAGTTAGGTCAATAAATTTCGTTATGAAAAGGGCTATCTCTGTTTATGGAAATGAAGTCGCAATTTATGAACTAAAAGAGCGTTATAGTTACATATTTAAAAAGACACAGGAAGGCGGAGGAAAACCAAAAATTGAATTGAATATAATTAGTGATGAAATGGAAATTAACCTTAATGGATTATTCATTTTACCGGTTAGCATTATGCATGGTGAAATACCAGTTTTAGGCTATAGAATTGGAAACTTTGCTTATATTACAGATGCAAACTTTATACCAGAAAAAACCCTTGAAAGGCTTTTTAATCTTGATATTTTAGTTATCAATGCCCTTAGATTTGAAAAACACCCAACACATTTCAATCTTGATGAGGCTATCGACGTAATAAAGTTGCTAAGACCAAAAAAGGCTTATTTGACCCATCTTACCCATAAATTTCTTTACAAACGTGATAGTAAGATTTTGCCAGAAAATGTCTACTTTGCTTACGATGGACTGAAAATACACCTAACCTGAGCAATATTATACCCCGCAGGAGTTGTCCAAAAAAAGCATTGATTATTTTTAAGATTACTTTGCATTTTTCAAAGGCTCCCAACGACGGACTCTCTTGCCATTACATGTATTTAGCACCATTTTGCAAAAGCATTTATCCTATTAGCTACATCAAAATGGTGCGATAGACGAAGCAATCTTTATAAAAACCGACTTTTTGGATAACTCCTCTTGTGTATAATGTGTATTCCTTGCCCCTTAAGGGATTTCGCACCTCAAAGCGAACTTTTTTCCAAAAAGGTAAAGCATATTTTCAATGAAAAGTAAATTTTTTAGACTTTCATCAAATTTTCTTTCATAAATTTTTTTAAAAGCTGGTAGTTCATATACAATCAAATTATTTTCAGTTATGATGTAAATTTTATTTTCTTTTATCAATAATTTTTTAATATTCTGACCAATTTTTACCTCTTTTTCGATTTTTCCATTGATACTGTCAACAATATAAATCTGGTCTTTGCATACTAATAGTATATTTCTTTTATGAAAATAGAGTGGTTCTCTGTAGAGATTAATATTTATTGGTATTTCCCAGAGAATGTTTCCATCATTAATGTTTACTGCAATTAGTTTCTTCTGAGCTTTTGAAATAAACAAAACTTTGTTTTCAAAGAAAATAGGTTTAGGAATTATTTTTTCCCCGATTTCAATTTTTTAGAGTTCTTTTTTCTCATTAAAATTGTAGTGGATAAGGTTTCCACTCTCTGTGAGATAAATGAGGGAATTTCTGCTTACTATCAAAATGGCAAAATGTAAATCGCATCCTTTTTCTCTGGTAGTATTTTGTTAACGAGTTCTCCACTTTCACTCTCAAAAACCTGAATTCCTCTGTCAATTGTTGCAAGGAATATCAGATTTTCATATTTTACGGGTTCTGAATAAAACTTAGAAAACCCAGCTTCTTTATTTTCCCACAAAAGATTACCATTCTGATCAAAAGTAACTAGATTTCCCTTTTCAGTAGTGACGTATATTGTTTCATCTATTAATAGAAGAAGCATTTATAGAACTGCCTAACTGTATGACTACCTTTTTAGTAACAATTCTTCATCCAGTTTTACAAGCACCAATTCTTCGAGCAGCACGAGTTCCAGTAGCTCAAGTATCAGCATAATAATAACGACAAACGGTCTTGTTGCATATTACCCATTTAATGGCAATGCCAATGATACAAGTGGATTTGGAAATCATGGAACTGTATATGGTGCCGTGCTTACAACTGATAGGTTTGGTAATACGAATAGTGCATATTTCTTTGATGGTGAAAATGATTATATTGATTGTGGAATTTCTTATGTTATCACAAATATTAGTGAAGCCATAAGTGTTTCTCTCTGGGTAAAACCATATATATTAACTAAAAATTATATTTTAGGTAGGTATGCCAATGATTTATCTGGAGGATGGAGGTTTCATATTATGGATGGATATTTTGGATTTGGAGTAGGAGGACCATCTAAAACTGACAGATTCTTAACGAATAAATTGATTACTATAAATCCTGGAACTTATTATCATGTGGTTGGAATTTTTGATAAGCCGTCTTATACTGCAAAATTATATGTGAATAGCCAAGTTGTTATTGCAACTAACTGGAATGATAGAAGTTTGACTTTTGATAAAATTACTGATCCAACTATAGTATATCAGTTGTTTATTGGTACATTCACTGCCTGGGGATTCAATTATTTTAATGGGGAAATTGATGACATCCGCCTCTATAATCGTGCCTTAAGTGATGATGAAGTTTGGGCCTTATATAATGAGAATTAGTGATAGTTGAATACTCAGGGGCTGTCCTGTAAAGGGGCTGCCCCTGAGTATATTTATAGAAAAAGATAGTTAGTTTCTTGTCAGTAACTTCATCAATAAATTATTTAAACAAAAATCTCAGAAAGAAAAGCGAAAATTACAAGATTTGTAACATAGAGTAAAAATTACAGTTATCACATTTTTTTTGCCAGGCAGAAGATACATCTTCCGAAGGTCGGAAACAATTTGCCTAAAAATTTTGAATAAATTTTTCCATTAAAAGAAATATTTATTGCATCTGTTTCCATTTTAATTATTTTGAAGCCATTTTCAATCAAGAAAAATTTCAAATCTTTGAAAGTAAAATATCTGATGTGTCCCGCACCTTCAGAAAGTTTATATTCAAGAATGGGGTTTATTCCAAGGAGTAACATTATCCTTCTTCCAAGAGAAGCTACATTTGGAGTTGTAATAACTAAAAGCCCATCTTTTTTCAAGATTCTTCTTATTTCATTTATAAAGTTTTCTGTATCAAAAATGTGTTCAATAACTTCTGTGGCTACTATGATGTCAAAATATTCATCCGAGAAAGGAAATTTATCCCATAGGTTACATTTTGTTACATTCATTCCTTTTTTCTTTGCTATCTTCAAACTGTTTTCTGAAATATCACATCCATATAGTATTAGATTTTTAATTGGTGAAAGAAAAGTAACAAGATTTCCAGGACCACAACCTACATCGAGTAATTTTAACTGAAAATTTATGTTGTTTGCTTCAATATATTCTTTTATATTTTCGTAAATAAGTTGATATCTCAAATAATGATTGCTTAAATTTATATCCATTGAATCATTATTATTGTATCTGTTTGAGTTAAATTTTTCTATAATTTGTTTTTTCATATTTTATTACCTCCCATAAAATTAATTTGAAATTATTTCTATTTCTTTTTCTGCTACTTTTTTCCAGTCATATCTTTTTATAAATTCTTTGCCCTTTTTTGCTATAGCTTTTCTTTTTTCTTCATTATCAAGCAAATCCAGAATTTTATTTGCCATTTCTTTATAATTTCCTTTTTTTACCTGAATTATTTGATTTTCAAATACATAGCAATAAATAGGCAGGTCCCAGGCGACTACGGGTAACTCACAAGCCATTGCCTCTGCTATCGAGATTCCCCAACCTTCTTCATAAGAAGGGAAAACAAATACCTTAGAAGATTTAAGTATAGATAAAACTCTTTCTCTTGGAATAAAACCAAGAATATCTATAAAACCTTTTTCTCCGTTTTCATATATGGCTTTTTCAACCTCTACTTTAAAATTTTCAAATCCCCACCCACCTATTAAAGCAAGCTTTGCCTCTTTTCTTTTCTCCCTTACAAGTTTCCAGATTAAAGGTAAATCCAAAACACCTTTATTTGGAGCAAGTCTTGCAACCATAACACCATCATAAGTTTTTTCGCTAATTGCTACTGGAATATTTTCAAACTCACTTAAGTTTAGCCCATTGGAAGAAACAAAAATCTTTTCAGAAGAAAACTTTTTCTTTATTATTAACTCTGATTGCAGGATTCTGTTTACAACTATTATTTTCGTTGCTTTCATTTTTATAAAGTGCAAAGAAAAATTTTGAAATAAAAAACCAATAAGGTTTACTATAAAATTTCCTTTCCTTTTTAATGGAGACTGATATAAATGGTGAATTACCTGAATCCATTGATTTTTTTTTGTTTTAAATAAAAATGCTGGAATTACGTCCGGGAAAAAATCAGAAATAGAATAAAAAGCATCTGGCTTCTTATGAAATAAGATCCAAAATATAGCATAAAAAGTCCTAAGTATGTAAGATATATATATTCCTAATTTATCAAAAATTTTTGGAGTGATAACATAATCTACTTTGTTAAGCCCATTCTCCTTAAATAAGTTAGAGGCAATTTTTGACGTCAGAACATAAAGTCTAAAATTCCTTTCTGCCATTACTTTGGCAATTTCTACAAACCTTACATCACCACCGCTTAAACCAGTATTCCAAAAAGAATTAGCCAGACAAAAAATTCTATTTTCCATAAAAATCCTTCCCCTTTTTCAACAAAGATATAAGCGAGATAGTTTCATAATCATATCCTTCTATTTTTTTAACTTTCCAAGAAAAAATACTAATCCAACCATAACCCTTAAAAAAAACATTCCTAGTGTTAATAGTGGATGTCTGACCAATTTTTTCCATTTTCCTTTTTCTACAAAAACAGTGATGTATCTATATGAAATTCCAAGTTGTTTACGAATGTCTGGATCATTCTTTCCCCATTTTTTCACATAATTATCAAAGCTCGCTGTATAATAACTTTTCTTATTAAGATATTTTCGTAAGTTAAATTCTGATTCATTATGAAATATACAGGAAAATTCTGGCAATTTTTCTATACCCTTTCCCCTTACAAAATTGTAAACGAATCCAGAAGGATTATAATTTTCAGGATACGATAAAAAACCAATTTTTCCCACTTTCTTTATTTTTTTATCTAAATCCCAGTCTTCTGGTCCTGATAAATTAAGATCAAAACCACCAGCTTCAGTAAACTTTTCTTTTAAAAAAAATCTTGCTCCATCTATTACTGTACCGTTGTAAAATTCTCTCTCAAATCTTCTAACTTTACTAAAGAATTTTTTTCCAAGAATGATTTCGGGTATATGAAGAGCGATAACTTCTTCATTCTGACTTATGGTTTTTACACAAACTTCAATTAAAGAAGGTGAAAGAATCATATCAGCATCTATGTACATTACATATTCACCTGATGACTTTTCTATCATTCCATAATTTCTCTGTGATGAACGTTCAGGCCCCTTTTCGTAAACCTTATCTGTATACCTTAAGGCTATCTCTCTTGTATTATCCGTTGAAAAATTATCTACCACTATAGTTTCAATATTTTTGTATGTTTGTTCTTTTATGCTTTTAAGGCAATTTTCAATATTTTTCCCTTCATTCTTTGTTGTTATTACAATAGATACAAGTTGATCCATTAAATCTCCAATAGTTAATATCTTTTTTTAAAATCAAATATATGTCCAAAAACCTTTGCCCCTGCCTTTACAAAATACCTCAGGTCTTCAAAATCTCTTATGGATAGAAATTTTCTAATCAGGAACTCTGGATTAAACGCCACAGAGTATAGTCCCTGTACATATTTCATCATTATTTCGTCTGACATTGGGCTCTTCATAATAGGCTCACGCATATCATATCTATCCCAGTCAAGTGTTTTTAGAAGGCCATTCTTTTTACACTCCTCAAAAAGCGGTGTACCAGGATAAGGAATAACAATAGTTGCCTGCATGGTATAAGCTATGTTTTTTATTAAAAGTTTTCTACCAAGTTCCAAAGTCTTTCTGGCATCCTCTTCTGTTTCCCATGGATAACCAAACATTATAGTAATATGTGGATAAAGCCCTGCTTTTCTCATCAAGCAAACATTTTCAACCATTTCATCAATATTTTCACCTTTTTTTACTTTATCCAGTGTTTCTTGATTGGCTGATTCAATACCAACAAGAATAAGTCTAAAATTTGCTCTTTTCATAAGTTTCATCTGGTCAAATGTTATAGCCTTACCAAGTCTCATATTACAATCAATTGAAACCTTTTTGTTATACCCTCTTCTTATCATTCCCTCACAGAATTCACTGAGCCAGTTACCAACAGGGAAAGTACCTGTGTCATCCATTATTTCTTTCACTTTGTATTTTTCAATAAGAAAACCGATTTCGTCAAGCACATTTTCTACGCTTCTTTTATTAAATTGTGGATATATTGTGGTCCAGCTACAGAATGTGCATTGATGATACCAGCAGTCCCTTCCAGCCATTATATATGTACCGGGGGTTCTTTTGTAATTACCATTATTGTAAGCATAAAGTTCCCATCTTGTTAAGTCTCTATCTATGAAGGGTAAAGTATCAAGATCAAATTTTCTTTCAAATAAGCCTGTATTTATTATTTTATCATTTTCTTTATAATAAATGCCTTTTTCAAGAGTTTTATTTTTTCCAGATATGTATTCAATAAGACTTAGAAGTAAAAAATCATAATCTCCACCGGTGATTATGAAATCAACATAAGAATCTTCAAAACTTTCAAGTGGCAAAGTTGTTACATGATCCCCCATAAGCACAAATTTAATATCGAGATTCTTTTCCTTAACTGAGTTTATTATTTCCCAGTGTTTTTTTACAACAGGGGTTTTTGTTTCAATAGCTATAATATCAGGTTTTTCTGTTTCAATGTATCTAATCCATTCATTTAATGTTTTACGTTCTGCAATAGCATCAAACCAGAGTACATCATAACCTTTTGATTTTAAAAGAGTTGCTGCACTTGCAGGAACAACTGGATATATAAATGTAGGATTGTTGAACCATTGAAATTGTCTATTTTGAGAAAGAAGCGGAACTCCTTTATCACTTTCAAGCGGTGGATATGTTATTAAAATTTTCACCTCTTTAACTCCTTACATAAAAGTCCTTTTATAAAATAAAAACCATAAACAATATGTGAAAAAAATATGGCAAAGGTTGTAACAAAACTTTCGATTATATTCAATTTAAGGGAACTAATAAAAGCAAGAATAAAATAAACACCAAGAGTTATAAAATAAATTTTCATTAAAAAAGGAAAAAAGATACCGACCAACGGACAAAAAACCACACCTATAAGAAAAAAAGAAGGCAAAAAGTAAGTTAATTTTAAAGAAGTTTCAGGATATTTTTTTACAAAAAAGCCTCTATGTAATGCATAATTTGCTATCTGCTTAAAATGAAAAGGGATTAAATTTCTCCTGTGATGATATACAATAACATCTGGATTATAAAAAATTTTATATCCTCTTTTTTTTATTTCAAGGCATAGTTTTGTATCTTCACCGGGGTAATAAGTTGAATCAAAACCTCCAACTTCCTCAAAGACTTTTTTCTTAACAATAAGATTTACAGAAGGTAAGTCATAATCTTCATGAACTTTCCCAGTGCTAATATATCTTTTTCTGTAGTTCCCGCTCATTAAAAATGAAGAGTATACATTTCCAGAAACTCTCTGCCAGAAAGAATCATGTGGTGGGGTTATTCCAGGTCCACCGACTGCTGCAATATTTTCATCAAGCTGAAATGTTTTAATTGCATTGGTAAGCCAGTTTTTATCTGGATATGCGTCATCATCAGTAAATGCTAAAATTTCACACTTTGCATATTTTGCTCCAATATCCCTTTTTTCTGCAGGGCCTATTTCTCCAGTGGGGATAATAGTTATTTTTAGTTTATTAGAAAGACTTACTTTATCATCTTTATCAGGTAATATTATAAGTTCAAAATCTTTATAATCGAGCTTTTCATAGTAAAATATTGCTTCTTTTATATAATCATTTATTGATTTTAGAGGAATAATTATACTAATAAAAGTCATCCTTCATCTCATTAAAAATTTCTTAAATTATTATACCCTAACTTTACTCTTAAATCAATTTTAGTATTATTTCTATTGCAAGAAAATATTTGAGTTGTTAAAAGATATGTTATGAGAAAATTAATTTTTATTATTTATTTTACATCAAGTTTTTTATTTGCGAGTACAAGTGAGTTTTTTTT
>FWPU01007171.1_pt1 | contig 20935 bp, 22 predicted proteins | sample 2228361 | NCBI WGS metagenome assembly FWPU01 (sample SAMEA103939777, study PRJEB20133) | metagenome
TTTTTTATTAAACATTTGTTTCTCAATTTGCTTTTGGTTCTGCCTTTTGTGTTACTTTATATTTTTATTAAAATGTATATCATTACAAACAGTTTGCATTATTTAATACCGCTTTTTTCCGGAACAGGTATTCTGACAGGAAGTTATTTAATATTTTTTAGGCTTGGTGCTTTACGTGTACTGGGCCCCGAAGTGGAATGGTTTCTGGAAAAGCTACCTGTACTTACTTTAATAAAAGATAAAAGCAGTCAATGAATTCAATTGAAAAATTAAAAAACATAAAACTTTTTTTTGTTGTAACCACCGGTCGCAGCGGCACAGCTTTTCTGGCCCGTTATATCAGCAAAATCGGTCATCCCTGTGCCTTGCACGAACCGGCTCCTCCCTTCCATCCCGTCATGCGCAAGGCCCTGTACGATTCCGCGGTAGCTGGTGATTTCTGGTTAAGGGTCAAAGCTCCTGCCATAAGCAGTCTGGGTGTAGATACCTATGTCGAAACCTCGCACCTGGTGGCCAAGGGTTTTCTCGAACCCCTTTTTGAAAACGGCGTATATCCAAATCTTATACTTTTAAGGAGAAGAAACCGCGATGTAGCTAAAAGTCTTTTTTACTTAAATACCATTCCGGGAAGAACCGAAGCTGGCCTGGAATACTACCTTAAACCCGATGACCCCAATGTACACCTGCCGCTTTCCGATTGGTCGGGCCTGTCTGACTATCAACTTTGCTATTGGTATACCCTCGAAATGGAAAAACGACAGCACTATTATGCAGAAATTGTTTCGAAGCATGGGGCAGGCACCCTGCAACTGGACTTTGATGATTTGATGAGCGGAAAAAAATATAACGAAATAGCCGACTTTCTTAAAATTCCCAGAGGCAGTTTTATTAAACAACTAAAAATGAAACTGCAAACTTTTATTAAGGTGAACTCAAAAACAAGACGAAAATTAAAAAAAAGCGTTACTGCTTCTGTTGACTTTAAGAAGGAAGAGGCTGACCTTCTTGAATACTTAAAGTTGAATCTGCCTTTCTTGCAACAACGGTAAAATACCTTCTTAGCTGTGGAAAGACCGTTAAAAATAGTCTTGTTACAGTTTGTTTCAATATGCTTTTAGAAACGGGTAATCCTCTGTAAATAATCTGTTCAACCGAAAATCCAAGTGCAGTTAGGAACTCGCATACTTCTACCGGCGTATATTCTCTTACGTGGCCCATGTGCCCCAGTGTTGATAATTTAAGGTATTCGTAATAAACAGAGCTTTGTGTTTTATTTTTAAAAATCATACTTAACCACCCTTTTAGGGAAAGCAGGTTGGGTGTTGACAGAAGAAGGATACCATTAGGTTTTATAACACGGTAAATTTCACCAATGGTGTGAATGGGATTTATCCTAAGGTGCTCAAATACTTCGTTTAAAACAACTATGTCGAAGGTGTTTTTGTCAAAGGGTAGCGCCTCATTTTCAATATCACATTTTATTATATTAAGATTGTTATTTTCTATTACAGCCTTCATCCTTTCAGGCTGTATATCTACACCGATTACCGACAGGCCTTTATTTTGAAGTGCAATGGTTAAAATAAAAGGCATGGCTCCTACTTCAAGAATTTTAGGTTTCTGTGCCAGTGTTAGCCTATCCACATGGTCCAAATCATAGGCAAGTCGGTATTTATGTGAGTTACAGTATTTTATAAACCAGGCATCGGGTACAAAGTTTTCCAGTTGTATTCGGCCAATTACCGATTGGATAAGCTCCAGATTATTTTTATTTGGATGCCACGCTTCGTTTACGGTCCTTACTTTCATAGAATATTAATTTTGCAAATATTGCAGTTTTTATGGCAATTCAATCATGAAAACGCTGGTTTCGATCATGTCCTACAATAGGGGTAAGTATCTGTTGAATTGCATAGAGTCAGTAAAGCGAAACTTTGACTTTGATTATGAACTTATCGTTTTTGATGATGGAAGTCAAGACCCCGAAACCCTCAGGATTTTGCAACAACTTGCCCACGAAGTACGCGTATTTCGCGCCACGGGCGAAATGAAAAGCAAGAAGCACAAAGGGCTTTATGCAAACATGAACCGTGCGCTGCAATATGCCATTGACAATGGTTTCGAGATTCTCGCCATTATTCAGGATGATCTGCAGATTATCAGGAAAGTAAACCGGCAGGAATTGCAGACCATGTTCCGCATCCTTAATTTGTCTTCCATGGTTGTTGTAGTGCCCTTGTTTTTCAAGAAAAATCATCAGAAAGATTACGCCAACCTTCTGGCATACAATGCCGATTTTGAATTCTATTACGCCAAAAGCAATGAGTTGATGTATCTTAATGGTATTGCCGATATTGGATTCTTTTCAGTAAAAAAGCTTACCGATTGCTCCTGGCAGTTCGATAGCAACGAAACGCGCAATATTAAAAAGGGTATGCAGCTGGGATTTAAGCGGGCTGTACTGAAAAATCCCTTTATGGCTTATTTGCCATGGCCTGAAACGCACCGGTATAGAATATCCAATTTTAATGACTGGATTACGAGCCTTACAGACATTTGGTTCAAAGCGGGTTTCCATCCTTTTAAAAACATAAGCGAAACAAGCCTGCAAAGACTTTTTTCCCGGTCGCATGAAATAATACCCTTTGCCGAAGATTATCTGGAACTTGCTGATAATGTCAAGTTAAAAAAACCCTGGAACTACTACGAATCGTCTTTCCCGGTACGACACAAATTGAAATCAGTTTTAAGAAAAATATATTATGCATTTGCCAAAGCTTAATTACAGAAAATTCAGATTACCCAGAGAATGGTCTAATCGTGAGTTGAAAAAGTTTACCCATTTGTTTACCGGTGACGTCATCAATGTTTCCGGATGGGATGACCGCGACAAGGAAGGAGGATTTTACAGGCAGTATTTTAAAGCTGCCAGCAGATATTACATCAGCAATTACAGGGGCACGCGGGGTGCAGCCGATGCTGCAGAAAAAACTGATTTTTTTATTGACCTTGAAGCCGAAATTCCTGAAGAACTTAAAGGTAAATTCGATGTTGTTTTTAACCACACCACACTTGAACATATTTTCGATGTGTTTAAAGCTTTTCAAAATCTGTGCCTTCTGTCGAAAGATGTAGTAATTGTAGTAGTGCCGTTTACACAACAGGTGCATACATCCGACTCTTTCAGCGATTACTGGCGGTTTACCCCTCATGCTGTTGAAATGCTGTTTAATCGCAACGATATGCGTATTGTATACGTTTCGGCAAACAACCACGCGAACTGCGCTAACTACGTTATTGCGGTAGGCGCCAGGTATCCGGGTAAGTGGAAAGACAAATTTCCGGAAAGCAAACTCAATTTTGAATTGTCCAACTGGATTGGCGAACCCGCACTGGTTAGGGTACTGAAAAAAATAGCAGGTATATTTTAATTTGCTTCATGCGCATTCTGTATCTGGCAGACTTTGAGATCCCTTCCCGTTCGGCCGCCAGCGTACACGTAATGCGGATGTGTGCAGCTTTGGCATGGGCAGGTCATGAGGTTACTTTACTTACAGTAAGTCCGCCCGGCAAGCAAAATCTGCAAAAGGTGTATGCGCAATATGGGGTAAATCCTTCATTTAAAATTAAAAGTTTTGCACTGCCCCGTATTCCGGGAAGGTCATTTCTGTATGCGGTTGCAACATTATTTTATCTTTTTAAGGTCAAACCCGGCCTGATTTACAGCCGGTCGGTTGTGGCGCTCGCTATTTCTTTATGGCGCGCCTGTGGTGTGCTGGAACTGCACCGGCCCGTGTGGGAATATGGTGCATTGTACCGAATGTTGTTTTCCTATATGCTTAGGGTTGCCAACCTTAAACGGGTGGTGGTAATAAGTGAGCGGCTCCGCCAGATACATCTGGCCAGGTTTAAGTCAGATAAATATTTTGTGGCACACGACGGGGCTAACCTGCCCGTGCCTGCTTCTGCCGGTAAGGCAGAGTTAAAAAAAACGGGCCAATTTAATGCCGGATATGCCGGGAGCATTTATCCGGGAAGAGGCCTGGATATTCTGGTTCGGCTGGCCGCTCTCTGTCCCCAAGTTACGTTTCATTTGATTGGCGGAACAGAAGATGAACTACCTAACCGGGTAGTAGCCCACATTCCGGAAAATGTAATTTGCTACGGTTATGTGGAACCCTGGCAGGTAGCTGATTATTTAAGTAAAATGGATGTGCTGCTGGCACCCTACCAAACCAATACCCAAACCATTGGCGGAACCCGATCGGCTGACTATATGAGCCCGTTAAAGATTTTTGAATATATGTCAGTACAAAAACCTATTATTGCATCCGATTTGCCCGTACTTAGAGAAGTACTTGACGAAACATGCGCATTGCTGGTGCCCTGTAATGATGTTGACAGGTGGCGTGAAGCATTAGAGAAGCTAACAGGCAGGGAGCTGGCACATACCTTGGCAAAACGTGCTTTTGAACGCCTGGTTTCGCGTTACACCTGGCAGGTGCGGGCCAAAGAGGTCCTAAATGATTTGTAACAGGATATGAATGCAGCGATTATAACTGCCCGTGGCGGAAGTAAATCAATAAGAAACAAAAATATTTACAAGGTAAACGGACATCCGCTTATATATTATCCTATAAAAGCAGCGACTGATGCCCGAAACATTGACCGCATTTTTATTTCAACTGACAGTGAGGAGATTGCCCTTGTGGGCAGGGAGCTGGGTGCTGCCATCATTCAACGACCCGAACACCTTGCCGGTGACCATGTTAACCATGGCGATGTTATTAAACATGCAGTTGAAGAAGTTAATGTCCTTTACCCGGAGTTGGAAAATGTGGTGCTTTTGCTGGGTAATACGGTAATGATTAACGGTGAAATAATCGATCACTGCCTTCAGTTATTGGCTGAACATGCTGAGCTGGACAGCTGCATGACCGTTTGGGAAGCCCAGGACGATCATCCCCTTCGGGCGATGGCCATTAACAACGAGGGGCTACTGGAGCCCTATGGTGACAAGAACCGCAATGTGTCAACCGAGCGCCAGTCATATCCAAAGGCCTATTACTACGATCAGGGCGTATGGGCTTTTCGTAAATATACAGTCCAATCGCGTGACGGGGTAAACCCGTGGTGGTGGATGGGAAAACGCTGCCAACCTGTTATACGCACCTGGGTTACAGGCCGTGATATTCATACGCATTTTGATCTGGGCATTTCGGAATGGTGGCTTCAAAATCCGGAGCTGATAAAAAAACTCATCAGTCAGTCGCCATGGCCCTGGTAAAACCCTGTTAAAAGATTATGAAGGCTTCTGTATTCATATCAACATCCACGTTTGGAGAAGAGAGCGACCTTCCGTTAAAAATACTGGAGGAGGCCGGAATAAAATACGAGCGGAACACTTTTGGAAGAAAGCTAACACCTGATGAAACTGTCGCGGCCCTGCGGGGAAAAACCGGTGTAATAGCCGGAACTGAACTGTACACGGCAGCAGTGCTCGAACAGGTAAAAGATTTGAAAGTCATATCCCGTTGCGGAGCAGGAATTGACGGTATTGACTTGGATGAGCTTAAAAAGCGCAACATTGCGCTGTACCGTACTGCCGATGTACATGTGAATGCCGTTGTGGAATTAACCGTTGCTGCTATCCTTGCTCTGAACCGAAAACTTATGGTCCAGATATGGAATATGAAAGCCAGGACATGGCAAAGAGAAATGGGGCGTGATTTTTCCGGATGTACGGCAGGAATAATAGGACTTGGAAAGATAGGTATGGGCGTAGCCAGAACAATTAATGCTTTGGGCTGCCGCAGAATACTGGTATTCGATCCGCTCTTTACAGGCGAGTGCCCTGATTTTACTGAAATAGTTAATGATTTGCATGAAATAGCCCGACAGTGCGATGTTATAACCGTTCACGCATCCCTGAATCATGAAACCCGCGGCTTACTAAGTACTACATTTTTTAATGCAGTAAAACCCGACGTAAAAATTATTAACACCGCCCGTGGAGAGCTTATTGATGAATCCAGCCTGCACCAATTTCTAAAGGAACATCCGCAGGCCTCGGCATTTCTCGATGTATTTGCCGAAGAGCCGTATAAGGGTAAACTTTTAGATTTGCCCAATGTGTTTGCAACACCTCACATTGGCACTTTTACCAGAGAAACCCGCATTAATATGGAACTTGAAGCTGCAAAAAATATAATCAATTTCTTCAGACAACATGGCTAACGTTCTGGTTACCGGCGGTTCGGGCTTTCTTGGAAGCCATATTGCAGATGCCCTGAGCGAATGCGGGCATGAGGTTACTATTTTCGACACCCGCGAATCACCCTACTATAACCGAAACATTCAGCAAATGGTGGTTGGAAATATTATGAACCACGAACAGCTGAATAATATTTTTTCGAATGGAAATTTTGACTACGTCTATCACCTGGCCGCACTTGCCGACCTGAATGAAGCAAGAAAACAACCCAGATTAAGCGCGGAAATCAATATACTCGGTACTATTAACATTCTTGAAGCCTGTGTCAGGTTTAAAGTAAAGCGGATATTGTTCGGTAGCTCAGTTTATGTGTATAGCCAGCATGGCGGATTTTACCGGTGCAGCAAACAGGCATGCGAAAATTACATTGAGGAGTTTAGGAAGGTGTATGGGCTGGACTTTACCATTTTGCGTTATGGCAGCCTTTACGGACCGCGTTCGAATATGACAAACGGCGTTTACCGTCTGTTATCCCAGGCCATTGAAGGACAGGAGATACTGTATCATGGAAGTATTCATGATAAAAGAGAGTATATACACGTGCTGGACGCAGCCCAGCTGAGTGTAAAGGCCCTGGACGAAAAATATTCCGGTAAACACCTGATTATTACCGGAAACGACAAACTTTCGGTTCAGGAGTTGTTTACCATGTTTGAAGAAATGCTTAACCGGCCCGTACAGGTAAGATACCTTGGAATGCACGGGCATGAAAGCGGTCACTATTCCATTACACCCTATACGTTCACGCCCAAGCTGGGCATTAAGCTCACATCGGGTGAATACGTTGATATGGGGCAGGGATTACTCGAACTGGTACAGCAAATTCATGACACGCTTAAAAAATAAAACGCCAAAGGCCGTATTTTTTGATTTCGATGGTGTGCTGGTTGAGTCAGCAACTATTAAGACCGATGCATTTTTTGACTTGTTTAAAATTCATAAAGATCATATTGATGAAATAATGGCCTATCACAGAGCGCATGCAGGTATTTCGCGTTTTGTGAAGATCAGGCATATACAGGAAAATATTCTGGGACATCCCGTTTCAGAAAATGAAGTTAACAGGCTGGCCGATAAGTTTTCGCAAATAGTGAAAACAAAAGTGGTAAGCGCACCGTGGGTTGAGGGGGCGGTTGAACTGCTTGAAGCACTCAAAGGAAAGTGCAGGTTATTTGTGGTATCAGGTACGCCCGGAGAAGAACTTGCAGAAATAATAAACGCAAGAAATGCAGCACACTTTTTTCTGGAGATACATGGTTCACCTCAAACCAAAGCCGATATAACAGCCTTCCTGCTAAATAAATATAATTTAAACCCGGCCGAATGTCTTTTTGTGGGCGATGCCTTAACTGATTTCCAGGCTGCTCAAACCTGTAACATTGAATTTGTAGCCCGTATTACCGATGAAAATGCCCGGCTTTTCGAAAATTTTACAGGCCTTAAGGTTTTTTCGTTAAAGGAGTTGCATGCCAACCTCAACGGGGATTTATGACGGTTAAATATTTTCCAGATGCGCGGCTTGCTTCAGCCCATCTCGCCCGTGTTTTTTTTAGCGAAGCCGCTTCGGCCATTCACAAAAAAAGCCAATTTTTAGTTGCGGTTCCGGGTGGAAGCAGCCCGTTTACTTTTTTTGATATGCTTTCGGGTAATTCCTCCGGTTTTGCTGAGTGGCGTCATGTACATTTTTTCTGGACCGATGAGCGATGGGTGCCTCATACAAGCCCTGAAAGTAATTATATGAATGCCCTGGCACATGGTTTAAAAATGATACCTGCAAATTTCTATCCCTATCGCACAGATGGTGCAATTCATGTTGAGTGTAAGCGTTATGAAGCCCTGCTAAATACTATCAGTCAGCCGGACGGCAAACTTGATCTGATCATAACAGGTATGGGTGCCGATGGCCATGTTGCCTCAATTTTCCCGGGAGGGCAATCAGGTGATGCCCACCAATGGGTAATAGCCACACATCATCCTCAAACTTTACAGCAAAGAATCGGCCTGTCCATTCCCTATCTTACTTCAGCCAGGCATGTAGTACTTTTTGTTTTGGGAAGCGCTAAAGCCGATGTCCTGAAAAAGGCACTGGCACACCAACTGCCCGGGGTTCCGGTTCAAAAACTGATTGAACAATCCCAAAAGCTCACCATTGTTACCGATTGCCATGTCTGACAAACAGAAAATACTATTTATACGGACTACACTCGGGCAGGGTGGGGCCGACCGGGTTGCCGTAAACCTGGTTAACTTTTTGGCAAGAGAGGGCTTTACGGTAAAATTGCTTTTAATGAAAAAAGAAGGTGAATACCTTGCCGATATTCCGCATGAAGTGCTGATCTGTAAAAAGAATGTCAGAAATCTCTGGCTTTTTCTTCCTCATCTTTTCCGAACCATAAAAGCAGAAAAACCTGATGTTGTCTTTTCATTGGACGGTGGAGTAAATGTGTTGCTGGGAATCCTGGCAATGATTGCGCACGGCCCCTGGAAGGTGGTCGTTTCAGAAAGAAATGTGTTGTTTCCGCCGGGCAAAAGCAGATTGAAATTTTTTTTGCTTACCGTACTTAAGTTTATTACCTACAGATTTGCAGATGGCATTACAGCTGTGTCGGAAGGCGTAAGGCAGGAACTGATCAGAACGTTAAAACTGCCAGCGCAAAAAATTGAGGTAGTCTATAACCCCCTGGTTACCGATGAACTTGTGGCAAAAGCATCCGAACCGGTTAACCATCCGTGGTTTCAATACCCGCGTGCTATACCGGTAATTGTGCATGCCGGCCGGTTTGTTTACCAGAAAGACCACAGCACTTTAATAAGGGCTTTTGCTAAGGTCAATAAACATTTACAGTGCCGGTTGTTTTTGCTTGGCGATGGTCCGCTAAAGACTGCCATGCAAAATCTTGCCGCATCGTTGGGTGTGAGTGATAATATTTATTTTGCCGGATTTGACAAAAATCCATATAAATATTTTGCACAATGCGATGCTTTTGTTCTTTCTTCCAGGCATGAAGGTATGCCAGGTGTTTTAATTCAGGCTTTGGCCTGTGGTGCTCCGGTAATTTCAACCAATTGTACCTTTGGGCCTGAAGAGATACTGGGTTCAACAGGTGAATACGGAATACTGGTTCCCGTTGAAGACGCCAATGCCATGGCACAGGCTATAACTTTAGTATTAAGTAATGCTGAATTGAAAAATAAACTTAAAGCTACTGCCCGTCAGGCTGTACTGAAGTTTACACCCGGGATAGCCGTAAACAGCTATATTCACTCGTTCAGACGTTTACTATGAAGCTGATAGATTATTACATTTCAAATAATAATCATCACTGGCATATGGCCTACCCGGTTTTAACTGAATTGCTTGCGCGTGGTTACCGGGTTAGATTGATTTCGCTTTGTGAGCTTAGACGGATGAACACACCTGATACCCGGCAGCTGGCTATACCTGCTGTTAGATTGTTTCCGTTTACATTTCGAAGTTTAACTACCAGCTTTGGCAGCAGCGGGATAGGCGATAACCAGTCGGTGTTCAGAAATTTTCTGCGGTTTCTTTTGTGGTTCTTTGTGTTAAGGCCAAACCTGGTTAAAGCGGTAAGAATATATCCTGCGGTAAGCATTGTGCCGAATGATGTTGCGTTTCCTTTTAATTATATCTGCCGCTATTTAACCAGCCGTAAAATTCCATTTTTGCTTATGCAGGAAGGAATTCGTTTCCCATTACCCAACGAGCGGGGCGGCAAAGTGTATGGCAGCAACGGTGCGAAAGTAATCCTTGCATGGGGTGAAAAATCCGCTGCATTTTTCCGTAGCCTGGGTTTAAAAGCTCAGGTTTCCGGATGTCCGCGGTATGATGCCATCTTAAAAACAGATTTTACAGCAGAACTAAAAAAGATTGACAGTGAATTATGCCCCGGTGATTTCAATATTCTTTTTGCCTCTAACCCCATTGACGACCAGGGCTTCTGTACAACTGAAGAGAAACTGAGGCTTTTTGAAAAATTTTTATTGTTTGCCAGGAGCCGGTTTCCGGGCCAAACAAAAATTTTTCTGAGGCTTCACCCCCGCGAAAATCCCGCATTGTTTCGTGCTGTTGTGCAAAAACTCGATTTCTCTGGGTTTGTAGTTGAAGCTCAGCCCTATTCCCTGTTTGCTCTGTTCAGGAGGACTCAACTTACTGTTATATTTGCTTCTACCATTGGTTTAGAGGCATTGATGTTCGGGGTAAATTTATGTGTGATTAAAATTCCGCACCATGGATACGTTTTTGATTACGTAAGCTCTGGCGTTGCCATACCGCTTGACCTGGATAATCCATCCGGTTTTGAGTGGTTAAGTATTCCTGAGAATGCCCGGCAGGACTACTGGCAAGGCTACCTTGCTTTTGCTGGCCATGCTGCCGTAAGAACGGCTGAACTTATTGAAGAACAAATATATGAAAAGCCATGAGAGAGACTGGCTCGCAAAACAGGGTATTGCTTTGGGGATGGATTTTGTATCTCATACTGTTTCCGTTTTATGTATTTGAAAGCGGTATGCCCCAGCCGGCTGATTGGCTGCTGGCCCTGCTTATAGGTTATGTATTTTTGAGGGGCGTAAATTTTTTAAGCTGGACTATTTTGCCGGTCAGAACCCTCCGTTATTTTGTGTTATATGTATTTATTGTAAATACGGCGTGGGCATTTTTTATTGATCAAAGCCTGGAGAAACGGTTCCCATCGTACTTTCATACACTCTTTTATATTTTTAATTATCTAACCTTTTGTTTTGCGCTTTATCTGTACAGCACCAGAAAATCAGTTTTTTTTAAATACACTGCATATGGTGTTAGTTTTTCCCTGATTTTGCAAATGATATTGTCGTTTGCCGGGGGTAATTTTTCCGGCAGAGAGTCTTTATTTTTCAATAATCCCAATCAGCTTGGCTATTTTGCATTGCTTTATGGAACCATTCTGGTTTATCTGTCAGGTATAGTTAACCTGACCCTGGGCTTCCAGATTGCCGGTTACCTTGCCTTTCTTTACTTGTGTCTGCTTTCTTCGTCTAAAGCAGCAATGGCCGGATCGATTGTGCTGGTGCTGGTTTCTTCCGTAAACAAAGGCGCATTGAATGTCAAACACGTTTTGGTTATTTTAATATTGCTTTTTATCGGAAACTATTTCATAACAAATACTGAAATAGGGTCTAATCTGTTTAACTATGCCTTTAACCGGTTTCATACAATTGGGTATTCGCGTGACGATTCGGTTGAAGGAAGGGGTTACGACCGGATGCTAAACGATCCGGAATATATGATTCTGGGTGCCGGTGAGGGTGGATATTATCGGTTTGATACTTTACTATATTCCGGTGAAATTCACTCATCGTTCGGAACTATACTTTTTTGTTACGGAATTTTAGGATTCTCTCTGTTTGTTGTTTTTTTATTCAGGGTATTTAAGCATTCAACACTACTGGATTTCATCTATTTCACTCCTGTTGTTGTGTACAGCATAACCCATCAGGGGCTTAGGGCTACCCCCTTTTGGGTTTTGCTGGCGTTATTTTATGCCACAAGTGTTGATAAAAAGATGAGTTTAATAACAAGCATTAAATGAAAAAGAAAATCGTAAGGGTTGTAACGGTTCCTGTTTCATTTAAGCTTTTGCTAACCGGTCAGTTGGAATTTCTGAATGAGGAAGGTTTTGATGTTTATGCTGTTTCTGCAAAAGGGCCGGAGTTGTTGCATTATACCAACCGGAATATCAATGTTTTTTCTGTTCCCTTTACCCGAAGAATTACACCCGTTAAAGACCTGATTTGCCTCGTTAAGCTTTTCATTTATTTTGTGCGCATCAAGCCCGATATAGTACACAGCCATACGCCAAAAGCGGGGCTTTTGTCTATGCTGGCGGCGTTCTTAAGTGGCGTACCGGTAAGGTTGCACACTGTGGCTGGAATGCCGCTTATGGAAGCCCGGGGCCTTCGAAAATTTGTCCTTTTCATATCGGAGTATCTTACTTACCTGTGCGCCACCCGCGTATATCCGAATTCTTACGGTTTGTACAATTATATATCCAACCACCTTGGGTTTTTTAGAAAAAAGCTGTTCGTAATCGGAAACGGCAGCAGCAATGGCATTGATACCGATTATTTCCGGCCCATCCCGCAATTACTGGAAGCCGGTAAGTCTTTAAGACTTCGCCTTGGCTTTACTCCCGATATTGTTGTTTTCGGTTTTGTAGGCCGAGTGGTAAAGGATAAGGGCATTTCTGAGTTGCTTCTTGCTTTTCGTAGCTTGTCAGAAAAATACGGGCATGTACGCCTGCTCATTATTGGCGAGCCTGAACAGGTAAGAGATCCGGTATCAGAGGCCGAACTGAAAATCCTGCATAATGATCAAAGGGTATCTTTCGTTGGCTTTCAGGAGGATGTTCGGCCATGGCTGCTGGCTATGGATGTTTTTGTGTTTCCTAGCTATCGCGAAGGCTTTCCAAATGCCCTTCTTCAGGCTGCCTGCATGGAGCGCATGTGCATTGCTACTTCTATACCGGGATGTGAAGAAATACTGGATTATGGCAACACCGGTGTTTTGGTGCCTCCTAAGAACTGGCGGGCTCTGTTCGGTGCAATGGAGGGGTTGGTTTTAAACGCGGAATATGGCAAGCAGGCAGGAATCCGCGCCAGGGAGTATATACTAAAACGATATTCGCGCCAGTTTTTATGGAACAGCCTTCTGAATGAATACAGGTCGTTTATCTGAAAAGTTATTTGTTTAGCTTTATACCCCACTATGTACAGTAGATATGTTAAACCGGTAATGGATAGATTGTTTGCCTTTCTGGCTTTGATTTTACTTTCTCCCTTCATGCTTATTATTATTCTTGTTTTATTTCTTTCGTTTGGGAATAGATTCCTTTTTATACAAGAACGCACGGGGTTAGGAGGTAAGATTTTTAAGTTAATTAAATTCAAAACCATGACCGATGAAAGGGACAGCCGTGGCTATCTTTTACCTGACAATGAAAGATTAACCGGTTTCGGAAAATTTCTCAGAAGAACATCACTAGATGAACTACCACAGTTCATAAATATCCTTAAAGGCGATATGTCGTTGGTTGGGCCGCGGCCCTTGCTACCGGAATATGTAAAACTTTATAATGAATTTCAGAAAAGAAGGCTTACGGTTAAGCCGGGCATTACCGGATGGGCCCAGATTAATGGTAGAAATAATACCACATGGAAGGAAAGGTTTGAGCACGATGTATGGTATGTTGATAACATTTCGTTTGCACTGGATATTCGTATTATTTTTGCAACCATTCTGAAGGTTTTAAAAGCCGAAGGCATTAATCAGTCGGCTGCAAATACAATGGAGCCTTTTACCGGAAATAATTGATTATGCAACGATATGTGTTATATGGAGGAGGAGGACATGGAAAAGTGGTGCTCGATGCCCTGACCTCCTGTGGTGTGCAGGTAGTTGGAATTTTTGACCACCGTCAGACAGGCGAGTTGATGAGGGTTCCATACCTTGGGTCATACGACAGCGGCATTTTTAGTGATGCCCTGCTGATTATTTCAATAGGAAATAACCAAACCCGATACATGCTGGCTAAGGATATCCGGCACGCATTCGGCCGGGTGATTCACAACACTGCCAGGGTGGCAAACGGAGCTGAAATTCAGGCAGGCGCCATGATTCTTCACGGCTCGATTATTCAAACGGCCTCCGTTATTGAAAACCACGCTATTATTAATTCGGGCGCGATAGTTGAACACGACTGCCGCGTTTGCAGATTTGCACATGTGGCGCCCGGAGCTATATTATGTGGAAACGCAGAGGTGGGTGAAGGTGCATTAATAGGGGCGGGTTCGGTAATTCTTCCGGGTATTTCGGTGGGTGAATGGTCGGTTATTGGTTCAGGTTCAGTGGTTACCCGTTCCATTCCTGCCAGTGTTGTAGCGTTTGGAAATCCCGCAAGGGTTGTTAAACAGCTTCGACATGAAAAAAAATAACTTGTTCCTCTTTGGCGCCGGTGGTCTGGGGCGAGAACTCCTTGCGCTGGTGAATTCTTTGCCCGATTGGAGCGTAGAAGCCTTTATTGATCATCGTGCTCAGCAAATCAGGTCTCTGGAAGAGATTCCTGTTATACATCCGGACGATTTTTTTAACCAACAAACCAATCCGCACATACTAATCAGTATTGGCAACCCGTCACAAAAGCGAAGTGTCTATGAGTCGATCCGTTATCAGCGGTTTACCTGCCCTGTTATTGTTTACCCCGGAGCTATTCTTCTGGATGCCAAGTCAATTTTTATAGGTCCGGGCAGTGTAATAACTCCTTCCGTTACGATTACAACCAATGTTAAAATTGGCCGGCATGTGCTTATTAACCTGCATGCAACCGTAGGTCATGATGCAATTATTGGCGACTTTACCTCTGTTATGCCCGGTGTGCATATTTCCGGGAATGTTAAAATTGGCAAAGAGGTACTCATAGGAACTGCCGCAACCATCTTAAACGGAGTTACCGTTGGTGACGGGGCTGTAATCGGGGCAGGGTCTGTGGTGTTGAAAGATGTTGCGCCCGGGCAAAAGGTAGCGGGAGTTCCGGCTAAACCACTCAATTGATATGCGGAATTATTTGGTTAAATACAGGTCTTCCATATTATTTCTCTTTAAGTTTCTGTTCATATATATAATTCTGAATGCAGCTTACAGCTGGTACTTTGTTTCATTTTACCCACAGGCCGATCCGATAACCTTTCAGGTGGCAACCATGACCAAAGCTTTCTTCAGTATATTTGATGTAAATGTGTTGCTGGTGTCGCATACAGACAAACCTTTTATAAGCATGATGTGGAATGGAAGTGAAATACTTTTACTTTTTGAAGGTTGCAATGGCGTTAACGTTTGGATTGTTTTTGTTTCATTTTTACTAGCTTTTGGCCCTGTAAATTCAAAATTACTTTTGCTTATTCTTAAAGGAACGGTCGTCTTGTTTGTTCTGGTTATACTAAGGCTTTTTTTCCTGTTCTGGGTAGCAGTAAAAATTCCTGATCATTTCTATCTGTTACATAAATATTTTTTTTCAGCTGTTCTTTATCTTATCGTTTTTGCCTTGTGGTACCTTTGGGTTAGAAATACTATGCGTAATGTGCAATGAACTGGAAAGATATAATAAAACCTAGATACTCATGGATTATCCCGGCCTTAACCGGTTTGCTGCTCATGTATTTATTTCAGAATGCTGATTTTGCATTACTTTTTTCCGTACGGAGTTGGCCTGAAAATTTTATTTTGAACAGACTTTTCAGATTTCTGTTAAACGATCTGCTTGTGCTTGCCCTTGTATACGGCTTGTTTGGTCAAAAAATGTACGTTATGTTAGGTTTTTATATTCAGCTATTCGGGATGTTTTTCATATTACTTCCCTATCTTATTATTAAAATAAATTATCCTGCCCAGGCCGGAGCTTTCTTCTCATTTCTGCACAGACTGGTGGTAAACCCGTTATTGCTTTTGATGCTGATTCCGGCAATTTTCTATGCAGAAATTAATGTTTTAAACCGAAAGTGAAGTTTTGAGTTTATGAATAAATACAGAATTTGGCTCTCTCCCCCGCACATGGAAGGGGCCGAGATACGCTACATACAGGATGCTTTTTTAACCAATTGGATTGCTCCCGTAGGTCCGCATATAACGGCATTTGAAAAAGGGCTTTCTGATTACCTCGGAGGAGTTCATTGCGTAGCATTGAACTCAGGAACCTCAGCCATTCATCTGGCGCTTTTGCTTTGCGGCGTAAAAAATGGTGATGAAGTAATTTGCTCTTCACTTACTTTTGCCGGTACCTGCTATCCCATAGCCTACCTGGGGGCTCAACCAGTTTTTGTCGATTCTGAAAAAGACACCTGGAATATGTGCCCCGAACTGTTGAAGCGGGCCATTGAGGACCGGCTAAGGCTGCGCGGCAAAAAACCCGCAGCCATTATTGTGGTGCATCTTTACGGAATGCCCGCCCGGCTAAATGAAGTTTTGAAAATAGCCCGCGAATATGAAATACCTGTTATAGAAGATGCCGCTGAATCCCTGGGCTCGCGCTATTTTGGAAAATTAACCGGAACATGTGGTGATTTGGGCATATTTTCATTTAACGGCAACAAAATTATCACTACATCCGGAGGAGGAGCGTTGGTCTCTTTTAACCCCGAATTTGTCCGGACAGCCAGGTTTCTCGCTACCCAGGCCCGCGATCCTGCCCCGCATTATGAGCATTCTCAAATCGGGTTTAACTACCGTTTGAGCAACATTTGCGCTGCTGTTGGCGTGGGCCAGCTGGAAGTGTTAGACAATCGGATTAGTCGTAGACGAGCCATTTTTGAATTTTATAAACAGCATTTAAATCCTGAAGTAAAATTTCAGGAAGAGCCCGAAGGATTCTTTTCAAATCGCTGGTTATCAGTTATTTATACAAGATCAAGGGATAAAATTATTAATGGGCTGGCTTCTTTTGGCATTGAGGCCAGGCCCGTATGGAAGCCCATGCACCTGCAACCTGTTTTCCGGCAATGTTTCGCTTACCTTTCGGGTGTAGCAGAGGATTTATTCCAAAACGGAGTTTGCCTGCCCTCAGGAAGCAGTTTAACTGAAACTGAGCAGGCAGAAATTGTGGAGATCGTAAACAAGTTGGTCTGTTAATGTAAATTGGTGTAAATCAGGAATTTTCCTTATCATTGTAAAAATGTACTTTTGCGGGTATAGCTCATGAAAAAGCTGGCTTTAATACTTATTGTTTTTGGTCTTTCCATCGGGGTTTTTGCTCAGGTGGTATCGGTTGCGCCGGGCGACTGGAACGATCCATCTATCTGGGCTCCCCCGGGTGTACCGGATAATACCTCAGGCACCATAACGGTCAACCACACGGTTACCATCCCCAACGGGTTTTCTGTTTCAGTTGATCAGCTAACCATTGGTTCATCGGGTACTTTGGTTATTAGCAATGGTGGAGTTATGAGTGTGGTTGATGGCTCCGGCACCGACCTGCAGATTGTTTCGGGGGGGCAGGTTTTCGTGTCAGGTGTACTGGAGAGTAATCAGGGAGCTACCATTTCCGGAACCACTGCTGCCAACACCACTTTTAATGCGGGCGGGCAATACAGGCATTTGTATACTTCATCAGAAGGTAGCATTCCAACCGCAACCTGGCAAATTGGTTCTACGCTGGAAATAGCCGGATACAACAATACAATAGTTGCATCGTCTGCAGGCAATTGGTCTCAGGCATTTGCCAATGTTGTTTTCAACTGCACTGCGCTGAATAACAGGGGGGTGTTGTTTCAGGGTTTGTTAAATAATATGCAGAATTTAACGGTTCAAAGCACCGGTTCAAACGGATGGGTTGAGTTAACACGCGGTCAAACTGCTACCATAAATATTTCCGGAAATCTTACAGTTTCAGGGGCCTCCCGCCTTTACGGCACGTCAAATGGAAATGTAACAATAAACATTGGCAACGATTTTGTCTTTACCTCTACGGCACTCTTCGGGTCATACACGGCAACTACAGGTAGTTGTACTTTAAATATAGGCAGAGACTTTAATATGAATGCCAGCGGTGGTTTATTGCGGGTAGCTGCTAATGCCGGTTCAGGCCAAACCATATTCAACGTTGGGAGAAACTTTTTACTTTCCTCAGGAAAACTGGAAGAGGCAGCGCCAACCGGTCAGGGACGGATAAACTTTGTTCAAAACGGAACTCATATTTTTCAAAATACCGGCCAGATACTAAATACATTCCATTATTATGTCGGCCCTTCTGCTACGTTAGATCTGGGAACCAGTGCCTTAACAGGTGATGGAACCTTTACACTTGACGGAACTGTAATCGTGCGGTCAACAGCAAGTTCCGGAGCAATTTCAAGCACTGCAACGGCCGGTAATATTCAGTTGCCGCTGGCTAATCGTTTTTATAACTCGGGCTCAACTATAATTTATGGAGGCAGTTCTTCCCAGACCATAAGCTCGGGGCATCCCTCAGGCAGTGGAATAGCAGTTGTTTTTAACAATCCTTCAGGTGTTACGTTGGTTAATAATTTGAGCTTTGGGGGCAATGTCACGCTTCAGGCTGGCAATCTTTCAATGGGTATCTATAGCATTACTATGAATGGCCCCAACTGGCTAACCAACGGTGGCACCCTGAATTTTGGCGTATCGGGCACAGTTACGTTTTCAGCCAATACCAATGTGGGCGGCACCTCCTTACCATCGTTCAGGCATATTATTATTTCATCAGGAGCAACTGTGGCGCTAACCAATCACGTTAATGTGCTGGGCGATTTAACCATACAAACCGGGGGGTCATTAAATACCTCAACATTTGAGTTGCGTCTTACGGGTAATCCAAATCAAACCATTTCGGCAAATGGAAGCTCAATAAACCGGATTACCATCAACAAAACAGGAGGCTCAGTTAGTCTGAGCTCACCCTTGTTTTTAACGGGTACCCTTCAGTTTATTTCATCTACAAACCTTATTACCAATAACAATCTTACCCTTCGCTCCACTAACGACCAGCCTGCAGCTGATGGAAACATCGCTGCCATGCCTGCAGGAGCCTCAATAACGGGTGATGTTACGGTTGAGCGATATTTTCAGGCCCAGGATGATGTGGACAGGTTTATTTCGTCTCCCATAAGTAATGCATCTGTAGCACAACTGCAGGATGACTTCCCTGTTACCGGGAACTTTACGGGAACTTCATTTCCGTGCACGGGCTGTAAGAATAACGGAGCCTCCTTGCGCAGATTTGATGAAACCATTATTAATACCACTTTTAAAAATAATTATGTTCCTGTGCCGCCTTCAGGCGGCTCTAACAGCGAGTTGTTGATGCCGGGGGTAGGGTACGATGCCTGGATGTGGAACGGTGTTACCTCAACGGTATGGGATGTAACCGGTACCATTAACCGGGGAACTATTAATTTTACCATATCGCACACGCCTTCGAGTCCACCTATTCCCTCAGATGACGGTTGGAATCTGGTAGGCAATCCATATCCGTCAGCTATTCAATGGAATAACGGTAGCGGCTGGACCAGAAGCAATGTGGATCCTACCGTATGGGTGTGGGATGTTGTGGCCAAAGTATGGCGGTCGTATAACTATAATACAGGAATCGGAAATCTTACAAACGGAATTATTGCCCTTGGGCAGGCTTTTTGGGTTTATGTTCCCAATCCTGCACCCGCGTCAATGTCCATAAATGAAAACGCAAAGTCCACTGCAGGATCAGGCAGTTATTACCGTTCAGCAGAAGCTTTGTATCCTTTTGTAAAACTTAAAGTTGAAGGCGATGGCTCGGACGATGAAGCCTATGTGATACTGCATCCGGAGGCAACCAATTTTTATGACCCCGGCATAGATGCCTTAAAATTTTCTTCTGGCCAGGAAAAAATAAGTTTGGGCTTTGGAGTCGATGGCAAAATTTATGGAAGCTTTGGTGTAAGCACGCTGGGCGAATCATTGGCACTTCCGGTTTACCTCAGGGCTGATAGTGAAACATTTAGGTTCTCACTGGAATCGCATGGCTTTTCCAAACCGCTTTATCTCGTTGACAAGTTGAACCAACAGGTAATATCGCTGAGTAGCAACGAAACCTACGAGTTTTACAACGCTGCTGCCGGACCGGGCTCGAGATTTATTCTTACCGATAATCCTTACCTGTTTGCTGCCGAGAAACTTCACCATAAAATTGATGTCTATCCAAATCCGGCAACAGAATTTATAAAAGTGTTGAATGTGCAGAATGTAGAAGTCATAAAAATATTTTCAGTAAGTGGGGCCGAACATCCGGTTGGAACGATTTCGTATGATGAAAATGCGACCGTTATTGACACTCAGCATCTTAAGCCCGGACCATACATTCTCCGAATAACAACACGATCCGGAACCTTTGTTCAAAAATTTGTTATTACAAACCGGTAGTAAAATAATGAAGCGTATTTTTTTTCTGCTTGTCATTCTTTTTGATATAACGGTTTTTGCACAACCTGGAGGTGGGGGAGATCCGGGAGGAGGAGAACCTGTTCCTATTCAAGGCGTAGCTTTGCTTTTGCTGGCCGGAGCATGGCTGGGCTTTAAGAAATGGTCTGATAAGAGAAGGTAGCAAGTTTATTGTCTAGGCAGTGGATTTAAGCAGATTTTTTAACAAACTTACCATTCTTCCCAGGGGTGTAGTAATTGTACTGGATATTTCAGTTATCGTTGTCGCATCGTGGCTGGGATATCTTTTGCGATTCAATTTTAACATAGAAGAATTAAAAGCCTTTAATCCGCTTACGGGGATTGTATTAATATCAACCTCATGCGCAGTTGCGTTACTTTATACAAAAAGCTATGCGGGAATTATCCGCTACACGGGCATTGAGGACGGCGTTCGGTTGTTAAATACCGCTTTATTGGGTTTTTTAATTGTGGTGTTATTCAACCTTACCTGGTTTTATATATATGGGCATAATGTTATACCCTATTCTGTAATATGCATTTCTTTTTTCATTTCATTTCTCTTTCTTTTTTATTATCGTTTGCTTGTAAAGGCTGTTTTTAGTTACTACCGTGGTGATGTTAACAGTAGAATCAATGTAATAATTTTTGGTGCCGGGAGACTTGGTCGAATCACAAAA
>FWPU01007173.1_pt1 | contig 20918 bp, 19 predicted proteins | sample 2228361 | NCBI WGS metagenome assembly FWPU01 (sample SAMEA103939777, study PRJEB20133) | metagenome
CTTCAGCTTACCAAAGCTTAAACCAATCAGATTTATTAATCAAAATCATTGCTTCGGGAATTAAAGACTTTAACGAATTAAAAACAAATCTCAATGAAGCTCTTTTGAATAAATTGGCTCAAAGTTTGGGGATTGAAGCTAAGGTTAAAGAGCAAGAAATAACTCTCTGGAAATTAAAATACATTGGCAACCTTTTAACTAATCAAGAAATGATAAGAAAACAAAACAAAGAATCTCTTGAAATTTATAATGCTCTCTTGAAATCTGTCTTTGAAGGTAGATTCCAAGAATTCATTACCAATCTCAACCAAAAAGACCAAATTGGCAGAGAAATTGCCCAACACAACCAAAGAGTAGAACAAGAATTTAAAAAACACCAGGTTAATTGGGATAATTGGCTTAATTTTAAAGAAAAAGGAATAATGACCGTTGGCACAGCCAAAAAACAAGACAGAGAGGCCTTATTTTTACAATTTACAGAAAGATTTAAACAATTCCAAGAATCAATAACTGAACCTGCCTTAAAGAAAAGCTTAAATAAAGATTTAGTTCAACTTTCTCAAAAGAAGAAAGAATTTGACCCTTCAAAAATTAATCTTGCCGACCCTAAATGGTTAGAAGAATTATTACCCACTTATACCAAAAGCTTAAATTATCTTAAAAGAAAAGATCCTCAATTTAATTTACCAACACAATCACAAGAAGCATTCGGCCATTTAATTGAAACAATTAAATCTTTAACTAAAGAACAACAAAAAGAACAAACCCTCAAAAAAGAATTCATAATAAAGCTTTGGGACAGAGATCCAAGAAAAGATATGTTCCAAGGTAATTTTACTCATTGTTGTATTGCTGTTGGCGTCAAGGAAGCTCCTCCCGGAGGCGGCATGACCACCTTACATCCTGAAACAATTTTCCAATACCTTATTGATAAAGGAATTAATGTTGCTGAAATTATTGATCCAGATACCAATGAACCAGTTGCCCAAACCTGGCTGTTTGTTACCTTAGATAAGAGAGGAAAACCAGTCTTGGTGGCCGATAGCTTTGAGGTTAATAATCGTTATCCTGCTGGAAGTAATGTTAATGAAGGCGTCAGGGAAGCAATGTTTCAGTTTTTAACAAGATATGCTAAATCCTGTGGCATAGAAAAGGTGGTATTGGGTAAAGTAGGAACTAACGATATAAAAACAAGCGACCTAAAAACAATTTCCCTTCCGCCAATTAAAAAACTCGGCGGTTATTTTCAAGAAGAAGAATACTATTTAGAAACATTAACCCACACCCAAGCTTTTGATATTAAATCATCTTAAAAATTATTATCTAAAGTTCTGCTTTTTTAGCGGTAAAAGGTATCAGTGTTGAAGGTAGAACCTTCAACATAGTAACATAAAAGAGTGTTGAAGGTAGAACCTTCAACATAATATATTCAAGATATTTTTTATTTTATAAAGCGCCCAGATCAATTAGGGCTTTCTCGTAAGCGGCTATTGCTTTTCTCGCTTCTTCTAATTTTAATCTGTAAGTGGGGTCGTGAACGATATTGTTGCGAATTTTATGTGAGTGCCAAACTTGCTCAATGTTTGGAACGATGGCTGAAGTTATTTTTTTTAATCTCTCGCCCAAACTCTCGCCGCCATATCCCATTTCTTTCAAAATATCATCAAACATTGAATCTGCCTCAATTACGGCTAATTTATACTCTGATTCTAATTCTGTTTCCAGGCGTGCTAAAATTTTTGCCCACTGTTTGGTAAGTTTTTTTGTTCCGTAGGGGCGGTAAATAAAGAATTCTACAAAATTAGCCAAAAAACGCCATCTAAACCAAGTGGTTTTTAATAAATAGAAGAAAATTAAAACAAAAAAGATAAAAGAAATTACTATAAAAACGATTTTAATAACAAGCAGCCAGCCGCTAAAATTAGGAGAAATAAGAAAAGAAATTATCCTGTCTACATCTAATTGATTGAAAGATAACGATAAGAATGTCATTTTTCTAAAAATTCGGCTATTTGAAAAATTTTTTCTTCTTCAAAGGCCTTTCCGATAATTTGAAGGCCGACCGGTAAGTTATTCACTTTGCCGCAAGGAACAGAAATGGCTGGTAAACCAGCTAAATTAACCGCCACGGTAAAAACATCAGAAAGGTACATCGTTAGGGGGTCTTTAATTTTCTCTCCCAGTAAAAAAGCGGTTGTTGGTGATGTGGGGGTAAAAATAAGGTCAACGGTTGCAAAAACTTTCTCAAAATCATCTTTAATTTTTGTTCTTACTTTTTGCGCCCTCAAATAATATGCTTGGTAATATCCGGCCGACAAAGCGTAAGTGCCCAACATAATTCTTCTTCTTACCTCAGAACCAAAACCTTCTGCTCTGCTTTTCAAATAAATATCTAATAAACCTTGTTTTTCACGTCTTGTTTTTTGTCTCTGGGAAAATCCATATTTAATTCCGTCGTACCTGGCCAAATTGGCGCTGGCTTCACAAGGCGCAATTATGTAATAACAAGCTAGGGCATATTCGCTGTGAGGCAAGCTAATTTCTACGATATTTGCCCCCATTTCCTCGTATTTTTTAATCGCTTTTTTTATAACTTCTTCAACTTCTTTATCTATTCCTTTAACAAAATACTCTCTCGGCACACCAATTACTAAATTACTTAGCGGTTTAGTAAGCGGCTTACCGAATGACTGAATGTCAATGCTGGTTGAATCCATCGGGTCTTTACCTTTGATTGCCCCAAAAACAATTCTACAGTCTTCAACGGTTTTAGTTATTGGTCCGATTTGGTCAAGGGACGAAGCAAAAGCAATTAAACCATATCTTGATACTGCTCCATAAGTTGGCTTTAAACCCACCACTCCACAAAAAGAACTTGGCTGCCTAATAGAACCACCGGTATCAGAACCTAAAGCAAAAACTGATAAATCTGCCGCTACCGCTGCGGCCGCTCCCCCCGAAGATCCTCCGGGAACACAATTTAAATTATGGGGGTTTTTTGTTGGGAAAAAAGCCGAGTTTTCAGTTGAACTTCCCATAGCAAACTCATCAAGATTGGTTTTTCCTAAAATTATGGCTCCTTCATCTTTAAGTCTTTTTATCGCTGTGGCATCGTAAGGAGCAATATAATTTTCAAGAATTTTGGAACCTGCCGTACATCTAACCCCCTCAACTAAAATATTATCTTTGATGGCGCACGGAATTCCGGTTAAAAGCGGAACTTTTCGTTCAGCCGAAATCAACTTATCAATCTTTTTTGCTTGAGATAATGCTAAATCTTTGGTAATAGTTAAAAAAGCAGATATTTGTTTATCCTGTTGATTTATTTTATCTAAATAGGCCTTAACTAATTCTAACGCCGAAAACTCTTTTTTCTCTAATCCCTGATGAACTTTTTTAATTGTCATTTCGCTTAATTCCATTTTTTTGGGGGGAGTTTATTTACTTGTTAGTTGGAATTTCTTTAAGCCTTCAGCATAGTGTTTTTGAATTTCCGCTTGACTAAGGGCTCTATTGTAAATACGGACTTCGTCAATAAGACCATTGAAATATCCGCCATTACTCCCTCCTCTGCATACAAAACCAGAACCAATATTATAAGTATCAGCCCAGTTAAATCCACTACACCCTATCCCGCAGTTACTTGTAGGAGTTTGGGTATTCGCATATTCCTCGGCATCAAGATAAGTTTTAAACCCCCAATTTTTATCTAAAACGTAAACTAAATGGTGCCATAATCCATCATCTACCCTTTTTGTTCCAGCAAAATTAACTTCACCCCAAACATTAAAATTTAATACACCACTACTGAGCCAAATAATCCGATCGCATCCTCCTCCAAAATTTGTACCTGTAATTACTTGTAATCCCCCTGAAGAGAAGTTAGTTTTAAACCACATTTCAAATGTCAAATTCCCTTGGGGGATGTAAATTCCGTTACCATCACCTCTTGCATTATTTGGAAAAATAATTCGAACATAGTCATTGCCATTAAAACTCAGAGCATTTTCCAGCTCTGGAAGACCATCTACTAAAGTGGCCCCATAAACCGTACCGTCATTGCCATTGCCCGAGAGGTCTTTAACTTTATTGCCGGCTTCAATAGTGTTGAAGTTCCAGATTCCCACTCCCTCAGCGCTTAAGGCATGATAAACTTGGCCACTAAAAGATAAGGCTTTGGCAATTTTGGCTTTTTCAGTGGCGCCTTTTAAAGCCACTAAAATAATACTTGCTAAAAGGCCAACTAAAGCGATGACTACTAAAAGCTCAATTAGAGTAAAGGCTCTTAAAAAGCTTCTATTCTTAAACCCTATTAAAAATTTATTTCTCTCCATTACAAAACCGTGATTTACTAAGGGCTTAAAAATTTTTTCTTTCATTTTAAAATTGATTTTACTTTTAAATAGCCTTCTTTTGTTTCGGGCATTAATTCTAAAAACTTTAAACTTTCAGCTTTAGATTTTGGGGCTTTTTCGTCTTTCCTCATCACATTCTTAATTTTCAGCGGCTGACTCATCGGTTCCACCCCTGAAACATCAATCTCTTTCAATTTTTCTATGTAATTCAAAATTAAAGAAAGTTCCTTTTGGAAATTTTTAATCTCTTTTTTGGTTAAGCCAAAGCGAGCTAACTTGGCGATATGTTGTACTTGTTGTTTAGAAATCATAATTCCCTTGAATTATTTTGGCGGTTCCAGTTCTTCTGTTTCCACCAAAACTTCGTGTAATTCATCTAAATTTTCCAAAACCATACCTGCCCCTCTCACCACGGCGGTAACCGGATCCTCAACAACCATTGTTGGAATTTTTGTTTCTTTTTGAATTAACTCATTAATTCCTTTTAAAAGAGAGCCGCCGCCAGTCATCTGAATGCCCCTTGCCATTACATCCGCTAAAAGCTCGGGGGGCGTTTCCTCAATGGCGTTTTTGATTTCTTCAACAATTTGTCTGACCGATTTTTCCAGCGCCCCTCTAATTTCTTCAGCAGAAACCATAATTTCTTCGGGCAATCCGGTAACTAAATTTCTTCCGCGCATCGGTAGCTCTTTTATTAATGTTCCATTTTTTGCTGGTGATTCTTGATTTTTAAGAGGAAAAGCCGAACCAATCCCAATTTTAATCTCTTCGGCTGTCCTCTCGCCTATTAATAATTTGTATTCATCTTGGGCGAATTGAATTATGTCTTCATTAAGTTTATCTCCGGCTATTCTTAAACTTTTTGATATAACTATTCCCCCAAGAGATATTACTGCAACTTCAGTTGTGCCACCGCCAATATCAACAATAAAATTACCTCCTGCCTCCTGAACCGCGAGCCGAGCGCCAATGGCAGCTGCCATCGGCTCTTCTATTAGGAAAACTTCTCTGGCGCCGGCATTTTTGGTAGCGTCGCAAACCGCCTTCTTTTCTACTTCGGTTACACCGCAAGGAATTCCCACAATTACCCGAGGTTTAGGATTTAAAATAAATCTTTTTTTATGAACCTTCTCAATAAAATATCTAAGCATTTGTTCTGTAACTTCAAAATCAGAAACCACCCCCGCTCTTAATGGTCTGGTGGCAACAATATGAGAAGGAGTTCTGCCAACCATTTTTTTAGCCTCATTTCCAATAGCTAAAATTTGACCGGTTTTCTGGTTTACTGCTACTACCGAAGGTTCTTGCATAACAATCCCCCGCCCCCGTACATAAACTAAAGAAGTGGCTGTCCCCAAATCAATGGCAATATCTTCGGAAAATAGATGGAAAAGTTTATTTAACATAAAACAGTTTCTTTCAGCTTTATCTTATTTTTATATTTATTTTTATTTTATAAGATATTTTGATATATATTGAAATAAAGTTGCAATTTTAATATACCTTGTTTCCTTCTCGGTTCGTTTTTTAAGTTCAAGAGAATTTCGCTTGATGGTTCTTTCGCTGATAACTAAACGAATTGGAAGTCCAATCAAATCGGCGTCAGCAAATTTTTCTCCGGCAGTTTTATCTTCTCTGTCGTCATATAATACTTTAATTTCCCCTTTTTGTCTATTGGTGTTAGAAAAGGATAAATCCCGATATAAATTTTCGGCTATCCTTTTAACTGGTCGGCTATTCTCAATTTGAATCAAATGAACCTGAAAAGGAGCCACTTCCTCGGGCCAAATGATTCCTCTTTCGTCGTGATGAACTTCAACAATTGCTCCTATTAACCTCGGCAACCCAATACCATAACATCCCATTAAAACTGGTTTTTTGCTTCCGTCTTTATCAACAAAAGTAAAATCAAAAGCCGCAGAAAATCTGTCTTTTAATTTAAAAATATTACCCACCTCAATTGCTTTTTTTATTTCTAATTTTTTGTTTTGGCAATTTGGACAAAGATATTTCTCTTGTTTAATTATTTCTTTATTAACAGCGATTTTACATTTTTGACAAAGATATATTTTATCTTCTCCAAAAGGAGTTACGGTCTGAAATTCATAAGAATATTTAGAAAATGTGCCCCCTGAAGCCAGTGTTAAAAATGTTTCTTTTGATAAACCGCATCTTTTAATAATTTGAAAATATATTTTTTTTACTCTTTCATAATATTTATCCAGGTCTTTCTCGTTTTGGTGAAAAGAGTAAAGGTCTTTCATTATAAACTCTACCCCTCTCAGTAATCCAGATTTAACCCGCAATTCATCTCTAAATTTATCTTGAATTTGATAAACAAATAAAGGCAGGTCTTTGTAAGATTTAACGAATTTTTTGACTAAGGGGGTAATTATTTCTTCGTGAGTCCACCCTAAGCTAAAATCTTTTCCCGACCGATTCTTTAATTTAAACATCTCTTGTTGCTGCCAACGGCTGGTTTTAAACCAATTCTCTTTGGGGTGAAGCGCCGGCAACAAAACTTCCTGACCACTTACCTTTTGCATTTCTTCTCGGATGATATTTTCAATTTTTTTAAGAACTAGCCACCCTAAAGGCAAAAAAGAATAAACACCGGCCATTAGTTTGTCAATAAATCCAGCCCTAATTAAAAGTTGAGCGTTAACACTTTTTTCATCTTTAGGTGCTTCTTTTTGGGTCTTAGTGAAAAGTTGTGACTGTTTCATTGTCCTAACAATTTTAGTATTAAAAGCAACAAAATTGTTTTACCCCTAAAACAATTACTATCTTAAAATAGATTGATGATGTCTTTTATTGTTACCAAAATTATCAAAATAATTAACAAAGTGAAGAAAACGGAGGTAATTCGCTGCTCGCTTTTTAAAGAGATCGGCTTTTTTCTTATTGCTTCAATTCCCAAAAAAATAAGTTTTCCACCATCAAGAGCCGGAATTGGCAAAATATTAAAAATGGCAAAATAAATTGAAATTACTGCAATAAAGTACAGATAATAATTTATTCCGAGTTTAACAAATTGAGTCATCATCGTTCCTATTCCAACCGGCCCCATCAATTCGGCTCCAGCGGGCAAACCTTTTCCTTGAATTAAATTTCCAAAAATTTGTCCTAAACCTCCTATTATACCGCCGCTTAATTTAATAGTAGCTTCTATCCCTTTTATTGGCGCTAAATACCACGGATGCGCTTTCAACGCTGTGCGAGCTAAAACTAATCCCATTGCGCCTTCACCCTCGGGTGGATTAGGTCGGGGGGTTAAAGTAACCGTAAAAATTTCTTGGCCTCTTTTAATGGTTAAAGTAACTTCCTCTCCGCGGTGAAAATTGGTAAATTCTTGAACTTCCTTTACTTTATTAATTGTTAGTTGCTTGTTGTTTTTTGATAATTGATAAATTATATCGCCAACTTTTAATCCGGAAATTTCAGCAGGCGAATTAGAAGAAACAGCCACAACCTGAACTTTGGGGTCAATTAACTTATCATTTTCTTCGTCGGAAACAACCGTAGGAACACCCAGCCAAAAAACAATACTCAATAAAATAGCAGAAGTTATCCAGAAAGAAACCACTCCGCCAATAACAATTAAAACCCTTTGCCAAATTGGCTTTTGAGAAAAACTGCTAATATCATCAATATCTCTTTCTTCGCCGTAAAGCTTAACAAAAGCGCCAAAGGGCAGAAGATTTATAGAGTAAACGGTTTCGCCAATTTTTTTTCCAACCAAACGGGGAGGCAAAAAAATGCCAAATTCTTCAACTTTAACTCCAAATTTTTTAGCCACCAGAAAATGTCCCAACTCGTGGATAATAATTAAAATTATTAAACTAATGAAAACAATAAAAATTGTAAAAAACATAAACAAGAAAATCAATTTTTATAACTATGGACGGCCAATTATTATAATTTTTCCGTCAAGTAAAGAGCTGCTCGCAAGAGGCAAAACTTACTCTTTGCTGACAAACAGATGGGGTCTCAAAAATTATTATATTCCCAGGTGGTTATTCTAATATTTCTTTTTTCTTCTTGTCCCCTATTTGTTCAATTTTTTCGTTATACTCATCAATTAATTCCTGCAATTCGTTCTTTGCCCGAAATTTATCATCCTCTCTAATACTGCCTTCTCTAAATTTCTTTTGAATTTCATTCCATGCCTCGTCTCGCCATCTTCTAACGGTCTGACGAGCCTGTTCTTTTTTTTCGGATAAAAAACGGAGTAAATTCTTTCGGTATTCTTCGGTTAGGGGAGGCAGAATAATTCTAATTATATCTTTATCAACTATCGGATTGGCTCCAATGCCGGTTTTTGTTAAAGCCGAACAGATACTTTCAATATATGATTTATCCCAAGGTTGAATCAAAATCTGTTTAGGTTCCGGAATAGAGATGGCGGCCAATTGCTTTAAAGGAAATCTTTGGCCGAAACATTCAACAATAATATCTTCTACCAGAGAAGGTGTCGCCCGAGAGGTCCGAATCTTTGCTACTTCTCCTTCGAGAAAATTCATTACTTTTTCCAGTTCCGGCTTAATTTTAGTGATTATATCTTTATAATTAATAATCTCTTTATCCATAAAATTTGACTCTAAAATTCCAGCATTAATGCTTCAATGGCTAATTTAGGATTAATATTGGTGGTGGAAATCAACAAAAGGGTTTCTTGAATTTTCTGAAGAATTGTTGATAAGTTTTTCAACGCTGATGCATTAGCTTGAGAATTTAGATTATTAATTAAATTTTTTCTAAAATGTAATAACCACACATTTAAAATTTCTTTCAAATCACCCGTTTGAAAAATTTTTTGGACATATTGAAAACGAAAATTTAAATCGGATTTGGTCAGTTGAATTATTTCATTAAGCAATATTTCTCTTTCTTTTAATTTTTGTGGTTGATTTAAAAAATCAATTACTACCCCGGGTTTTCCCTGAGAAATTTCAACCATTTTTTCAATTTCTTTTTCTGATAATTTCTTCCCTTGTGCCGACTTGCTCGGCAAAAAATCCCCAAAAGCATCACTTTTTCCGGCAGTAAAACTCTTTACAAAGGCAAAAATTTCTTTTTTTGGCACAGGATAAAATTTAATTTTTTGAACCCTAGAAAGAATAGTTGACAAAAGAACATCTGGATATTCAGTAATTAAAATTAAAAGGGTATTACCCCTCGGTTCTTCAAGTGTTTTTAAAAAACAATTCTGAGCTTGCTGGTTCATAGAGTGCGCCTGGTCAATAACCGCCACCTTAAGAGAAGAAACGGAAGGTTTTAGCGATAATCTCCAAATAAGTTCTCTAATTTGAGAAATCTGAATTTCCTCGCGTGGCCGAGCAAATGTTGGTGAAAAATGGTTCTGAATAGATTTTTTTTCTGGTTCAGCTTGTTTGGTAACGGGGGAAAGAAAAATAAAATCAGGGTGTTCTTTCTTTGTTATATCATCTCCTAAAAGATGTTTGGCAAATTCAAAAGATAAGGTTTTCTTTCCTAATTTTTCTGGACCGCAAAATAAAAAAGCATGAGGAAGTTTGTGGAGCTCGGCCAGTTTCAACAAATATTGCCACTGCTTTTGATGACCTAAAATCATGTTATGTAATATGTAATGTTGTTAATTTAAAATCAGTTTATCCATTATAGTTATAAAACTTACAATTATTTCTTGCTCATTATGCTCTTTTTGTAAACCGACAGATTTTCCAAAACAACTCCTGTTCCTTTAGCAACGCACAATAAAGGTTCATCGGCCAAAAAACAGGGAACGCCAGTAGCTTGGGAAATTAACTCATCAATGTTCCTTAATAATGCCCCTCCGCCAGATATAATCATACCTTTATCCATTATGTCGGCTGATAATTCGGGAGGGGTATCACGCAAAACAACTTTTATGGCGTGGATAATCTCAGATAAGGGTTCAGAAATGGCTTGGGCTACCTCATTTGATGAAATTTTTATATTTTGTGGAAGTCCCAAAATTAAATCTCTTCCCCGAATTTCTAGAAATTTTTCTTCTTTCTCAGAAAGCGCGGTGCCAATTTTTATTTTTATTTCTTCGGCAGTCTGTTCACCAATGGCCAAATTATATTTTCGCTTTATAAATTCGGAAATAGCATAATCTAATTTATCTCCAGCTACTCTTAAAGAATGGTAGGTAACAATTCCCCCTAAAGAAATTACTGCTATCTCTGAAGTTCCTCCTCCAATATCAACAATCATATGTCCCGAACAAGAATTAATGGGAATACCCGCTCCTATAGCAGCTAAAATTGGTTCTTTTGCCACAAAAACTTGCTTTGCGCCGGCAGCCAAACCCGCCTCAATTACCGCCCTTCTTTCGGTAGAAGTAATACCGGCCGGAACACCAATCATTAATTCAGGTTTAAAAAACCTAAAAAAACCTCTCGCAACTTTATTAATAAAATATTTTAACATAGCTTGAGTCACCCGATAATCAGCAATTACTCCATCCTTTAAGGGTCGGTAAACTCTAATGGTGTCGGGAGTGCGACCGGTCATTTCTTTGGCGGCTGTTCCCACAGCTAAAATTTTATTTTCAGAAAGAGCAACTGCTACCACCGAGGGCTCGTGTAACACCGTTCCTCTGCCAGGAAGAAAAACCAGTGAATTACAAGTACCCAAATCTATACCAATTTTTTTTGTCAACATATGTTTTTAATTTTTTATTTATTTTTAATCTTTTATTCTTTTAATATCCGCTCCTAATTTTTGCAATCTCTCTTCTATTTTTTCGTAACCCCTATCAATTTGATAGATATTTTCAATTATTGTTTTTCCTTTAGCTAAAAGACCGGCTAACACCAGGGCTGCTCCAGCTCTAATATCTAAACTCTCAATTTTTTGACCGCTCAAAGGCGTCTTTCCAAAAACAATAGCCCGATGAGGATCAACAAGTTCTATATCGGCGCCCATTTTTCTTAATTCATGGGCATAATTAAGCCGATTTTCATATAAGGGGTCGTGAACCAAGCTTTTTCCCTCTGCCTGGGTTAAAAGCGGAACCAAAGGAGGCAGCAAATCAGTTGGAAAACCGGGAAAGGGAAGAGCTTGAACCCTCACTGCCTTCAGCTGAAAAGAATAATCAACGATTACCGCGTCAGATTCTTTTTTAAAGTTAACACCAATTTCTTCTAATTTATCCAAAAACATATCTAAGTGTTCGTAAATAATATTTTTTACTTTAACTTGACCGGGGGTTAAGGCGCCAGCCAAAATAAATGTTCCTGCTTCAATTGAGTCTGGAATCACTTTATGAAAAACTCCGCAAAGTTTCTCTCTTCCCTCTATTTCAATGGTGTGAGTTCCTAACCCTTCAATTTTGGCTCCCATTTTTTTTAACATCTCCCCTAAATCCTGAATATGAGGTTCAGCAGCTGCTCCTTTAATTTTGGTTTTTCCCGAAGAAAGAACAGCTGCCATCATTAGATTTTCTGTAGCGGTGACGCTGAACTCTTTAAGTATAATTTCTTTTCCTTCTAATTTGTCGGTTTTAATTTCATAAAAAGAATCTATCTCTTTAATTTCGGCTCCTAATTTTTTCAGAGCCTCAAGATGAGTGGCAATCGGTCTTAACCCTATTCTGTCGCCGCCAGGCCTGGTGATTTTAAATTTCTTAAAGCGAGGCAAAAGGCTTCCTATTAAAAGAACAGAGATTCTCATTTTAGAAATTTTTTCAAAATCCATTTTCGCCGGATCAACGCAGGAACCGGCCTTTATTTTCAGTTTTCTTTCTCCCTGCCATTCTGTTTTAGCGCCCATACCTTTTAAAATGTCAATTAAGTTAAGAATATCCTCAACCAAAGGAAGATTGTCAATAATACATTCTTCATCTGTTAATAGAGTAGCCGCTAAAATGGGACCAGCGGCGTTTTTTGACCCTCTTAACTCAATCTCCCCTTCCAGTGAATTCCCTCCTTTAATGACAAATTTATCTGCCATTAATAAAAAGTATACCCCAAAAGAGAAAATTTGGCAAATAATTAAATTTAAGTTAAAATACAAATAAAATAAATTATAGGGGTACGTCCCTCATTAAAAAAATCAATGACTAAAAAAACCCGAACTGTTTTATTTTTTGTTTTATTAATTCTATTCCTTATTAGCGCGCCAACCACTGCTTTGTACTCTTTGGGTTATAGATTTGATTTTGAAAAAAGAAAAATCACCCAAACCGGAGGCCTTTATTTGAAAGTATGGCCCAAAAACGTTCAAATTTATTTAAACGGAAAGCTGGTAAAAAAAACCGATTTTTTCTTTGGAACAACCTTAATAGAAAATCTTTTGCCCAAAAAATATGAAATAGAAATTAAAAAAAATGGTTTTCATTCTTGGAAAAAAATTTTAGAAATACAAAAAAAACAAGTCAGTGATGTAAAAAATGTAGTTTTAATTCCTGAAAAAACTAATTTCACTATATTGGCTAACGAAATATATGAGTTCTTTTTTTTATTTGTCGGGAAAAGAATTATTCTATTGGAACAAGAGGAAAACGGGTGGGTGTTAAAACTTTTTGATGTGGAAAAAAATTTAAAAATTCGTTTAATCGGAGAAAAAGATATCTCCAAAACTTCTACGGTTGAACTTCTTGATTTTGGATTTTTGCCTCATGACAAAGAGATATTTTTAAAGGTAAAAATCAAAGATAAAATAGATGATTTCGTTTTAAGTTTAGAAAAAACTCCACCAATTTTAAGCAAAAAGGATGCTCCATTATCTCTGCCAGAAAACATCTTAACCCATCAAGTCCTTGATGGAGAATTTTATTATTTAGACAATTCGGGTTATCTTTTCAAGTCTAATACTCTTTTTTATCCCAAGTTAAAGATAAATGAACAACCCCTCCCCTTAAACCCCCTAAAAGATAAAATATCCAACGGCGCAAAAAAAGGTATCGCATATAAAATGATGAAATTTAAAAACTATTTTTTTATCCAACAAGGACAAACTCTTTATCTTTTTAATCCTGATTTAAAATCTTTTGAGAAGTTTTTTGAACCAATTAAAGAAGTAAAAATTTCTCCCGATTTTAAAAAACTAGTTTATTTTTCAGATTCAGAAATTTGGATTTTATTTTTGGAGGAAAAATTTGATCACCCCTATAAAAAAGCCGGAGAACGATTATTTCTAACTCGCCTATCAGAAAAAATTAACCAAGTTTTCTGGTACACCTCTCATTATTTGATATTTGTGGCCGGAGATAAAATAAAAATCGCCGAAATTGACGACCGAGACAAAATTAATATCGTTGATTTTACCGAATTTAAAGATCCTAAGATATTTTTTAACCAGAGCGATAAAAAAATATATATTCTCAGCGAAAGAAACTTTTATTCTTCTGAAAAATTACTCCCCTGATTTTTTTGTATCTTTAATTTAAAATCGTTCCAATTCATCTCGTCTGGGGAAGCTAAAGAACATATTTCTTTAAACTGGCAATATTGACACTGCCAGTCATCCGGCCAAGTAGGAATTCGCGGCGGAATAATATCTGAATCAATTTTTGTTTTAAGGTCAGTTAACTCCGCTAAAAGTTTACGGGCCCAACCCTCATCATAATGAACTAAAAATTCTTTTAATTCTTGAGTGTCTTTATTAACATAAAGGAGAATGCCTTTGGGAACTTTAAAATAATGCATATAGAGCTGAATCTGATCCAGATTTTCAGGTTTGGCTGCAGTCAGGTTCTTAAAAACCACGCTATTCATACTCTTTATATCTAAAACATAAAGGTCTTTGCCGTCTGAAATTATCGCATCGGCTCTTCCTGAAATTAACTCTTGAGGGGGAATATTAATTTCTGACCCTATCACACGAACCTCTTTTATGGCAAATAGGGGTTTCATAATCAGTTGGTGGATATAGTCACCGTGGTCAAACATTCTTAACACTTTGGCCTCCATTTCTTCACGGGGAGCTTTTTTAAATTTAAAAAAAATGGCTCTCGGACACTTGCCAGCGTCAGTAATGTAAAAATGGTGCTGTTGTTTATCTTTTTGTCTATCCAAATAAAACTTATCAATAAGCTCTTTAAGCATAAGTTTATCTTTTTTGCCACTGGGGCGCGCGTCTTGCCCTTTTAAGTCCGAATTTTTTTCTTTCCCGCATCCTTGAATCGCGGGTAAGATAACCCGCTTTTTTTAATCTCTTTTTAAAATCTTGATTAAAAAGAACCAGTGCTCTGGCTATTCCGTGCCTAACAGCTTCAGCTTGACTATGAAAACCTCCTCCTTTTACTTTTATTATTATCCCGAATCGGCCAAAACATTTCATCTTGTCTAACGGCGCCCGAATAATTTGTTGAAGATCTATCGTCGGGAAGTAAATATCGTACGGTTTTTCATTAACCATAATCGCTTTCTCTCCCCGCGTAAATAAACGAACTCTAGCTACGGCCGTTTTTCTTCTACCAATCGCTTCAAAAAAACGTTCTTTTTTTAGCGTCAATTTTTTCTCAATTTTAACTTTGGGAGTTTTTCTTACTTTCTCTTTTTTGGGTCTTTTTTCCTTCTTGGTTTTTTCCCTTTTCACTTTTTTAATTTTCTCTTTGGTGATGGCCATAAAATTGAAATAATTTATATTTTTTGTAATTCTTCTTTTTGACAAAAAACCTACCACTCTCTTATGTTTTCTCTGTAGCTTTTATAGTAGCAGATTTATAAAAAAAAACAACTTCGCTTCTTCAAAAAGTTTATTTTTGGCTCAATCTAACAAATACGCCTTAAAACAGTAATACCCCAATAATGGTTTTAGAAAAAATAATTAATAATTAATACAGATAATAAAAAATTACGAAATTTTTTTAATTTTTGAATCCCAGATATTGAACCTCCTCTTTTAATTCTATCTTGAATTTATCTTTTACCTTTTTTTTGATCAAATTTATTAATTTTTTTACATCACTAGCTTTCGCTCCGCCCAGGTTAACAATAAAATTTGAGTGTTTCTTAGAGATTTGGGCCCGACCGATTTTTTTGCCAGTTAAACCGGTCTGATGAATTAAAATTGCCGCCGGAATTTCTCCCTTATTCATTCCGGCTTTGTTGGTTAAAGTCAGGTTTTTAAAAATACTGCCGGCTGAAGGTAATCGTGGATGGCGCTGTTTCCGGTAAATAAGATATTTTTTTATTTTTCTTGGATCACTTTTTGCCGTTTTTATCTTTACTGAAAGAATAACTAAATTTTTTTTCTTTTTAAAGATACTGTCGCGATAACCAAATTTACAATCTTTGTTTTTAAAAATTTTAACCTTTTCCGTTTTAGCATCAAAAACCTCAACACTTTCTACCACATCTTTCATTGATTTCCCAAAGGCGCCGGCATTTCCATAAACAGCCCCCTCAATTGTTCCCGGAATGCCGGCTGCCCAGTCCAAACCTTTAGAAACGTATAACGATAAAAGTCTCCCGGTCTTAATAACCAATCCATTATAACCCTTGTCGGAAACCAGTATATTGCTGCCTCCGGCCAATATAAAAAAAGGTAAGTTTAATTTCTTTGCCGTTTTTATTGCTCTAATTAAATCTTTTTTTGTTTTGGCTATATAAAAATACTTCGCCGGCCCCCCGATTTTAAAAGTTGTGTATTTTTTCAAAGGAACATTTTTCTTAACGCCGGGGAGCTCTTTTTCTATTTCCATATTAGAAAAATCTTTAATAAGCTGTAGAATCAGCTGTAAATAAGATAAAATTAAGCAGGGATTCTCTTTCTTTCTTTTCTTTTTTTCTCTTTGCAGTCCTTTCTATATTTAAGTATGTTGAAGATTGTATGTTGAAGGTTAAGATTTTATGTTGAAGGTTCTACCTTCAACATTTACCTCTACCTTCAACATTTACCTTCAACATTTTACAACTTTTAGCCAACCTCTGAACGTTGACTTACTCTACATATCTTATCTTACCACAAATTAAAGGGTCGGAAGAGTTAACTCCGATTCTAAGTCTTTTGTGAGTGCTTTCCTCCCGACCCAATTTTATTTTAAACAATTAATAAAAAAAAGTAAACATTTTAATCCAATAAATAAAATTAAATAAACCGAAAAATAAGCTCCAATCTTCTTGTATTAATTATGCCACGGCAATATTAACACAAAAAAATTAACCTCAAGATAGAATTTAAAAAAATAAAACTTAATGTAGTAAAGAAAAAGAAGTAAAATAAGGCATATTTTAGTAAGTTTCTCGAATAAAGTTAACCAAGAATATTTCCAAAATGATTAAATTTTTATTTTATATTAATTTTTGGGATAAAGATGCAAAAAATAAAAACCTCAAGAAAAATATAAATAAAAAATCACCCAAGTAAAATTCAAAAATAAAAAAATAAATAAAATTTTATTGATTTTAATTAATGATGTCTTCTATTGGCATTGGCGATTTAATGGTGTGATTTAAAAAAAACAGCAACCCTCGCTCGAGAGAGGGTTACTGTCGACTTAGCGGAGTTGCGATTTCTCGCGCACTCACTATTACAATATTAACAAAATCAATCAATAATGTCAAGTCCTTGTGCTCGCCTTGTCAAGCAATTTAACTAGGTAAGTAAAGCAGGATTCGGTTAGAGATTTTTGCTAAAATAGGTTAGAGCGTAATTATATAGATACACCATCACAAAAATTTTCGGCTTTTTTGTAGTGGTGCCCGGGGTGGGAGTCGAACCCACAAGGGATTATTAATCCCAAAGGATTTTAAGTCCTTCGCGTATACCAATTCCGCCACCCGGGCAATTATTAGAATTAAAGGCCAGGGCGGGATTTGCACCCGCGTATATTGGTTTTGCAGACCAACGCCTTAGCTTCTTGGCTACCTGGCCATTAACTTATTCTTTCTTATTTTTCATTTTTTTTCAACTCTTCTAATAATTCTTCTACTCGCCCAGCCAGCCTGATTTCTTTTTCTTCTAAAAACTTTATTCTGGGAATCGGTCTCATTCTCAATCTTTGATTTAATTTCTGCTGTAAAAAATAAATTTTTTTACTTAAAATTTCTAAAACTTTTTTTGTCTCTTTTTCCGGAAAAATAGAAACCCACACATTGCTTTCTGCTAAATTAGGCGAGGTTTCAATTTTGCTTACAGTCACCAAAATATCCCTAGAAAACTCAACCTCTTTTAATAAAATTTGAGACAACTCTTTTTTTATTAGTTGATTGACTTTCTGAATGCGCTTGGACATTAAATATTAAAAATTATAATTCTTTCCTTTGTTTTTCCTCTGTATATATCGTTAAAATATCGCCCACTTCAATTTTTGTGTTTCCCTCATAAAGAATCCCAGCTTCTTCTCCTTTTACGAGTCTATCTACATTTTTTTTGTTTCTTTGAAGATTTATTATTTTTCCTCGTCCCGCAACCTCTCCATTTCTTTGAATTTCAATCAACATACCCTTTTTTATTTCGCCTTCAATAATTTTTCCACCGACAATCTGACGATTTTTCTCAGTCAGAAAAACCACCAAAACCTTCATTTTTCCCGCGTCAATCCTAATTATTTCCGGCTCCAGCAATTTCTCCATATATTTTCGTACTCCTTCCACTAAATCATAAATAACATCGAAATTCATTATTTTTATCTTTTCTCTCTCGGCAAAAGCTTGAACGCTCGGGTTTATTTTTACTCTAAAACCTAAAATTTTAGCCTTGGCCTGAATTGCCAGCTTAATATCGGATTCATTTATTTCTCCTACCTCGGCTTTTAAAATTCTTAAAACTATTTTTTCTTGGGGAAGATTCTTTAAAATTTCTTCAATTGCTTCCAGCGAGCCCAAAACATCGGCTTTCAAAACTAAATTAAGAACCTTTTGGTCGGTTCCAATGTTAATAACTTCCAGAGTTGTTTTTTCTTCAATTCTTAAATTACCTTTTGCTGTTTCAATATCGGGTAAAATTTTGAATTTTTCGCCTACTCCGGGAACGCTTTCAAAACCAATAACAACCACTGGTTGAGAAGGTAAAGCTTCCACAATAGAGGCACCCTGAAAGTCCTCTAATGTTCTTATTTTTCCGAAAGCGGAAGGGGTGCCAATAATTTGACCCGGCTTTAATATCCCCTGGTTTGAAATCAATGTTGCAGTTGGCCCTCTTTGATTATCTAAGTACGATTCAATTATTACTCCCTCTGCCGGTACTGTTATATCTGTCTGGAGATCTTCCATATCAGCCATTAATAAAATTAACTCTAAAAGCTCAGAAATCCCTTTACCTGTCATCGCAGAAGTTTCAACACAAGGAACTTTCCCCCCAAAATTCTCAACTAAAATATTTTCTTTTTGCAGTTCTCTTTTTATTTTTTCAGGATTAGCATCGGGTCTATCTATCTTATTTAAAACAACGATAATTGGAATTTTAGCCAATTTCGCTTGATAAATTGCTTCTTTTGTTTGGAAACGAACCCCTTCTGCCGCATCAATAACTAAAAGCGCAATATCGGCCACCTTCGCCCCGCGAGACCTTATCTGAGAAAAAGCCTCATGGCCCGGGGTATCTATAAAAGTAATTTTTCTGCCTTCATGTAAAACCTCGTAAGCTCCGATATGTTGAGTAATAACACCGCCTGGTTTGCCAGAAGGAACATTAACCTTTCTAATAGCTAACAGTAAAGAGGTTTTTCCATGATCAATATGACCCAAAACCACCACCACCGGTGGTTTTTGAATTTTTCCATCATTGTTTTGTTTTTGGTTGGGCTGATGAATTAAATTTTGAGTTTGTTTTTTCATTTTTATTTTTTGCTTTATTTATTGCCTCTTTCTCCTCAACAGATAATAAAAAATCTGACTGCCCCGCTTTTATCTCTTTTCCATAAACCCTATTTCCTTCCCGAGAATAAAGGCTGGTTATCACTATACCAGAATCGTTTCCGTCAAGTAAAGCAACTGAAAAACTCTGATTACCTCCCACCTCTTTAAAGGGATTAAATCTAATTAACCCAATTTTCTGAATTGAAAATTTACTTTCTCTTTTTAAGTTTTCTAATTCTGCAGAAAGAGTGGCAATATCCCTTTGTAGTCTTTTGATATAATCTAAAACCTCTTTTGAATTCACTGGTTCTTTTCTCTTTTTTTTAAAAAAATTGAACATACAATATAATTTAAATTTAATATCCTGCTAGCCGTAACGGAAAAGATGGTAAATTATTTAAGATTTTGCTTGATGAATAACCCGTTGAGGAAATGGAATTTCTATACCCTCTTTGTCAAAAGCGATTTTAAGCCGTTTTCGCAACTCTCCAGCAACATCCCATTGTTTTGTTGGTTTTGTTTCCCCTAAAATTTTTATGATAATCGCCGATTCGCCAAAATCATCAACTCTTAAAAACTGCGGCGGCTTCAAAATGTATTCTTTCCATTCAGAATCATCCGCCAGTTCTTTACCGACTTTATTTACCACGGAAATTACGTGTTCAAGATTGGCGCTGTAAGAAACACCTATGTTGAGATTAACACGGGCAAAGTATTTAGAAAAATTAGAAACCTTTTTAATCTCTCCATGAGGAATATGATGAAGAGTGCCATCTAGATCGCGAAGGCTTGTTGCGCGCAAATTAATATCTTCAACTAATCCGCATGTTCCATCAAAACATACAATATCGCCCACTCGATACTGGTTTTCCATAATAATAAAGAGCCCGGCAATAAGATCATGAATAAGATACTGTCCACCAAAACCAAAAGCAAGACCGGCAATTCCAGCGGCTGCCAAAAATGGCCCCACTGCTATGCCAATTTCAGATAAAATCATCAAAAGAGCTAATCCCCACGTTATTATGGAGATTGTTGCAGTAAAAATTCGCAAAAGAGTGTCTTCCCTCTTTTTCTCTGCTTCTTTTGATAAAAAATGATCTGATACTATTAGTTTTCTTATGGCTTTTTCTATAAAAATTCTTGAAAATAGACGAATCAAATAAGCTATTAATAGAATACCAATGATTTTCAAGCCATGATTAAAAAACCACGGTATTACATTTTGAATAATTTTTTGAAATATATCCATAATTCATCGCCAAATTATAAATGAAAAACTTTATTTTAAAAATTATTTTTCTGGCTAACTACGAACAAGTCACTCTTTTTATAAAATGGTCTAAATTAACTAAGCAGGCATTCTCCATGCTGTCTGTCTGCTTGTCTGCGAAAATGAATTTTCTCTTTCAGATATCTTGACGGTTTTAAAAAGATTACAACGAAACCGTCCCCCAACCGCTTAAACCGTTCACACCTGCAAATGAACGGAGCAAAAAACTCATTAAAGAGCTATATTATTCAATATACACCGTCAGTCAGTATTTGACAAGTTTTTGTATTAATAAGCAAGTTTTGACAATTCTAACTTTCCCAAAGCTATTTCAATTAAAAATAGACCTTTTATAATCTAAGACCTATTCATACTAATTTTTAGTACCTGAGTGATGTCAAAAATGTGTCTCATCTTTTCTATATAAAAAACTTTTAAAAAAACAAGCTCTTTCCATTTGAGCAAAAAAGCAATAATCGGTTCGAACTCGCCGCCGACTTCATAAAATCCGTTAAACAAACGGAAATTGCCGCTTTG
>FWPU01007176.1_pt1 | contig 20909 bp, 15 predicted proteins | sample 2228361 | NCBI WGS metagenome assembly FWPU01 (sample SAMEA103939777, study PRJEB20133) | metagenome
CGATAGCCCACTTCGCCACCCTAGCCGAACCGACGCTGAAGCTGTCGCCTAAAGGCGAGGGCTTCAACCCTCCCAAAGTGGGACAGTGACCTGTAGTGTCACCCCCGCATCGGGGCGCAGTTCGACATTCGACGGGTCCACAGTCAGAGTGAATGAGGCCACTGCTGCATCCGACCCACCGTCGGTCACGGCCGGGGCGTGGACGACGATTCTGAGCGGCACCGATTCGGAATGAGGCCCGCTGGAGAATCGAACTGTCGACGACGTGTCCGAGTGCGTCGCGTTCTGGGCGGCCGTGATGGTCATGTGGCCGGAGTTGACGTGAGGCTCGAGCAGGACGTCGGTTGCGGTGACTCCTTCCGGCTCGCCAATCAACTCCACCCGAACGGAATCTGGCAGGTCCCATTTTCGAACCGAGACCTGGATCGTGCGTTGTTCCCCCGGAGCGAGTCGAACCTCAGATTCCGATAGCGATGCCGAGTCGAAGCGAAGAAAGCACGCTCGGATCTCTTGGCTGCAGTAGCCGCGTGCCGGGCAATCAGAATCACTCGAGCACCGCCGCAGCGGTGACGGGCACGCCAACACCGCAAGCGCTGCAGCCAGGCACCCCAGGCATAGAGCCCTGATCGACCTGGCCCGTGAGCTCATTCCCCCCTCCGATGGGAATCAGTTGATCCCTGGCCCGCAGGAGCACGTGGCCATGTCGCACTGCTGGCCCTGCGTGCACGTCCCTCCGCAGTTGTCCGGGCAGACGCACTGGCCCGTACCCGGGTTGCAGACCAGCGGCGGCTGGCACTTGCCACCGCACGGGTCGCCGTTCGGGTCGGGGCTGCCGTCGTTCCAGAACTTGTAGCTGACCGCGACCTTCTTGCCCGGTCCGTTCGGCCGGCACGAGCCGAAGAACACGATGCGCCGGCTGGCTCCGTCGAAGTCGAAGCCATTCGTGCGGTCGCGCGGCACGTCACTGACGCTGCACTGGCCAACTGTGCCGCCGCTTTCAATCGCTACTTTGATCGTCGCCGAGATCGGGGGCTTGGCCACCTGATGGCCCGTGCCAGCAATCGCCGCGCTCAAGATCGCGTCGATGGTGTTGTCGAGCTGGGGGTTGTTCGATTGCGCGATGTTGAAGTCGCCGAGCACGCCGCCAGTACCCTGCACGACGCTGATCGAGCGTCGAGGCGTGAATTGAGTCTCGCCGTTACAGGTCTGACCTGCCGGACACAGTATGCCGTGTACCGTCGCCTTGCTGCCTCCGTTGTCGTAGTTCGAGAAGAACGTGATGTACTCGGCGATCGTCATTCCGGCCGGCACGGCGGTCGGGGTGTCCTGGTCATCGGCATCGCCGAGAAGAATCAAGTGGAGATCGGCGTCTGGACGGATTCTGGTCGCGCTGCCGGCCATCTTCGGGAGCAGCACGTTCGTGATGTAGAGCCGCGCGGACCGGAGTCCACGCTCGTCACCACGATTGCTCGCGCCAAAGCCCGTAATGAAGCTTTGCATCGTCGTGGCGTTGTTCGTGAACGGTGCCGTACGCGTCGTGTCATTGGTGTTGAACCAGTAGTACGTCGTCACGCCTGCGGCTCGCCAGTCGAGGCCGGCAGACTGGAGCTTCTGTGCGAATCGCGAGCTCGTGTTGGACACGGCCGCTTGCGACGCTGCCATGGAGCCCGAGTCGTCGATGACCCAGAGGAAGTCAACCGGCCGCGACGGCTGCGAGAGGAACACTTCGCACTGCGTACCGGCGAAGTCTCCGAACTGCGCCAGTGCGCTGCCGCCGCCCACGTCGTCGAGCCGGAACAACTGCTGCCCGGTGTAGAGCGACTGCGGCGTGATGGCGATCAGCACCACCGCCCGCTGCGCCGTGCGCCGCACGTACTCGGCTTGCACCTTGAACGGGCCGTTCACTCCGGCGGTGCCGGGGAGCACTCCGCCGATCTGCGCTCCGAGGAATGCCTTCGCGATGTCGTTGATGCGCGTCTTGAGATCCGCCGCTCCGGCCTGGTCGTAGGAGGCGCGCACCGACTGGGCGAAGCCGTCCCACGTCGTGAAGGTCTGGGCGATCGCGCCCGAGATGGTGCCCACGCCATTCAGCGTCGCGCGCGAGGCGGTCTCCTCGTTCGTCGCGCTCGAGCCTGAAGGCGCCTTCGAGAACACCAGCCCGGCGATCTGGCTCTGCGCGTCGTAGAAGATGAGCCCGCGCTCGGTGGCTCCCTCCACCAACCTCGCCACCTCCACAAACGACGGCACCAATGCCACCTGCACGTCCGCCACGCCGCTCGAGTGGAAGCTGATCGGCTTCAAATTGGCGGTCGAGCACGCCTGCTGCGCCGGCCCCTGACCGTCGGCGTTGCTGTTCGGGTTCAGCTCGCCCTGGTCGACGCGCCCGTTCTGGTTGTTGTCCTCGGCTCCGTCCATGATGCCGTCTCCGTCGGAGTCGGGGTTGCACGCGTTGGTCTTGCTCGCCGGATCCTGGTCGAAGGTGCTCGCGGGGTAGCTGCAGACCTGCGGGTCCGCGCCCGAGGTGACTCCCTGCTCGACGCCGTCGAACAGGCCGTCGCCGTCGCTGTCCTTCTTCAAGGGGTCGGTCACGCAACCCGCCGCTCCGGAGAATTCGTCGGGGTCGGAGATGCCGTCGCAGTCCGAGTCCTTGCGCAGCGGGTTCGCCTCGCCGGGCTCCACCTTGCCGTTGGCGTTCTTGTCCTCCTCGCCATCCTTGAGGCCGTCGCCATCGGAGTCGGCCTTGGTGGGATCGGTCTTGCTGATGGAGTCGGCGTCGCCCTGGAAGCCGCAGGTGGCATTCACGCTCGTGGTGCGGCCCATCTCCACGCCGTCCTTGATGCCGTCACCATCGGTGTCGGAGTTGCACGGGTCCGTGTACGTGTTGTTGCCGTAGTTGATGTTGTACTCGTCGGCGTCCGTCATCCCGTCGCAGTCGGTGTCCCTCACCGCGTTGTCGGGGTGATTCCGATCGCAGCCGGTGACGACGGTGCCTCCACCGCCGCCACCTCCACCCGCGCCGCCGCCCGGTACGGTGCACTTGCCGTTGATGCATTGCTCTCCCGCGCCGCAGTCCGCGCTGGTGCTGCACGGGACGTCGACCCGCCCTCCTCCGCAGATGCACGACGCAAAGGAGATGGCGAGCGACGAGAAGAGGAACAGCGTTGCCTGCCGCCTCATGGAGTTCTCCGATCGCCCCTTTTTCGGAACCGCGCGTAGATTGCCATACCGCGCCCGGCCCTGCTTCGGCCCGCTGACCGACCCATGTGGGCCGATGTAGTCAGCGCGCTTCGGCCACGAACAACACATGGGGCGTCGCGTACCCGGACGAGAGGTCCACCGTCTCGTCGACGCGGAACCCGGCGCCCTCGAGCAACGCGGCGGTGTACCCGCGGGACATGAACTGAAGGCCGCCGCTGCTCTGCGTCCTGCGGAAGAGCCTGACCATGGCCTCCTCCTGCAAGAGGCACTTCCAGTACTTCCACGAGCCGTCGGCCTCGGCCTCCTTGAGCAGCAGCCGCCCGCCAGGCCTGAGCAGCGCCCGCGCCGCGCGCACGAAGCCGGCCCACGCCTCGATGGGCAACAGGTACAAGACGTCGGCCACCACGATGCAATCGAGCGATGCGGCCAGCCGGCCCGCCAGATCTTCGATGCGGGCCACCTCGAGCGAGACGTTGTCCAGGTGCGAGAGCGCCTGCCTGGCCCAGGCGATCTTCCGCTCGTCGGGGTCGACGCCGATGACGTGGCGGTCGCTCCGGCCGTGCGCCAGAAGCGCGGTGAGCACGCCGTGCCCGCAGCCGACGTCGGCCACCTTCCCCGCCGGAGCGCGCTTCGCCATCTCCTCGAGCGGCGCCGACAAGAGCCGAGCCCGGACGAACAGGCGCTCTTTGAGCGGGAGCGCGGAGAAATGGGACAGCGCCTCAGGCAACGTAGCCACCTCCGCCGAAGGCGAACGCGAGCAACAGCCATAGCACGGCGCTCATGGCGACGTACGCCGCCATGAGCCGAGGCCGCCCGCCGAGCAGGCCCGAGAGCGTGAGGAACAGCGGGAAGGCCGCCAGTACGTACCGGCCCAGCCCCTGGAAGTCCTTGCTCGACACGGCGGGCAGCCCCACCGCGGCTGCCGCGTACACTGCGTACCCCCAGCCGAGGCGGCTCTTGGTGGGCCAGACCAACGCCAGCGCCACGAGCGTCACCAGCGCGTGGCCCCCCAGGCGAATCGCCACCAGCGGCGCGCTGCGCGGAAAGAGCGCCTCGAACCAGGCCACCTTGAGCCAGGTGCGCCAGGTCGGCGGCTGATCCCACCCGGGAGCGGCCTGCGCGGTGGCGAAGGCGGTGGCGTCGTCGAAGGCGCCCTCGAGGAAGGCCATGTACGCGACGAGGCCGAGCGCGGCCAGCGCGGGCACGAAGTCGACGGCGCGCAAATTCTCGTTCCGCGCTCGCCGGCGCTCGACCGAGCGCAAGAGCAGCCCGAGCACCACTGCCGGAGCCACGGGCCGGGTCGCCGTCGCCAACGCTCCCAGCGCCGCCGAAAGCCAGGGCCGATCGGTTTCGAGCGCCAAGAAGGCGCCCACCACCAGAGCCAGGAACAGCGCGTCCGAATAGACGATGCCGAAGAGGTAGAAGGCGAAGGGGTAGCTCGCGAGCAGCACCGTGGCCGAGCTGGCCTGCTCGGGCAACAGACGCCTCGCCCAAATCTCGAACAGCACCAGCGCGACGGCGCCCGCGCACGCCGACAGGAGCGCGCCCGCAATCCACACGTCGAGCCCCAACGAAGACAGCGCGCGCATCGCCAGCGGGTACAGCGGGAAGAACGCCACCGAGCTCTGCGACGCGGGCGAGAACGAATAGCCGCTCCGGGCGATCTCGGCGTACCAACCGGCATCCCACCGGGCGAGCGCACGCCACGGCAGCGAGCTCGGCGGCGCGGGCACCTGGTCCTTCGGGTCGAGCCACGCCGCGCCGACCGAGGTGCAGGCGAACGTCGCGACGATTCCCGCCAGCGCCAGCACCGCACCGGTCGAGCGCGTCGCTGGCTTCACCTGTCCCGCAAGGGACGTCATGCGCCCGGCCAGACTACCAGCACCGGCGCACGGAGCGACGACGTGCGACGACGGTTCGGGGGCCGGCGGCCGACGTCCGTCCAGCTTCCGACGGCGCGCTTGCCGCGCCGCAGCGCCGTTCCCACCTCATGCTCGGACCGTCAGGAGGTTCGCATGGCGAGGACGTGGATGGTCCTGGCGCTGCTCTGGGCTCGGGCGGCAATGGCCCACGACGACCGGGCCGACAAGTGCGGCTGCCACAACCAGTACGGGCTCAGGCATTGCCACCCGTCGAAGAAGACGTCGAAGTGCGAAGCCCCGGCGAAGGGCGAACGCGAGCGGAAGGACGAGCCGCGAGCGTCGGGGCGAGGCAGGCTCGACCAGAACGCGGGCAGCGCGGGACGGAATCGACTCGAGCAGACGCCGTGACCGGTCACCGCGCGAGGGCGCCGTCAGCGGGCGCGACGCCCTACGGGTAGAACTTTTTGCCCGTTCTGGCCATCTCCTGAAGCATCGCCGGCGGCTCGAAGCGCCTGCCGTACTTCTTCTGCCAGTGCTCGGTACGGTCGAGGAGCTGCCTCGCTCCGAGCGCGTCGGCGTAGCGGAACGGGCCTCCGAGGAACGGCGGGAAACCGAGCCCGAAGATGGCCCCGATGTCCCCGTCGCGCGGCGAGCGCAGCACGTTCTCCTCCAGGCAGCGGATGGCCTCGTTCACCATCTGCAGCACGCAACGTTCGGCCATCTCCTGCCGGTCGAGGCGCTTTCGGTCGCGGCCGTGCGGGAGCAGGTCGTAGACGGTCTCGTCCACGCCCTTCTTCTTGCCGTCGTAGGTGTAGAAGCCCTTCTTCGACTTGCGCCCCAGCCGCCCGTCGGCGACCAGCTTGTCGGTCGTCTCGGGCGAAAGCAGGCGATCGCCGAAGGCGTCGTGCATGATCTTCCCGACCTTGGCGGCCACGTCGATGCCCACCTCGTCGAGCAGGGTGATGGGCCCGACGGGGAAGCCGAAGTCGACCAGCGCCTTGTCCAGCTCGGCGATGTCGGCGCCCTCGCCCAGAAGGAACGCCGCCTCGTTCATGTACGGAGCGAGAATGCGCGAGGTGTAGAAGCCCACCCCGTCGTTCACCACGATGACGGTCTTGCCCTGCCGCCGGCCGACCTCGACGCAGGTGGCGATGACCCAGTCGGCGGTGCCCTTGTGGGTGATGATTTCCAGAAGCGGCATCTTGTTGACCGGGCTGAAGTAGTGCATCCCGATGACGGTCTCGGGGCGCGACGAGGCCTCGGCCAGCCTGGTGATGGGAATCGACGAGGTGTTCGACGCGAAGATGCAGTCGGGCCGCACCACCGCTTCGACCTCGCGAATGACCTGGTGCTTGAGCTTGACGTCCTCGAACACCGCCTCGATGACCAGATCGCACCTCTTGAAGCCCGAGTAGTCGGTCGTGGCGGTGAGCAACGCGAATGCGGCGTCGGCCTCGCGCCAGGTGAGCGACTTCTTCTTCACCCGCTCGTCGTACAGGCCGCGCACGTGCCTCAAGGCCCTCGCCACGCCGGCATCGTCCTTGTCCTTGATGCGCACCGGCACGCCCATGAAGGCCGTGGTGACGTAGGCGATGCCGCCGCCCATCAGGCCGCCGCCGCACACCGCCACCTTCTTCACCTCGCGCGGCTTCACGTTCGGGTTCGAGGTGCCGTTCTCCTTCTTGAGCTGGGTGGTGGCGAAGAAGATCTCCACCAGCCGCTTCGACGCGTCGGAGACCGCGAGCTCTCCGAACAGCCTGGCCTCGGCGGCAAGCCCGGCCTTCATGCCGTCCTCGAGCCCGACCTTCACCGCCTCGAGGGCCTTCTCCGGCGCCGGGTAGTGGCCGCGCGTCTTCTTGAGCAGCTGCTTCCTCGCCTGGTCGAAGAGAATCTTCCGCCCCAGCGAGTTCTCCTCGAGCGCCAGCTCGGCCCACGTCTCCTTGTTCGCCAGGCCGCGGAGGATCTCCTTGAGCCCCTTGCCCTTGCCCACGCTCTTCAGCCCCACCGAGCGGCGGCGGTCGACCCTGAGCGTGCCGTCGGCGAGCTCGCGCGCCCGCGTCACGGCCACGTCGACGAGGATCGCCTGCGGCACCACCTCGTCGACCAGGCCGAGCTTGAGGGCCTTCTTCGGCTTCACGTTCTTGCCGGTGAGGATGAGGTCCAGCGCGGCCTGGGCGCCGATGAGCCTGGGCAGCCTCTGCGTCCCGCCCGCGCCGGGGATGAGCCCGAGCTGCACCTCGGGCAGCCCCAACGACGTCTTCGGGCTGTCCGAGGCGATGCGCCAGTCGCAGGCCATCGCCCACTCGAGCCCGCCGCCCAGGCACGAGCCGCCGATCGCCGCCACCACCGGCTTGCTGAAGGCGTCGAGCCGGTCGAAGCCCTCCTGGGCCTTGCGCGAGGCCTGCTCGGCCTCCGAGGCGGTCTTGAAGCTCTGGATGAGGTCGATCTTCGCGCCGGCGACGAAGTTGTCCCTCTTGCCCGAGGTGAAGACGGCGGCCTTCACCTTCTCGTCGCGCTCGATCTCGGCGAGGAGCCGCTCGAACTCCTCGCCCACCTCGGGAGCGACGACGTTCACCTTCTCGCCGGGCATGTCGAGCGTGAGCACCGCCACGCCGTCGCGCACGGTCACCGAGAAGTTCTGCCGGTCGTCTTTCGCGGTCATGCTGAGGGCCATCACGCACGCTCCAGGACCACCGCGGCCCCGAGGCCGCCGGCGGCGCAGACGGTGCAGAGCACCGTGTTCTTGTTACGGCGCTCGAGCTCTTTGAGCGCCTGGGTGACGATGCGGGCGCCGGTCGCCGCGAACGGGTGACCCAGCGCGATCGAGCCGCCGTTGACGTTGAGGCGGTTCTTGTCGACCTCGCCCAGCGGCGAGGCACGGCCGATCTTCTTGGCGAACTCCTTCGACGCGAACGCCTGAAGGTTCGAGGCGACCTGGGCGGCGAACGCTTCGTGCATCTCGAACAGGTCGATGTCCTCGAGCGTCATGCCCGCCCGGTCGAGCGCCAGCGGAGCCGCGTACGCCGGGCCCTGGAGCAGCTGGTCGGCCGGGTCGGTGGCCGCGTAGGCGTAGGCGCGGACGAAGCCCATCGGCTCGTAGCCCAGAGACTTCGCCCGCTCTTCGCTCATCAAGAGCAGCGCCGCCGCACCATCGGTCAGCGGCGAGCTGTTGCCCGCGGTGATGGTGCCGTACTTGCGGTCGAAGACGGGCTTGAGGCCGGCCAGCGCGTCCATCGTGGTGTCGTCGCGCACGATGTTGTCCTTCGGCACCACCTGCTCGTACGAGGGCGGCACGGGCACGTGCATGACTTCGCCGTCGAACTTGCCCTCCTTCCATGCCCTGGCGGCGCGCTGGTGCGAGGCCAGGGCGAGCTCGTCCTGCTCCTGGCGGCTGATGCGATTCTCCTTCGCCATCTTCTCGGCGCTCTCACCCATGGTGAGGCCGGTCGAGTACTCGGCGATGGCGGGCGGCTGGGGCACCAGGTCCTTCGGCTTGAGCTTCTGGAAGGGCCGTACCTTCTCGGCGAAGCTCTTGGCCCGCGACGAGGCCACCAGCGCCTGGGCCAGCGGCCGGCTGGCGAAGATGGGTGCGTCGGACATCGACTCGGTGCCGCCGGCGATGGCCACGTCGGACAGCCCGAGCGCGATGGCGTTGGCCGCGTCCGTCATCGCCTGAATGCTGGTGGCGCAGGCCCTTGCCACCGTGTGGGCCTCGATCTTCCGCGGCAGGCCCGCGGCGATGACCACCTCGCGCGCGATCGACGGAGCGGTCATCGTGGGCACCACCTGCCCGAACACGACCTGGTCGATGACCTCGGGGTCCAGCTCGGCCCGCTGCACCAGCTCCTGCACCACGATGCGGCCGAGATCCAACGCGGTGAGGCCGGCGAACGCGCCCGCCGCCTTCACGAACGGGGTGCGCAGCCCCTGCACGACGGCCACCCGGCGACCGTTCAGCTTCGAAGCCATGAGTGCTCCTCGAATGAGAGGCCGGCAAGGTAACGACTGTGCCGCGGCGCGTCAACCCTCATTGACATTCGAGTCAAGAATTCGTGCGGTAACGTGCACTCGTGTGCACCGCCCTGCTGCTCAGCCTGTGCCTTCGCGGCGCGCCGCTGGCCGACCTGCCGGCATCTCCGGTGCACCTCACGCGAGAGGACGCTCCGTTGGGAGGGGGCGCGAGCCTTCTCGTGTCGATGAGCGGCACCGCGCTCGGGTTCGCGCTCATCGGCACCTCGTCGATGGGCCGCCCGAACGATGCGCTGGGAACGGTCTCGTCGGTGGCCCAGTTGCTCGCGGGATTTCTCCTGGCCAGCTACGGCCCGGGCTTCGGAGACCTGTTGAACGACGCTCGCGCGCGGTTCCTCTTCAGCGGGACGAGCCGGGCGGCGTTGGGGCTCATCTCGCTGGCGGCGGCGGTGATGCCCACCACGCCCGCCTCGCGCGGAGCGTTCGTGGCCACCGCGTCGATCGGGCTCACCATCTGGGCGGTGTGGGCCTTCATCGAGGCCATCGACGCGCGGAGGGCACCCGACCGCTGGGTGGCGCGCATGCGCGAGGAGCTCGCCCAATCGCAGCCGCCGGCGCGCGTGAGCCCTTCTCTGCCGTGGGCGCCGGGCCCGCTGTGAGACTCACCCGGCCGTCGCTGGCGCACGGGTCGGTGGCGCCAGCCCGGCACATTCGCGAACGCGCCTCAAGAGCTCGGCCGAGATGGGCTTCGTCTCCAGATGCCGGACGCGGTGGGCGATGCAGAAGCGGCGGAGGTGCTCGTCCACGACGCTGGTGACGGGAAACACGGGGACGGAAGAGGTTCGCGCGTCCCGCCGCAGCACCGAGAGCAGCAAACAACCATCCGTCCGCTGCTGCATGTCGAGCACGATGGCCGCGGGCCGGCGCATGCGCGCGGCTTCGAAGAGCAATGGGGCCGGAGCGTGCGTGACGCGCAGCCCGGCTGCCCGCGCCTGCTCGAGCACCGCCGCGAACAGCGTCTGGTCGTCGGTCGAAACGAGCACGAGTGGAGCTTGCATGTCGCTCGACGACTGCACGGAGCGGGCCGGCCCGTCGCGCCCGTCGGGTGGCCGCGTTTCGGGTCGGCGAGGTGGGTCTTCCCGCATCGGAGGGGTGCGAATGACCCCGCGGCGCCGGCGATTCGGACGACCGGGTCGGTTCCGCCCGAGCTTCGATTTCCGCGACATCGCTCGGCTCCGCCGGTCGGCTCGCGGTGGCGAAGGCGTTGCACACCGAGCGGCCGATGGCGCGCCTCGACCCCCTCATCTCGCGACTCCATGCCAACCCCTCGGGCGAGCTCCGGTTCCAGACCGAAGCCGTCCCCATGCTTCAAACGGCGCGCGGCTCCACCGCGCTCCTCAAGCAGCGCCTCGACACGTCGCAGATCGTCAGCGCGTTCGCCGAGACGGTGCCGCGGCCGCTCAAGTCGGCGTTTCCCGGCGAGGGCCCGCAGACGTGGACGTATGCGGCGCCGAGCGGTCTGGTGCGCATTACGTTTCTCAAGCGCGGTGAGCGAGTCAGCGCGAGCGTGCGCGCCATCGCCCAGGCGGCCGGGGCGCCGACGCAGAAGGATTCCGGACCGGCCGCAGTCCCCGAACCCGAGCCCGAGCCAACGAACGTGCGGTCGGCCGGGCCGGCGATGCCGATTCCCCGGCCTGCTCCCGCGGCGCCGGGCGGCGATGGCTGGGCTCCGAAGGGCGACGGCGACCGAGCCGTTCCCAACCTGCGCGTGGTGCGCGCGACGCCCGAGGTGCCGTACGCGATTCCTGCCGACGCCGCCGACGCCATGGAGCGGCTTCTGGAGCTGATGCTGCAGCGGGGCGCGTCGGATCTGCACCTCACCTCCGACACGGTGCCGATCTTCCGCATCGACGGCGACATGGTGCCGGAACCCGAGTGGCGGCCCATCGCGCGCGATCGGCTCGAGTCGATGCTGATGTCGATCCTCCCGCAGCGAAACCGCGAGGAATGGGAACGCCAGCACGACACCGACTTCGCCCACGAGACCCCGAAGGGCCGCTTCCGGGTGAATGTGTTCGCCGACCGCAAGGGCATCGGCGCCGTCTTCCGCCACATCCCGAGCACCATTCGCACCGCCGAGGAGCTGAGCCTCTCCCCGGCGATTCTGGATCTCTGCGGTCTGAACAAGGGCCTGGTCCTGGTGACCGGGCCGACCGGCTCGGGCAAGTCGACCACGCTCGCGGCGATGATCGACTACATCAACCGCACACGGAGCGATCACATCATCACCATCGAGGACCCGATCGAGTTCGTCCACCCGAACCGGCGGTGCCTGATCAACCAGCGCGAGGTGGGCGTGCACACCTCGTCGTTCAAGCAGGCACTCAGGGCGGCGCTGCGCGAGGATCCGGACGTCATCCTCGTCGGCGAGCTTCGCGATCTCGAAACGATCGGCATTGCGCTCGAGACGGCCGAGACCGGGCATCTGGTGTTCGGCACGCTCCACACCAACACCGCACCCTCGACGGTGGACCGGATCATCGACCAGTTCCCCGCCGATCGGCAGCCGCAGATCCGCACCATGCTGTCCGAGTCTCTCAAGGGAGTGGTGGCACAGACGCTCTGCAAGAAGATCGGCGGGGGTCGCGTGGCGGCGCAGGAGATCCTGCTGGTGACGAACGCCGTGGCGAACACCATTCGCGAGGGCAAGACGTTCCAGCTCCAGTCGGCGATGCAGACCGGGCGGGCGCTCGGCATGTGCACGTTGAACGACGCGCTGCTCGACCTGGTGAAGCGCAACCTCGTCGAGCCGCACGTGGCCCTTCAGAAGGCGGTCGCGCGCGCCGAGCTCCGCACCCTGCTCGAGCGCGCCGGCTTCAAGCCCGACGAAGAGCCCGAAGCGGCGGCCCCCGTCGCCGCCGTCGGCTGACCCGTCACTTCGCGGCCCTGCCCGGATCCGCGGTCACCAGGAGGACGATGTAGCGCGTCCACGGGTGGTCGGGCGGCCGGTGGCGCCCCAGCACCACCGCGATGGCCAGGCTCGGCCGGGTGATGACCTCCTCGGGGATGCGCACGTCTTCGAGGTCGTTCTCGTGGAGCACCCAGCCGGAGACCTCCTTGTTCAGCACCTCGACCGTCTCGCGCATCAGCTCGCTGCTGACCTCCGACGGGTCCCGTCCGGCCTCGAGGGCGGCGGTGGCGCGCGCGCCGGCGTCCTTCGGCGGGTTGAACCACACCACCGGGGCCACGCCCTTCTCTGCGCGCTGGCAATTCACCTTCTCGACGATGGTGCGGACGGCGTCCTCGTCGAAGCGGGGCTCGGCCAGCGCGTAGCCGCTGATCAGCACGCCGACCGTGCGCGAGCCCGAGTCGACGTAGGGGCCCACCGCGACGACCGACAGCTTCGGGTCGAGCACCGCCTCGCGGCCGACCGGCTCGGCGACGATGGCGTCCACCAGCTCGGCGACGTCGCCCGACGCCCACTGGGACTCGAAGGTGCCGTACAGCACCGACTCACCCACGCGCCAGCCCGCCATCAGCCCGAGCGCGATGACGTCGGTTTCGATTTCGGGCGCCTCCCCGGCGAGCGCCGCGAAGTAGTGCGGGGCCAACGACGCGGCCGTCTGGCTCTGCGTCGGCGAGAGGCGCAGCGCGGGAAGCGAGGCCTGCTGGCGCACGACGTTGATCTGCGAGACCAGCCGCTCGGCCACGTCGCCCTCACCGACGACGGCCGGTGGAGGCTTCCGCTCGTGGACGCGAGTCGCCTCGCCCGAGGGCGTGACCAGGACGTCGAGCTCGGTGTAGCCGAGGAAGCGCCCGGTGGGGAACGCCAGCATCTGGATGCGCGCCGACGCGTCGGCCCGATCGACCGGGCAGGCGTACGAGAAGCGCGGGAGCTTCACCGTGTCGTCGCTCTCGCAGCGAGCGTAGCCATATCGGCCTTTGGTGACGACGGCCCGGGTCTTCTCCGCCGGGATGAGCAGCTCGCCCTGGATTCGGACCTTCCCGTCTTCGCCCGGCACCCGCGCGATGGGCTGCACCAGCACGTTGCGCTTGCCCACCGCGAGCACCACCAGCGCCTTCTTGTCGTTCCGCCCGAACCAAACGCCGGCCGTGTTCTGGCCCACCAGCTTGTCGGCCAGCGCTCGGCTCCATTGGTCCTTCCACGCGTCGAAGAGCTGGTCCTCGGTGAGCTCGAAAGACGCCTCGCCGTGGAACCAGCTCGTCCTCACGGACGGGGCCAGCGTGCCGCAGCGGCCGGCGATGAAGTCGTCGAGCGCCCGTGACGGGGCCGCGTCGTTGGCGAGCACGAAGCGGCCGGTCTCGCGGGTGATGCAGTGCATGTCCTCCGAGAGCACCATCGCCCCGGCGCGCGCCCGGGCTGCCTCGGCCAGCGCCTGCTCCCATCTCGACTGCGGAGCGCGCTCGACCAGCGCCACCTTGTCGGGGAAGGGGCCCTCGAGCTCCCACCGCTCGACGGGCCGCTCGGTGGTCGGGAACACCTTCGCCGGAATCGGCTTCGCCGCCAGCTTGTCGAGCTGATCCGGCTCGGGGAAGACGTTCGGCCGCCGAGCGCAGGCGGCCAGCAGCATCACCACGACCAACGGCAATCGCATCATGGGCACCTCACAGACCGAGACCGAGCGCCGCCTGCCGCTCGAGGTGCTCGCGAACCGCCGCCGCCAGTGCATCGGCGAACGCGGGCTCCTCGGCCACCGAAGGGGCGCGTTGAAGCTGCCCGAGCCCCGCCTCCTTCGCCACCTCGCGGAGCTCGAGCTCGAGATCGACCACCACCGAAAGCTCGTCGACGGCGCTGCCGAGCGGAACCACCAGCGCGCCGCCGACGCGCTCCTGGCCCAGCTTCCGCACCACGTCGACGACCTGCGGGCCGTGCGCATTCGGCCCGTGCACCGCCAGCCGGTGCGGGTTCGGGTACGAGCCGGCCAGCGCCTTCACCGTGGCCCGCACCTGAGAGAGGTACGGGTCTCCCTGCTCCACCGCCTGCCGGTCGATGCCCAGCGCCGAGAACACCAGCACCACCGCATCGCGCTCGGATGACGGAAAGCGCTCGAGCCCGCGGGCGATGGTCTTCTTCACCGCGTCCAGATACCCGGCGTGCTCGCCGTAGCGGTCCACCACCGACAACCGGGCCGGCCCGGCCGCCTGGGACAGTGCCGCCACCGACGAGCCGAGGAGCCGCGTCGAGAGCTGCGGATACAACGAGAGGCCGACGATGCGCTGGATGCCGCTGTCGGCGAGCTCGTTCACCGCGGCCTTTTCGCCGCTCGTCGGGTAGCGGTACGCCACCTTCACCGCGAACGGAGCGGCGGCCGTCGTCGAGAGCGGGCCGTTGAGGCGATTCTCGAGGCGCTGCCTGAGCCCATCCACCGCGAGGTGCAGCGGCGATCGCCCGCCGGCCCGTTCCAGGCGGCGCTTCAGCTCCTTCGCTTCGCTCCGAGCCAGCCACTTCGCGAGCAGCTTCTGGAGCTCGCTCCACACCGGAATCGAGAGGGCGTTCGGGTCGGCATAGAGGCTCTCGAGGAACGGCCGGGCCTCGTCGGAGGTGGCTGGCTCCCCGCGGTGGAGGAGGATGACGCCCACCCGTTCCACTCAGCGCTCCGCGCGCAGCCGCCTTCCTGCGTCGTGCACGGCGTCGACGAGCCGCTTCGCCTGCGCCGGATCGGCCTGGGGGAAGATGCCGTGCCCGAGGTTGAAGATGTGCCCGGTCGGCCCCGCGGCGCGGACGATCTCCTCGGCGCGGGCAGCGAGCGAATCGGACGGGAGAAACAGCGCGGTCGGATCCAGGTTCCCCTGCACCGCGACGTTCGGCCCCAGCACCCTACGCGCCTCGGCGATGTCGATGCGCCAGTCGAGGCCGATGACGTCGGCTCCGGTGCGCTTGAGGAGCGGCAAGAGCGTGCCCATGGCGGTGCCGAACACGATGACCGGCGTGCCGGTGGCCTTGAGCGCCGAGACGATGCGGGCGAGGTACGGCAGGCTGAACTGCTCGAAGTCGCGCGGCGCGAGCTCTCCGCCCCAGCTGTCGAAGATCTGCACCAGGTTGGCGCCGGCGGAGACCTGCATCTGCAGGTACGGAATGAGCGTCTGGGTGAGCTTCTCGAACAGCGCGTGGGCGACCTTCGGCTCGGCGAAGAGCAGCCGCTTTGTCTCGATGAAGCTCTTTGCGCCGCCGCCCTCGACCATGTACGCGGCGAGGGTGAACGGAGCGCCACAGAAGCCGATGATCGGCACCTCGTCGGCGAGCGCTCGCTTCGTCTTGCGAATGGTCTCCGCGAGGAAGCCCGTCTTCTCCACCGGGTCGGGCACCACCAGCCGGTCGACGTCGGCGGCCGAGCGGATGGGCGACGGCAGGTGCGGGCCCCTGTCGCCCAGCTCGAGCGCCATGCCCATCGCCTCGACCGGGATGAGGATGTCCGAGAAGACGATGGCCGCGTCGACGCCCAGCCGCCGCACCGGCTGCACCGTCACCTCCGCGGCCAGCTCGGGCGTCTTGCACAGCTCGAGGAACGACACCTTGCCGCGAATCGCCCGGTACTCCGGCAGGTACCGGCCGGCCTGGCGCATGATCCAGATCGGCGTGGTGTCGGTGGGCTCACCCCGCGCGGCACGGAGAATGCGGTCGTTCACGCGCGCCTCTACCCCACCACGTGCAGGACGTTGCCCCGCGCGTCCTTGATCTCGGTCGGCTCGACGGTGACGGTGAGGCCGCCGATGGACGGAATCTCGTAGTGCCCGCGCTCGGGGCGCAAGGTCTGCTTGAGCTCCTCGGTGGCCGACCGCGAGAGCTGGATCTGCAGCGTCTGCTTGTCGGCGCGGAAGCCCGCCTTGCGCGCCGGCTCGAAGAGCACCTGCGCGTTGTCGCCCTCGGAGGCGAGCAGGCGGAAGGGCCGGTCGTGCTCGATGCGGCCCTTGAGCAGCCTCAGCACGTCGTCCACCACCGCGGCCCCGAGCTTGAGCGCCACGTGCTTGCCGCCTCGCGAGCGCGACCAGCGCACCATGGGCGTCACCAGCTCGTTGAGCGAGCTGCCCTCCTTGGCGGCCCGGGTCTTCACGCGCGTGGCGGTCTTCTCGTCACGCAGAATGGACCGGCGCTCGAGATCGGTCACCAGGAACGGGTCGCTCTCGGCCAGAAGATCGAGCAGCCCCTCGCCGCGCCAGTCCTTCAGCACGTCGAGCTCGTCGAGGGTGATGCCCACCACCTGCAGGAACTCGAACTGGCCGAAGGGCCCCTTCACCTTCTTGTTCAGCTTGACGTCGCGGGCGAAGAGCACCGCGCGGATGTCGGTCATCGCCAGAGGAGCGATCGGCCCCTGAAGGTCGAGGTGCTGGCCGACCTGCACCCCCTTGCGCGAGCGGAACACCCACCGCCCGAGGTTCTGCAGAAAGTGCACGGCCCACGACGGAGGCTCGGGGTCCTTGGCGCCGCACGAGAGCCGGAAGGTGAGCTCGAACCCGAAGCCGCTGATGTTCGGGTCCTCCCATTCCTTGGCGAACAGCTCGGTGAAGCCGTAGGTGACGAAGTGCCAGTGCGGCCTCGGCTGCAAATTCTTGAAGGCGCTCACGCCCTGGAGCGGATCGGGCCCTCCGGCGATGGACGGGACACCCGGGTAGTGGCGGGGTGCCACGTCTCCGTAGACCGCCTTCAGCGCGCGGTCGATGGCCTCCCAGCCCGGACCCGATTGGGGGCGGCCGGCGCCGTCGCCGATGCGCTCGACCGCGGCGGACTTCTTCTTCGACATACTCAACTTCCCCTCCAGACGGCCTCAACCCGAAGTGGGCCTTCCCCGTCGCGAACGAACAACGAGCGGTTCTCACCGCTCTCCCAGATCGTTCTTCCCCCCGTGTCTCGTAATACCAGTTTGTACTCGAATACCGCTCCAACTGGCAGCAGCGCCCGGGCCTTTTCTCCGGGCCCGACTGCCCGTTCCACCCTCCACGCCCCCAGCTCGGGAGCGCTGCCGACCACGTATACCTCGCCCGGCCCGTTCGCCAGCCACTCCACCGCGCGCTTCTTCGCTCCCTTCCGCCACTGCGCTTCCGCCTCGGCCGCCACCGCGCCGAAGTCGCCGGACACCGACCACACCCTCACCTGCCGGGGCGGAACCTCGAGCGAACGAGCCTTTTCGCCACCGAGCAGGTCGTGCGCTCGACCCGTGACCCACGCCGGCGGCGACAAAACGACCGGCCGCTGCCCGCGATTGACGGCCACGACCACCGCCTCGTCGGGCGAGACGCGGGCGTAGGCGAAGAAGGCGTCGGTCGAGTCGAGAAGCACCGGCGCTCCCGAGCGCAGCGCCCGCTGGGAACGCCTCAGCCGGAGCAGCTTTCTCACGTGCTCGGTGAGGGCAGTGGGCTGAAAGCGCATGTCGGGGCGGTTCTCGGGCTCCTTGGCGCCTCGAAGCCCCACTTCGGTGCCATACGTGAGCGACGGCGTGCCGCGCGCGGTGAGCTGCACGGTGAGCGCCTGGGCCACCCGTTCCTCGTCTCCGCCGCAGTCCGAGGCGATGCGCGGCAGGTCGTGGTTGTCGGCGAGCGTCACCAGCGATGACGGGTCGTCGTAGAAGCGGTCGAGCGAGAGCACCGCCCCAAGGCGCGATGGGGGCCGGTCTCGGCAGAAGACGTCGACCAGCGCGAAGTAGAGGGGGAAGTCGAACATCGCCGAGAAGCGACCCTCGCGCTGGACCTTCGAGAGCGTCGCCGGGTCGCCGTCGAGCATCTCGCCGAGCAGGACGAAGCGTTCGCCGCCGGCCTTGCGGATCTCGTCGTTGTAGCGGGCCCAGAACGACAGGGGCACGTGCTTCACCGCGTCGAGGCGGAAGCCATGCGGGCGGGCCAGGCGAAGCCACTTCATCGAGGCGCCGAGGAGATGGCGCTGGACGTCGTCTCGCTCGACGGCCAGGTCCGGCAGCCCGTGCACGTCGTGGGTGGTGAGCTGCTCCGGGTCGTTCCAGTCCTCGAGCGGCCCCTTGCGGTGGAACCACTCCGGCTTCTCCTTCACCAGCGGCGCATCCGGGCCCACGTGGTTCAGCACCACGTCGAGCAGGAGCCGCATGTCGCGCCGGGCGAGCTCTTCCGAAAGGCGCTTCAGCGTGGCCTCGTCGCCGAAGCGGGGCTCGATGCGCGTCAGGTCCTCCACCCAGTAGCCGTGAAAGGCGCCGTGGCCGAAGAACTTCTCCGTGCGCATGGCGAAGATGGGCGAAAGCCACACCGTGCGCACGCCGAGCTGCTCGAGCCAGTCGAGCCGGTCGATGAGGCCCTCGAGGTCGCCGCCGTGGAACGCCGCCGGGTCGGCCGGGTCGGTCTTCCCGTCGTTGGAGGGATCTCCGTTCGCGAAGCGGTCGACCAACACGAAGTAGATGGCGTCGAAGTCGTCCGGAGGGCGGCTCGACTGGGGCGATCGAGCCTCCGCGCCGAGGAAGTCGTCCATCAGCGCGCCGGCGCGCTCGGCCAGCAAAGCCGACGCCGCGGACAGCACCGCGTCCTCCTTCTCGTGCTCGAAGTCGACGATGGTGGGCAGGTTGAACGCATCGTCCACCGCGTCGCCGCCGTCGCGCCGGGCCGCCGACAGCTTCGCCTGCACCTGCCATCGCCACCGGCCGGAGATCTGCGAGAAGAACGACGCCGTCGTCTCGACCAGAAGGACGTACGGAGCATCCTTGGCGAGCTGCCGCAGCTTCTCCAGGCGGCGGCGCGAGTCGCGCGTCTGGGCGAACGCCTTCTCGTACTGCTCGAAGGCGATTTCCCGGACGTCGAGGTTGCGCTTGCCGAGCTCGCTGGCGATCTGCCGCTTCAGCGCGTCGGGAACTGCGAAGACGCCGCCTTGGTGCTCGCCGTCGCGCACGAAGGCCACCGACACCGCGGTGGGCTCTTGCACCTTGAGCACCGGGGCACGCTGCACGCAGGCGCAGAGGAGGAGAAGGCCGAGCGCGGCCCTTCTGGTCAGAACCATGCTTCCGCCTCGATGGCCACGACCGAGTGCCAGTGGCGCTCGGGGCTGGGGAAGTAGTTGTAGTCGTCCAGGCTCTCGACGAAGCCGTGGCCGAACGCGGCCTGCTGGCTCGAGTACTGGAGCCCGTACAGGAGCCGGAGCGACGGCCGCACGTAGATGCCGAAGCCCGTGGGGTTCAGCACCACGCCCGTCTTGAGCTGCCAGGTGTTGCGGGTGTCCGAGTCGCCGAGCTCGAGGCCCCGGCTGTCGGGGATGCCGTCGTCCGACGCAAAGATGGAGTCGGCGTGCTCGCGGTAGAGATTGCCGTTGAGCGACTTCTCCTGGGCCAGGCTCGACTCGGCGAGCAGGTGCACCGTCTTGGTGAGCAATAGCTGCAGCCTCAGCACGGTGGAATAGGCGACGAAGTTGTCCTCGCCCGGCTTCACCGTGTTGTCGAGGTTGACGTTGCGCCGGTGGAGCACCGCCCACGCCGCGTCCAGCCGGTCGGGCACGATCGACAGCTGCATCTCGTTGCCCACCGAGAGCTGATAACGCTCGTCGGTGAGCTGCGCCAAATAGATGGGGTAGTCGCGGCCCTGGAAGTGCTCGACGGTCGAATTCAGCGGGTGGAGCCGCCGGTACTCGACGAAGAGGTTGTTCCACCTGAGCGGCCCCAGCCGGCCGAAGCCCAGATAGCCCACGGCGCGCCAGGACTGAGCGGTGGTGGCCTCGGGCCGGGGGAAGAGGTCCTCGCGGCCGGGGTTCGCCTCGACGTACCGCTGGGCCACCTCACCGCGCACGTAGTCCTCGTAGGTGGCGAAGCCGCCGTCGCCGATGCCCGGCGTGTAGTACGGAGCGAAGCGGTTGCCCGGAACGGCCGGCTCGTATGCGTACTGTCCGCCGGCTCCGAGCTCGAGCCCGTCGAGAAGGCGCAGCCGCACGTAGGTGCCGGCGGTGAAGACCGTGGAGTACTCGCGGCCACCGAGGGCGAACCCCGAGTCGCCGATGCCGACGAGCACCATCAGCCGCTCGCTCTGCCAGGTGCCCGAGAGCCCGACGGTGTCGTCGAACATTTGGGCGCCGCGGACGTCGTAGAGGCCCAAATCGCCCTGGTAGAACTCGAGCGTGCCGAGCTGCCAGGTGACGCGGTCGAGCAGCACGTTGCCGGCCTTGATGTAGAGGTGCTTGAGGGCGAACCGGTCCAGCCGCCCCGCGTCGAAGTCGGCGTTGTTGACCGAGCCGCCTTCGATCTTCGAGTGGATGCTGGCCCAGACGTCGTTGGTGTTCGGCCGGGCCTGGAGCACGTCGAGCTTGAGCTCGAGCGCGGCCCAGGGGCCCTCGTTGAGGAGCCGCCCGTAGAGGTTGTGGTAGCCGAGCTGGGTCGACCCCCCCTGGAAGTCGGGCCGGGTCATGATGCGGAAGTAGCCGCCGGCGCTGAAGCGGTCGCGCGTGGCCTCCGCGAGCGCAGCCGTCGGCACGAGCAACACCAGCGCGATGCGAGCCGTCGAACGCATGGAAGGCGCGGCGTTATAGCGCACTCGCCGCTCCGCCGAAGCCCCGGCGGTCGAATCCGCTCACAATCGCTCGGAGTCCTTCACCAATTTGTCCACGTAGGCAGAAAGGCGCGGGTCGATCGGGCCGGTGAAGCGCACGCCGAAGCCGTCGCGGGCGCTCCACACCACCTCGCCGGCCTGGGCCACCGGCTCGCCGCGCGGCAGGTCGAGATGGAACGTCGCGCAAGCCCCGAGCGGCAGCGGGCGCGCCGTCTGCACCCGGAAGCCTCCGGCGGAGAGGTCGAGGGCGTCGTCGGGGAAGCCACCCTCGGGCGAGACGCGAATGGACACCGGCACGCGCTTGTAGCGCCGGGTGTTTCGTTCGTCGATGGTCATCGGTCCCCCCAGGACGAGAAAGGGGCGCGGAGCCTGCTCCAA